>FWWM01000070.1_pt1 | contig 322378 bp, 306 predicted proteins | sample 2228351 | NCBI WGS metagenome assembly FWWM01 (sample SAMEA103939774, study PRJEB20133) | metagenome
GAGGAGGAAAATCAGCCCCTACACATCACCGCCAAAGCCGCCTGACGATGGCCCACGGCCACAGCCGAAATTACACCACCTTGACGGACGCGACCGGCCTAAGCTAAACTAAGTTTGTACCACATTTCGTGCACGCACGTGGAAGCGGCAGGTTCACGCCGCCATACTCCTTACCCCAAAAACGAGTCCAAAATCGCTCGTCACGCCGAAGCCTCGCTTCAGCCTCGTAATCGGTGAACACGGGCCAGCCGCAGTTACCGCATTTGGTGGAGAACACCCACGCACTGGGTATGAACGCGGCAAATCCGATCGCCGATGGCCAAAAGTGACCCAATGGCCACCCCACTACGCAGGCAGCGACGAAGAGTATGCAAGTGGCGGCTGCGACCCATTGCCAACGACGCGCGATCTGCAAGCGCTTTGAAACCGGCCTGCGCTGCCCGATCATTTAAATTTCCTCGTCACGTAGTTAGTTGATAGCCTATAGCGAGCAATAAGCGTCCGCAATGGGTCAAAGCCGCCGTTTCCGGCGGCCTCGATTGTTCGACTACAACCGCACCATCCGCATACCCATTTCGCCGTAGCGCGGGCCGCTGGTGCCGCCCTTTGGCGCCGCGGCGTCGATCGCGGCGAGGTCTTCGGCGGTCAGCGTGACGTCTGCGGCGCCGACGCTGTCTTCCATCGTTGCGCGGCGTTTGGTGCCAGGGATCGGGACGATATCGTCGCCCTGTGCGAGCAGCCAGGCCAGCGCGATCTGCGCTTTCGACACGCCATGCTTATCCGCCACCGCGCCGATCGCATCGACGATCGCGAGGTTGGCGGGCAGGTTCTCGTCCGAATAGCGCGGGTCGTTGCGGCGCCAGTCATGGTTGGGCAGCTCGTCGCGGCTGCGCACCGCGCCTGCGAGGAAACCGCGGCCGAGCGGCGAATAGGGGACGAAACCGATGCCGTTTTCGCGGCAAACGCCGAGGATTTCGTCCTCGATATCGCGTTCCCAGATCGAATATTCGCTTTGCAGTGCGGTGATCGGCGCCGCCTTGGCGGCGCGGCGCAGCGTTTCGGGACCGGCCTCGGAGAGCGCGATGTGGCGCACCTTGCCCTCGTTCACCAGTTCCATCATGCCGCCGACGACCTCCTCGATCGGGATCGCGGGATCAACGCGGTGCTGGTAGAACAGATCGATGGTGTCGATGCCGAGCCGCTGGAGCGAGCCTTCGCAGCTGCGTCGGGCATTTTCGGGCGAGCCGTCGACGCCCACAATCTGATTGCCGTCGAATTTGAAGCCGAATTTGGTCGCGATGACCAGGCCGTCGCGCTTGCCCTTGATCGCCGCGCCCAGCAATTCTTCGTTGCTGAACGGGCCATAGATTTGCGCGGTGTCGAAAAAGGTGACGCCCAAGTCGATCGCGCGGTGGATCGTCGCGGTCGATTCGTCGAGGTCGGCTGCCTCGCCATAGAGGATGTTGCCGCCCTTGATCATCGGCATACAGCCGATGCCGATGGCCGACACTTCGAGGCCGTGACCGAGTTTGCGATATTTCATGAGCGCGCTCCTGCCGGGGGATCATCCTCTTCGACACCATCGGCGGCAAATTTGGTCGCGGCAACATCGCCGACGACATTGCCGAGGGTGCGGAAAATATCGGGGAAGGTTTCGACCGCGACGAGCAGCCCGAGCGGCGCGACGGGCACGCCCATCGACACTGCGATCGGGGCGATCGAGGTTACGAAGCTGATCGAACCCGGCAGGCTGACCGAGCTCAATGCCGCGGCCATTGCGACGGCGAGGCCGACCGCCATTTCCCACGGCGTCAGCTCGACCCCGAACAGCCACGCGACGTAGATGACGACCGCGAGATTCATCGCCGGGCTGGTAAAACGGAACAGCGCGACCGCGAGCGGGAGCACCACGTCGGCCTTTTTGGGATCGACGCCCAATTCCTCCGACGATTTGAGCATCGCGGGCAGGCTGGCGAGCGAGCTTTGGGTGCTGATCGCCACCGCCAGCGTGGGCACCATCGCGCGGATAAAGCGCGCCAGTGATATGCCGACGACGAGCCATGCGAGCAACAGGCCGAGGATGAGGCAGCTGACGCCGATGCCCATCAGGATCAGGACATAGTGGATCAGGCCGCCGAACGCGGCAAACCCGGCCTTGACCGCCAGTGCGTAACCAAGCGCGAAGACGCCGATCGGGGCGAGCGCGAGAACCCAGCCGATGACGATCAGCATTGCATCGCCGAGCGCCTTGAAGAAACCCGACAGCGTCGCGCGCTGTGGCGGCTCCAGCTTGGTGATCGCAAAGGCAAAAATGGTGGTGAAAATAATCAGCGGCAGGATGGCGGTATCGGCGGCGGCGGCGATCGGGTTTGTGGGGACCAGCGAGAGCAGGAAGTCGCCAAAGGTCGGCGATGGTCCGGCTTCGGCGGTGCCGCCAAGGCCATTGCGTAGCGCGTCGGCGGCGCCGGCCGAGAGCGGGAAAAGCCGCAGCAACAGCGGCGTCATCAACAGCGACATCGTCCCCGACAGGAAAATCGCGCCGAGAAAGATCGCGACCGCACGCGCCGCCAGCTTGCCGGCGCGTGCGGCATCGGCGGTGGCGGTGATGCCGGTAATCAGCAGCGCAACGACGAGCGGCACGATCGTCATCTTGAGCGCGTTGAGCCACAGCAGGCCGATCGGTTCGATATAGGGGAGTGACGCAGTTCCCGCATCGGGTGCGACCAGTTCGATCGCGATCCCCAGCAACATTCCGGCAACCAATGCCGAAAGGATAATCCAAGCCGATTTCAAGCGATATTCTCCCGGCGATATTCCTGGCCAGCTTGCCAAGCAAAAGAGGGTGACTTAGAGCACCTCCCGAACGAAGTGGGAACCGGTTTTTAGGCCGGAAGATGCTCCGCGGGGGCCATCCCGCAGGAACACCGGGCCGCCATTTGACGGCTGCGGTTCAGGTGCAGAGGGTAGATGCGCAAGTTTTTCGGAACCGACGGTATTCGCGGGCTGACGAACCAGATCCCGATGACGGTCGAGGTCGCGATGCGTGTCGGCATGGCGGCGGGCGCGCACTTCCTGCGCGGCGACCACAAGCACCGCGTCGTGATTGGCAAGGATACCCGTCTGTCGGGCTATATGCTGGAAAATGCGCTGGTCGCAGGGTTTACCAGCGTTGGCATGGACGTGGTGCAGGTCGGCCCGATGCCGACCCCGGCGATCGCGATGCTGACGCGGTCGATGCGCGCCGACCTGGGCGTGATGCTGTCGGCGAGCCATAATCCCTATTATGACAATGGCATCAAGCTGTTCGGTCCCGACGGCTATAAATTGTCCGACGAGGACGAAACGCAGATCGAATTGCTGCTCGCGCAGAACCCGCCGCTGGCCGATCCCGCGCATATCGGGCGCGCGAAACGGATCGAGGATGCGCGCGGGCGCTACATCCATGCCGTGAAACAGAGCCTGCCCGAATCGGTGCGGCTCGACGGGCTGCGCATCGTGCTCGATTGCGCCAATGGCGCGGCATATAACAGCGCGCCGACGGTGTTCTGGGAACTGGGCGCCGATGTCGTGGCGATCGGGACCAGCCCCAATGGCATCAACATCAACGACAAATGCGGATCGACCGCGCCCGCGCTGCTTCAGGAAACGGTGGTCGCGAGCGGCGCCGACATCGGCATTGCGCTCGACGGCGACGCCGACCGGCTGATTGTTGTCGATGAAAAAGGCAAGATCGTGGACGGCGACCAGATCATGGGGCTGATTGGCGCAAGCTGGGCGCGGCAGGGGCGGCTGAAAGGTGGCGGGGTCGTTGCGACGGTGATGTCGAACCTGGGCCTCGAACGCTTTCTGGAAGGCGAGGGGCTGCGGCTCGAACGGACCAAGGTTGGCGACCGTTATGTGCTCGAGCGTATGCAAGAGGGCGGATTTAACGTCGGCGGCGAGCAATCCGGCCATATGATCCTGTCGGATTATGCAACGACCGGCGATGGCACGCTGGCGGGCTTGCTGGTGCTGGCCGAGCTGGTTGCGGCGAATAAGCCGGCGAGCGAATTGCTCCACCAGTTCGACCCGGTCCCGCAATTGCTGAAAAATGTGCGCTTTTCGGGCGGTAAGCCGCTCGACGATGCCAAGGTGCAGGCGGCGATTGCCGAGGGCGAAGCGGCCCTTGCGGGCCGTGGGCGACTGGTCATTCGTCCGTCGGGCACCGAACCGTTGATCCGCGTCATGGCCGAGGGCGACGACGCCGGGCAGGTCGAGCGCGTCGTCGACATGATTTGCGATGCGGTGCGCGCGGCCACCGCATAATCCGAAAATTCATCAAATCCGAAAGAGACAGACCATGCTTGAAATGCGACCCGATTGCGAAAAATGCGGCAAGGATTTGCCCGCCAACATGCACGGCGCCTTCATCTGTTCGATGGAGTGCACCTTTTGCGCCAATTGCGCCGACCGTCTCGATGAACAATGCCCCAATTGCGGCGGCGACCTGCTCGACCGGCCGCTGCGCGAAGGCGCGATCCTGGCCAAATATCCGGGTTCGACGGTGCGGAAATACAAGGTTTGACCGCACGTGTCCTGATCATCGCCGGGTCGGATAGCGGCGGCGGCGCGGGGATCCAGGCCGATATCAAGACTGTGACGATGCTGGGCGGTCACGCGATGACTGCGATCACCGCGATCACGGCGCAGAACACGCTGGGGGTGCAGGGCGTCCACCCGGTGCCGACCGACATGGTGCTGGCGCAGATCGACAGCGTTGCCGCCGATATTGGGGTAGATGCGGTCAAGATCGGGATGATCGGCAGCGCGGAAACCGCGGCGGCGGTCGCGGAGCGGCTGACGCAGCCCGATCTGGCGCAAGCGGCGGTGGTGTTCGACCCGGTGATGGTAGCCACAAGCGGATCGGTGCTGGCCGACGCCGCGACGATCGACGCGTTCCGCACCTTGCTGAGCCGCGCGATGGTGGCGACGCCGAACCTGCCCGAACTCGATGCGCTGGGCGGGGAAGAAGCGGTGCTCGCGCATGGCTGTTCGTTGCTGATCAAGGGCGGCCACGCCGAAGAGGAAACGATCATCGACCGCCTGCTCGAAACGGGTGAGGGTGAAGTGGCGCGCTGGGAAGCGCCGCGGATCGATACAACCAGTACCCACGGTACCGGCTGCACCTTGGCGAGCGCGATCGCGACTGGGCTGGCACAGGGCATGCCGCTGGAGCCCGCGATTGCGCGGGCGCGGGATTTTGTCCGGCTGGCGCTGCTGGACGCGCCGGGGCTGGGGGCGGGGCATGGCCCGATGGGGCAGCAGTTCGTGCGCAACGACGGATTGTTCACTGGCCCGGCGCTCAACCAGATCACCTTGCCCGCCAGCGATTATGCGGCGTCGGTGGCGTTCTACAAACAGATGGGGCTGACGCTGATCGTTGATAGCCCCGACAATGGTTATGCGCGGTTTGAAGCTGCAAATGGTGTCACCTTTTCGATTCATGTCGGTGATGGCGCAGCGGGCGGGTCGACGACCTATCTAGAGAGCGGCGCACTCGACGCGTGGGTTGCCTATCTGGCGCGGCGCGGGGTGCGGTTCGAGCAGATGCCGCAGGACGAAAGCTGGGGCTGGCGCGAGGCGCGGCTCAGCGATCCGGCGGGGAACCGGCTGTGCCTGTATCAGGCAGGCGAATATCGCAGGTATCCGCCGTGGCGGGTTTAGCTGTTCCTGCTCCCCTCCCTCTTAGTGAGGGCGACAGATGATCGTCGGTGTCGACGAAGCGGGGCGCGGGCCGCTCGCCGGGCCGGTGGTCGCCGCGGCGGTGATCCTGTGTCCCGATGGCATCCCCGGACTCGATGACAGTAAGAAGCTGTCACCCAAACGCCGCGCCGAGCTGGAAAGCCAGATCAAGGCGCAGTGCCGCTGGGCGATCGGCGAGGCGAGTGTTGACGAGATCGACCGCATCAATATCTTGCAAGCGACCATGCTCGCAATGGCGCGTGCGGTCGAAGCCCTCGGGGTCGAACCGGCCGAGGTGTTGGTCGATGGCAATCGCCTGCCGCGCTGGCGCTATGCAGCGCGCGCGATCATTGGCGGCGACGCGCTGCACCCGTGCATCTCGGCGGCAAGCATTATCGCGAAGGAACATCGCGACCGTTTCATGATCCGGATGGCGCAGGATTTCCCCGGCTTTGGCTGGGAGCGCAACATGGGCTATGGTACCGCCCAGCATCTCGCGGCGCTGCGCCAATATGGCCCGACGCCGCTTCACCGGACCAGTTTTGCCCCGGTCGCACAAATGCAGCTGGTCTGAACGGCGGGAGAGCGCGATGAGCAAGGGATTTACCGCCGATGATGTGTCGGCCCAGACCGGTCGCACTATCCTTGTCACCGGTGCCAACGCCGGAATCGGTTTTGAAACCAGCCGGGTACTAGCAGCGCGCGGCGCGCATGTCATTCTGGCGTGCTGCGACGCCGATCGCGCCCACGCGGCGATGGACCGCATCCGCGCCGATGTCCCCAAAGCCGAGCTGTCGTTCCAGCCGCTCGACCTTGCCGATCTCGATCAGGTGCGCGAAGCGGGGGCGGCGGTACTGGCGGGGCCGCGGATCGACGTGCTGGTCAATAACGCCGGGGTGATGATTCCGCCGAGGACGTTGACCAAACAGGGTTTCGAGCTTCAGTTCGGGGTCAATCACCTCGGCACCTTTGCTTTCACCGGGTTGGTGCATCGCCATGTCGAGGACCGCATCGTGATCACCGGCAGCATCGCGCACAAGGGCGGGACGATCGATTTCAGCGACCTGTCGGCATCGCGCAGCTACCAGAAATATCAGCGCTATCAGGCGAGCAAGCTGGCGAACCTGCTTCATATGTTCGAGCTTGATCGGAGGTTGGGCGCCGCGGGACGCGCCACCCAGGCAATCGGGTGCCATCCGGGGGTCGCGATCACCGAGTTGACACGCCATCTGCCGTTCCCGCTGCGCGGGATGACCCCGCTGGCCACCCCCTTTTTCAACAGCGCGGCGCATGGTGCCTGGCCAACCTTGCAGGCGGCGACCGGGGCGCATGTGCAGGGCGGCGATTATCTGGGGCCGCAGGGGCTGGGTGAGGTGATGGGGCGATCGGGACCGGCGCGCGCGACGCGGACGGCGCGCGACCCGAAGCTGGCGCGCGAGCTGTGGGAGCGATCGGTGGAGCTGACCGGGGTTGATCCGGGGATTTGATCCTCCCTGTCGCGCAGCGATGGGGAGGGGGACCGCTTGCGAAGCAAAGGGGTGGAGGGGCCGCGACGTCGCGTTTTTTGCCCCTCCGTCCGCGCTTCGCGCTGCCACCTCCCCATCGCTGCGCGACAGGAAGGATCAGAACGATTTTTTTCGCCACTGAGTTCTCGCCGCCACACCACCACCCGTTGAGTCCCTGAGTCGCGGCGGACTCCATATGCTGTGTCAGACTCGTTTCGTTCTCACCGCGTTAATCAGTTAGTGACGCGGAATCCCTAGGATTCTGCGCTTGACGACGGACTCCGCCGGACTCATCAAGGCCTTCTTTGAATGCGGAACAGGGGCGAGACATGGGTGTAATGGAACGGGTCAAGGCGCCCGCGGCGAAGCAGCGCGCGGCCAAAATTGTGCCCGCCGATTTTCCGCTCGACCGCATCCTGCAGGGCGATTGCGTCGAAATGATGCGCTCGCTGCCTGCCGCGTCGGTCGACATGATCTTTGCCGACCCGCCCTACAACCTTCAGCTTGGCGGCGACCTGCATCGCCCCGACGGCAGCCAGGTCGATGCGGTCAACGACGAATGGGACAAGTTCGACAGCCTCGCGACCTATGACCGTTTCACCCATGCCTGGCTGAAGGAAGCCAAGCGCATCCTGAAACCCGACGGCAGCATCTGGGTGATCGGCAGCTATCACAATATCTTCCGCGTGGGCGCGGCGCTGCAGGATCAGGGATACTGGATCCTCAACGACATCGTCTGGCGCAAGGCGAACCCGATGCCCAATTTCAAGGGCACGCGCTTTACCAACGCGCATGAGACCCTGATCTGGGCGTCGACGGGCGAAAAGGCGCGCTACACCTTCAACTATCGCGCAATGAAGACGCTGAACGACGAGTTGCAGATGCGCAGCGATTGGCTGATCCCGATTTGCGGCGGGCAGGAGCGGCTGAAAAAGGGTGGGACCAAGGTTCATCCGACGCAGAAGCCTGAGGCGTTGCTGTATCGCATCCTGCTCGCCTGCTCGAACCCTGGCGACGTCATCCTCGATCCGTTTTTCGGGACGGGTACGACGGGTGCGGTTGCCAAGCGGTTGGGGCGCCACTTCATCGGCATCGAGCGCGAGGATGATTATATCGCCGCGGCGCTGGAGCGGATCGAGATGGCATTGCCGCTCGACGAAAGCGCGGTGAAGACGATGATGGCGCCGCAAGCGGCGACGCGCGTGGCGTTCGGGACGCTGGTCGAGGGCGGGCTGATTCCGCCGGGAACGCTGCTGACCGATGCCAAGCGGCGCTGGAAGGCGAAAGTGCGCGTCGACGGCAGCCTCGATTGCGAAGGCCAGCCTGCGGGGTCGATCCACAAGGTCGGCGCGGGGGTGCAGGGTGCGCCGAGCTGTAACGGCTGGACCTTCTGGCACGTCGACGATGGCAAGGAATTGCGCGTGATTGACGCGGTACGGCAGGACTGGTTGCTGGCGAACGAAGCGTAATGTCGCGTCGCCCCCGCGAAGGCGCGGGCCGCTGGCAGCTTCGCGCAAGGCCGACGACGGCCCCCGCCTTCGCGGGGGCGACGGAGTAGGGAATAGGCATGTTCCAACCGCTAACCAAGCCCGACCTCGGCAGCGCATCCGCCGCCGCAAAAATCTATTGCCGCCCGACCTGCTTCGTCGATCGCCCGCACGAGCTTGACGACAACTGCCTGCGGATTGCCGATACGATGGTCTGGTTCGCTGCCTGGCACATCAGCCTGCGTGAAGGCGCCAGCGTCAAGGCTGCGGTGGTGACGGTGGCCGAGTGGGCTGACTGGATCGCGGCGATGCCCGATGCGCTGGCACAGGCCGCAACGGCGCAGCGCGCTGGGGTGATGCGGTCACGCGGGGCGTTACAACTCGGCGAGCGCGTAGTGCGGCTGAACGAGCCGCAGTTGATGGGCATCCTGAACGTCACTCCCGACAGTTTTTCCGACGGCGGCAAGCATGTCGATGCTGTCGCTGCTGCCGATGCGGGCTTTGCGATGGCCACCGCTGGCGCGTCGATCATCGACGTCGGCGGCGAATCCACCCGCCCCGGCGCGCCGCTGGTCTGGGACGGCGACGAAATCAAGCGTGTCGAGGGCGTCGTTGCGGCGCTGGCCGAGGGCGGGGTCGCGGTGTCGATCGACACGCGCAAGGCCGCGGTAATGGAAGCGGCGATCGCGGCAGGGGCGCGGATCGTCAACGATGTGTCGGCGCTGCGCTATGACGACCGTGCAATGGAGGTCGTCGCGGCCGCGGGCTGTCCGGTCGTGCTGATGCACGCGCCGTCGGCCAAAAGCGACCCGCACGCGGGCGGCGAATACGCCCATGTGCTGTTCGACGTTTACGACATGCTGGCCGAGCGCGTCGCCGCATGTGTTGCAGCGGGGATCGATCCGGCAAAGATCATCGTCGATCCGGGCCTTGGCTTCGGGAAGGGGGTTGCCGACAATCTGGCGCTGATCAATGGGCTCGCGCTGTTCCACACGCTGGGCTGTCCGATCCTGTTCGGGGCGAGCCGCAAACGGATGATCGGCGCGCTCGACAATGAGGCGGCCGCCGACCAGCGGCTCGGCGGCACCGTCGCGCTGCATTATCAAGCGGCGGCGCAGGGCGCGCAACTGCTGCGTGTCCACGACATTGCCGAGAACCGCCAGGCGCTGCGGATATGGCGCGGCCTGCGCGATACGGCGCTCACCGGCTGAGGCGAGCCGAGGCAACTCGCGCGATTGTGCCGCGTATCTTCAAGGAAGGCCGGCTGTTCCGGCGCGCCCGCTCCAAGGAGAATTTCATGCAGCTTCCCCATGGCACCCACGTCGCTGTCGCCGATGGCAATCGCTTCGTCATGTTCCGCAACGATGGCGATGAGGCGGTCATCAACCTGGTCGATGCTGCCAGCCCCGAAGTCGAAACGACAAACCGCAGCGGCGCCAACCCGGAAGTACGCGACCTCGGGGGGCGTGGCCATGCGGCGGGCGTTGCAGCATTGCTGAACAAGCAGGTGCTCGACAATGATATCGAAAAGCTGCTGATCATCGCCGACCCCAACACATTGGGGGTCATGCGCAGCCATTATCATAGCGAACTGGCAAAGCGGCTGGTGGGCGAACTGCCCAAGACGCTGACCAATGCCGATACCGCGGCAATCGAGAAAGCCATTACCGCGGCCTGAACATCGACGGAGCTTGTCTGGCGATTGCCCGCGCGGAGACGGGATAGCCGCAAGCCTATAAACTGTAGCCACCGTCGCTCGTCAGCACGCTGCCGGTGATGGTGGCTGCGCTGTCCGAGAGCAAGAACAGGATTTGTGCGGCGGTTTCGTCGGCCGTCGCATAGCGACCGAGCGGCGTTGCCATTTTTGCCATCGCTGCGATCGCGGCGTCGCGCGAGCCTTCGCTCGCGACCAGGTCGGTGAAAAAGGACATGTCGTCCCAGATCGGGGTGTCGACGCCCCCCGGCGCGATGGCGTTGACGCGAATGCCGAGCGGCGCGCCCTCTTTGGCCGCAACTTTGGTAAGCTGGATCAGTGCCGCTTTGGACGCGCCATATGCGCCGACGCCGGGTTCGGCCTTGATGCCTGCAATCGACGCGGTGGTGACGATCGCGCCGCCACGCCCGTGCGCGGTCATGGCGCGCATCGCGGCCTGCAAACTCAGCATCGCGCCGTCAAGATTGACCGCCAGCAAGCGCCGCCAGGCTTGGAACTCGATATCGACGATCGGCGCTGCATCGCTGATCCCGGCGTTGACGACCGCGAGGTCGATTTCGGCGAGATCTTCGGCGCGTCTCAGCCACAGGTCGGGATCCACGACGTCGTCGCCGCGGCTGCGGTCGATGCCGATCACGGTGGCGCCGGCGGCACGCAAGGCGTTCGCGACCGCGAGGCCGATACCCGAGGCGTCGCCCGTGACGAGTGCAGTTCTACCCGAAAAATCGAAAGTCATGGCCGCGACGTAAAGCCGTCAGGCGGCGGTGTCGATCCCGAGATCGCTGAGCTTGCGATAGAGCGTCGAACGACCGATGCCGAGGCGGCGGGCGACTTCGCTCATGCGGCCGCGATAATGGCCGATGGCGAGGCGGATCACGTCGGCCTCGATCTCTTCGAGCGGGCGGAGATTGCCGTCCGGAAGGTAGAGTGTGACCCCGATCGCTTCGCCATTGATCGCTACGTCACCGTCGCTCACGCCGCCACCGAGCGTGGCTTCGATGGCGCGGAAATCGGCGCTGGTCAGCACGTCGGTCTTGCTTTCGACCGCGGCGCGGAACAGCACGTCCTGCAACTGGCGGACATTGCCGGGCCACGCATAGGCCGCGAGCAGGCGCAGCGCATCGTCGGTGATCCCGATCGGTCCCATGCCGGGAAGTCCGCCGATCCGGGCGAGCAGGTGGCGCGCGAGCGGGCCGACGTCGCCGCGGCGCTCCGAAAGCGAGGGCAGAGTAAATTGCGCGCTCGACAGCGCGTAGAACAGGTCTTCGCGAAAATGCCCCGCCTCGATCAGCTTGTCGAGCGGGCTGGCGCTGGTCGCGATGATGCGCACGTCGACGCTCTGGCGGATCGTCCCGCCGATCATCTGGACTTCGCCCGTGTTCAGGAATTCGACCAGCTTCGCCTGCGTTTCGAGCGGAATACATTCGACATGGTCGATGATGATGCTGCCGCCGTCGGCCTGGACCAGCCGCCCGACCTGTCGGTCGAAGGCACCGGCAAAGGCGCCGCGTTCGTGGCCGAACAGTCCCGACCCGATCAGTCCGGGCGAAACTGCAGAACAATCGACCATCACCAGCGCGCCGCGCGCGCGGGGGCTAGCGCTGTGGATTGCGCGCGCAAAGACTTCCTTGCCGGTGCCGGGACGTCCGTTGATCATCACCGGCACGCGCGCGCGGGCGGCCTTGGCGGCGATCGCCAACGCGCTGCGGAAATTGGGGCTGGACCCGATGATTTCCTCGAAGGCCAGCGGTGCGCGGAGTTTTTCGGTCAGCGGACGCAGTTCGCCCTGCGGCCCGCTGTTCGACACGATGCGGTCGAGCGCTTCGAGCAGACGGTCGGGCGCGATCGGCTTCTGGACAAAATCGCTGGCTCCCGCGCGCATCGCGGCAACCGCGACCTCGACCCCGTTGCGCATGGTGATGACGATCAGCGGCAGCGCGGGGCGCCAGCGACGCAATTCGGCGACGAACTCGGCCATGTCCATGCCCGGCGCGCCCTGATCGACGAGCACGGCGTCGAGCGCCATGCCCTCCTGCGTGCCGAGCTTGGCGAGCGCGGTGTCGGTGTCGCCGGCAATGACGCTGCGCCAGCCGCCGCGCGACACCAGCGCCGACAAAAAGCGCTGCTGCGCCTGTTCGCTGTCGACGATCATCACCGTTCGCGTGTCGCGCGTGCTTGCCATCGTTTTCGAATCTGTCCCTGGTTCGGCGCGGTTGTGCCGGTTTACCCGCTCAAGCGCAGTGATGTAGCCCACACCGGTAAAAGGGCGATTAAGGGCGTCCGATATTTGCGTCGGAGCGCGCCTGCTGCCCAAAGCGCCACTTGAGCATGGGCAACAGCGTAGCTAAGACCGGCGCGAAGGCCGATTCTGGCCGGGCACGGCGTGTCCGGCGACCGGAGCGGCGGCTGAAGGGGAAAGAGCCATGGCAGACCAGGAAATGAAGGCGGCAAGCGAAACCTATTCGGGTTTCCTCAGCCTGCTGAAAGTCGGATCGATCATCACCGCGATCGTGACCGTCTTCGTCGTTCTCCTCATCGCGTCCTGATCCGGACGCTATGCGCATCGCCGTCCTGAGGGAGCTCGCCCCCGGCGAGACCCGCGTCGCCGCGACCCCCGAAACCGTGAAGAAATTCATTGGTTTGGGTGCCGAAGTTGCCGTCGAATCGGGAGCGGGGGAGGCGGCGTCTGTTGCCGACGCCGATTATAGTGCTGCCGGCGCGAGTGTCGGCGATCGCGCCGCGACGTTGAAGGGCGCGAACATCATCCTCGGCATCCAGGGGCCGGACCCCGCCAGCCTCAAAGGCTTTGCTGACGGCGCCTGGCTCGCCGCAGGACTCAATCCGTTTGGCGAACGCGCGCGCGTCGACGAATATGCGAACCTGGGGCTTGAAGCGCTGGCGATGGAGTTTATGCCGCGCATCACGCGCGCGCAATCGATGGACATATTGTCGAGCCAGGCAAATCTTGCCGGTTACAAGGCGGTGCTGATGGCAGCGAACGCCTATGGCCGCGCCTTTCCGATGATGATGACTGCCGCGGGCACGGTGAGCGCTGCCAAAGCGTTCGTGATGGGCGTCGGCGTTGCGGGCTTGCAAGCGATCGCCACCGCCCGGCGCCTCGGCGCGCAGGTGAGCGCGACCGATGTGCGCGCTGCGACCAAGGAACAGATCCTCAGCCTTGGCGCCAAGCCGATTTTCGTCGAGAGTGTCGCGGGGATCGAGGGCGAAGGCGCGGGCGGCTATGCCACCGAAATGTCCGACGAATATAAGGCGGCGCAGGCCGAGCTGGTGTCGTCGCATATCGCGAAGCAGGACATCGTCATCACCACGGCGCTGATTCCCGGTCGCCCCGCGCCGCGGTTGATCTCTGACGCACAGCTCGCGACGATGCGGACCGGCAGCGTGATCGTCGACATGGCGGCCGAAAGCGGCGGCAATGTCGAAGGATCGGTATCGGGCGAAGCGAAGCGCATCCACGGCGTGACCGTGATCGGCGCAAGCAACATCGCGGCGCTGATGCCCGCCGACACCAGCGCGCTGTTCAGCCGCAACCTGTTCAACTTCCTCTCGGCCTTCTGGGACAAGGAAGCAGGCAAGCCCGTGCTCGACGAGGAAATCGGCAATGCGATCCGCCTGACGCAGGGCGGCAAGGTCGTAAACGAGCGGCTGCTGTCGTAAGGCGACCGGCCAACGCGATTCGAAGCGTTGCGGCGGTTCGGGTTCGAGCCTTTGGCGATGGCTAAGTCCGGTCAGGCAAATGAAACTTCTGCGACGCGCTGTGCGTCTATTGGACGGTCGGTCCCGTATCTGTCGTGATGGGGCACCGTTGTCGCACGCCGCATCATGATGCGGCATTCAAAGGAGATTATCATGAAACGCGCAAGTTTGTTGGTGGCCGTGGCTGCTGCCGGTCTTGGCCTTGCAGGCTGCAACAGCAGCCCCGAAACGCCGCCCACCGAAACGACGACCGTTGCCGCGGGCGAGACCGTTGCCGCCGACAGCGCCGGAACCAACCCGATGGTCGGCGGCGCCGAAATGCTGGCGACCAAGAATATCGTCGAAAATGCTTCGGCATCGGGTGAGCATAAGACACTGGTGACGGCGGTGAAGCAGGCCGAACTGGTCGATACGCTGTCGGGGACTGGCCCGTTCACGGTTTTCGCGCCGACCGACGCGGCCTTTGCCCAGGTTCCGCCCGTCACGCGTGACGGCTGGATGCGCCCGGCACAGAAAGAAGTGCTCGCCGACGTTCTGAAATATCATGTGGTGGCCGGAAAGGTGACGGCGGCCGACTTGGCGACGCGGATCACCGAAGGTGGCGGCAAAGCGGTGCTGAAAACGGTCGAAGGTCAGGATCTGACCGCGACGAAGAGCGGCGACGCGATCATCCTGACCAGCGCCAGCGGCAACAAGGCCGCGGTGACGCAGGCCGACGTCAACCAGTCGAACGGCGTCATCCACGTCGTCGACGCGGTGCTCGTTCCCAAAATGTAATATCGTCGCCGGGCAAAACCGGCGAAACGACATATTCTGTCGTGATCGGCCCGCATTTCTCCCTTTGGAGAGGTGCGGGCCGCATCTTTTGGTTGCTTTGGAGTCGACAGGCCCGAATGCGCACGGCAAGAGGTGCGCCAAGCGGAATCAGCAGGGGAGCGTGCCGTGGATTTCATCGCGATATTTTCGATCTTCATCCTGGCCTGTTTCGTCGGCTATTTTGTCGTCTGGTCGGTGACCCCGGCGCTGCACACGCCCTTGATGAGCGTCACGAATGCGATTTCGTCGGTGATCATCGTCGGCGCGCTGATCGCCAGTGCGGCCGCCGGTTCGGCCACGTCGAAATGGCTCGGGCTGGCCGCGGTCGTGATGGCCAGCATCAACATTTTTGGCGGCTTCGCGGTCACCGCACGCATGCTGGCGATGTACAAGAAGAAGGAGCGCTGAGATGGACATCCAGTCGCTCCTTGCCGCCGCGGCCGATGCTCATGGCGCGGTGAATCCCTGGGCCGCGATCGCCTATCTGGTGTCGGGCGTGTTCTTCATCCTCGCGCTGCGCGGCCTTTCGTCGCCCGCCTCGTCGCAGCGGGGCAACCGTTTTGGCATGATCGGCATGACGATCGCCGTCGTCACGACGCTGGTCACGCATGTCCCTTGGAAAAGCGGCGATGCGCTGAACAGCTATGCCGGCCCCGATATCGTCGGGATCGTCGAGATTCTGGCGGCGATCGGCATCGGCGCGATCATCGGCATCGTGATGGCGCGGCGGATCGCGATGACCGCGATGCCGCAGCTTGTCGCCGCGTTTCACAGCCTCGTCGGTCTGGCGGCGGTCGCGGTGGCGGCGGCGGCCTATCTCAACCCGCTCGCGTTCGGGATCGCCGACGCCGCGGGACAGATTTACACCGTCAGCCGCATCGAGATGGGTCTCGGCATCGCGATCGGCGCGATCACCTTTTCGGGGTCGGTCATCGCCTTTCTGAAGCTCAACGGCAATATGTCAGGCGCGCCGATCATGTTGCCCGCGCGGCACGTCATTAATTTGGGCACGCTCGCGGCCATTATCGGCCTCGTCGCCTATTTCACCTTCGACCAGTCGCCCTGGGTGTTCTGGACGGTCACCGCATTAAGCTTCCTGATTGGTTTCCTGCTGATCATCCCGATCGGTGGCGCCGACATGCCGGTCGTCGTGTCGATGCTCAACAGCTATTCGGGCTGGGCCGCGGCGGCGATGGGCTTTACCCTCGGCAACACCGCGATGATCATCACGGGCGCGCTGGTGGGTTCGTCGGGCGCGATCCTGTCGTACATCATGTGCCGCGCGATGAACCGCAGTTTCATCAGCGTGATCGCGGGCGGCTTTGGCGCCGATGATTCGGCGGCGGGAGCGGGCGGTGCGAAGGAACAGCGGCCGTGGAAGCCGGGCAGCGCCGACGACGCCGCCTTCCTGATGAGCCAGGCCGAAAATGTCATCATCGTCCCCGGTTACGGCATGGCGGTGGCGCAGGCGCAGCACGCGCTGCGCGAAATGGGCGACCTGCTCAAGAAAGAGGGCGTGAACGTCAAATATGCGATTCACCCCGTGGCGGGGCGCATGCCGGGCCATATGAACGTCCTGCTCGCCGAAGCGAACGTGCCCTATGACGAGGTGTTCGAACTGGAGGACATCAACGGCGAATTCGCGCAGGCCGACGTTGCGTTCGTCATTGGCGCGAACGACGTGACCAATCCTTCGGCGAAGACCGACAAAAGCTCGCCTATCTACGGGATGCCGGTGCTCGACGTCGAAAAGGCGAAGACGGTGCTGTTCGTCAAGCGGTCGATGGGCGGCGTCGGCTATGCCGGCGTCGACAATGATGTGTTCTACATGGACCAGACGATGATGCTGCTCGGCGATGCCAAGAAGATGGCTGACGATATTGTGAAGGCGCTGAACGGCGGCGGGCACTAGCTAAAACCCATTTTCGTTCGTGCTGAGCTTGTCGAAGCACCGTCCTTCCTTTTGCGACGCTGAAAGAAAGAACGCCCCTTCGACAAGCTCAGGGCGAACGGATTTTTTGGACCAAGCGTTCGGAGATTGAATTTTGCGTAAAATCGGCCTGATCGGCGGCATGAGCTGGGCATCGACCGAGCTTTATTACCGCCATCTCAACAAGGGGGTGCAAAAGCGCCTTGGTACCGCCTGTTCGGCGCCGATCCTGATGGAAAGCCTGAATTATTGCGACCTGTCGCGGATCACCTCCGACGAAAAATGGGCGCATGCGAAGGACGTGCTGATCGCGTCGGCGCAGCGGCTCGAAGCGGCGGGAGCGACCGCGTTGATGATCGCTGCCAATTCGATGCACAAGGTGGCCGACGATGTCGCCGCGGTCATATCGATCCCGCTCATCCACATCGTCGACGAAACGGGCGAGAAGATGAAGGCCGACGGGATCAAGGCGGCGGCGGTGATCGGAACGCGCAACGTGATGACTGAACCGTGGTTTCGCCAGCGGCTCGTCCGCCACGGGCTGACGCTGGCGCCCTATAATTCGGATCGCGCCGACGAGATCGACCGCATCATTTACGACGAACTGATGCAGGGTAAGGTCAACGAAGCGTCGCGCCGGACGATGAAGACCTTCATCACCGACATCGCCAAGCAGGATATCCAGGCAATCGTGCTCGCCTGTACCGAACTCGTGATGCTGGTCGACCCCGACGCCAACGTCCTGCCGATCTATGACACGACGCGGATTCATGTCGCGGCGGGCGTCGACTGGATTTTGGGCGAGGCGTAACGCGCACCCCGCCCGCTTGCGGGAGGGGGGAGCCCGGGGTTAACCCACCCGCGTCCAGGTCACCGTACGGCAGAACACGCTGACGCAGCCCTTCATCGTCAGCTTGTTGCCCTTCACCCTCAGGTGCGCCTTGTAATAGCGGCCGTCTTCGGGGCTGTAGCCTTCGCCCTTCCAGCCATCGCCGACCGGAACCAGATCCCAATAGATTTGCAGGCCTTCAACCTTGCGCGCGCGTTTGGCCTTGTCGGGATTGCGCTCGTCGCGCTGCCCCCCGGCGGGCTCGTTGATTAGCAGTTCGGCGATCCGGCCACACATCTTGGTGCCGCACGGCGCCATAGCGACGATTCCTTTCCCATCGTCGGTTTTCCAACGGCCCGTGATCGACGCCGGCGCGGCGGCGATCGATGGAACGGCGACCAGCGCGACCAGCGCCAGCGAACAGCGATATAACAATGCGACCTCCCCGGTTTTTATGATGCCTACAGCCGTGTCAGCAACATGGCTTGGCAGCGACGCAGTCTTGCACCATGCTGGCAAAAAACAAGGGAGAGTTAGATGCGATTCCATCATCTCGTCGTATCGGCGGCGACGGCGCTAGTCATGACCGCGCCGGTATCGGCCAAGACTATCAAGGTCAGCGCGGACGCGGCCGACGCCAATGAAAAACTGCAAGAGGCGCTGATCCTCGCCGAACCGGGCGATGTCGTGCAGCTTGCGGCAGGGGTGTGGAAACTGACCGACGGCCTGTCGCTCGATGTGCCCGGCGTCACCATTCGCGGCGCGGGGGCAGGCGAGGGCGGGTCGATCCTCGATTTCACCGGCCAGCAAGGCGCCGGCGAAGGGCTGCTCGTCACGTCCGACGACGTGCTGCTAACCAATTTCGCGGTGCTCAACACCAAGGGCGACGGGATCAAGTCGAAGGGCGCCGACCGCATCGTCTATCACCAGCTGCGCGTCGAATGGACCGCGGGGCCGAAGGAAACGAACGGCGCCTATGGCATCTATCCGGTCGAGAGCACCGATGTACTGGTCGACAGCGTGTTCGTGCGCGGGGCGTCGGACGCGGGCATTTATGTCGGCCAGTCGAAGAACATTGTCGTCCGCGAATCGATCGCGACCGAAAATGTCGCGGGGATCGAGATCGAGAACAGCTATAACGCCGACGTCCACGACAATATCGCGACTAAGAACACGGGCGGCATCCTGGTGTTCGATCTGCCGAGCCTGCCGATGCAGGGCGGGCACAATGTCCGGGTGTTCGGGAATGAGATCAACGACAACAGCACGCCGAATTTTGCGCCGAAGGGCAATATCGTTGCGAGCGTGCCGACCGGCACCGGGGTGCTGGTGATGGCCAATCGCCATGTCGAAATCTTCGACAATGTGTTTGCCGAAAATGGCACCGCCAATGTGATGATCGTCGGCTATCGCTACGAGCACAAGGACCCGAATTATCAGCCGCTGCCACGCCAGATCGTCGTCCGCGACAACCAGCATGGCAAGGCGGGTTATGCGCCGAAATTCCCCGGCGGCGACCTGATCGCGGCGGCCATGGGCGGGGCGATCCCGCCGGTGCTGTGGGACGGGGCGGGCGATGCGATCGTGCTGGACAAGGTTGGCGTGCTGTCGCTCAACCTGCCCGACGTGAAGACGCCGCAGAGCGAAGCGAAGCCGTCGCCGGCTGACTTGTCCAAAGGGACGCCGCCTGCGGCGCTGCCGGCGATCAAGCTACCCGAAAGCATGGAGGCCAAGGTTCAGTGAGGCGCGTAGTTGCCGTACTGGCCGCGATGCTGCTGTCGGCGGCCAGCGCTGCAACGGTTATCGACGAGGGACCTGACGAGGTCGCGATACTGGGCGACGCGAACCCGGCTAAGCTGTCCGAATTCGCCTTTGGTTTGGGCAATGGGACCGGCCGTCCGCGCGGCGCTTATCCTTATTCACTGCGGACGCCGCTGTTCAGCGATTATGCGGAGAAGGACCGCTATATCTATATCCCGCCCGGAACCCGGGCGCAGCTCGGCGCGGATGGTACAATCGGCTTTCCGGTTGGCACCGTAATTTTCAAAAGCTTTGGCTGGCCCGACTGGAACGGCGGCAGGCCGGTCGAGACGCGGCTGTTGATCCACCGTGAAAAAGGCTGGGTGGCGCTGCCTTATGTATGGGATGCGGACGGCAAGGATGCGACGCTGGCGGTCGGTGGACGCCGGGTGCCGGTGGCGTTCAAGAGCCCCGATGGCGATGTGCATAATATTCGCTATGCCGTGCCCAACATGAACCAGTGCAAGGAATGCCACAGCTTGAACGGCGCCATCGTACCAATCGGTCCAAAGGCGGCGAATATTGATTTCGAGGCCGCGAGCGCGGCCAATCTGCCGCTTCCGTCCGCCGCCCGGTCGGTAGCCGCCATGCCGCGTTGGGACGATCCCGCGACCGGCAGCGTCGCGACCCGCGCCCGCGCCTATCTCGACGTCAATTGTGCGCATTGCCACAATCCGGCGAGCAGCGCGTCGAACAGCGGGCTGTTCCTGCGCTGGACCGACGATCCGGCGGGGGTCAATTACGGTATCGGCAAGCGCCCGACCGCGGCGGGGCGCGGCAGTGGCGGCATGGATTTCGCGATTGCACCGGGCGATCCGGCGCACAGCTTCATGATCTATCGGCTCGAAAACACCGACCCCGGCATCGCGATGCCCGAGGTCGGGCGGTCGACGGTGCACAAGGAAGGCGCGGCGCTGCTGCGGCAATGGATTGCCGAGATGCCCAAAGACGCGCATTAGGCGGCGCATGACAAAGCTCGTCCTCCACGATTATTTCCGCTCCTCGGCCAGTTTTCGCGTCCGTATCGCGCTCAATCTCAAAAGCCTCGATTACGAGCGCGTCGAGATCAGCCTGATTGCGGGTGAGCAGCGTAGCGACGCCTATCTGGAACTCAACGCGCAGGGATTTGTCCCGATGTTGGTCGCCGATGGCGAACCGATCATCCAGAGCATGGCGATCATCGACTGGCTCGACCGCACCTTCTCCGAGCCGCGGCTTATCCCCGATGCCGCGATGCCGCGCGCAGTCGCGCTGGCGCAGGCGCAGGTAATCGCCAGCGACATCCACCCGCTGAACAATCTGCGCGTGCTCAAATATCTGACCAAGGATCTGGGTCTGAACGAGCAGACCAAGGACCGCTGGATCGCACGGTGGATCGCCGAGGGGTTCGAGGCGCTGGAGGCGATGGCGGGAGACGGAGCCTATCTCGGCGGCGACACGCCCGGGATCGCCGACTGCTGCCTGGTGCCGCAGATGTATAATGCGCGCCGCTTCGAGGTGGCGCTCGACGATTATCCGCGGCTGGTCGCGATCGATGCCGCCTGCATGGAATTGGCGGCGTTTCAAAAAGCACATCCTGACGCGGTGAAGCGCGCGTGATCCGCCTGCTGACGGGGGTTGCAACGCTGGCACTGCCGGTGGCGGCCTTGGCGCAGGACGCGCCCGAAGATCATGAGGTCTGCCTGTGCAACGTCGGCAGCCCCGACCCGCGCGAGATCGTCGTCATCGGATCGGGTGCGCTGCGCCCGGCGATCGGCGACGCGGTGCAAGGCATCGCACTGATTGCCGACCTTGATTCCGGCCTTGGCGCGCGGATCGAAAACCGCCTGCGCGACGAAGCCGGTATCGTCCAGTTCCGGCGCAGCGACGGGCGGAGCGCGCATCCGACGAGCCAAGGCGTGACCTTGCGCGGCCTTGGCGGCAACGCATCGAGCCGAGCGTTGGTGACCCTGGACGGGGTGCCCCAGGCCGACCCCTTCGGCGGTTGGGTCGCCTGGTCGGCTTATGACGCGATCAACCTCGGCGGCATTCTTGTCACGCGCGGCGGTGGTAGCGGCACTGACGGACCCGGCGCGCTCGCCGGGACGATCGGGCTGTTTTCGACGATGACCGACGGCGCTGAAGCGAGCCTTGCCTACGGCAGCCGCGGCAGTTGGGACGCCTCGACCAGCGCCGGTGGCCGGGTGGGCCGCGGGCAGGTCGCGCTCGACGTCCGCTACAGCCGCGGCGACGGTTTCATCCCGGTTTCGGCGGGCCAGCGCGGCCTCGTCGACCGCGCCGCGCCTCACGAACAGGGCGGCCTCGGCGTTCGGCTGCGCTTCGACGCGGGCGCTGACAGCCGTATCGAGGCGAGCCTGCGCGGCTTCGCCGACCGGCGCGACCGCGGCACCGACTTCTCCGCGAGCAAGACCGACGGCGTCGACGCCAGCCTGCGTTTCGTCCGCGACCCCGTCGGAGCGACGCAGTGGCTCGCGCTCGCTTATGTGCAGGTCCGCGATTTCGAGAGCGGCTTTGCGAGTGTCGCGGCAGGGCGGAACAGCGTTGCACCGGCGCTGTTCCAGCGCGTGCCCGCCACCGGGCTGGGCGCGCGCTTCGAACTTCGCCCGGCGATCGGCGATGCCAATCCGCTGCGCATCGGCGCCGACTGGCGCCGCACGACGGGCCGGACCGAGGAGGATTTCTTTTTCAGCGGCGTCACGCCGGGACGCCACCGCATCGCGGGCGGCAGCAGCGATACGGTGGGCAGCTTTGCCGAATGGACGTCGGGTGATCCAGGCGACGGCTTGCTGTGGACGCTCATCGGGCGCCTTGACCGCTGGTGGCTGGGTGCGGGTTATCGGCTCGAGCGCAACATCGGCGGGACGACGATCACCGACCTCCGCTTCAAAGCGCGCGAGGGCTGGGAGGGTAGCGGCCGCGTGGGCGTTCGCTGGACCTCGGAAGCGTTTTCGCTGCGCGCCGCGGCCTATCGCGGCTGGCGCCTGCCGACGCTCAACGAACTTTACCGGCCTTTCCGGGTCGGTGCAGACGTCACCAACGCGAACGAAGCATTGGACCCCGAACGGCTGTGGGGCGGCGAGATCGGCGCCGATTGGAGCAGCGGCGACACGAAAGTGTCTGCGACATTGTTTGCCAATCGTCTGACGAACGCCGTCGCCAATGTGACGCTCGCGCCGAACCTGAACCAGCGGCAGAATCTGGACGCCATCGACAGCAAGGGGGTCGAGGTCAGCGCCGAACAGAGGATCGGCCCGGCAACATTGCGCGCGACTTACGCATTCACCGACGCCAGGGTCGATGCGTCGGGCGCCGCGGTGCGGCTCGAAGGGCGCCGCCCGGCCCAGATCGCGAAGCATGGCGGCAGTGTGTCGCTGCGCAGCAATGGTGACGGGCGGTTCGGCGGCTTTGCGACGCTGCGCTATGTCGGCAAGCAGAATGAGGATGATCTGGGGCTGCTGGTGCTCCGCGACGCGCTGACGCTCGATGCCGGATTATCGTGGCGACTGGTCGAGGCGATCAGCGTCGAGGCGCGCGCCGAAAATCTGTTCGATGAATTGGTGCCCGCTGCCATCTCGTCGGCGGGAATCGTCGAGCGCGCAACGCCGCGAACCTTATGGATCGGCGCGCGGCTGTCGTTCTGACCTTCACAGGACGGCGATTGTCGATAAGAACGGGGCATGGCCGCCAAAAAGCTGAACCTCGACAATTTCCTGCCTTATCGGCTGTCGATCGCGTCGAACGCGCTGTCGGAGCGGATCGCCGCCGAATATCAGAACCGCTTTGGGCTCAAGATCCCCGAGTGGCGGTTGATGGCGGTGTTGGGGGAAGGAAAGCCCAAGACCCAGCGCGAACTGGTCGAGGCGACGCGAATGGACAAGGTGACCGTCAATCGCGCCGCCAAGGCGCTGGCCGACCGGCAGCTGATTGCGCGGCAGGCGCATGCGGTCGACGGGCGCTCGCATCATCTGGAACTCACCGAAACGGGATGGTCTCTGTACGACGCGATCGTTCCGGCCGCATTGGCCAGCGAGACGCGGCTCGAATCGAACATCACGGCGGCTGAGCGCGCGACGATGATGGCGATCCTGGCCAAGCTGACCGCCGCCGCCGAAGATTATGCCTGATCCCGCCTATCGCGCCGCGCCTCCGGGCACGCTGCGCGTCGAGCCGCTGGGCGAGCTGACCGCGATTTTCGATCGCCGGTCGATGCAGACGCATCTGGTCGTGTCGCCGATGCCCGAAATATTGGCGGCGATGGGGGCGGGCGATTGTGACGCAGCAACGCTTGCGGTGCGGCTTGCCGAACGCTTCGACTTCGACGGCGACGACGCGGTGCAGCCGATCCTGGCCGAGCGGTTGGACGAACTGGCGGCGATGGGGCTGGTGGCGCGCGCGTGAGGCACAGCATTCGCATTGCGGTCGGCCCGGTCCAGTTTCGGATCGGCAGCGACTGGCCCGAACCGATCACGGCGCTTGAGCGGCTTTATGCCACCTATCCCCAGGACGACACGCGGCCGGCTGACGCCACGGTGCGGCTGTTTGCGGCGCGGCCATGGCGGCGCTGGGTGCGGCCGTCGGTGCATATCGGCGGCGATTTTGTCGTGCCCGACGCGCTGCCATTGCCGTTATCGATGGGGCTGCTCGCTGCCGAAATGGGGATGAATTTACAGGTCGCTCTCGGTTGGCGGCGGCACATGCTGCTCCACGCCAGCGCGGCCACGAAGGATGGCCGCGCGCTGATCATGTCAGGCGAGTCCGGGTCGGGCAAATCGACGCTCGCGGCGCTGCTGGGGGAGGGCGACTGGCGGTTGATGGGCGACGAATTTACGCTGATCGATCCGGCGATCGGCGATGCACTGGCCTTCCCGCGCGCGGTCAGCCTGAAGAATGGAGCAATTGCGGAGGTTGCGGCGCGGGTCGACGCCTCGCGATTGGGGCCGCTGATGGCGGGGACGCCGAAGGGTGACATCCGCCACCTGATCCCGCGCGCCAATGCCATTGCACATATGCACGAACCCGTGCGGCCCGCGCTGCTGCTGTTCCCGCGCTTCGGCGGCCATGCGGCGATTGAGCCGATGGGCGAGGGCGAGGCATTCGTGCGGCTGACCGAGGCATCGACCAACTATGTCGCGCTGGGGGAGGCAGGGTTTGCTTCGCTAACGCGGCTGGTACGCGAGACGCCGGCGTTCGGTGTGTCCTACCCCGACAGCGCGACCGGGATTGCGCTCGTCGAGCAGCTTTGGACCGAGGCAGTGAAGTGAGCACGGTGCAGACCTTTGTCGACCTGCTCGCCGGGCGCCGCGAGGCGACCGCGCTGGCGCCGCGCGAGTGGGACGGGGTGATCGGCGTCGCACGCAGCGAAGCGATGCTCGCCACGCTGGCGCACAGGCTGAAAGACGCCAACCTGCCGCCGAGCGTCGCAGCACTGTTCGCCGACCAGCGCGCAGCGGCGGCGGTCGCGCAGCAACAAGCGTTGTGGGAGGCCGAAATGGCACGGCGTGCGTTGGCACCGCTGGGGATCGAATTTGTGCTGCTGAAGGGGGCCGCCTATGCTGCGGCGGGCATGGCGTGCGCCGCCGGGCGGCAGATCGGCGATCTCGACATATTGGTGCTCGCGTCGGACATCCGCCGGGCCGAGAACGCCTTGCTCAATGCGGGGTGGGAGTGGGTCAAGTCCGACCCCTATGACGATTTCTATTACCGCGAACATATGCACGAGCTGCCGCCGCTGATCCACAAACAGCGCGACCGGATGATCGATGTCCACCACACTATCCTGCCAAAGACGCACCGGATTACGCCCGACGCGCTCGCGCTGGTCAGCGATGCGGTGGCGAGCGCGGGTGGGTTTTTGGTGCTGAACCCGGCCGACATGGCGTGCCACTGCGCCGCGCACATGCTGGCCGACGGCGATTTGCAGGGCGGGCTGCGCAATTTATGGGATTTCCACCTGATGACGCGCGATTTTGCTGCGACCGATCCTGGGTTCTGGGAGGAGCTTGACGATCGTGCGCGGCTGCACGGGTTGCAGGATGCGGTGCAGCGAGCGGCGCGGTTGGCGCGTGATCTGTATGGCGCCATGCTTCCCGCGCGCTGGGACGGGGATGATGCGACTGACCGCTGGTTTCGCGAGCGCCTGCTTGCTCGCGACGATTGGGGACGGGTGACGCGGCCGCTGCTCGAACAGGCTTTCTACATCCGCTCGCACTGGCTGCGGATGCCGCCGACGATGTTGGCGCAGCATTTGTGGACGAAGTGGCGGAAGCGCTAGAGCCGATCAAGTAGCGGGATCAGTTCGTCATATCCGTCGATAACATGATCAGCGCCGAGCTCTTGCGCAGGCCGATCGAGGAAGCCGAAGCTGACCGCCACACTGGTCACCCCGGCGCTGTTGGCGGCCATCACGTCATAGATACTGTCGCCGACAAACGCTGCGCGTCCGCCGCCGCAGCGAACGATCATTTCGGCGATCGGCGCGGGCGAAGGCTTGGCGTTGCCCGGCCCCAGCGTGTCGCCGCCGATAACCGTCGCCATGCGGTCCGCCAGGGCGAGTTCGCGGAGCAGCTTGCGCGCCATATCTTCACGCTTGTTCGTGACGACCGCCGTTTTCACTCCCAGCACATCGAGATTGTCGAGCGCGGCGATAACGCCGGGGAAGGGGCGGCTGTGGACCGCGATATTGGCTTCGTAAAAGCGCAGCAATTCGCGATAGAGCCTTTCGAAATCGCCGCCCGGGACGCCGCCGGTCGCGGCGAATCCCTCTTCGAGCATGTGCCGCGCCCCGAGCCCGATCATCGGCCGCACCTCGGCCTCGGTCAGCGGCGCCCGCGCTGCGAGGGCCAGCGCGTGATTGACCGCGGCGGTCAGGTCGCCCGCACTATCGATTAGCGTGCCGTCGAGGTCAAAGCCGACGATGGCAAAAGGAAAATCGGACATGGCGAACCGCATGGCGTGATGTGCTGGAAACCGCAATGATTTGCTGGCATGGCGCGCGGATGAGCAATCCGATCGCCGCTATCGTCCTTGCCGCGGGCAAGGGTACCCGCATGAAATCCGACCTGCACAAGGTGCTGCACCCGATCGCCGGGCGGCCGATGCTGCTGCACCTGATGGCGAGCGTCGACGAACTAAACCCGGCGAAGAAGGTGGTGGTCGTCGGCGACAAGGCCGATCAATTGGAAGCCGCGCTTGGCGGCACTGCCGATCTGGCGGTGCAGGATCTGCAGCTCGGCACCGGCCATGCGGTGCAGCAGGCCGAAGCCGCGCTGGCGGGCTTCGACGGCGATGTGCTGATCCTCTACGGCGATGTCCCCTTCGTCCCCGCGGCGACGATGCAGGCAATGATCGACCGGTTGAACGCTGCCGATACGCCCGCGGTTGTGGTGCTCGCGTTCGAACCCGACGATGCACAGCAATATGGCCGTGTCATCACCGAAGGCGATCGTGTCACCAAGATGGTCGAGCACAAGGACGCGACCGATGCAGAGCGCGCGGTGCGGCTGTGCAATTCGGGATTGATGGCGGCAAAAGCGTCCGACCTGTTCGGACTGCTGGCGCGCGTCACCGACGATAATGCGGCGAAGGAATTTTATCTCGTCGATATCGTCAATATCGCCAATGCCGACGGGCGGCATTGCGCGGTCGTCGTCACCGATCCCTATGAGGTCGCCGGCATCAACAGCCGCGGCGAACTTGCGGCGATGGAGGGCGAATGGCAGGCGCGCCGCCGCGTGCAGGCAATGGCCAACGGCGCCAGCCTGATCGCGCCCGACACCGTGTGGTTCGCGTGGGACACGCAGTTGGGCCGCGACGTGACGATCGAGCCGAATGTGTTTTTCGGCCCCGGTGTGTCGGTCGCCGACAAAGTGAAAATCCGCGCTAACAGCCACATCGAGGGTGCGACGATCGCCAGCGGCTGCGAAGTTGGCCCCTTTGCGCGCCTCCGCCCCGGCACCATCCTCGGCGAAAAAGCGAAGATCGGCAATTTTGTCGAAACCAAAAAGGCGGTGCTGGGCAAGGGCGCCAAGGCGAACCACTTGACCTATCTGGGTGACGCGACGATCGGCGCGGGCGCGAACATCGGCGCGGGGACGATCACCTGCAATTACGACGGCTATTTCAAATATCAGACGGTGATCGGCGAAAATGCCTTCATCGGCAGCAACAGCGCCCTGATCGCCCCGGTTACGATCGGTCGCGACGCGATCGTCGCCGCGGGGAGCGCGGTGTCGCGCGACGTCGGCGATGGCGACCTGCGCATGGTCCGCGCCGAGCAGCTGGTCAAACCCGGCTGGGCCGACCGCTTCCACGACGCGATGCGCAAGAAAAAGGCGGGCAAATAAGCGATATGCCCGTGCCGACCCTGACGACTCCGCGGCTCGTGCTGCGCCAGATCCGCGCGGACGATGCCGCCGCGCTGTTCCCCGTGCTGTCCGATCCTGTCGTCATGAACTGGTGGTCGAGTGGCCCGCATCGCTCGCTTGCCGAGACGGCGGACTATGTCGCATCGAACGCCGCTGAAGGTGAGGGCGTCGCGTGCTGGGCGATCACCTTGGGCGACGATGTTGCGCTCGGCTGGGTAATCCTGATCGATGGCAAGCCTGATGTGAAGGAAGTCGGCTATATCCTGCACCGCGACCATTGGCGTGGCGGTATCGCGCGCGAAGCCGTGGCGCGCGTGATCGATTATGGTTTTGCCGAGCTCAAACTGCGGCGCATCTTTGCCGATACTGATCCGGAAAATACCGGGTCGATCGCGCTGCTCGAACGGCTGGGTTTTCAGTATGAAGGGCGCCTGCGCGGCGAATGGGAAACGCATATCGGGGTCCGCGATTCGCTGATTTTCGGGCTGCTGCGCGACGAATGGACGATGGAGACTATGCCATGAGCGACCGCTACACCGACAAGCCCTTCCTGCGCTTCGTCGACGCCTGGGTGCTAAAGGCGATCGGCCATCTCGACCCCGCTACCGAAAGCTATTGCAAGGCGATGGTGCCGCAACTCGAGCAGAGTTTCGGTTTGAAAGGCAGCTGGGAACGGATCGTCGAGCAGCAGATGAAGTTCGGCCCCGATCTGCCCGCGCAGATTCGAAAGATCTGGACCGATGGTCAGGCGCGGTTCCAAGCAGGCAACGGAATGGCGCCCGATCCGGCGCAGTTCGCCATGATTTTCGTCGATCGCAACTTCGACCGCGCTTGACATGATATCATGATATGATATCAGTATATCAATGACCCGAATTCTCGCCGACCTGCCCGATGAAGAGATCAAGCGTCTCGACCGCATTGCCTATGAGCAGGGCAAAAGCCGCGCCGCGGTGCTGCGCGATGCCGTCGCGGCGTATCAGGCGCAACCGGCCTCGCATGACGGCGACTGGATCGAACGCGGGTTCGGACTCTGGTCCCGCCACGGCATTTCCATTGATCCGCGGGATTATGATCGGAAGCGCCGGGCCGAATGGACGCGGCCCTGGGATGATGATTATGAGGAGGTGCGCGCCGAATCGCCGGACATGTTCGATGCCGAGGATGATCGCCAGCGGCAAATCTATCTCGACATGATCGCTGGGAAATATCCCGACCCCAAAAGTCCGCACCCCAAGTGAGCGGTTATACGTTCGACGCCAATATCGTCATCGATGCACTCGCCGGTTATCCTCCGGCGCGGGTCGAAATTCAGCGCGCCACGCGTAATGGCGCGCGTCCCTGGATCAGCCGCATGGCGTGGATCGAAATATTGTCGAAGGGCGACGAGCGCGTGGTCAGTGAGGCGATGGCGTTTCTGGCGCATTTCGGTCTTGATGAAATCGACGATGAAATCTCGTCGCGGGCGGCGGCGCTGCGCCGCGACAGGCCGCGATTGAAGTCGCCCGACGCTATCATCCTCGCCACGGCCCAAACCCGCGGGCGCGTTCTCATCACCCGCAATACAAAGGATTTCCCGGCCAACATGCCGGGCATCCGTGTCCCCTATACGCTCTAAGACGAAAGCCAGACCCACATGTGCGGAATTATCGGAATTATCGGCAAGGGCCAGGTCGCCGATCGGCTCGTCGACGGGCTGAAGCGGATGGAGTATCGCGGCTATGACTCGGCTGGCGTCTGCACGGTCGAGGGCGGCCAGCTGATCCGCCGCCGCGCCGAGGGCAAGCTCGGCAATCTGGTGAAGGAGCTGGCGGGCAACCCTGCGCCCGGCACCGTTGGCATCGCGCACACGCGCTGGGCGACTCATGGCGCGCCAACGACGAGCAACGCGCACCCGCACGCGACGGGCGAGGTCGCGCTGGTCCACAACGGCATTATCGAGAATTTCAAGCCGCTGCGCGAGGCGCTGCAGGCGCGCGGGCGGAGCTTCGAGAGTGAGACCGATACCGAAGTCGTCGCGCACCTCGTCAGCGAACAGGTTGAAGCGGGCAAGTCACCGCAGGAAGCCGTGCAGGCGGTGCTGCCGCAGCTTCGCGGCGCCTTTGCGCTCGCCATCGCCTTTCGCCAGCATCCCGACCTGCTCATCGGCGCGCGGCTCGGCTCGCCACTCGTCGTCGGTTATGGCGAGGGCGAAACCTATCTCGGCAGCGACGCGCTCGCGCTCGCGCCGCTGACGCAGAAGATCGCCTATCTCGACGAAGGCGACTGGGTCGTTATCACCCGCGAGGGCGCGCAGATATTCGACAGCGCCAACAACCCCGTCACGCGCGAGATCACCACCAGCGGCGTCACCGCGGCGACGATCGAGAAGGGCAATTATCGCCACTTCATGCAGAAGGAGATTTTCGAGCAGCCGACGGTGGTCGCGCAGACGCTCTCCTCCTACATCCGCCCGCTCGAACAGACCGTCGCGCTGCCGCAGATGGATTTCGACCTGTCGGCGATCGACCGCATCACCATCGTCGCCTGCGGGACCAGCTTCTACGCCGGCATGGTCGCCAAATATTGGTTCGAGACCTTTGCGCGCGTCCCCGTCGACATCGATGTCGCGTCGGAGTTCCGCTACCGCGACCCCGTGCTCCAGCCCGGCGGGCTCGCGCTGTTCATCTCGCAATCGGGCGAGACCGCCGACACGCTCGCGGCGCTGCGCCATTGCAAGGCGAACGGACAGACGATTGCCGTCGTCGTCAATGTGCCGACCAGCAGCATGGCGCGCGAAGCCGACTTGCTGCTGCCGACCCACGCGGGTCCGGAGATCGGCGTGGCCTCGACCAAGGCTTTCACCTGTCAGCTCGCCGTCCTCGCCGCGCTCGCTGCGCACCTCGCGCTCAAGAAGGGCAAGCTCAGCGCCGCCGAAGAGCGCGAGATCGTCAAGCATCTGATCGAGGCGCCCGCCGCGCTCAACGCCGCACTCGCGCACGACGAGGAAATCTCGAAAATGGCGCACCTCGTCGCCCCGGCGCGCGACGTCCTCTACCTCGGCCGCGGCCCCGACTACCCGCTTGCCCTGGAAGGCGCGCTGAAACTCAAGGAGATCAGCTACATCCACGCCGAAGGCTATGCCTCGGGCGAGATGAAGCACGGCCCGATCGCGCTGATCGACGAGGCGGTTCCGGTGATCGTCCTCGCGCCCTCCGGCCCGCTGTTCGAAAAGACCGTCAGCAACATGCAGGAAGTCATGGCGCGCGGCGGCAAGGTCGTGCTGATTTCGGACGCCGAAGGACTCGCCGAAGCCGGCGACGGCTGCATGGCGACGATCGAGATGCCCAAGGTCCACCCGCTGATCGCGCCGCTCGTTTATGCGGTGCCGGTGCAGCTGCTCGCCTATCATGTGGCGGTCGCCAAAGGTACCGACGTCGATCAGCCGCGCAATCTGGCGAAGTCGGTGACGGTCGAATGAGTTGGGAGACGAGTTGCCATTGCGGCGCCGTGTCGGTGCGCCTGGCGCAGGCGCCCGATGAACTCGCCGAGTGCAATTGCTCGCTCTGCTTTTCGCATGGCATTCTCTGGGCTTATTATTCGCCGCGCGATGTCGCGATTGAGGGCGAAACGCGAACCTATAATCGCGCCGACCGCGCGAACCCCAATTCGGACCTGCATTTTTGCGCGACTTGCGGCTGCGTGACGCACTGGTCGGCGACCCAAGGCCTGATCGAGCGGATGGGCGGCGAGGTTGATCTGATGGGCGTCAACATGCGGCTGTTCGACCCGGCTCAGCTCAGCGGGTTGAAGCTTAGCTTTCCCGACGGACGTGGCTGGTCGGGGGACGGAGCATGGGGCTTTGTTCGCGGAGCGGGCGTTATGCTCTGATCGGGGGATCAGGTGGTCGCATTGGCCTGCGCCAGGATCGACGCCGCGATTTCATCGATCGTACCCGCGACAAGCAAGGGCGCGCCCCCGACCATGCCGACTTGGGTCTGGCCATTTTCATAGTCGCGGAGCCAGGCGACATTTTCGGCGACGACTAGATAATTGCCGCCACGCGAGTTTAGGGTAATGAACTTCATCTTGTTGTCTCCTGACCCCCTCGCTTCTAGGCGCCAAATATGAAGATTGTCGGTTCTGCATGAGTTTTGCCGCGGTCATTTTCGATTTCGATGGCGTAATCGCCGACAGCGAGGTGCGCGCGAACCTGTCGCTTGCCGAAAGCCTGACCGCGGTCGGGATGCCATCGACTTATGACGAGTGCCTGCGCGACTATTACGGGCATAACTGGCAGGAGACGCAGCGGCGGATCGAGGCGCGCTTTGGCCGTCCGCTGCCCGGCGATTTTCGCGAGACGCACCGCAAACGCGCGCGGGCGCGCTATATGGAGGGGTTCGATGCAGCCCCGGGCGTTGGCGACTTCCTCGCCACACTCGGTCCGCTGCCGCGCGCGATCGCCTCGTCCAGCCGGGCCGAATATATCGACTGGGCGCTCGGCCTGTTCGGCCTCGGCCATCATTTCGGCGGGCATATCTACAGCGCCGATGGCTGGGATCGAGGGAAGCCGTATCCTGACGTCTATCTGGCCGCCGCGAGGGGACTCGGCGTCGATCCCGCGCGCTGCCTGGCGATCGAGGATTCGCCGACCGGAGCACAGGCGGCGCTCGCGGCGGGGATGACCGTCGTCGGTTTCTGCGGCGCCGGGCATATCGTCGACCGCGCGGCACATGGTGATATGCTGCGCGCGGTTGGCGTGCACCGGGTTGCATTCACCTTCGCCGGGGTTAGCATTGCCGCCGAGGCGGTAACCGTCGCCGCTGGATAAGGATCGCGATTCGACCGCGGTCACGCCCCCCCAAGGAGAGAGTGCTGATGTGTACCGAAAAGATGGAAGCCGATCGCGACCGCGCCGGGATGCCCGTCGCGCGGCGCAGCTTTGCCGCACTTGCGGGCGTCGGCGCGTTGATGGCGGCGCTGCCTGTGCGCGCGATGACGGGCAAGCCGGTGAAGGGCCGCGACGTCACCATCACCACTGCTGATGGCACCTGCGACGCCTATTTCGTCGCCCCCGCGGAGGGCAAGCATCCCGGCGTGGTCGTGTGGCCCGACATTCGCGGCCTGCGCCCGGCCTTTCGCCAGATGGCCGAGCGGCTGGCGGGCGAGGGCTATGCCGTGCTGTGCGTCAATCCTTTCTATCGCTGGCAGAAGGCGCCGGTTGTCGATGCCGAGAATAATTGGGGTGTCCCCGCGGTGCGCGAAAAACTCTTCGGCTATCTGAAGCAATTGACCCGGCCGTTGGTCGAAACCGACGCCGCGGCGCATATCGCTTTCCTCGACGCGCAGGCCGAAGTCGACACGGCGCGCGGAATCGGCACGAGCGGCTATTGCATGGGCGGTCCGATGGTCATTTATACGGCGGCGCTGAAGCCCGATCGCGTGCGCGCGGCCGCGAGTTTTCACGGCGGCGGCGTCGGCACCGACAAGCCCGACAGCCCGCACCTGCTGATCCCGGGCACCAAGGCGAGCTATCTGTTCGCGATTGCCCAGGATGACGACAAGGAAAGCCCGAACGAGAAGGTCTTGCTGAAATCGGTGCTCGAACCACGGCCCGAGTGGCACGAGGTCGAGGTTTATCCGGCGCAACACGGCTGGTGCCCGCCCGACGGCCGCGTCTATGACGAAGCGGCGGCCGAAAAGGCATGGAGCCGCCAGCTCGCGCTGTTCGCGGCCGAGCTCGCCTGAACCGCGACGGCGGTTAACGCGACAAGGCTTCGAGAAGTGCCTTGCCGCGCGGCGACAGGCGGTATCCGGTGTCGAGGCTTTCGGTGAGGCCAAGCTCCTTGAGCTTGCGGATATTCTGCTTCAGCCGAGGTTTGTCGATGTGGAAGGTGGCGGCAATGGTCGCCGCCGACCGGCCTTCATGCGCGGCGATATGCTGGAGGATCGGGCGCGTCCAGGCGCCATCGACGCCGCGGTCGAAATGGTCGAGCCGTGCGATGATCGCCGCGCGATCACCCTCCGACAATTGATCGGCGTCACGCAGCGCGCTGCGCGGGTCGGCGCGGTCGAAGCGGAAGGCGATGCGATAAAGCTGGCCGTCGCCACGCTCTTCCAGCGCGGTCAGCAATTCGGCACGCGACGCATATCCCGCGGCGGTCGCGTCGGCTTCGGTCAAATTTTCGGGCGCGCAAGGGTCGACGCTTTCGATCGCCAGTTCGCCGACCGCCGTACGCAGCCGTCCCCCGCTCTTGACCGTCGGGCGCTGCCAGCGCCGAAAGGCGAGGGTGATTTCCCCTGTCCGGATGCGGTCGAGCGTGGGGGTGCGGAACAGCATCGGACCGCCCGCGCCTCAATGCGCGTGCGCGCCGCCGCTTGCGGCATAGCTGGCATAAACGCGCTGCCCGCCGGGGCCGAAGGTCATGACCTTATAGGCTTCGCGGTGACTGCCATGCTCCATGCCGGGCGAACCGATCGGCATTCCGCCGACGGCGAGACCCTTCACGCCCTTGGGCTTTTCGCGGAGCAGGCGGGCAATTTCTTTCGCGGGGACATGCCCCTCGATCACATAGCCGCCGACCAGCACGGTATGACAGCTGCGCAGCGCTTGTGGCACCCCCTGCTTGTCCTTGATCGCCCCCATGTCGGCCGAATTGACGATCACCGCCTTGCCCCCGAACGAGGCCTTCACCTGTTCGAGCCATTTGAGGCAGCAGCCGCATCCGGCGCCGCGGAACATCACCGGGTTGGCGGCGTGGGCAAGGCTGATCGTCGCGGTGAAGGCGGCGAGGGCGAACAAGGCGCGGCGGGCGGGGGACATACGGGCTTTCCTTCCTGATTTCGGGCGGAGATTAGCAGCCGCGGCGCGCGGCACAAGCGGGTCAGCCCATCGGATAGAGGATGTCCTTGCTGACCTTGTGCAGCGCGGTCATCACCTCGTCGCTCAGCACCAGATCCATCGCATCGAGGATCGGTTGAAGCTGGTCATAGGCGCTGACCCCGACGATCGTCGAAGCGACGAAATCATGCTGTTTCGACCAGGCGGTGGCCATCGTCACGGGATGCAGTCCGGCATCGGCGGCGATCTGCAGATAGCGCGCGGTTGCGGCCAGGCTCTTTTCGTTGACGAACCGCTTGCCCATCGCGGCCTGTCGCCCTTCCATCGCCAGATAGCGCGAGAAGCGCGCGCCTTCGGGCGTCGCGCCATCCTGATATTTGCCCGACAGCACCCCGCCGGCGAGCGGCGAATAGGGGATCAGGCTGACCCCTTCCTTGCGGCAGACCTGTTTCAGCTCGTCCTCGAAACGGCGGTTGTTGAGGCTGAAATTATTCTGGATCGTGTGGTAGCGCGCCACGCCCAGCTTTTCGGACGCGGCGAGCGATTTCATCAGCCCCCAGCTTGTCTCGTTCGAGCAGCCGAGGATACGGACCTTGCCGATCCGCACCAGCTCGTCGAGCGCGTCCATGATCTCGTCATAGGGCGCGTCATGGTTGGGCCAGTGCGTCTGGTACAGATCGACATAGTCGGTTTGCAGCCGCGTCAGGCTGTCGTCGATCGCCTGGAAGATGTTCTTGCGGTCGAGCGCGGTCATGCCATTGCGGCATGGCGACTTGAACCACACATGGCTCGGCCCCGATACCTTGGTGGCGAGGATGATCGCATCGCGCGGCTTGGTCTTGAGCCAGCGGCCGACGATCTCTTCGGTGCGGCCAACCCATTTGACGTCGGGCGGCACCGGATAGCCCTCGGCGGTGTCGTAGAAATTGATCCCGGCCTCGTAGCAGCGGTCGAGGATGCGGACCGCTTCGGCTTCGTCGGTCTGGCTGCCGAAAGTCATCGTCCCCATGCAGATGTCGGACACATGGATGGCGCTTTGGCCCAGGCGGCGGCTTGGCATGGCTCGGTTCTCCGGTCGGCGGCAGGAAGCGCCGTGCATAGGTTGCGAACCGCAACCTTGCAATCAGATCAGCAGCGCGAGCGATCCAACCAGCAAGGCCGCCATCGTCCAGTTGAAGGCGCGCAATCGGGCCGGACTGGAGAGCCAGCCGCGCAACACCTGGCCCATCACCGCCCACAGGCTGGTCGAGGGAAGGTTGATCAGGCCAAAGACCAGCGCGACGAGCAGCACCGCGCCCAGATTGCGGTCGGGCGCGTAAAGCGCGATTGCGGTCAGCGCCATCGACCACGCCTTGGGATTGACCCACTGGAACAGCATCGCCTGGACAAAGGTCATCGGCTTGCCGCGCGCGCCGCTGACGGTGTCGGGGGCGGCGGCGTTGGCGATCTTCCACGCCAGCCACAGCAGATAGACGACGCTCACGACCTTGAACACGCTATTGAGGACCGGCAACAGGTCGAACAATCCCATCAGCCCGAGCCCGACGAGGATGATCATCAGCGTGAAGCCGATGCCGACGCCCAGCGCGTGCGGCACTGTCCGGCGCAGCCCGAAATTTGCTCCCGACGCCATCAGCATCATGTTGTTCGGCCCCGGCGTGATCGACGAGACGAGAGCGAAGGCGGAGAGCGCGAGGAGGGTGGTCTCGTTCATGCGTGCAACATAATGCGTTCCGGCGGCACATGGGTTGCAAAGAATGCTGCTGATCGCTTATCAGATGCAATCTATGAGCAAGATTGACGATATTGGCCGCAAAATATTGCGCGAACTGTCGCGCGACGGGCGAATCTCGAACCTCGAACTCGCCGACTGCGTCGGGCTGTCGCCCTCGGCCTGTTTGCGGCGGGTGCAGGAGCTGGAGCGGAGCGGGGTCATCACCGGTTACCGCGCCACCATCGATCCCGCCAAGCTGGGCATCGGGTTCCTCGCCTATGTGACCGTGGGATTGTCGACGCATACCAAGAAAGCGCAAGCCGATTTCGAGGCCGCGATGGCGGGCGCGCCCGAAGTGCGCGAATGCCATAATATCACTGGCGCGATCGAATATCTGCTACGTATCGAAACCGCCGATCTGGCGGCGTACAAGCATTTCCACACCGAAGTGCTTGGGGTGCTGCCGCAGGTGCATTCGATCAGCACCTATGTGGTGATGGATTCGACGAAGGATGAGCGGGCTTAGTGCCATCCCCTCCCTTGAACCGGGCGCTTCCCAACCGCATATCCGTTTCATGACGAAACTTTCCTTCCTCGACCTCGTGCCCGTCACCGACACCGGCACGATCGCACAATCGCTCGCCAACGCCGCCGACTTGGCACGCCACGCCGAGGCTCTCGGCTATGGGCGCTATTGGGTCGCCGAACATCATGGCATGGCGGGGATCGCCAGCGCGGCGACCGCGGTGGTGCTGGCGCATATCGGGCACGCGACTTCGACGATCCGCATCGGGTCGGCGGGCATCATGCTACCCAACCACGCGCCGATGGTGATCGCCGAACAATTCGGGACGCTGGAGGCGCTGTTTCCGGGCCGTATCGATCTTGGCCTTGGCCGCGCGCCGGGGTCTGACCAGCGCGTCGCGCGCGCGCTGCGCCGCACCCTCGCCAGCGACGAGCGGCAGTTTCCGCAGGATGTGCTCGAACTGCAGGCGTTTCTGGCGGGCGACGAGCAGCTTGGTATCACTGCGGTGCCGGGGGCCGGGACGCATATTCCGCTGTGGATTTTGGGGTCGAGCACCTTTGGCGCGCAGCTCGCGGCGATGCTGGGGCTGCCCTATGCCTTCGCCAGCCATTTCGCGCCCGATGCGCTCGACGAGGCACTCGACGTCTATCGCCGCCAGTTCAGGCCGTCGGCGCAGCTTGCCGAACCCTATGCGGCCGCGGCGTTCAACGCCTTTGCCGCCGACACGCGCGAAGAGGCCGAGCTGCTGGCGTCGTCGCAGCAACAGGCGTTCGTCGCGCTGCGCACCGGCAATCCGGGCAAGATGAAGCCGCCGCTGCCGGGCTATAAGGACAGCCTGCCGCCCAATGCGCGCGCGATCCTGGATCATGTGCTGCAATGTTCGGCGGTTGGAACGGTCGACGATATCGCCGCGGGATTGCGGTCATTTGTCGCCCGAACGCGTGTCGATGAGGTGGTCATCGCATCGTCGATGTACGACCATGACGCGCGCAAACGCTCGCTGGCGCTGACGATGGCGGCGGCGAAGCAGCTTTAGCGTTTATTCGTCATCCCGGCGAAGGCCGGGATCTCGCCCTAGAGTTATCTTGCGGCGATGAGAACCCGGCCTTCGCCGGGATGACCGATTAGTTGACCGGTGGATCTGCGGCGGCGGGGCGAAATGTGAGGCTCGCCAGACGCCAGGCCAGCTCTTTGCCCATCAACGCCTCGGCGGTCGGGATTGACCTCGGCGGCGCACAATCGACTTCGGCGGCGATATAGCGGCCCGTTTCGCGCAGCCGCACCTCGACGTCGCCGAACTGCTTTTTCAGCGCCGCGGTCAGCTGTTCGGCATCCTCCGACAGGTCATTCGAATCCAGCGCACGCGGCGTCCCGTCCAGCAGTTCGGCAACCGCCTTTTCCAGCGCGCCGACCGCATCCTTGATGATCGACAGCGCAATGAACAGCGCCGCCGCAGCATCGGCCCACCACAGGCCAAATCCGATCCCGATAATCCCGGCGATACCGGCCAGCCCGGTCTGCCAATCGGCCTTTTGCATCAGTGCGTCGGTGTGCAGCACCTTGTCTCGGATCCGCGTCGCGATCGGGTGCTTCAAATGGCCAAGGACCATCGGCGGCACGATCGAATAGGCGAGCGCGGCGATCATCAGCCAGCCGAGCCAGATCGTATGGCCGAACAGGGTGATGCCGCCGACGGTCGGGTGTTCCTGGCGCACCAGCGTCGTGACGCTTTCATAGGCGAGATAAGCGCCAACCGAGAGCAGCGCGGTAGCGGCGACCAGAAAGGCCAGGCTGTTGGCGCGGCGATAACCGAAGGGGAAGCGCCGATTGGGTTGCTTGCGCTCCCAATGGGCCGACAGCAGGAACACGATGGCGGGGATCAGGCTGAGCAGGTCTTCGATCACCGCGGCTTTCATCGCCTGGCTGCTGCCCATCACCAGCCACATGACGACGACGACGCTCGTCATCCAAAACAGCGTCCACCATTCGAGCCGCTCGCCATGGCCCACATCGGCGGCGATTGCGGCTGGGATACCCCCGTGGAGGCTCATTTTGCGTTCTCCGCAATCGCGCGATCGGTGGCCAGGATCAGCGCGTTTTCGCCATTGCGCCGGGCGATCCGCAAAACGGGCTGCGCGCTGTCGTCCGGTTCGCTTCGTCCGACGGGCTTCGACAGCGCGATCTGGGTCTGCCACGGCGATGCTTTGGCGAAATGGCCGATGACCGCATCGACCCTGCCTTCTTCCAGCCAGTGCAGGGCGTGGTCGCCGTGCGCCGCGACGCGGACAAGCCGCGCTTCACGGCGTCGGGCATAGTCGCCGACCAAGGCAAGCGCGGGCGCGGCGTCGGGGGTGCCGGGCATCACCACGATCCGCATTTCACCGCTGCGTGCGATGCGGTCGGTGCTGCCCGACGCATCGCGCGGCAGATTGTCGCAGGCGGTAAGCGCCGGGATGACGAAAAGAAGAGGCCAGACCTGCGATTTCATGACCGGCGAACGCAAGCGGCGGGCCATGGTTGCACGCTGCGCGCGCCCCGTGTTGACGCACCTTGCGCTGCGGCAGTATAGGGTCGGCCCGACCAAGGGCGGCCCAGCGGGGTCGCCTTTTTACTTTTGCCTGAAAGGTGCCTGCCATGTCGATCACGCCGCTGATGCCCGTCTACCCCCGGTGCGGGGTGCGTCCGGTGCGCGGCGAGGGCGCCTATCTGATCGGCGAGCGCGGCGAGCGCTATCTGGACTTCGCCAGCGGTATCGCGGTCAACCTGCTCGGTCATGGCCATCCGCATCTGACCAAGGCGATCCAGGATCAGGCGGCGACCCTGATGCACGTGTCGAACCTGTACGGCAGCCCGCAGGGCGAAGCCTATGCCCAGCGCCTGGTCGATAACACCTTTGCCGACACGGTGTTCCTGACCAATTCGGGGGCCGAGGCGGTCGAATGCGCGATCAAGACCGCGCGCGCCTATCATTCGAGCGCGGGTAACGCGCACAAGCATACGCTCATCACCTTCAACAATGCGTTTCACGGCCGTACGCTGGGGACAATTTCGGCGACCAATCAGGAAAAGCTGCGCAAGGGTTTCGACCCACTGCTGCCCGGCTTCGCCTATTCGCCGTTCGACGATCTCAACGCCGCGCTCGACCTGGTCGACGACAATACGGCGGGCTTCCTGATCGAACCGATTCAGGGCGAGGGCGGCATTCGCCCGGCGTCGCAGCCGTTCTTGCAGGGACTGCGGGACATCTGCAACGAGCGCGACCTGATGCTGGTGTTCGACGAAGTGCAGTGCGGCGTCGCGCGCACCGGCTCGCTGTACGCCTATCAGGAATTCGGCGTTACCCCCGACATCATGGCCAGCGCCAAGGGCATCGGCGGCGGCTTTCCGATGGGCGCGTGCCTCGCGACCGAGAATGCGGCGCGCGGCATGGTCATCGGCACCCATGGATCGACCTATGGCGGCAACCCGCTGGCGTGCGCCGCGGGGCAAGCGGTGCTCGACGTCGTGCTGGAGGAAGGCTTTCTCGACGGGGTTAAGGCGACCGGCGAACGGCTGCGGGGGGCGCTCGAGCAGCTGATCCCGAACCATGACCAGCTGTTCGAAAGCGTGCGCGGCATGGGGCTGATGCTGGGTGTCAAGCTGAAGTCCGACAGCCGTACTTTTGTTGCGCATCTGCGCGATAACCATGGGCTGTTGACCGTGGCTGCGGGCGACAATGTCGTGCGCGTGCTGCCCCCGCTCAACATCGAACAGAGCCATATCGACGAATTTGTCGAGAAACTGTCGGCAGGCGCGGCGAGCTACACGCCGCCGGAATCTTGATGATTCCGTTCGCGGCGAACGGAGGGTCCCGATGCCCAATTTCCTGAACCTGTCCGATGCGGGCGGGGATGCGGTCGCGGCGATGCTGTCCGACGCGATCGACCGCAAGGCGGCGCGTGCGGGTTGGCCAAAGGCAAAACCCGATAGCGACAAGCCGCTCGCCGACCATGTGCTGGCGATGGTGTTCGAGAAAAACTCGACGCGTACGCGCTGCTCGTTCGATATCGCGATCCGCCAGCTGGGCGGGGTGCCGATGATCCTCGACGCCGGGACGAGCCAACTCGGCCGCGGCGAGACGATTGCCGACACGGCGCGCGTCCTGTCGCGCTACGCCGATGCGATCATGATCCGCACCGACGATCATGCCAAGATCGAGGAACTGGCCGAACATGCCAGTGTCCCGGTGATCAACGGCCTGACCGACCTGTCGCATCCGTGCCAGATCGTCGCCGACCTGCTGACCATCGTCGAACAGGGCAAGGCATTGCCGGGGCTGGAGCTGGCGTGGCTCGGCGACGGCAATAATGTGCTGTCGTCGCTGATCGAGGCGGCGGGGCTGTTCGGCTTCCACGTTCGCGCCGGTTGTCCGCAAGGCTATGAACCCGACGCCAGCTTTGTCGACGCGGCGCGCGCCAAGGGCGTTCGCATCGACATCATGGCCGACGCGCGCGCAGCGGTGGCGGGCGCCGACCTGGTCGTCACCGACACCTGGGTGTCGATGGGGCAGGACCATGCCCATAACAAGGTCGCCGCGATGGCGCCGTTCCAGGTCAATGAACGGTTGATGGCGGGCGCCAAGGACGACGCGATCTTCCTCCACTGCCTGCCCGCACATCGCGGCGACGAGGTGGTCGATGCGGTGATCGACGGGCCGCAGTCGCGGGTGTGGGACGAGGCCGAAAACCGCGTCCATGCGCAAAAATCGATCCTGCTATGGGCGCTTGGGAATTTATGACCGACACCGTCGAAACCTGGTTCGACCAGCCGCTGGTCTTCACCATTGCCGAGCGGCACGTGCGCGGCCGCTTTGTACGGCTCGGTCCGACGTTGAATAGGATCATCAACGCGCATGATTATCCGCCGGTCGCTGAAAAGCTGCTGGCCGAAGCGCTGGTGCTGACCGTATTGCTCGGATCGACGCTCAAGGATGAGAACGGACAGCTGACCTTGCAGGCGCAGACCGGCGGCGGGCCGGTCGAATTGCTGGTGTGCGACTATCGCGCCGGCGAGCTGCGCGGTTATCTCAAATTCGATGCCGAGCGGCTTGCGGAGATCGGACCCGATCCGACGCTGTTCGGGTTGTTCGGCGAAGGGTTTCTCGCGATCACCTTTGACCAGGCGACGACCGCCGAACGCTATCAGGGCATCGTCCCGCTCGAGGGCAGCTCGATCGGCGAGGCCGCCGAACATTATTTCGAACAGTCCGAACAAATCCCCAGCCTGATCCGGCTGGCGGCCCGCCACGACCATGAGGCGGGATGCGTTGCGGGCGGGCTGCTGCTCCAGCATTTGCCCGAAGGCGAAGTCGGCCGTGACCGGTTGCACACGCGCCACGACCACCCCGAATGGGAGCATGCGCGGACGATCGCCGCGACGCTTAAGGACGACGAACTGACCGATCCCGCGCATTCGCTCGAAACGCTCGCCTGGCGGCTGTTTCACGAGGATGAAGTGCGCGTCGATCCGGGTGTCCGGGTGACCCGCGGTTGCCGGTGTAGCACCGAATATTTCGCCGGTGTCCTGGCACAGTTTCCAGCAGCGGAACGGCAGGATATGGCCGACGATGCGGGGCAGATCGTTGTAGATTGCGCCTTTTGTTCGCGCATCTTCCCGATCCCGCTCGACGGCATTTCAACGGCAGATTGACGACGAAACGGTCTGATCTAGCGCCAGACGGTTGAAAACCGCGGCTGGCGTTGTTATCTGACATCGGACGGGTCGCGTATCAGCCCGCAAAGGGCGTCCGATGGATAGGTGAAATGGCGATCTTTTCTCCCCTGTTTCGATGGCCGCTTGCAGCGCTTGCTCTGGCAGGGGCGAGCGCCGTGCCCGCCCAGGCGCCGTCGCTGGCGATGCTCGACACGCTCGAAAAGGGCAGCTGGCAGCTGCGCGAGCGCGGCAAGGACAATGTTCTGCAGACGATCTGTGTTGGCGACGCGCGGCGGATGATCCAGATCGAGCATCCGCGGGCGACCTGTTCGCGCTACATCATCGAAGACACGCCAAAGTCGGTCACGGTCCACTATACTTGCCCTGGCGCCGGTCATGGCCGGACCAGCATCCGCAACGAAACCAACCGGCTCGTGCAGATCGACACGCAGGGCATTGCCGACGGCCGACCTTTTTCGCAGTCGATCGAAGCGCGCCGCACCGGTCCCTGCTGAAGGCAACCGCTCGTTAACCATTCGCCGGTAGACGGGACGGGTGACACACCGGTGTGTGTCCTTCTCCCTAACGGCTTTCATGCCGACCTGGGCCGTGCGATTGTTTCGCGCGGCCCGTTTCTTTTGGTGCGGTGCAATACGCCCCCCTTGCACGGTTGTTGGCACGGGCGTATCGGGCGCCGATGCACGATGTTGCCGGAAAAACCGTGATCGTCCTCTTGTCGGGCGGGCTTGACTCGATGGTGTGCGCCGGCTTTGCCCGCGAGGCCGGCGCGCGTATCGTCGCGCTGACGATCGATTATAACCAGCGGCACCGTGTCGAGCTGGAGTCCGCGGCGCGGATCGCCGCCACTGTCGGCGCCGCCGAGCATATCGTCCTGCCACTCGACCTCCGCCGCTTTGGGGGCTCGGCGCTGACCGCCGACATCGATGTGCCAAAAGACGGCGTCGGCAGTGATGTGCCGGTGACCTATGTCCCGGCGCGTAACCTGATTTTCCTGTCGCTGACGCTCGGGCTCGCCGAAGCGCGGCTGGCGCAGGACATCGTCATCGGCGTGAACGCGCTCGACTATTCGGGCTATCCCGATTGCCGCCCCGATTTCATTGCGGGGTTCGAGAAGCTGGCGCGGCTCGCGACGCGCGATGGCGACCGCGGGGTCGATTTCCGAATCCATGCCCCGCTCCAGCATATGACGAAGGCGGACATCGCCGCCGAGGCGGCGCGGCTGGGCATGGATGCGGCGATGAGCTGGTCGTGCTACGATCCGACGCCCGACGGGCTGCATTGCGGCTATTGCGACAGTTGCCGCCTGCGCAGCAAAGGCTTTGCCGACGCGGGACTGGCCGATCCGACACGCTATGCCGCTGGCGCCTGACCGTTGACCTACGCCGTCAAAGAAATCTTCCTAACCCTGCAAGGAGAAGGCGCGCAGGCGGGACGCCGCGCCGTGTTCTGCCGCTTTGCCGGATGCAATTTGTGGACCGGGCGCGAACAGGATCGCGCCAAGGCAATCTGCAAATTCTGCGATACCGATTTTGTCGGCACCGACGGGACGCTGGGCGGCAAATATGCGGATGCCGCGGCGCTTGCGACGGTGATTGCCGAATGCTGGGGGCAGGGCGAAGGTGGCCGCTATGTCGTGCTGACCGGTGGCGAACCGATGTTGCAGGTCGATGCACCGCTGATCGACGCGCTCCACGCGCAGGGCTTCACGATTGCGATCGAGACCAACGGTACCTTCGCGGTGCCGCGCAGTATCGACTGGATCTGCGTCAGTCCCAAGGCGGGCAGCGCGCTGGTTCAGACCAGCGGTGACGAGTTGAAACTGGTCTGGCCGCAGCCGGGCAGCGATGTCGAACGGCTGGCGGAGCTCGACTTTACCCATCGGCTCGTTCAACCGGTGGACGATCCAAACGCCGCCGAAAATGTCCGGCGGTGCATCGATCTGGTGATGGCGGACCCGCGCTGGCGGCTGTCGCTCCAGACGCACAAGAGCCTGGGACTGCGATAAGGCGTCAGTCGCCCGTTTTCGCCGCACTGTCGGGCGTGACCGCCCGTTTCGCCGCCGGCGCCGGCACGGCATCGGGATCCGCATCGTCGCTGTCGTCCGTCGGCGCGGCGTCGGAGTCGGCGTCTTCGTCATCCGCTTTTGTTGTGGCTTTTGTGGTTCCGTCATCGGGCACGCTGTTGTCGACCGCGGTGCCGTCGGCGCTGACATTGTCGAGCACGATCATGGCATCGCTCACCGTTCCCGGCTGAACTTCGACGGCATCGAGCTTGGTCGTCGACTTCCCCGCCGGATCGCCGCCACCGCAGGCGGCCAGGACAAGAAGCGGAAGCGATGCAAGAGCGATACGGGTCATGCGCGGTTCCTAATCATTCGGCCGAAGCTTGTCGAGGAAAGCGGGCGCCGTCGCCGAAAGTGCGGCATCAACGTCGGCGAACGTCGCGCCTTTGCCCAGCGCAGCGAGGCTGGTCACCGGATATTCGGCGATCCCGCATGGCACGATGCCGCCAAAATGCGCGAGGTCGGGCGCCACGTTGAGCGAAAAGCCATGGAGCGTTACCCACCGCCGGACGCGCACGCCGATCGCCCCGATCTTTGCCTCGCGGCCATCCGCGTCGTCGGCCCAGATGCCGATACGGCCGTCGGCGCGCCGCGCCGCCACCCCGAGCAGCGCCAGCGCGTCGATGACCCATCCTTCGAGCGCAGCAACATAGGCACGGACATCGCGTCCGCGACGGGCGAGGTCCAGCTGCACATAACCGACGCGCTGGCCTGGACCGTGGTAGGTGTAACGCCCGCCGCGTCCGGCCTCGAACACCGGAAAGCGCGGGTCGAGCAGTTCGGCCGGGTCGGCGCTTGTCCCGGCGGTATAGAGCGGCGGGTGCTCGATCAACCAGATGCGCTCGGCGGCGATGTTCAGGCGCATCGCCGCCGCGCGATCCTCCATATCGGCAAGCGCCGCAGCATAGTCGGTCAGCCCGGGCGAAACGACCCATTCCGGAGTTGCAAAAGCAGTCATGGCGGGCGCTATCTGGCCCGCCGTGCCGCCGGGCGCAAGGGGGCGGGCGCGCACAATCGACGGGGGTGGACAGATGCCGGGAATATCGTCACCTTCGCGCCAAAGCTCATTTCAAAAACGACGGGGTATCAATGACAAAATTCGACATGGGTGCGGCGTGGGATGACAGCATCCAGTTGCTGAAATCGCACAGCGCGCTGATCGGCGCGATTGCGGGCGTGTTCTTTTTCCTGCCGGCGCTGGCGGTCGCGTGGTTCGGCCCGACCCCGATCGAGCCGCAGGCGGGCGCGAGCGTCGAGCAATCGATGGCGGCGCTGCGTGAAACGCTGCGCCAGATGGTTCCGGGACAGGTCATCGTCGGCCTTTCGACGATCGTCGGTTCGGCGGCCATCCTGCGCCTGTGGCTGGCGCGCACCGGGATCAGCGTCGGTGAGGCGTTGACCTTTGCGCTGATGTTCTTTCCGACCTTGCTCGTGGTGCAGATTCTGTTCGGGTTGGCGATCGGCCTGGGCTTGATCCTGCTGATCATTCCCGGCCTTTATATCATCGGCCGACTGACGCTGGCGGCCCCCAGCGTTGCCGACCGCAGCCTTTACAACCCCATTCAGGCGCTGAAGACCAGCTGGGAACTGACGCGCGGCAATGGCTGGGCAATCTTCTTTTTCCTGTTTCTGGTGACCGTCGTCATCTTCATCGCGGCGATGATCGTTGGTTTGGTCGTCGGGCTGATCGCGGGTGCCGACGACGGGTTCGGGCGAATGCTCGGCGGGGTGATCGAGGCCGGGTTCGGCGCGATCGGCAGCCTGGTGTCGGTGGCGATCTCGGCCGCGGCGTATCGCCAGCTCGGCGTTCGTTCGGCATCGGACGTGTTTCAGTGACCGGCACCGCCACCGCAACGCTTTAGAGTGAACAATTTGGGGAATGGGGTTCAACAACGGGGGAAGTGACATGATAAAGATGAGCATAGGAGCGGCCTTTTCGGAAACCTTTGCGTTTCTGAAGGCCAACTGGATGCAGATGCTGCTTTGGGTCGGCGGGGCGTTGGCAGTCGTCGGACTGCTGGGTTATCTGTTTCTCGGTTCGACTTTCGCGGCGATGGCGATGGCGCCTGGCGACCCGTCGCTGGTAATGGGCGCATTCGGCAGGATATTTCTGTTCGCGCTGATCGCGTCGGTCATCCTGTACGGCGTGTGCATGCTGATCTGGCGCGGCGGAATGCACCCCGGCGAGTCGCCCAATTTCGCCTGGGCCTTCCAGGCTGGGCCGGCCTTGGCCTTCGGAATGTTCGTCGTCATGATCGCGGCCTACATCGTCATCTTTGTGGTCATGCTGATCTTGGGCCTGGTCTTCGGGGCAGCGCTCGGCGGTATGGGTGCGATGTCGCCCGACGCGCTGGCATCGGGAGCCGTCGGCGGCGGCGCCATCTTCGCGATGCTCCTGCTGTACCTTGTCCTGCTGGTCTTCATGCTGTGGATACAGGCGCGTTTTTCGGTGGCCGGCCCCGTTATGGCCGATCGCCTGACCCGCAATCCGGTGACCGGCTTCGCCGAATCATGGCGCATCACAGGAGCGTCGCAGTGGAAGATTATCGGTTTTTACCTGCTCTTCACGCTGGCGCTGGTCGCTTATATTTTTGTCGCCAGCTTGATTTTTGGCGGCATTCTTGGTGCCATCATGGGCGGGTCGGCCGTGGGTGCAATCCTGACCGTGATCATCATGGCAGCGGTCGTTTACCTGCCGATCATGATGTTCTCGTTTTCGATGCCGGTCGGCATCTATCGGGCGATCGCACCGCGCGCGTCGGGCGACGTTTTCGCCTGATCGCGTGTGTTCAAGGCACGAGAGGCGCTCCGACAACGGGGCGCCTCTTTTGCTGTCTCAGCTCCATTTGGCGAGTGGCGGAAGGCTCATCAGGATTGCGTCGATGTTGCCGCCGGTCTTGAGCCCGAACAGCGTGCCGCGGTCGTAAACAAGATTGAATTCGGCATAACGCCCGCGCCAGACCAGTTGCGCTTCGCGATCGGCTTCGGTGAAGCTCTGGTCCATCCGGCGTCGTACGATTTGCGGGAAGACGTCGAGAAAGGCTTCGCCAACCGCCTGCGTCAGCTGAAAGTTGCGATCGAATTCGGCATCGTCGCCGCATTCGAGATGATCGTAGAAGATGCCGCCGACCCCGCGGTGGACGCCGCGGTGCGGGATGTAGAAATAATCCTCGGCCCATTTGGCATAACGTTCATAGACGTCGGGGCCGAAGGGCGTGCAAGCGGCGCGCAGTCGCGCGTGGAATGCGTCGGTGTCTTCGGGATAGGGGATCGGCGGGTTGAGATCGGCGCCGCCGCCGAACCAGCGCTTGGTCGTGACCAGGAAGCGCGTGTTCATGTGGACGGCGGGGACATGCGGGTTCGCCATATGCGCGACGAGGCTGATTCCGGTGGCGAAGAAGCTGGGGTCTTCACCCGCGCCGTGGATTGACGCTGCGAAATCGGGAGCGAACTGGCCACCGACGGTCGAGACATTGACCCCGACCTTTTCGAATATCCTGCCCGTCATCACCCCGCGCACGCCGCCGCCGCCTTCGCCGGGTTCCAGCCCCTCGGCTTCGCGATCCCACGGGGTGTAGGCAAAGCGCGCGTCGCTGCCCGCTTCGGTCTCGATCGCCTCGAACTCGGCGCAGATCCGATCGCGCAGTGATTCGAACCAGTCGCGCGCGCGCTGCTGCTGTTGGTCGAGCGAGATCATCGCGGAAAGCCTTTCGTTTGCCTGAGCGCTTCGGCGAGCGCGATGCCAGCCGCGACCGCGACATTCAAGGATCGAAAGCCCGGCTGCATCGGAATCGCGACCCGCGCCGCGGCGACGTCATGAACATATTGCGGCACGCCCGAGGATTCGGCGCCGAGCAACAGGACATCGTCCGATGCAAAGGCGAAGCCGGGCAGGGGCGTCGCACCCGCAGTGGTGAGCAACACGAGTCTCCGGCCAGCCCCGGCGCTCCAATCGTAAAAGCCACCCCAGTCGGCGTGGCGGGTAACGTTGGCGCGCACGGCATAGTCCATCCCGGCGCGTTTCAGCGCGCCGTCGGAGAAGGGAAAGCCGCACGGCTCGATGATGTGCGCAGGCACGCCAAAGCAGGCAGCGGTCCGCAGAATCGTTCCGACATTACCCGCAATATCCGGCTGAAACAGGGCGATTTCCATCGTGCCGCCATAGCCGCGCGCGGCCGTCAGATCGAGCGCCTTTACCGCCGGGTCGGCAGAGCGCGCGCGGAGGGGAAATTGCCTGTTGGCAAGCCCCGGATGTGCGGCTATCAGGCCCGCAATTCCCGGAGGGGCCGCCGGGGCGCGCCAGTTCGTGCGCGCTTTGCAGGGCGACCCGGATCTTCGAGAACTTTGTCAGTTCACCCATGCAAGGGCAGTCGAATGGCCAGTGAAACCGAACGCAACGCCGATATCGAAGAGGGTGTGCGGCGCCGCGACTTTATCAATATCGCTGCGGTGAGTTTTGCCGGCGTCGGTGCGGTGGCGGTGGTGTTGCCGCTGGTCAACCAGATGAACCCGTCGGCCGACGTGCTGGCGCTGTCGACGACCGAGATTGACGTGTCGGCGATCCAGTCGGGCCAGGCGATCAAGACCAGCTGGCGCAAGCAACCCGTGTTTATCCGCAATCTGACCACGGCCGAGATTGCCGAAGCCAACCGGGTGCCAATGAGCGACCTGCGCGAGCCGCAGTCGCTGGCCGACCGGACCAAACCGGGCAAGGAAAACTGGCTGATCACATTGGGCGTCTGCACCCACCTTGGCTGTGTACCGCTCGGTGCCGCCGAGGGCGAGAACAAGGGCGATTACGGCGGCTATTTCTGCCCGTGCCATGGTTCGCACTACGACACCGCGGCGCGCATCCGCAAAGGTCCGGCGCCGACCAATCTGGTTGTGCCGCCCTATGAATTTACCAGCGATACCGTCGTGACGATCGGCTGAGGAGCGATATAAGATGAGCTTTCCCTGGGCCAAACCCTATGAGCCGAAGCATCCGCTGATGAAGTGGATGGACGAGAAGCTGCCGATCCCGCGTCTGGTGTACAATGCGACCGGCCCCGGCTATCCCGTTCCGCGCAACCTCAACTATTTCTGGAACTTCGGCGTTCTTGCCGGCGCTGCTTTGATGATCCAGATCATCACCGGCATCGTGCTGGCAATGCACTATGCGGCCAATGTCGGCGTGGCGTTCAATTCGGTCGAGCATATCATGCGCGACGTCAACGCCGGCTGGTTCATCCGCTATGCGCATATGAACGGCGCGAGCATGTTCTTCATCGTTGTCTATCTGCACATTTTCCGCGGTCTTTATTACGGCTCGTACAAGGCACCGCGCGAAATGGTGTGGCTGCTCGGCGTTGTGATTTTCCTCCTCATGATGGCGACCGCATTCATGGGCTATGTGCTGCCGTGGGGCCAGATGAGCTTCTGGGGCGCACAGGTCATCACCGGCTTCTTCTCGGCGATCCCGATCGTCGGCGAGCCGGTTCGCCAGTGGCTGCTTGGCGGCTTCGTCCCCGACAATGCGACGCTCAACCGCTTCTTCTCGCTGCACTATCTGCTGCCGTTCGTGATCCTGGGTGTCATCATCCTGCACATCTGGGCGCTGCACATTCCGGGGTCGAACAACCCGACCGGCATCGAGGTGAAGGACGAACAGGACACCGTCCCGTTCCACCCCTATTACACCGCGAAGGACGGTTTCGGCCTTGGCGTGTTCCTGCTGGTGTTCGTTGCGCTGACCTTCTTCAGTCCAAACCTGCTTGGCCACCCGGACAATTATATCCCGGCGAACGCGCTTTCGACCCCGGCGCACATCGTGCCCGAATGGTATTTCCTGCCGTTCTACGCGATCCTCAAGGCGTTCACCTTCAACTTCCTGTGGATCGACGCAAAGCTGTGGGGCGTCATCGCGATGTTCGCATCGATCGCGCTGCTGTTCTTCCTGCCTTGGCTGGACAGCTCGCCGGTGAAGTCGTCGACTTACCGCCCGCTGTATCGCATCTTCTTCTGGGTGCTGGTGGCGGACGTGCTGCTGCTCGGAGTGTGCGGTGCGATGCCCGCCGAACAGCCGTGGGTTATCCTCAGCCAGCTTGGCGCAATCTATTATTTCGCGCACTTTCTGGTGATCCTGCCCATCGTTTCGCGGATCGAACGTCCGCTGCCGATGCCGAATTCGATCACCGAAGCGGTTCTTGCCAAACACGCCGCCGACACGCCGTCGACCCCGGCAGCGGCCTGAGCGCCAGACTTTAACAGGAGCTGATACAGCCATGGTTCGCCCGCTCGGATTTCTCGTCGGTCTCGGTTTCATTACCGCGCTGGTGCTCGCGATCTTTACGACGCCGCTCAAGAATGAGCCGAATGTCGCCTATTCCTTCGTCAAGGAACCCCGCCACCTCAAGCTGGCGAGCGATGGCCTGATGCCGCATTGGGATCAGGCGCAGTTGCAGCGCGGAATGCAGGTATACAAGGAGGTCTGTGCGGCCTGCCACAGCCTGAACCTCGTGGCGTTCCGCAACATTGCCGATCTTGGTTACACCGAAGGGCAGATCAAGACCTTCGCCAAGGGGTTCCAGGTTCCGTCGGTCAACCCCGACACCGGCGAAGTCGCGACGCGCGACGGCCTGCCGTCCGACCATTTCCCGGCGCCCTACGCCAATGATGTTGCCGCGCGCGCCGCGAACAACAATGCGATACCGCCCGACCTGTCGCTGATCACGAAAGCGCGCGCGGGTGGCAAGGATTATGTCTATTCGCTGCTGACGGGTTACCAGAATCCGCCGGCCAACCTGCCTGCCGAGCTGAAGCCGGGAACGGGACTCCACTACAACCCCTATTTCCCGAACCTGAACCTCGCGATGGCCAAGCCGCTGGCCGACAATCAGGTAACCTATGCCGATGGCACTAAAGCCAGCGTCGATCAGATGTCGAAGGACGTGACCGCGTTCCTCGTCTGGACCGCCGAACCGAAGCTGGTGAAGCGCGTTCAGGTCGGCTGGGCGGTGTTCTTCTTCCTGCTGATCTTCACCGCGCTGGCGTATCTGTCGTACCGCAATATCTGGGCCGACAAGAAGCATTGAGGGATAGGGGCAGGGCGATTGTGACCGCATGATCGCCCTGCCGCCCCAACCCGACCTCGACCTGGCGTCGCTGGTCCGCACCATCCCCGACTTTCCGAAACCGGGCATCCAGTTTCGCGATATCACGACCTTGATCGGCGACGCCGCCGGTTTCGCCGAAAGCGTGCGCCGATTGAGTGCCCGTGCCGCAGTGCATCGCCCCGACCTCATTGTTGCGGTCGAGGCGCGCGGCTTTCTGTTTGGCGCGGCGATGGCAACGGCGATGGGGCTGGGCTTGGTGCCGGTCCGCAAGGCAGGCAAGCTGCCAGGCGTGACGATCGGCGTCGATTACGAACTCGAATATGGCACCGACCGGCTCGAACTCCACGACGGCGCGGTGCTGCCGGGACACCGAGTTGTGCTGGTCGATGACCTGCTCGCCACCGGCGGGACGATCCTGGCGGCGGCGGAACTGATGCGCAGCGTCGGTGCGGAGGTGACGGCGGCGCTGTTCGTGATCGACCTGCCCGATCTGGGCGGATCACAGCGACTGACCGCCGCCGGGCTGGTTTGTGAGACCTTGATCGCCTTTGACGGCGACTAGCCCCTGCCCAACGCGATCAGTCTGCCAGGAACGCCTTTACCTCGGCCTGAAACCGGGGGGCATTGTCCCACATCACGAAATGCGCGGCGTCAGGGATGCGCGTCAGCGTCACGCCCTTCATATTGGCATAGGCCGCCTGATAAGCGGCGTCGATCGGTGTATCCGCATTCGGTGCAACGTAAAGAACGACGGTCTTTGCGGTGATTTTGGGAAGTTCGGGGCGAAGGTCGGTGAGGATCAGTTCGGCATAGGAACGCGATGCAACGTCGCGGTCCGTCCGCTTTGCATCATCGAGCGCGGCGGCGCGCTTGGATTCGGTACGGACCATGCCTGCAACGATGCGGTCCAACTGAGTGGTGTAGGCGGCGGCAGGGGTGTCTGCAATGTTGGCCCGGAACGATTCGGCTATCGGCTTCACCGTCTCCGCGGTCGCCTCAGGCCCGCCGAACACGCCACCCAGAAAAGGCACCATATCGACGATCATCAATTTCGATACCGCATCGGGGTGACGCGCGGCGACCATCATGCCAACCGTCCCGCCCATCGAATGGCCGATCACGCTGGCCTCGCCCAGCCGCTGCTCGGCGATATAGCGCGCGACTTCCTCGGCAACCGACGCGACGACGTCACCGTCGCCATTGCCGTCTTTCGGCAAGCCCGCGAAACCTTTCACCTGCACTTTATGGTAGCGGTAACCGGGGACGGCATCGATCATTTCGTTCCAGACGCGCGGCGACGAGGAATGACCGGGGATCAGGATCACGTCCTTGCCGCTGCCAGTTGCGGTTACCGTAACGCGTGACGAAGCAAAATCCTCTGCCGCGACACCAGACGGCGCAAAGGTGACGGCCAACAAGGCGGAAAAGGCGGCCAATAACGTGCGGCGGTGAATCATTTTCTTGCTGGCCTTATGCGATCAGTGGATCAGGCTAGCTACGATGCGACGCGGGTTTTGCTACTACCAACAAGGTCATTGATTGCCGAAAAAGCAGGCGCGTCCGACAAAGCGCTACGCGGTGCGTGACGCACAGCTCAAAATTTCGTGTTAGGCGCCCGCCGCGGCGCGCGTAGCAGGGCGATGCGAGCGGTCGTCAGGGCGTCAGAACGGCACCCAATTCTGCTTCTTGCGGAACTTCATGTAACCGACATTCGCGCCCAGCCGCGCGCCGACGCCGACGCGGATCGGGATCAGCACGACATCGCCGCGGCGCAGGTAGCTGGCGTTGAAGCCGCCGAGGAGATAGGCAGCGCCTTCGCCTGCGGGGAAGCGCTTGTAGAGGTCTTCGCTGTCGAACAGATTATAGACGAGGACGAAGGTATTGCCGGCGTTGGCACCCGCGTCGAAACCGACCGACGGCCCGGTCCAGTAAGCGGGCAGCTCGCCCTCGATCTTGTGGTGCAGTGTGCCCGAGCCGTAGCGGACGCCGAGCACCAGCGCGCCGCCGGCTTCGCGGCCGACGATATAGGCGTTGGGCTCGCCCTGCTTTTTCAAAATGTCCTCGATCAGTCCGGCCAGTCCCTGCGCACCCTTGCCGAACACGCCCTCGGCGGCGCCGATCAGATCATCCTGTTTGTAGGTGGCGGTGTTTTCGGTAACCACCGTCGTCGTCGACATGTCGCTGCCATTCGCGGTGCTGTCGGTCGTCTGCTGATCGCCGGTCGCAAGATCGCTGTCGTAATTGATCACTTCGTCGGTCGAATCGCTCGATACCGGCGGCGGCGGAGCGGGGTTGTCGAGATCGGAATCGATCGTAGTGTTCGGGTCGAATTCGCGCATCTGCGCGGCCGAAGGAACCGGTACTGCCGCGAGGCCGAGCGAGACCATCGCCGCCAAAGCGAAGCCAGTGATTCTTTTCCGCATATTGGACCCCCAAAATTCGTCCGGCGCCTGCGCACCGGAACCGGCGTTAATCATGACTCGCTTTGCGCGGCGGGCAATGAACGGGCGATGACCCGAGTCGATTTTGCGCCGGACCGAATCGATTGCGCGACAAAATGCGCCGCGACGGCGAAAAATTGCGCAATCTTAGCCGTTGCGGGCCGCCGACCGCATGGCTATAGCGACCCGCCTAGGCCAGCCTGTCGTTAGCGCGACAGACCATGCGGAGACGTGGGTGAGTGGCTGAAACCAACGGTTTGCTAAACCGTCGTACTGGTAAATCCGGTACCGAGGGTTCGAATCCCTCCGTCTCCGCCACCTACATTTCGCCTGACGACACAGGCATATCCCAAGCTTTGCCCAATATTTTCCCGGAGCCGCGACCTACGCCGCCGCAGATTAAGCGCGTAGTCAGCGACGCGGTTCCAGCCACCAGCTTTGCCGCCAGCCATAGTCGGACGCAATCGCCGTGCCTGCCGCGTTCGTGGCCGGTTTGAAACGAAAGCGTTCCTCTATCAGGCGGCAGGTTGTTTCGTCGAGCGCCGTGTCGCCGCTCGAGCGGCTGACGCGGCAGCCCGACACGCGCCCGCTTGGCTGGATCGTGAAGCGCACCTCGACCTCGCCGCCGACGCGGGCGCGGCTCGCGCTGCGCGGATAGTCGCGGTCGCGGATCGTGCCGCTGCGCCAGACGGCCTTGCTGCCGCCGCCCGTACCATTGCCCGATCCACCGGCGCCGGTTCCATCGCCTTGCCCGCCCGCACCAGATCCGGCGCCGGGGTTCGGCGTCGCGCCCGCAGATGTGTCGCTCCCTGTGCCGGGCTGCGGCGCGGCGGCGACCGGGGGCGTTGTCGGCGGCAGTTTGGGCTTGGGGGCAGCGATGGGCGCGGCTTTCGCGTGTATATTGGCCGCCGACGCCTGGCCGCTTGCGGTGTCATTGGGGGCATTTTGCGGCACGACCGGCTCGGGTGGCAGGGGCGCCGGGATTGCGAGTGCTGCAATCGCCTGGCTCGCCTTGCGGACGACGTCGAGGTCGAGCCCGCTCACAAGACCGAAGCCGACCGCGACGACGGCAACCAAAGCGCCGCCGGCCGACATCAGCCGCTGTCGAACGGAAATCTGGCCTGAGTATCTCATTGACCCTGTACCTGGCGCGCGGTTGCGCGACCGGACGGGTTTACAGGAAATCGTCTAGCGTGGACATGAACCGGTCGAACTGGTCGTGATGCAGCCAGTGTCCGGCATTTTCAAACTCGATCACCTTTGCGGTGTTGAAAGCGGCGAGGCGCCCATCTCGCTCGGGATTCGATGCCCAGCTATTGGCACCGTATAATAACAGGGTAGGGCAGGTGATCGCGCCCCACAGCGCGGCGATGTCGTCCTGCGGCATGTCGAACGCGGGCCAGACATTCAGGTAATTGTCGAACTTCCAGCTCCAGCTACCGTCCTCGTTGCGGCTGATGCCATGGATGGTCAGGTGCCGCGCCTGCGCTTCGGTCAGATAGGCGTTTTCGCTCATCATCCGTGCCAGCGCGTCATCGAGCGTCGCATAGCGGCGCGGTGTGCGTCCGGCGGCCTGCCGCTCGTCGTCGATCCATTTGCGGAAGCGTTCGGCATAGGGTTTTGCAGCGCGTTCGGCGATGATCTTGGGCGACGGGCCAAGCCCCTCGATCGCCACCAGCTTGCTGACATTTTCGGGATAAAGGCCGGTGTAGCGCAGCGCAATATTGCCGCCCATCGAATGGGCGACGATGCTGACCGGACCCAGGTCGAGCTGGTGGATCAGCTGCGCCAGATCATAGACAAAGCCGTCCATCGCGTAATTACCGTCGGGCGACCAGGCGCTGTCGCCATGCCCGCGCAGGTCCGGCGCAATGATATGATAACGGTCGCGCAGCTTTTCGGCGACCCAGTCCCAGTTGCGGCAATGGTCGCGGCCGCCGTGGACGAGCAGCAGCGGCGGTGCACCGCGATTGCCCCAATCGACATAGTGAAGTTTCAGCCGCTGCGAGATGAAGCTATTCGAGGTGGGGCCGGCACTTGCCATCGGATCGTCCTTGCTGTCTGTTCCAGTTTCAAAAGGCGACCGATCGCCATCCGTCAACCCCGCATCATCACCGATATGCGGACGAAAAACGCCAAGGGAGAGAAGCATGACGACCTTTCGGGATAATCTGTTGGCCGGAAAGACGGCGTTCGTGGCCGGCGGCACGAGCGGCATCAATCTGGGCATCGCCAAGCGCTTTGCCGAGCTGGGCGCCAAGGTCGCGGTGGCGGGGCGCGACCCCGACAAAGCTGCGCGAGCGGCGGCGGAGATCGGCGCGGGCGCGATCGGGCTATCCGCCGATGTGCGTGATTATGGGGCGATTCGCGGCGCGATGGAGCAGGTCGCGGATCAGCTCGGACCAATGGACATCGTGATTTCGGGCGCGGCAGGCAATTTTCTGGCGCCCGCGCTCGGCATGTCGGCGAATGCCTTTCGCACCGTCGTCGATATCGACCTCAACGGCACCTTCAACGTCTTTCGCGGCTGTCACGACCTGCTCAATCGCCCCGGCGCGTCGCTGATCGCGATCACCGCGGGGCAGGCGGTCAACGCCTCGGCGCTGCAAGTCCATGCCTGCGCGGCCAAGGCGGGGATCAACCAATTGATTCGCGTCCTCGCGCTCGAATGGGGGCCGGAGGTGCGGGTGAACGGCATCTCGCCGGGGCCGATTGCCGATACCGAAGGCATGAAGCGGCTCGCCCCCGACGCCGCGACGCGCCAGTCGCATTTCGACCGCATCGCGATGAAGCGCTGGGGCAAGATCGAGGAGGTCGCCGAATCGGCAGTGTTCCTGTGCTCGCCCGCCGCATCCTATATCACGGGCACGATCCTCGACTGCGACGGCGGCAGTCAGGTCGGCGACGCGTCGCGCGGCGATCTGGCGCGCGGGATGGCCTAAGGCGCGACAGAAAGCAAAAACGCCGCCAACCCGGCTGGGTGGCGGCGTTTTTAATGGTGGGCGTGGCAAGGATTGAACTTGCGACCCCTGCGATGTCAACACAGTGCTCTACCACTGAGCTACACGCCCATCCCTTGGGGTGACGCGCCCCCTAATATCCCCTGTCGCGCTTGGCAAGCCCTTCGCGCGATCGCAGGTCGTTATTGTTGGTGCGACCGGTCGCTGCGGCCGAAGAGTTGATCGACCTCGCGCACCAGATCCTTAAGGTGAAAAGGTTTCGACAGCAGTTTGGCCTGCGGCACATTTTCCTCGGCGCGCAGCGAGACCGCGGCAAAGCCGGTGATGAACATCACCTGCGTCTGCGGCGCCGCCTTGGCCGTATGCTGGGCGAGCTCGATGCCGTCCATTTCGGGCATCACGATGTCCGACAGCAAAAGATCGAATGTGCCCGAATCGATATAGGGAACCGCGGCGGTGCCGCGATCGACCGCGGTGACATGGTAGCCTGCGCTGGTCAGCGCGCGCGCGAGATATTCGCGCATCACGTCATCATCCTCGGCCAGAAGAATGCGAATCATGTTGAAATCTGTCCCCTGATCGCTCGAATTGGCCGGTTCCGGTCGGCAGCATCCTTAATGCCTTATCCGCCATAGCGGCAGAGATTTAACAAATTGACTTGGCGGTGCTGGATTTGCACCCGCTTTTTTGCCACGTCCGGACGATGGACTCCAGCGCCCTTCCGTCCGCCGCCCTTGCGGTTCACCGTCCGGACGCGGCGACGCCGGTGGTGGTGTCGGTGCCTCATGCGGGACGGCTATATCCGCCCGAGATTTTGGATGCGGCGCGGGTCGGGCAGGACGATCTCGAGCGACTCGAGGACCGCTGGTGCGACCGGATTGCCGCCCGGGCGACTGCCGCCGGCGCGACGGTGGTCGAGGCATGTTGGGCGCGCGCGGTCGCGGACTGCAATCGCGGTGAAGGGCAAATGGCGCCGAGCGAGGTCGCGCCGACGATGCAGGCGCAATTTTCCGCACCGGGGCGCAAGGAACGGGTTGGGCTGGGGGTTGTGCCGACGCGGCTTGCCGATTGCGGCGCGCTTTGGAAGCGGCCGATCGATCGCGCGACTTTCGATTGGCGGCTTGAACAGTTTCATCGACCCTATCATGCGGCGCTGGCGGCCGAGTTGGCCGCGGCGCGGGGCCGCTTCGGACACGCCGTCCTGATCGACCTGCATTCGATGCCCCCGCTGCCGTTTGGCCAGCCCGGTCACGGCGCGCGGATCGTGGTGGGCGATCGCTTCGGCAAGACGGCGGGGGGCTGGCTGGTCGATGTCGTCGTCGATGCGGCGCGGGGCTTGAAGGTACCCGTATCGCTCAATCTTCCCTATGCCGGGGGACATATTGTCCGGACCCATGGCCGCCCGTCTGACGGCATTCATGCGGTCCAGATCGAAATCGACCGCAGCCTCTATCTGACTGCCGAGCGTCAGCCCGATATGCGGCGCTGTGACGATCTGGCGCGCTGGTTCGCCGGATTGGTGACTGCGACCGTGCAAGCCTTCCCCGACCCCGGTGCGCTTCCGCAGGCTGCCGAATAAAAAACCACCCCGTACCGAAGTACGAGGTGGCCAGGGTCCAGGGAGGACGCGCCCACGTCAATCTGACGGGACACTCGCCGCGATGGAAAGGGGGAAAACCATGGCGGCGTACCGTCAATTTAGGCATTCGCGCGCCGAGTTACAAGGTAAGAAGGTGCAGAATCTGCAACGAGCAGGAAATTGGTCGGGGAGAGAGGATTCGAACCTCCGGCCCCTGCCTCCCGAAGACAGTGCTCTACCAGGCTGAGCTACTCCCCGACCGTTCCGCGCTGCGACCCAAGGGCCGCCGCGAAGGCAGGGCGGTCCTCTAGACGCGCAATCGGCGAACTTCAAGCGCCAATCGGCACATTGGTCAGCATTGCGGCAACTACAGCAATCCGGCACTTCGAAAGCTGAAATGCCCGTCCGCAACGAAAATCAGATGATCGGCCAACTCGATGTCCATCGTGCGCAGGAAATGCGCCGTTTCCTGTGTCGCCCTTGTGTCGGCGGCGCTCGGGCGGGGATCGCCCGACGGATGGTTATGCGCCATGATCACCGCCCCGACGCCACTGCCGATCAGGCTGCGCCAGCAGCGTGGCGGGATGGTGCACCGGCTAGCGTTATCGCCGCCGGCACGTTCGAGGCGAACGAGCCGGTTAAACGCGTCAAACCCCGCCAACAGCAGCGTTTCGCAGTCAGCGGCGAAATACGGGCGCAGCAGATCGCGCGCAATGTCGTCTTCGGCATCGGCGGTGATGAAACCTGCGATATCCGACGGACCGGGCGGCTGGTGAATGGGCGAGAGCAGGTTCATCGTAAATGCCATGCGCGTGCCGTTCGGGCTCGCCAATCGGCGACTGCGCCGCTTTGGACCCTTTGTCATCATATCCCTGCTGCGCCCTTGTCGGCATGACGCGCGCGGCCTAGCAAAGAATGACCAGCCTGGGAGCGAGTCTTGCCCGAATCTATCCATTATGAACTGCAATATCTCGATCTGATGCGCCGTATCTGGGTCGAGGGCGACGAGCGGGTCGATCGCACCGGGGTCGGCACGCGGTCGCTGTTCGGCGAAACGATGCGATTCTCGCTGAAAGACGACGCGATCCCGCTGCTGACGACGAAGCGCGTCTATTGGAAGACCGCGCTGCGCGAACTGCTGTGGTTCCTGACCGGCGACACCAATATCCGCTCGCTGGTGGCGCAGGGCGTGAAGATCTGGACCGACTGGCCTCTTGATAAATATCGCAAGGCGACCGGCGAGGCGATCAGCGCCGAGGATTTCGAGGCGCGGATTATCGCCGATGACGCGTTTGCGGCGCAATGGGGCGACCTTGGACCCGTCTACGGCCACCAATGGGTCAACTGGCCGCGCTATGAACCCGCGGGCGACGGGCTGTTTCGGCGGGCCGATCAGGGACACAACCAGATTGCGGCGCTGATCGAGGGGTTGAAGACCAATCCGGGATCGCGGCGCCACATCTTTACGGGCTGGAACGTCGCCGATCTCGGTCGGATGGCGCTGCCGCCATGCCATATGACCTATCAGTTCCATGTGCGCAGCGATGGGGGGCTGTCGTGCCTGTTGTTCCAGCGTTCGTGCGACTTGGGGCTCGGCTTTGCCTTCAATGTCTTCGAGGCGGCGCTGTTGACGCGGATAGTCGCCGACCAGTGCGGCCTGCATGCGCGTGAACTGGTTTGGACGGGCGGCGATGTACATCTGTATCTGAATCACGCCGGGTTGGTCGAGCAGCAGTTGGGACGGGTGCCCGATGGCGCTCCAAAGCTTCGTATCAATCGCCGACCGGATAGCATTTTCGGTTATAATTTCGATGACTTCGCGGTCGAGGCGTATACGCCGCAGGCTCATATTTCGGCACCCGTGGCCGTCTGATCACTGGCGTTGCATTCGTATGGCGATCGAAATAATATGTCGCCACGCTGAAATATAACTAGGCGCTGATTCGCGCCGGAATGGGAAGACGATATGCCCGAAACGGATCGGCGCCCGGCGAGCAATCTGCCGCCGCTGTCGCTTCATATCCCCGAACCGCGCTATCGCCCGGGCGATACGCCTGACTTTGGCGATATTGTCGTTCCCGCGGTCGATGCGACGCCGCGGCCATCTGAGGCGACCAAACCCGATGCGATGCGCGAGCTCTGCTACGGTCTCGTTCGCGTGCTCGATTTCGACGGGCAGGCCAAGGGGCAGTGGGATCCGAAGCTGAGCCCCGAGCGGCTGCGCACGATGCTGCGATATATGATGCTCGTGCGCGCCTTCGACGACCGCATGTTCCGCGCCCAGCGGCAGGGCAAGACCAGCTTCTACATGAAATGCACCGGCGAAGAGGCGACATCGGTCGCCTCGACCATGGCGCTCGATCGCGGCGACATGTGCTTCCCGAGCTATCGCCAGCAAGGCATTTTGATCGCGCGCGACTATCCGCTGATCCAGATGATGAACCAGATCTACTCGAATCGCGGCGATCATCTGCTCGGACGCCAGCTGCCGATCATGTATTCGGCGCCCGAGCATGGGTTCTTCAGCGTGTCGGGTAACCTCGCGACCCAATATCCGCAGGCGGTGGGCTGGGCGATGGCGTCGGCTTCAAAAGGCGACAGCCGCATCGCGACAGTGTGGTGCGGCGAGGGGTCGTCGGCCGAAGGCGACTTCCACTCGGCATTGACCTTTGCGACGGTCTATAACGCGCCGGTTATCTTCAATGTCGTCAACAACCAGTGGGCGATCTCCAGCTTTTCGGGCTTTGCCGGCGGCGAGCGCACGACCTTTGCGGCGCGCGCCGTGGGTTATGGCATCGCCGGGCTGCGCATCGACGGCAACGATCCGCTCGCGGTCTATGCCGCGACGCAATGGGCGGCCGATCGCGCCCGGACGAACAATGGACCAACGCTGATCGAGCATTTCACCTACCGCAGCGAAGGGCATAGCACGTCGGACGACCCGAGCGCCTACCGCCCCGCCGACGAAGCTTCGGCGTGGCCGTTCGGCGATCCGATCGCGCGGCTGCGCCAGCATCTCGAAGCCCTGGGAGAATGGGATGGCGAACGGCACGAAGCACAGCGCGTCGAGCTGGACGATTTGGTAAAAACGACGCAGAAGCAATCGGAAAAGCTCGGTATTTTGGGTCATGGGATGCACCAGCCGTTCGAAACGATGTTCCAGGATGTGTTCGAAGACGTGCCCTGGCACCTGAAGGAACAATGCGCGCAGATGCTCGCCGAGCAGGAAGCGAAGTTCGGCCCTGACTGGAAGCCCGAGTGATGAACGCCGATACGCAAACCGCGACCAAGACGATGAACATGATCGAGGCGATCAACAGCGCGATGGACGTGATGCTCGAACGCGACAGCAATGTCGTGGTGATGGGCGAGGACGTCGGCTTTTTCGGCGGTGTGTTCCGCGCCACCGCGGGGTTGCAGAAAAAACACGGGAAAACCCGCGTTTTCGACACGCCGATCAACGAATGCGGCATCATCGGGGTCGCGGTTGGAATGGGCGCCTATGGCCTGCGGCCGGTCCCCGAAATCCAGTTCGCCGATTATATCTACCCGGGGCTCGACCAGCTGGTCAGCGAAGCGGCGCGACTGCGCTATCGCTCGGCGGCCGATTTCATCTGCCCGATGACGGTGCGCACGCCGTTCGGTGGCGGCATTTTCGGCGGCCAGACGCACAGCCAGTCGCCTGAATCGATCATGACCCACATCTGCGGGGTTAAAACCGTCATCCCGTCGAACCCTTATGACGCGAAAGGCCTGCTGATCGCGGCAATCGAGGACAATGACCCTGTCGTGTTCCTTGAGCCCAAGCGCATCTATAACGGCCCGTTCAGCGGTTATTACGACCGTCCGGTTGAGCCATGGTCCAAACACGCCGCGAGCGCGGTGCCCGAGGGGCATTATCGCATCGAGCTTGGCAAGGCCGCGACGGTACGCGAGGGCGAGGCGCTGACCGTGCTCGCTTATGGCACCATGGTCCACGTCGTGAAAACAATTGTAGAAGAATTGAAGATCGATGCTGAAATCATTGATCTAAGGACGCTTCTTCCGCTTGATATCGACGCGATTGAGGCATCGGTGAAGAAGACCGGGCGCTGCCTGGTGATCCACGAAGCGACGCGGACGTCGGGTTTTGGCGCCGAACTGGCTGCGCTGGTGCAAGAACGCTGCTTTTACCACCTCGAAGCGCCGGTCGAGCGCGTCACCGGTTTTGACACGCCCTATCCCCACAGCCTGGAATGGGCCTATTTTCCCGGTCCGGTCCGCATCGCGACCGCGCTGACCAAGATTTTGAAGGACTGACGCCGATGGCCCGCTATTCATTCCGTCTGCCCGACATTGGCGAAGGCATCGCCGAGGCCGAAATCGTCGCCTGGCATGTCAAGATCGGCGAGCGCGTGGAAGAAGACGCGCAGCTGGCCGACATGATGACCGACAAGGCGACCGTCGAGATGGAATCGCCCGTTTCGGGGATCGTCGTCGAGCTGGCCGGCGAGGTTGGCGATCTGATCGCGATCGGATCGACGTTGGCGGTGATCGAAACCGACGCCGACGGCGATGTCGAAGCGCCGCCGGTGGACACCGCGATCGAAGCACAGATCGAAGTTGAAACCCCGGGACCGGATCCGGTGCCTGAACCCAAGGTAACAGAGTTAACATCGGCCGCCGAGGCGCCGAAACCGGCCGAAAAGCCTTCCCAAACGCCGGCGGCACCGGCGGCACCGGCTGTCGCCGTCCATCACGACGCCAAAGTCCTTGCGTCCCCGGCCGTTCGGGCCCGCGCCAAGGATCTGGGGATTGATCTGGGCCAGGTGCAGTGCGACGGTGACCGCATTCGCCACGCCGATCTCGACGCTTTCCTGCGCTATAGCAGCGGACAGGGCTACCATAGCCCCGGCACCAGCCGTGCGCGCGCCGACGAGCCGATCAAGGTTATCGGCATGCGGCGCAAGATTGCCGAGAATATGGCGGCGTCGAAACGCGCGATCCCGCATTTCACCTATGTCGAGGAAATGGACGTCACCGCCCTGGAAGAAATGCGCGCCGATTTGAACGCCAATCGCGGTCAGCGACCAAAGTTGACGATGTTACCTTTCTTGATTGTGGCGATTTGCCGCACGATTCCGCAGTTTCCGATGATCAACGCGCGCTACGACGACGAAGCCGGGGTCGTGACGCGCTATGGTGCGGTGCATCTGGGCATGGCGACGCAGACCGATGCGGGATTGATGGTCCCGGTGATCCGCGACGCGCAGGACAAGAATGTCTGGCAATTGGCGAGCGAAATTGGGCGTTTGGCCGAGGCTGCGCGGACCGGCAAGGCCAAGGTCGACGAGCTGTCGGGCTCGACGCTGACGATCACCTCGCTCGGCCCGCTCGGCGGTATTGCGACGACGCCGGTGATCAACCGGCCCGAGGTCGCGATTATCGGCCCGAACAAGATTGTCGAACGCCCGGTTTTCGACGGCGACGACATTCGCCGGGCGAAGCTGATGAACCTGTCGATTAGCTGCGACCACCGGGTGGTCGATGGCTGGGATGCGGCGAGTTATGTCCAGGCGCTCAAGAAGCTGGTCGAGACGCCAATTTTACTGTTCGCTGACTGATAAGCCTAACCGCCAACCGTTCGTGTCGAGCGTAGTCGAGACATGCCGAGGTCGTAAATGCTTTCACATGTCTCGACTTCGCTCGACACGAACGGAATAGTGGGTGAGCTTAAAGCCCCAACCCCGCAAAGCTCGTCTGGTCGAACTTCAGCTTGAAGGTCACATAAGCACCCGACCGCGAATAGCGCGCATCTTCGAAATCGCGGTCGTGGAAACCCGCGAAATTATAACCGAAGGTGATGTTCGCATTCTTCATCGGCGCCAGCGTCACGGTCGGGCCGCCTACCCAGTTAACAGTGTCAGCATCGGTGCCGACGCGTACGGTTCCCGAGGCGCCGACGTCGATATGCTCGCCGAGGTTAAAGCGGAAATCGGCGCCGATCAGGTTCGACCAGCCTTTGACGTCATCCGCGCCGAACTTGTCGAGATTGTACCGCGTCCCCCAGAAAAGCGCGAATTCGGCGCGTTCGTACCATGAGCGGCCCGCGCCGCGCCGGCTGTCGCGGTCTCCGAGCGGGGTCCAGTTGACCGACAGGCTGTTGAGCAGGCGGCGGCTGGCGGTGTCGCCGTCGATCGTCAGCGGGCCACCCCCGATCGGCCCGGGCTGGCCCGCGATGGCGTCGCGGACCTTGTCCGACCTGAACTCGCTCTTGTTGAGCCAAGAAACGCTGGACGCTGAGGGGCGATGCGCCCAGCTCATCTCGAAATTGATGACCTCTGTCGTCGGGGTCGTGCCGCTGCCGCTGGCTTTGGCGTAGGTGAACAGGGCACCGAGCGCACGGCCTTCGCCGAGCTGGCGCAGACCGCCCAGCGTCAGCCCGTAACGATTGGCGATCTCGCCGTCGCGATATTCGGCGCGTCCCGTCAGTGTCCAGCGATCGGCGCGATAAGTGGCGCCGGTACTGATCGCGAGGAAATCTTCGGTCAGCGTCCCGTTGTCACCGAGGAAACCGCCCGAAGCGACGGGTTGGTTAACATTGATAACATCGCCCGCCCGGATACCGCCCAGGGTGCGATTGCCGTCGACCGATACGTCGACCGACCAGCGCTCGCCGAGCTTCAGCGATTGCGACAGGCCATAAGCGGCAAAGCTGCGCGGGCCATATTCGCCGATCTGCTGCTGGTTCGCGGTGGCCAGCAGCCGGGCGCCCGACCAGGGGGTCAGGTCAAAGCCCAGCCGTGCGGTGCGTGCCTTGATCGTGTCTCCGTCAGCCATTTCGTAGCTGGCGACCAGATTGACCTCGCGATTGACGGCGAAGCGCGCGCCTAGGCGGTGCCGGGTCGGGAAGTCGACGCTCGCGTCGTCCCCGCTCAACGCAAATTCGGTCTGCGCGTCGAGTTCGAGGCGCTTTTCGAACAGTCGCTGCGTCGCGCCGAACTGGACGATGTTCGAACGGTTGCGCGTGCCGTCCGACAGCCGGTCATCAGCGTGGGTCAGCCCGGCACGCGCCACCGTCGTGCCATTGTCATATTCCGCCAGCGCCCGCGCGGCGCGGCGGCGCGCGCTGGTATCCAGATAATCTTCCTGCCACGCGCTACCAGTCAGCGACAGGGTGCGTGCGGCGCGCAGCCGGGCATCGACGCCGAATTTGCGCGTGCCATTTTCGCCGCGGTTGAGTTGGACCGCGCCAAAGCCGCTTTCGCGCTCGCGGACATAGGCCAGGAAATCGGCATTGCTGCTGTGATGCTCGGCCTCGATCAGCCACGCCTTGGCGGTGCCTGCGGCGGCAGCATTGCCGCCATTGGCCGCCTTGGCATCGCTGACCGCCAGCTCGGCGCGGACTTCCGTGTCGATATTCGGACGATAGCGGGCATCAAAACCGCCGAGGTTGGTCTTGGCGTTGCCGTCCTCATCGTGGATGAAGGTTGCGCCGACGCGCAGTTTTTCGTCATTCGACTGGTGGCTGACGCGCCCGCCGGCGTTCAGTACCCGCTGGCCCACACCATCGACCTCATATTCGGCGACGATGAATTGCGGATCGAGATCCGACGAACGGCTGAGCACCGGGCTGCGGAAACGGATCGTCCCGGACAGATAGTCGATGTCATAATCGACGTGGCGCGTCATGCTGACACTGTCAACAATGCGCTCGCTGCGCAAGCGGTCGCGCGTTTCGATGACGATGCGTTCGCTGTTGGGCAGGATATCGCGCGCCCCAAGCTGATACGGCCCGGTCAGGCCGTTGCCCTGGATTTCGTCGCGGCGGAACCGATAGGGGGTGTCGGCGACGAATGCGGTCGCGGCAAAGTTGCGACCGCGATATTCGGCTTTGCCGCCGTTGAGCGCGCGCTGGTACCTTGCAAGCTCGGGCTCCGAAATGCCGGTCTCGATATCCCCGAACATCGCATAGAATTGCGGGCGTTCGAGGCGGAGATAGAGCTTGCGCACCGACGCCGCGTCGTAGCGTGTCTCGTTGCGATCGGCATAGATGGTGTAATAGGCGCGCGGGTCGATCACGCCGCCAAAGCGGGCGTCATCTTGCTCTTTGTCGCTGTCATAGGCCAGCGTCATCAGCCATTTACCGCGCACTCGGCCCTTTGCGTAGAGGGCGAGGCGCGCATCGGGGTTGAGGTCGTCGAGCGTTTCCGCAACGGGTTCCATGCGGTCATCGAGCGTGTTGTAGCCGAGCGTCCCGGCGGCAAAACCGACGACGGTCCACGGGCGATCGCCCGGATCGAGCCAGGTTTCGATCGTCTGCTTGCGCACCACCTTGTCGTCGCGGAAGATGAAATCCATCGCCAGCGTGCCCGACGCGGTCGTCGGTTCGAGTTCGATATAGGCGATACCGTCATCGCCATCGATCTTCCAAAGCGGCTGGGCGCGCTCGAGCCCGGCGAGCTGGCGCGCCTGCTGCGCATCGGCCTCGACCGCCGGATAATAGGGGGCAGGGACGCTGAAATCGCCTGTCAGCCCGGCGCGCACCGGCTTGCCGTCGCGATCGGTCAGCCGCACCGCGATCACCGGGCGCGTCACGCCGTCGGCGACCAGCACCGAGCGTTCGCGTACCAGACTGGCGCGCATCGGTGTGATCGAATAGTGAACATCGCGCTCCAGCGTCGCGATGATAACGCCGTTCACATCCTTGACTTCGGCGATCAGGGGGTTTTCGCCCTCGCGAATTTCGAGCCCGCGCCACAGACTGACCGCGACGCTGCCGTCGGCGGCCTTGCTGGTGCCTTCAAAGGTCAAAGGATCGGCGGCCTTGCCATTGATGCGCAGCGTGACAGTCTGACCCGGCGTGTGCTTGATCGCGGCGCGGATCGCCTTTGAGCGCGGATTGTGATCGGTCGCGGGAAACAGCCATTCGATGCCGGGGGTTTGTCCAGCCAGCCAGTCGCGGCCCGCCCCGGCAGCCTCGGGGTCGCTGAGAACCACCGGCGCCGCAATGGCCGAGGTTTTAGCCGCTGCACGCGGCGCGCTGGCTACGGCACGGAAATCGGCGCGCTTGAGCGCCCCGCCGCGGCCTTCGACAAAGCGCGAGATGGCACTGCCCGCGCTTTGTGTCGAACGTGCGCAGTCGATCGGCGCGCGGTCGAGCGGCAGCGTCGACGGATCGATCTGGACGACGTGCAGGCCGGGGCGCACGCCTTCGAAGTGATAGCGGCCTTCTTCATCGGTGACGGTGTAGCTGCCATCCTGGAGCATCACGCGGACGCCTGCGATGCCGTCGGCCTTCCGCGGATCGACCGTGCAACCGCCGTCGGTGATGCGCCCGATGATCGTCATCCGGTCGCCGAGCCGGTCGCGTTTGATCGAGATCGTCGCCTCGGCAATGTTGCTCGCTGCACCGCGGTTGTCGATGGCCGAGGCGCGGTTGAGCGCATTGCCGGGCTGCGCCGACACGATGACTTCGGCCAGGTAGGTAAGCAGCGCAGTGCGCGACGCCGCGATGCTCGGCACGATCACGCTGAATTCGCGGCCGTTGGCGGCGACATTGGCGGTCACGCGCACGCCGTCGACACGCACGGTATCGGCGCGCAGGCGCATGCCGGGTGGCAGGACGTCGCTGACGGTCACGGCACCGGTGGTGCGACGCGCGTCGCGGTTCGCGACCTCGATGCGGTACTGGATCACGTCGCCGGGCACCGCGACCTGCGTCGAGGTCGTCTTGCGCAGCACCAGCGGCAGTCCGGGCTGATCGACCGGAATATCGACGCGTACCGGGGCAGGGCTGTTCAGCGTGAAGGGATTGCCATAGCTGGCGCCGCTGATTTCGAACGGCAGGCCGTCGTCGGGACGGCGAAATCCGGCCAGATCGGCAGGATTCGAGGTCGACGGCGCGGTGAACGGCGACGGCGGCTGGACGATCAGGCGATAGCTTCCCGGCGCGACGAACGGGAAACGATAGTCGCCCGGGGGGAAATTATAGGTCGTGCCGCCCGAATCGGTGACACTCTGTCCCGTGATCACGCTGGACGGGTAGGCGGAAATGCCGTCGTCGCCGAAAACCTGCGCGGGCTGACCCGTCGCGGCGTCGACGATGGTGACGCGGCTGCCCGGAACGGGCGCGCCGTCGCCGCTATCGAACACGATACCGAAGGGATCGACGAGGAAGTTGATCGTCGCCAGCGCGACCAGACTGGCGTTCGCCTGGTCGGTGACGCGCAGCGACAGCGCTGCGCCCGGATTGACCGACAGGCGGCAGTCGCCCGGTGCGACGGCGGGCGGGACGCCGATAGTGTTGATAAACCCGACGAATTCGCCGCTGTTGTTGGCGGTTTCGGTCAGCGTAATCTGCTCACGGTCGCCATTTTCGAGTTCTAGCACGACGTCGAGCGTGTCACGCGCCTGCGGATCGGCATTGGCCGATGCGAGCGTGACCCCGACGACGAGCATTTCGCCGGCGCGGAAATTGTCGGTGCTTTGCAGCGAGGCAGGGGCGGTCGAAATGCCCTCATAAACCCCGCTGAGCGGGATCGTGCTGCTCGTGCTGCCCAGGCTGGTGCTGCTGTTCGCGATGCCGCTGCCCGAGGCGTTGGCGATGGGGCCGCCGACGCGGCTGCACTGGGTCGGCGCCAGCGGCACCGATTTGTTGCCGCCGCCATTGGTGAGGCGGTACGTGGTAATCGTCGGCCGTTCGGTGGGACGCGGCGCCACGGTGACATCGACGCGGTTCGACAGCGCCTGACCGGGGTTCCCGTCATGCGTCCACTGCGCCGAAGCTGTGTTCGTGATCACCTGTGCTTCTGCCCGGGGAACCGCGGGCAGCAACGCTGCCGCGATCAGGGAGGTCACGAGGCCGAAATATTTGGTTCCGAGTGCCATGATAGCCCCGAACGGAACAGCGGGAGACGGTTTTTGGGCCGCACCCGCTGCTCTATCGGTTCTCCGATCAGTTGACCGTCGCGCGGAAGACGAGCGTGCGTGTCGCGCCCGCCGCAATCGTGGCGATCGTTCCCGACACGTTCGGCGCCGAATAGCTGCCGCCGACCGCACCATCGGCGTTACAGGTCACCCCGGTGACGGTGCCGTTCAACCGGATCGTTCCGGCGTTGAACGTCAGCTGGCCGGGTACGGCATCGTTGATCACGACCGACGTCGCGTCGGCGCTGCCGCTATTGGCCACCGAAATGCAATATTCGACCACCGCACCGGGGATCAGTTTCGGATTCGTCGTGTTGTTGAACGGATCCGAAATGACGCGGCTGCTCTTGGTCACGGCGAGCGTCGCGGTCTGTACCGTGTAATCGTCGTTGTCGCTGTGCGACCCGTCGCGGGCGGCATCGCCGGTGACACCGGCGATGTCGGCAAAGACGGTATCCTTGCCGGCGGTGTTCGCGCCAGTGGTTTCGGTGATCGCCGCGCCCTGGCTACCGGCCGTGCCTCCTTCACGCGCGGTGGCGCGCAGGGTTACCCCGGCGACGGCGTTGTTGGCGAGGCCGCCGGGGACATCCGCCACGACGAACAGGCGGATGGCGGTATCGACGACGAGTTCGTCGATAAAGGTCACAAGCTGATCGCCCACGTCCCAGCTTCCGACTGTTCCGGTCACCGTATTGTCGCGATATATCCGTACGTTACTAACATCGAACGTGTCGGTTCCGCCATGCGACGCGGTGCCACCGGCAATTTGCGAGGCGGCCAGCGCGAAGTCGAGGACTTCGTTGGAGCTGTTGGTCAACTGGAACGTCGTGACGGCATTGGTCTGGCCCGGCACCACGGTCGTGGTGATATTACCGACCTCTTCGACAAGCAGATTGATCTTGCGGTCGACGACAAAATTGTTCGACGCCGACTGCTGTCCCTGCGTGACGCCACCGACCTGATAGTCGACGGTGGCGGTATTGGTAATCGTGGTCCCCGCGGTCGTTCCGGCAGCAATTGCCGGCGTGGCGGCGAAACCCGAAAGGGTCGCCAGACCGATGATACCCACGGCGTTCAGCTTGCTGGTCATAGCTGAGCTCCTGGTTCTGGTCGATTGCCTTTTCCCCACCGCCGGCAATCATTATGCGGTTGTTTTTAAAACGTTATTTTACAACTCCTCGAAACATCAGCTTGCCGGTTGCACCGGCCGGAATCGGCTTCTGGAACGCCCAGCGCAGATGCGTGACATCGGCGGGCTGCGCCGCCCGGCGGGTGCCGTCGGGCTGCGCGACCGTCAGTTCGTCCAGTCGCCCCCAACCCTGGCCGCCATCGACCGAGACGAGCGGGCGGGTGTCGCCCGCGTCGGCAAAGCGCACCGCATCGGGCAAGGGATTGGTGATCACAAATTTGTCGGCGGGTTGCGCGCCCGCGTTGCGATAGTTGAGGACAAAGACCAGCCGGTCGCCGGGAACGACAACTTTCGGTTCCTCGAGCAAAATCCGTTGCTTGCCTTGTGCGTCGGTGGTGATGCGTTCGACGAACACATCGTTCGCGAGCGCGACGTGATTGGCGGCCATTGCCTGTCCCGGCAAGAAGGCGGCCAGCAATATCAAAATGGCTTTGCGCATGTGCGTCTCCATCAATCGATCGTGGTGCGGAAGGTGACGGTACGGGTCTGGCCACCGGCGACGGTGCCCAGCGCGACGCTGATCCGCGTTCCGTTGTAATCGCCGGCGTCGGCATCGACGGCGTCCGATAGCGGCGCGCCGCCGAGCGTCATCGACCCGTTCGCGTAACTGGTGTCCGCCGGGATATTGTCGGTGATCGTCAGCCCGCTGACCGAGCCGCTGCCGGCGACGGTCGCGACGATCGTGTAGGTAATGGTTGCTCCCGGAACGGGGTCGGCGGTGCCGAGCGAATTGGTCACGACGGCGGACTTGACGAGCGTTACCGTCGCTGCCGACACGATAAAGGCGCCAGCATCGGTGCCGTCGGCGCCGGTCGAGCCCACCACGGCGTTGCCTCCGCCTTCGCCCATGCCGGGAAAGCTGTCGCCGGGATCGCCGGTGCCGGTGACGGCCGCCGCGACCAGGCTGACGATCCCGCGATTGCCATCGATGACCCCGCCCGGCGTCGTCGCGATCACAAAGATTGTGACGCTTTCGTCCGGGTCGAGCTCGGGATCATTGGCCCCCGGTGTGTAGAGCGTGTCGGTGGCGGGATCGAACACCCCGTCCCCATTGTCGATATAGATTTGGGTGACCGTCGGGTCGTAATCGTCGCCGCCGGCGTTGGCGACCGTGCTCAAGGTGAAGCTTTCGACGCCGTTGCCGTTGTTGGTGACCGAAAAGCTCAGCACCTGCCCGGTCGCGCCCGGCGTTGTCGGAACATCAGCAGGGTTGTTCGACGCCACGGTCACGTCCAGCAATTCGTCGACCAGCAGGTCGACCTGGTTCGAATCGATCGTGGTCGTCCCACCGCCGGTGTCGAAACTGGCCGACGCCGTGTTGCTGATCGTCGAACCCGCGCGCGTCCCCGCCGCTTCGGCTTGCGAGGGCAGGGCGAGCGCGACAAGAATGGCGAGCAATGAGCAAGAGGGTAGAAGCTGATGCTTCGCGCCCCCCACAGGCGCTTTCATCATCATGTTGACTCCGAAGAGGTTGGTCCTTGGAGCCCTCAGTCGCCGAAAAAGGGTAATTTCTGGTTAAAAAGCAGCAAGAAAGACGCATTCTGGTCCAAAAGGGGACAAACACCGCATGGCCCGCGCGGGCAAATTGGGCGTCTGGCGCAATTCGTGAACGCCGCGTAAGATGAAGCGGTTAACGCATGGAGGGTGGGGTGGCTGACGATCGGGGGAGCAGGGATACGCGCCCGCGGCCCAACCCGCTGCATCAGATCGAAATCGATGATTTGCGCCGCGACCGGTTGCTCGCGGCGTTGACCTTGATTCTGGGCGCCGCTTTCTGTCTGGGGCTGCCCTTTGCCTTGCAGGCGGGCGCTGAATTTTTCCTGCCGCTCACCGCAGCGCTGGTGATTGCCATCGCGCTGGTACCGCTTCTGGAGTGGCTCGAACGGCGCGGCGTTCCCTCCGCGCTGGCAGCTTTTCTGTCGCTGACGATGTTCCTGATGCTGATCAATGCGGCGCTGGCGATCATCGTGGTTCCTGCCACCGGCTGGTTCGCGCGGTTGCCCGACTCGATTCCCCGCATCCAGAATAACCTCGCGCCGCTGATCGACTTTTACTCGACGCTGCAAAATTTCGTCGAGCGCACCTTGATGTCGGTCGCCAGCGGCAGCGAAGCGACGGCGCAGGCGGTGGCAGCGACGGCGCCGACGTCGGTCGTCGATTATTTCATCTCCGCGGCGCCCGCAGCGGCGATCCAGCTCTTCTTTGCGGTGCTGGTCATTTTCTTTTTCCTCGCGGGCTGGACGCGGCTGCGCAAAGGGACGATCCGGCGCCGCGGCAGTTTCGACGGCGCAATGCAGACCGCGCGGGTGATCCAGAATGTCGTCGATGCGACCGCCGACTATCTGGCCACGATCACGATGATCAACGCAGTGTTGGGGCTGGCGGTGGCTTTGCTGCTGTGGGCGCTCGGCATGCCGTCGCCGTTCATGTGGGGCGGCATCGTGTCGCTGTGCAATTTCGTGCCCTATATCGGCCCGATCGTGGCTTCGATCCTGCTGGGGCTGGGGGGATTGATGACCTTCGACGCGGTGGGACTCGCGCTGCTACCCGCCTTGCTGTTCATCGGCGTTCATACGGTCGAGGCCAATTTGATCACCCCGCTGGTGCTCGGCAAGCGGCTGACCATCAATCCCTTGCTGATTCTTGTATCGCTCAGCTTCTGGGGTTGGGTGTGGGGCGCACCCGGAGCGTTGCTTGCGGTGCCCCTGTTGCTGATCCTGCAGACCGTCCTGCAGTCGACCGGAACGCCCGATCTCGCCGGTTTTCTCTTTGAACATGGGACGCTGACGACGGCGGAAGAGGTGCGCGATCGATTAAATCGAAACGAAGAACAAAGCGACGGTTGACAGGTCGAAGCGCGCCGCATATTGGCGCTGCTCCCAAGCACACGCGGGTGTAGCTCAGTTGGTTAGAGTGCCGGCCTGTCACGCCGGAGGTCGCGGGTTCGAGCCCCGTCACTCGCGCCATTCCTTCCAATTTCGGACGGAATGGCTACCGCAGCTTGGGATCACTGCATAGCGGGATATGGACGTCTGATGCCGCGCTTCAGGCGCGCCAGCGTCCGAGTTCCATCCAGCGTAGCAGCGGCTTCAGCGGCAGGATCCAGACGATCCCCGCGATCAGATAAAAAACCGCCTGAACCAGCACCGGCCAGCTGCCCACCCATGGCGACAGGCTGGCGACGATCGCTGTCCAGCCGGCGATCAGCAGCAGGATCAGCAACATGCCGACCGGTTTGCGCCAGCTCGGCTGGGGATTGCCCCCGGCGGGGTCTTGATGATCCGGGTTCACAGGCGGTCTCCGCAAAAGATGAATTCTTGTTCGGTCAATGCCGCGTCGAGCGACATATCGGTCGATTCGCTCGGCACTTCGTCGATTTCCTGCACCGACCAGCCGACCCCGACCCGCAGCGCGGTCGGGTGGGCGGCGAAATAGCGATCATAATGGCCGCCGCCTTGGCCAATCCGGCCACCGCTACGGTCGAACCCCACGAGGGGACAAAAGATGATGTCCGGCGTGGCGACAGGCGCGGTGTCGGCGGGTTGCAGGGTGCTCCATGGCCCTTTTTCCAGCGGCTCACCGGTTTGCCAGCGTTTGAAGCTCATCGCATCGACGCGGCCCATATGATGCGGCAGTGCGAGCGCGCCAACATCAGCCAAGCTCGCGAACATCGGCAGGATGTCGGGCTCGTGGCCCCAAGCGACATAGGCGCCGACCACAGCATTGGCGGCCAGCACCTCGCTCAGCGGCGCGGGGAGCGAGCGAAAGGCCGCCAATTGCGCCATGCCGTCGAGATTGGCGACGAAGTGTTTGCGCCGAAAGCGCAGCTTCTCGCGCCACTGCTGCTTTTGCTGGACCAGATCGGCGGACACGGGGGCATCGCCTCCTGTGCGACATGCCTGGGGTTGGTTGGCGGGACCGCCGAGGTCGTTTGCTGGAAGATCCTCTGACGCCAGTAACGTCAGGTGGGAACCATGTACGTCGGACCAGGGTCCGGGCAGGGACAGCTCCCTAGGATGATGTATCGCCTCAGGGATTTTCGCAAAAGCTCGTGCCGGGCAGAAACCCGCCAACCCCTATTTAGGGTCCCGACCGCCTTCGCTCAAGAGAATTGCTCGACTTTCGTTGCGAGCGCCTCGATCCGGTCCGCGATCTGCAGCAAAGCGCGGTCGTGCGATGACGGTGCCGCGGGCGCGGCCGCCGCACCGTTCGATCGCAGGTCCGCCAGTTCCTTGAGCGCTGCGGCCTCGCGCGCTACGGCCGCGCGCAACTCGTCCCGCGCCGCTTGCTCGCGGCTTTCGGCCAGCGCAACGGCGGCGCGCAACGAATCGGATTGCGGTTCCGCCTTGTCCACCTTGCCCTTGGCTTCCTGCGCCTCGTCGGCAAGCATCAGCGCTGCGAACAGCAGCTGGCGTACCTCGGTCCCGCCCTGCACGCCGCGCGCCTTCTCATCCACCGCCGCCGCCAGTTGCAGCAACTGTGTTTCCTCGCCGTCGGCGCAATGGACGTCATAGGGACGCCCCGCGATGGTCAGTTTGACGTCAGCCACGGTCAGCCTCCGCAATCAGTCGGTCGAGTTCGCCGATGACAGCCGCAACCTCCGCCTTCAGCGCCGACTGGTCGGTCGCAGGCGTCGTGGCGGAAGTCGATGAGCGGGCGGGTGCGTTGGCCAATGCCTTTTCGATACGGCTGAGCGCCCGTTCGATGCGTCCGATGGCCAGGCTGGATTCGTCAAGGTCGAGTTCCATGCGCAAGGGTTAGCAGCGCCGACAAGGGCGTGCAATTGCCCTCTCGGTCCAAAATGCGCCGATTTTCCTATCCCGGCGGTTGACTCCTGACCGTGCCGCCGCAAAGGGCTGTGCGCATTCAGTCGGGCTTTGCATCCGGCGCCCGCCCAGCTTTTTCCGGGGGACTAATGACACTGCCCGAACGTCAGCTCGCCAATGCCATCCGCGCGCTTGCGATGGATGCCGTTCAGGCCGCGAACAGCGGCCATCCGGGGATGCCGATGGGCATGGCCGACGTCGCGACGGTGCTTTATTCGGATTATCTGAAATTCGATCCGAGCGACCCCAAATGGGCCGACCGTGACCGATTCGTGCTGTCGGCAGGCCATGGTTCGATGCTCGCTTATGCGACGCTGCATCTCGCGGGCTATGCGCGACCGACGATCGACGACATCCGCAATTTCCGCCAGCTGCACAGCCCGTGCGCCGGACACCCCGAAAATTTCGAGCTCGAGGGCGTCGAAACGACCACAGGGCCGCTGGGACAGGGACTCGCCACCGCGGTTGGCATGGCGATTGCCGAGCGGCACCTCAACGCACGTTATGGCGACGATTTGGTCGATCACCGTACCTGGGTGATCGCGGGCGACGGTTGCCTGATGGAAGGGATCAACCACGAAGCCATCGGGCTGGCAGGGCATTTGCAGCTCGGTCGGATGATCGTCCTGTGGGACGACAACAAGATCACCATTGACGGATCGACCGACCTGTCGACGAGCGAGGACATCGCCGCGCGCTATGCCGCGACCGGCTGGCACGTCGAAAGCTGCGACGGGCATGATCCGGCCGACATTCGCCGCGCGATCGATGCGGCGCTCGCCGATCCGCGCCCCTCGCTGGTCGCGTGCCGGACGATCATCGGGTTCGGCGCGCCAAACAAGCAGGGCACCTCGGCGACGCACGGCGCCCCGCTCGGTGCCGACGAGATAGCCGCGGCGCGGACCGAACTCGGCTGGACCGCCGAGCCGTTCGTTATTCCGGCCGATATCGCTGCCGCGTGGGCGGCGTTTGGAGAAAAGGGTAAGGCGTTTCATGCCGAATGGAATGATCGCCTTGCAAGTACCGAAAAGAAAACGGAATTTGAAGATCGTCTGAGCGGCAAGATCGTTCCGGGCGATGCCTTCAAGGCCTATCTCGACGGACTGGTGGCCGAGCCGCCGAAAGTCGCGACGCGCAAGGCTTCGGAGAACACGCTGAGCGCGCTGACTGCCGATATTGCCGCACTCGTCGGCGGCAGCGCAGACCTTACCGGGTCGAACAACACCAAAACATCGTCTACCAAGCCGCTGACAAAAGACGACTATTCGGGGCGGTACATCTATTACGGCATCCGCGAATTCGGCATGGCCGCTGCGATGAATGGCATGGCGCTGCATGGCGGCGTGGTGCCCTATGGCGGCACGTTCCTGGTGTTCGCCGACTATTGCCGCGCCGCCATCCGCCTGTCAGCATTGCAGCAGCAGCGCGTCGTCTATGTGATGACGCACGACAGCATCGGTCTCGGCGAAGACGGCCCGACACACCAGCCGATCGAGCATCTGCAATCGCTGCGCGCAATGCCGAACCTGCTCGTTATGCGCCCCGCCGACGCTGTCGAGACCGCCGAATGCTGGGCGCTGGCGTTGACGCAGGAAAGCCGGCCGTCGCTGCTCGCGCTGACCCGCCAGAACCTCCCGCCGCTGCGCCATGACGTCACGGAAAATCTTTGTGCGAAAGGCGGTTACCGTCTTCGCGCCGCGAGTACGCAACGCAAGGTCGTGCTCGTCGCCACCGGTTCGGAAGTGTCGTTGGCGATCGACATTGCCGACAAGCTCGAGGCCGCAGGGCAGGGCGCCGACGTCGTTTCGATGGTCTCGACCGAATTGTTCGATGAACAGGACGCGACCTATCACGACGCACTCCTGCCGCGCGACGTGCTGATCGTCTCGATCGAGGCGGGCACGACCTTCGGCTGGGAACGCTACACCGGCCGCGACGGGCTGCGTTTCGGTATCGACAGCTTTGGCGCCTCGGCACCGATCGACGACCTGTACAAGCATTTCGGCCTGACCGCCGACGCGATCACCCCCCGGATTTTGGCAAAGCTCGGCGCATAACGACCGGGCTTCCATTCGCAGAAAGGACTTCATCGACATGGCAGTGAAAGTTGCAATCAACGGTTTCGGGCGCATCGGCCGCAATGTGGCGCGCGCCATCCTCGAACGGACCGACCACGACCTCGAACTGGTGTCGATCAACGACCTCGCCGACGCAAAGGCGAACGCCCGCCTGTTCCAGCGCGATTCGGTCCATGGCCCGTTCAACGGCACCGTCGAAGTCGACGGCAACGACCTGATCGTCAACGGCAAGCGCATCCAGGTGACCGCCGAGCGCGATCCCGCCAAGCTGCCCCATGCCGCCAACGGCATCGACATCGCGCTCGAATGCACGGGCTTTTTCACCGACCGCAAGGGCGGCCAAGCGCATCTCAACGCTGGCGCCAAGCGCGTCCTGATCTCGGCCCCCGCCAAGGAAGTCGACCTGACCGTGGTCTATGGCGTCAATCACGACAAGATCGGCCCCGAGCATGTGATCGTCTCGAACGCGTCGTGCACCACCAACTGCCTCGCGCCGATGGCCAAGGTGCTGCACGAGAAGATCGGCATCGAGCGCGGCCTGATGACCACGATCCACGCCTATACCAACGACCAGAAGATCCTCGACCAGATCCACTCCGATCCGCGCCGCGCCCGCGCCGCCGCGATGTCGATGATCCCGACCAGCACCGGTGCGGCGGTCGCGGTCGGCCTGGTCCTGCCCGAACTCAAGGGCAAGCTCGACGGCTCGTCGATCCGCGTCCCGACCCCCAATGTTTCGGTCGTCGACCTGACCTTCACGCCGCTGCGCGAAACGACCGCCGAAGAGGTCAACAAGCTGCTGAAGGAAGCCGCCGAAGGCGAGCTCAAGGGCGTGCTCGGTTTCACCGACGAGCCGTTGGTGTCGATCGACTTCAACCACGACGCGCACAGCTCGACGATCGACAGCCTCGAAACCGCGGTGATCGACGGCAAGCTGGTGCGTGTGCTCAGCTGGTATGACAATGAATGGGGCTTCTCGAACCGCATGATCGACACCGCGGGCGTGATCGCCAAGTTCCTCTGAGCCAAAGGAAAGCAGCGATGACCGCGTTCAAGACCCTCGACGACATCGGCGACGTCACCGGCAAGAAGATACTGGTGCGCGTCGACCTCAATGTCCCGATGATCGACGGCGCGGTCGGCGACAGGACGCGGATCGAGGCGGCGATGCCGACGATCCGCGAATTGTCGGACAAGGGCGCGATCGTCCTGCTGCTCGCGCATTTCGGGCGGCCGAAGGGCGCGAAGAACCCGACGCAATCGCTGAGCCTCGTCATGGGCGGGGTCGAGGATGTGCTCGGCCATTCGGTGATGTTCATCCCCGAAGCCGTGGGCGAGGGCGCGAAGGCGGGCGTCGCGGTGCTCGCCGCCGGCGATGTCGCGGTGCTCGAAAACACGCGCTTCTATCCCGGCGAGGAAAAGAACGATCCGGCCTTTGCCGACGCCTTGGCCGAGATCGGCGACCTCTACGTCAACGACGCCTTTTCGGCGGCACACCGCGCGCATGGTTCGACCGAAGGCATTGCGCACCGCCTTCCTGCCTATGCCGGCCGCGCGATGGAAGCCGAGCTGAAGGCGCTCGACGCCGCGCTCGGCAATCCAGTGCATCCGGTGGCCGCGGTCGTCGGCGGCGCCAAGGTCTCGTCGAAGATCGACGTGCTGCGTAACCTCGTCGGCCAGGTTGATCACCTGATCATCGGCGGCGGCATGGCGAACACCTTCCTTGCGGCGCGCGGGGTCGATGTCGGCAAGTCGCTGTGCGAGCACGACCTCGTCGATACCGCCAACGCGATCTTCGACGCCGCCGATGCGGCGGGCTGCACCATTCATCTGCCTTACGACGTCGTAGTGGCGAAGGAATTCGCGCCCAATCCCCCGACGCGGACGGTCAATGTGCACGAAGTTGCCGCGGACGAAATGATCCTCGATGTCGGTCCTGCGGCGGTCGAAGCGCTGGCCGATGTGCTCAAAAACTGCCGCACTTTGGTGTGGAATGGCCCGCTCGGCGCGTTCGAGACCCCGCCCTTCGACACCGCGACCGTCGCGCTGGCGAAGACCACCGCGGCGCTGACCCGCGAAGGCTCGCTGACCTCGGTCGCGGGCGGCGGCGACACCGTCGCGGCGCTTAACCATGCCGGTGTCGCAGGCGATTTCATCTTTGTTTCGACGGCTGGCGGTGCTTTCCTTGAATGGATGGAAGGCAAGCCGCTGCCGGGCGTCGACGCGCTCAAAGGCTAGTTTATCGGCGTATTTGCATCCCGCGTGTCGGGACGCTATGCGCGCCGCCACATACGTATGCAAACCACCGGAGATGCTATGACGACCACCAATGCCGCCATGCTGGAGCAGATCAAGTCGGGGCAGGGCTTTATCGCCGCGCTCGACCAGAGCGGCGGCTCGACACCCAAGGCATTGAAGGGGTACGGCATCGAAGCCGACGCATTCTCGAACGATGAGGAAATGTTTGCGCTGATCCACGCGATGCGCAGCCGCATCGTGACCTCGCCCTGCTTCAACGGCGAGAAAGTGATCGGCGCGATCCTGTTCGAACGCACGATGGATGGCGATGCAGATGGCAAGCCCGTTCCCGCGCTGCTGTGGGAACGCGGCGTGGTGCCGTTCCTGAAGGTCGACAAGGGACTGGAGGACGAAGTGGACGGCGTTCAGTTGATGAAGGCCAATCCCGATCTTGATACGCTGTGCGCGCGCGCCGTCGCCAAGGGCGTGTTCGGCACCAAGATGCGCAGCGTGATTAATCTCGCCAATCCGGCGGGCGTCAAGGCGATCGTCGACCAACAGTTTTCCGAGGCAAAGCGCATTGCGGCGCATGGTTTCGTCCCCATCATCGAACCCGAGGTAAACATCAAGAGTTCCGAACGCGACGCCGCGGACCGTTTGCTGCTCAAGGAGACGCTCGCCGCGCTGGACGCTTGGGACGGCGCGCCGGTGATGCTGAAACTGTCGCTTCCGACCGAGGCAGGGCTGTTCCAGCCGCTGGTCGATCACCCAAAGGTGCTGCGCGTCGTCGCGCTGTCAGGCGGCTTTGCGCGTCCCGAAGCCTGCGCCGAGCTGGCGAAAAATCCCGGTATCATCGCGAGCTTTAGTCGCGCGCTGCTGGAGGATCTTCGCCACCAGATGAACGATGACGAATTCGACAAATCGCTCGGCGGCGCGATCGATGAAATTCACGCGGCCTCCGTGGCCTGACGTGATGGGGCGCCCAAAATGAGTCGGGGGTGGCAAGCCGTCGATGACTATATCGCCGACAAGTTGCTCGGCGCCGACGATGCGCTAGCCGCCACGCTCGCCAACAACGCCGCGCACGGCCTGCCGCCGATCGATGTGTCGGCGGCGCAGGGCAAGATGCTGTTCCTGCTGGCGCAGATCGCGGGCAGCAAAAACATCCTCGAGATCGGAACGCTCGGCGGCTATTCGACGATCTGGCTCGCGAGGGCGCTGCCCGCGGACGGTCGTTTGATCACGCTGGAGTTGGAACCGCACCATGCCACCGTTGCCCGGACGAATCTGGAACGCGCCGGCGTCGGCGGGTTGGTCGATATTCGGGTGGGGCCGGCAAGCGACAGCCTCGCCGCGATGACCGGCGAAACGCCGTTCGACTTGGTGTTCATCGATGCCGACAAGCAGAATAACGCGCTTTATGTGAATGAGGCAATCCGGCTCGGCCGCCCCGGGACGACAATCATCGTCGACAATGTCGTGCGCGAGGGCGGCGTGCTGGAGGTCGATACCGACGACGAGCGTATCTTCGGAACGCGCGCCCTGTTCGACATGCTGAGCGCCGAACCGCGGCTCGATGCAACCGCCGTGCAGACGGTTGGCGCGAAGAAATGGGACGGATTTGTACTGGCGCGGGTGCGTTAAAGCCCGCCCGCGAAACGGAACGAGAAGCGATAATCCGCCGGTTTCAGTTCGACATTGGTCATTCGGTCGGGTCGGACCGATTCCAGCGTGATGCTGCCGTCGGCGAGCGGGGTCGCTTCGCCGAGCGTCACCTCGAACGGCTGCTTCTCGCCGTTGCCGCGCCACCAGATCATTTGCACCCGCACGCGGCCTGCCCACACACAGCGCGCGTTCATCGGGCAGCGGCTGTCCTCCAGCACCGCGACCGGTTCGACGATCGGCCCGTCGGCGTACGCGCGTTCGCCGAGTGCGACATTGCTCGCGTCGGGAAGCGGCGTCCGATCGCGCACGGCAGCGCAGGCCGACAGGGTGAGTGCAGTGGTCAGAAGGAGGGCGGCGAGGCGGGAACGGTTCTGCATTTGCGGCTTGGTGAACCCGTCGCTATGAACCCGCCATGACCCAAGCCACCCGCATTCCATGCCAGCTTTATCTCATCTCGCCACTCGATGTCGGCGGTGATTTTCCCGATCAGCTGACGGCGGCGTTGAACGCCGGGCCGGTCGCGGCATTCCAGTTTCGCGTTAAAGGCTTGGACCAGCATGCGGCGGCACGGCTGGCCGAACCGTTGCAGGCGATCTGTGCGGCGCAGGGCGTTGCCTTCATCGTTAACGACGATATCGCGCTCGCGAAGCGGCTCGGCGCCGACGGAGTGCATCTGGGGCAGGGCGATGGCGATCCGAAGGAAGCGCGCCGGATCCTTGGTCCCGACGCCCAGATCGGCGTGACCTGCCACGCCAGCCGACATCTCGCGATGGAGGCAGGGGAGGCAGGGGCCGATTATGTCGCGTTCGGCGCCTTCTATCCGACGACGACCAAAGCGGTCGAGCATCACGCCGAGCCTGAAATTCTCTCCTGGTGGCAGGGCATGTTCGAATTGCCATGCATCGCGATTGGCGGGATCACGACGGACAACGCGCGGCCCCTGATCGAAGCGGGCGCCGATTTTCTCGCCGTGTCGGGCGGGGTGTGGGCGCATCGCGACGGTGCGGCCGCTGCCGTCCGGGCGTTTAACGCGCTGCTGAACGATCAGTCCAACGGATAATCTCGTCGCGCTTTTTTCGGCGTGTCGTTCGACGGCGTCGGCAGCGGGGTATCTTTGCGCCAGCCGAACAGGCCCGCGCAAGGCGCCGGGCGGGTCTTTGGCGCGGCGTCACGTCCGTCAGGGCCGGGCGTCAGGTGGGAAAGATCGATGTTCGTCATGGCGCCGATATGCCGCGGACACCCGAGGACATATTGTATCGATGCGTCAAATGCGGCTCGGTTCGTCACTTCTGGCGCTTTGGTCCAATCGGCTTGCCTGAACCGCCGCGGACCGCTACAGGCGCGCACCTGATACCGCCCGCCGTTGGGCGCGCGGTTTGCTCTTTCCATCCTTGAACAGCGAGTGTGCGCGATGAAAATCACCGGCGTTGAAATCCGTCCCGGCAATATTATCGAATATGAAGGCGGCATCTGGAAAGTCACCAAGATCCAGCACACCCAGCCGGGCAAGGGCGGCGCTTACATGCAGGTCGAGGCCAAGAACCTGATCGACGGGCGCAAGCTCAACAACCGTTTCCGCAGCGCCGACACGGTTGAAAAGGTTCGCCTCGACACCAAGGATTTTCAGTTCCTCTATGCCGAGGGCGACGATCTGGTGTTCATGGACAAGGACAGTTTCGAACAGATCAACATCGGCAAGGATGTCGTCGGCGAAGCGCATGAATTCCTGCAGGATGGCATGGATGTCGTGCTGGAGCTCTGGGAAGAGCGCCCGATCTCGGTCGAACTGCCTGAAACGATCGAGGCGACGATCGTCGAGGCTGACGCGGTGGTAAAGGGCCAGACCGCCTCCTCGTCGTACAAGCCCGCGATCCTCGACAATGGCGTGCGCGTGATGGTGCCGCCGCATATCACGAGCGGCACCAGGATCGTCGTGCATGTTTACGACCGCGAATATGTGCGGCGTGCCGACTGATTAGTTTCCCCTCCCTGTCAGGAAGGGGTTAGGGGCGGGTGACAGACCCGCCCATGTTGCTACCCACCCCCAACCCCTCCCTTGCAGGGAGGGGGGAGTTACAAAAATGGCCGTATCCGGCATCATCACCGTCATGGAACGCGCCGCGCGCAAGGCTGGCACCAAACTGCGCCGCGACTTTGGCGAGATCGAGCATTTGCAGGTTTCGCAGAAGGGACCGGCCGATTTTGTGTCGAAGGCCGATCAGGCCGCCGAGCGCACCTTGTACGACGAACTTGGCCGCGACCGCCCCGGCTGGGGTTTTCTGATGGAAGAGGGCGGCGAGATCGCCGGTGACCCCGGCAAGCCGCGCTTTATCATCGATCCGCTCGATGGCACGTCAAACTTCCTCCACGCGATTCCGCATTTCGCAATTTCGATCGCGGTGCAGGAGCCGAAACTTGGCGGCGGCTGGGGCGACGTGACCGCCTGCCTGATCTACCAGCCCGTGACCGACGAAAGCTATTGGGCCGAACGCGGCCGCGGCGCGTGGCTACACGACCGCCGTCTGCGCGTGGCGTCGCGCCGTCACCTGAACGAATGCCTGGTCGCGACCGGCATCCCATTCATGGGCCATGGCGATTTTGCGCAATGGAGCCGTATTTTCGGTGCGGTGGCGCCCGAAGTCGCCGGAATTCGACGCTTCGGTGCCGCCAGCCTCGACCTCGCGTGGGTGGCGGCGGGCCGATATGACGGTTTTTGGGAAAGCAATCTGCAACCGTGGGACGTTGCGGCAGGCATATTGCTGGTTCGCGAAGCGGGCGGCTTCGTTACCGACTTTCGCGGCGGCGACCGCGCGATCGAACGCAGCGAATTCATCGCGGGCAGCGCCGCGGTGCATTCGAAGCTGCAAAAACTGGTCGCGGGCGCGTTGCGCAACGCGTGAACGAAACGGCTGCCGGCATGCCGGACTTGATCCGGCATCCGCGGCGGCATTGAAGTCCCGGACCTCCGCTCAAGTCCGGGGTGCAGAGTGAGGGACGGCACTTTCTACCGCCTGCCTCACTTCTCGAACACGAACTCGCGGAAACTGTCCATCAGTGACGCCCAGGTGTTGAACGTCTCGCCGACATTCTCCCGCGGGATTCCGGCAAAATCCAGATCGACATCCATTTCCAGCACCGGGTCGCCCGCGTCGTCGCGATAGGCACGGCCAAAACGCTTGTCCTTGTTCCACTGGTTGAGCCGCTCAAGCGGCACATCTTTCGCGTCGCTGAAACCCATATAATATTGCAGCGTCTTGCACTTCCTGCCTTCGTCGCAGTTCATGAACAGGACGAGGAACTTCAGGCCGTTCCGGTTGCTTTCGATATAGGGGTCGTCGCCTTCGTTGGTGACGATGGTGGCTGGCCAACCCTGCGATTCGACGATCGCCTTGATCGTCGCCGGATTGGTCGCGTTGATCAGTTCGGCCTGCGCCGGTGTGGCGGTCGACAGGGCGGCGAGGCCCAGAATCAGCGCCGCGCGCGTAACAAAAGCCCCCATAACCTCTCCCCGTCGAATGCGCGCCCGGCCGTGCGGGACGGCTGGTGCATTGATCCGATCTATCACAGCAATAACGGTTGTCGCCAGCGAGCTTTGCGCTTTTGCCGGCAAAGGGTGAAAATCATGCCCGCAGCGCTTGCGAGGCGCGACCTGCTGGCCTAAAGCGCCCGCACAAACGGGTGGCAAACACCTCAAAACATGACTGCGAGCTCCCATGGTCGATCTGACGCAATATTTGCCGATCCTGATATTCCTGGTCATCGCGGTCGGGCTGTCGACCGCGTTCGTGTTCCTGCCGATGGGCGTGGCGCGGCTGACCGGGGCACACAAGCCCGACCCGGCGAAGCTGACCGAATATGAATGCGGCTTTCCCGCGTTCGAGGATGCGCGCAGCCAGTTCGACGTCCGATTCTATCTCGTCGCGATTCTGTTCATCATCTTCGACCTTGAAGCCGCGTTCCTCTTTCCGTGGGCGGTCAGCCTGGAGGAAATCGGCTGGGCTGGCTGGGCCACGATGATGGTGTTTCTGGGCGAGCTTGCGGTCGGGTTGGTTTACGCATGGAAGAAAGGAGCGCTGGATTGGGAATGAGCAATTCGAGCATCCTGATGCCCGGCCAGATGCCGGTCGCGCCGGGGACCAACCCCGACCAGTCGTTTTTCGACGATCTCAACAGCGAGGTCGGCGACAAGGGCTTTCTCGTCACTTCGACCGAGGATCTGTTCAATTGGGCGCGCACCGGCTCGCTCTGGTGGATGACCTTTGGGCTCGCCTGCTGCGCGGTCGAGATGATCCACGTCAACATGCCGCGTTACGACATGGAGCGCTTCGGCGTCGCGCCGCGCGCCAGCCCGCGTCAGTCCGACGTGATGATCGTTGCGGGAACGCTCTGTAACAAGATGGCGCCGGCACTGCGCCGCGTGTACGACCAGATGTCGAATCCCAAATATGTTATCTCGATGGGCAGCTGCGCCAATGGCGGCGGCTATTATCACTACAGCTATTCGGTGGTGCGCGGCTGCGATCGCATCGTGCCGGTCGACATCTACGTCCCCGGCTGCCCGCCGACCGCCGAAGCGTTGCTCTATGGCGTGATGCAGTTGCAGCGGAAGATCCGCCGCGTCGGGACGATCGAACGCTGATGGCCCATCCTGCTCCCCTTGTGAAGCCGCAGCCCGCGTTGGCGGCAACGCTCAAGAAACTGCTCGGCGGCGATCTGCTGGCGCATGATTTCGCTGCCGACGAGGACAGCATCACGGTCGCCCGCGATGCGGTCGCCGGGGTCATGGTCGCGCTGCGCGACAATCTTGAATATCAACAGCTGATGGAGATCGCCGGGGTCGACTATCCCGAGCGGCTCGAGCGGTTCGAGGTCGTCTATCATCTGCTCAGCGTGACGCGGAATCATCGTCTGCGCGTCCGCGTGTCGACCGACGAAGCGACGCCGGTACCGAGCATCGTGCCGGTCTGGCCGGTGGCGGGCTGGCTCGAGCGCGAAGTATTCGACATGTACGGCGTGCTGTTCAGCGGCAATCCCGACCTGCGCCGTATCCTGACCGATTACGGGTTCGAGGGGCACCCGCAGCGCAAGGATTTTCCGCTGACCGGCTATGTCGAGCTGCGTTATTCGGAAGAGGACAAGCGCGTCGTGCAGGAACCGGTGCGCCTGGCACAGGATTTCCGCAATTTCGATTTCCTCAGCCCGTGGGAAGGCGCCGACTATGTGCTGCCGGGCGACGAAAAGGCCGGCGGGACGGGTGAGGCACCGGGCAAGGGCGCGCCGACGCCGATGACGTCGAAAGAAGTCAAGGCCGCCGACGACAAGGCGAAGGCGCCGCCGCCGCCGACCCCGAAGACGACCGACAGCCCGGCGCAGACGGGTGCGGGCGCAAAGGTCAACAAGGCCGCGTCGAAAACCAGTCGCGACGGTGCCAAGGCGACCACGACCGCGAAGGCAAAGACTCCGGCGACCAAGAAGGCTGAAAAGACGCCCGCCAAACCGCGCGCGCCGCGCAAGTCCAAAGCAGGAGGTGACGCATGACCGATGCTCCCCGAACGGCTTCCGGAGCGGTGAAACACCACGGCAGCGACATGTTCGAAGGCTATCCGGTCGATACCGCGAACACCGCGGGCGACCAGGCCGTCACCAACTACACGATCAATTTCGGTCCGCAGCACCCCGCGGCGCACGGCGTTTTGCGCATGATTATGGAACTCGATGGCGAGATCATCGAGCGTGTCGATCCGCATGTGGGGCTGCTCCATCGCGGGACCGAAAAGCTGATCGAGTATAAGACCTATTTGCAGGCTTTGCCTTATTTCGACCGGCTCGACTATTGTTCGCCGCTCGGGATGGAGCACAGCTATGTGCTCGCGATCGAGAAGCTGCTCGACCTCGAAGTGCCGGCGCGCGCGCAATATTTGCGCACGCTGTTCGCCGAGCTGACGCGCATCTGCAACCATATGCTCAACATCGGCGCGCACGTCATGGACGTCGGCGCGATGACCCCGAACCTGTGGGTGTTCGAACTGCGCGAGGATTGCCTGAACTTCTTCGAGCGCGCGTCGGGCGCGCGCATGCACTCGGCCTATTTCCGTCCGGGCGGCGTCCATCAGGATGTCCCCGAAAAGCTGCTCGTCGACATCGGCGAATGGATCGACGGTCGTCTGCCCAAGCTTTTCGGCGACGCGATGAGCCTTGTCATCGACAATCGCATCTTCAAACAGCGCAACGTCGACATTGCGACAGTGTCCAAGGAAGACGCGCTGGCCTGGGGCTTCTCCGGCCCGATGATCCGTGGCAGCGGCATCGCATGGGATCTGCGCAAGTCGCAGCCCTATGACGCCTATGCCAAGATGGAGTTCGACATTCCCGTCGGCACCCGCGGCGACTGCTACGACCGCTTCATGGTGCGCGTGCAGGAAGTCTATCAGTCGGCGAAGATCATCAAGCAGTGCCTGCGCGACATGCCCACCGGCCCGATCGCCAGCCTTGACCGCAAGGTCGTCCCGCCGAAGCGCGGCGAGATGAAGCAGTCGATGGAATCGCTGATCCATCACTTCAAGCTCTACACCGAAGGCTTCCACGTCCCCGCGGGTGAAGTCTATGTGGCGACCGAAAGCCCCAAGGGCGAATTCGGCGTCTATCTGGTCAGCGATGGCACCAACAAGCCGTACCGCTGCAAGATCCGCCCGACGGCGTTCAGCCACCTGCAGGCGATGGATTTCATGTGCAAAGGCCACATGCTCGCCGACACCACCGCGATCATCGGCGCGATTGACGTCGTGTTCGGGGAGTGTGACCGGTAATGCTCCGCGAACTCGCCATTCTTGTCCTGGTGTTTGTAGGCTTCGCATCCGCCGTGGCAGCCTATCTTGCCGCCTTTCATGGCGAGGTAACGATAAAGGAAGTCGTCTCGACCGCATTTGCCGCGACGCTTGGCATGTATGTCGGACGATATATTGAACGAGGGCTGGCCCGTGGCTGACGCACCCCAAATCCCCGACGAAGCCGAAGTCCGCGCGCGCTGGGGCGCTTTTGCGTGGACGGCGGAGAACGCCGAGAAGGCGAAGGCGGTCATCGCGCGCTATCCCGCAGGGCGTCAGCGATCGGCGGTGATGCCGCTGCTCGACCTGGCGCAACGCCAGGTTGGCGCGGAGACGCAGACGCAAGGCTGGCTGCCCGTGCCGGTGATCGAATATGTCGCCGCCGCGCTCGATATGCCGTTCATTCGCGCCTATGAGGTCGCGACCTTTTACACGATGTACAACCTCGCGCCGGTCGGCCGCTATCATGTGCAGGTGTGCGGCACGACGCCGTGCCTGCTGCGCGGATCGGACGATGTCATGGCGGCGTGCAAGAACCGCGGTATGGTGAAGGGCAAGACCACCCCCGACGGCCTGTTCACGCTGACCGAGGTCGAGTGCATGGGCACCTGCACCAACGCACCGATGGTCCAGATCAACGACGATAATTACGAAGACCTGGATTTCGACAGCATGTCGCGCATTCTCGACGATCTGGCGGCGGGCAAGCAGCCCAAGACCGGTACGCAAAATGCCAAGCGCCATACGAGCGAGCCCGAGGGCGGGCCGACGACGCTGAAAGAAATGGTCGAGGCCAATCATGACTATCGGAAGGAGTGGTGATGACTGCTCTGTTTTCCGTCATCGCGAGGAGCGAAGCGACGCGGCGATCTTCAGCTATCGTCTTTGGCGCGGCGTCTGACCTGCGCGCTGGAGATTGCTTCGCTGCGCTCGCAATGACGAAATTGGGGGAAGGCGCATGAGCCTCCAAGACAAAGACCGTATCTTCACCAACCTCTACGGCTTCCAGCCTTGGAACCTCAAATCCGCGCAGATGCGCGGCGATTGGGACAAGACCAAAGACCTGATGAAGCGCGGCCAGGACGCGATCATCGAGGAGATCAAGGCGTCGGGCCTGCGCGGCCGCGGCGGCGCGGGCTTCCCGACGGGGCTCAAGTGGAGCTTCATGCCGAAGGAGCCGCGCGCCGACCGCCCGAGCTTCCTCGTCATCAACGCCGACGAATCCGAACCCGGTAGCTGCAAGGACCGCGAGATCATCCGCCACGATCCGCACAAGCTGATCGAGGGCGCGCTGATCGCGGGCTTCGCGATGCGCGCGCGCGCGGCCTATATCTACATCCGCGGCGAGTTCATCCGCGAGGCCGAAACTCTGTTCGCGGCGGTGCAGGAGGCGTATGACGCCGGCCTGCTCGGCAAGAATGCCGCCAAATCGGGTTATGATTTCGATGTCTTTGTCCACCGCGGCGCTGGCGCGTACATCTGCGGCGAAGAAACCGCGATGATCGAAAGCCTCGAGGGCAAGAAGGGCCAGCCGCGCCTGAAACCCCCGTTCCCGGCGGGCGCGGGCCTCTATGGCTGCCCGACGACGGTGAACAATGTCGAGAGCATCGCGGTGGTCCCGACGATCCTGCGCCGCGGCGCGCCGTGGTTCGCAAGCTTTGGGCGCGAGAATAACAAGGGCACCAAACTCTTCCAGATCAGCGGTCATGTGAACAGGCCGTGCGTCGTCGAGGAGGAAATGAGCATCCCCTTCCGCGAGCTGATCGACAAGCATTGCGGCGGCATTCGCGGCGGCTGGGACAATCTGCTCGCGGTGATTCCGGGCGGCTCGTCGGTTCCGCTCGTCCCCGCGGCCGAGATCATGGACGCGCCGATGGATTTCGACGGACTGAAGGCCGTCGGATCGGGCCTCGGCACCGCGGCGGCGATCGTGATGGACAAGTCGACCGACGTCGTCCAGGCGATCAGCCGTATCAGCTATTTCTACAAGCATGAAAGCTGCGGCCAGTGCACCCCGTGCCGCGAAGGCACCGGCTGGATGTGGCGCGTCATGGAGCGGCTGCGCACCGGCGACGCCGACATCAGCGAGATCGACACGCTGTACGACGTGACCAAGCAGGTCGAAGGCCACACCATCTGCGCGCTCGGCGATGCCGCCGCCTGGCCGATCCAGGGGCTGATCAAGCATTTCCGCCCCGAAATCGAACGCCGCATCCGCGAGAATGGCGGCGCGCTGGAGGCAGCCGAATGAGATTGTTGTTTTCCAGCCTTTTAGTGGTTGCCTTTTTGACCCAATCGGCAACGGCGCAGATGGGAACTGGCCGGTCTGGGATATCGACTTCCGCGCCATTGACCAACGTGAAAGCATTTGATGAGCTCCAACGATTCGGAGTTTGCTTTGCAAAACATCACGAGAAGCAGGCACTTTCTGTAATCGCCACCGTCCCGGGATCGCGCGAAGAAAGCGATGTTTTCAAGCGAGTATTTTTCGGTGAGCGCGAAACCTGCCTGGTTGGGGGTACGCGGATGACAATGTCGTTGATTTATGCCCGCGGTGTGATCGCCGAAGGCTTGCTACGTTCACAGGGTGTATCGGGCGAATATGTGCTGCCCGCGCCGCTTCCCGCTGAAGTTAGCGATCTCCATGGAGCTGCGCGTTGCTACGCATCCGCGCACCGGGCGGAGGTTGAAACGCTGCTTCAGACAAAGGCGGGCAGCCCCGATGAGGTGAAAGCTGTCGCAGCGATTTGGGAAGATTTCAAAGCCTGTATGCCCGGATTTAACGTGCGTTTGAATGCACCGTGGATCAGATTTTTGCTAGCCGAGGCACTGCTTCGGCTTGCACCTGACACGAAATTGTCGAGAGGGTAACGATGCCTAAAGTTACCGTAGATGGCGTAGAACTCGACGTTCCGCAGGGCGCGACCGTCCTGCAGGCGTGCGAGCTGGCGGGGAAGGAAATTCCGCGCTTCTGCTACCACGAACGCCTGTCGATCGCCGGCAATTGCCGCATGTGCCTCGTCGAAGTGTCGCCCGGGCCGCCGAAGCCGCAGGCGTCGTGTGCGCTCCCCACTGCCGAAGGGCAGGTGATCCGCACCGACAGCCCGATGGTCAAGAAGGCGCGCGAGGGGGTGATGGAGTTTCTGCTCATCAACCACCCGCTCGACTGCCCGATCTGCGATCAGGGCGGCGAATGCGATTTGCAGGACCAGAGCATCGCCTATGGCCGCGGCGCGACACGCTATGACGAGAACAAGCGCGCGGTCACCGAAAAATATATGGGTCCGATCGTCAAGACGGTGATGACCCGCTGTATCCAATGTACGCGCTGCGTCCGCTTTGCGGAGGAAGTTGCGGGCGTCGAGGACATCGGCGCGATCTACCGCGGCGAGAATATGCAGATCACCAGCTACCTCGAACATGCGGTCGCGAGCGAGCTGTCGGGCAATATCGTCGACCTGTGCCCGGTCGGTGCGCTGACGTCGAAGCCCTATGCGTTCGAAGCGCGGCCGTGGGAGCTGACCAAGACGCTCGGCATCGACATGATGGACGCCGTTGGCACCAATGTCCGCATCGACAGCCGTGGGCGTCAGGTGCTGCGCGTGCTGCCGCGCGTCAACGATGACGTAAACGAGGAATGGGCGAGCGACAAGACGCGCCACCATGTTGACGGCTTGACCCGCCGCCGCCTCGACCGGCCTTATGTCCGCAAGGACGGCCAGATGGTCGAAGCGACGTGGGCCGAAGCCTTCGCGGCGATCAGGGCGGTAAACGCCGGTTCGTCGGTTGCTGCGATTGCCGGCGACCTTGTCGATTGCGAAACGATGTTCGCGGCCAAAGCGCTGGTGAACGCGCTCGGCGGCAATCTGCTCGAAGGGCGCCAGACCGGGCTCGATTACGACGTTACCAGCCTGTCGGCAGTCAATTTCAACACGACGATCGCCGAGGCGGAAAATGCCGACGTGATCCTGCTCGTCGGCACAAACCTGCGCTGGGAAGCGCCGCTGATCAACACGCGCGTCCGCAAGGCGGTGTGGAAGAAGGGCGCCAAGGTCTTTGCGATCGGCCCCGAAGCCGACCTGACGTACAAGGCGGAGTGGCTCGGCGACGACGCGTCGCTCGTCGCGAAGCTGCCGAAGCATGTCACCGACGCGCTGAAGGGTGCCGAGCGGCCGATGCTCGTCTTCGGCGGCGGCGCCCTGTCGGTGCCCGGTGTCCACGGCGCGGGCCTCGCGCTCGCCAAGGCGGTGAACGCGGTCAAGGACGGGTGGAACGGCTTCAACGTCGTGCATTTCTCGGCGGCGCGCATGGGCTCGCTGATGATTGGCTACGGCCTGCCCGGCGGGATCAGGGATGTGATTGCGGCGAAGCCAAAGCTCGCTTTCTTCCTCGGCGCCGACGAGGTTGATTTTGCGGCTTTTGCAGACACATTCAAAGTCTATGTCGGCCATCATGGCGACAAGGGCGCGCATGCCGCCGACGTGATCCTGCCCGCGGCCGCGTGGACCGAAAAGGACTTCACGACGGTCAACACGGAAGGTCGCGTCCAGCGCAGCGAGAAGGCGGTGTTCGCGCCGGGAGACGCGCGCGAGGACTGGAGCATTTTTCGTGCTTTGGCCGATGCGCTCGGTGTGTCGGTGGGCTTCGACAGCTTCGACCAGTGCCGCGCCGCGATGATCGCCGCGGTGCCGGCGCTCGGGGTCGAAGGTATCGCCGATTATGGTTGGTCGGTGCCGAAGCTGCCCGCAAAGCCCGAGGCACGCGCGATCCCGTCGCCGATCAAGGATTTCTACCTCACCAACGCCATTTGCCGCGCGTCGCCGACGATGCAGCGTTGCTCGGAAGAGCTGGTGCATGGCGTGGCATTTGCGGAGGCCGCCGAATGACACCTGTCCATGCGATTGCCTCGATGTTGTTCGTCAGCATGGGCTACGCGGTCTGGCGCGGCTTCAACCCCAAGGGGAAGTCGGAAAAGCCCGGCCCGCACAACGGCTGGCGCAACCAGGGCGGGGGCGGCCGATGAGCAGCGCCATGAACAACATCGTTATGCCGGAATTGATCCGGCATCCATGGACCCCGGCTCAAGTCCGGGGTGACGGCAGGGGGTGGTCGCTGTGACCGAATTCTTCCAATCGCTCGGCATGACCTATGAATGGGCATGGGGCATCGCGACCGTCGCGGGCATCCTGCTCATCGCGCTGCCGCTGATGCTCGCGGTCGCGATGATCATCTATGCCGACCGCAAGATCTGGGCGGCGATTGCGCTGCGCCGCGGGCCGAACGTTGTCGGTCCGTTCGGCCTGCTTCAGTCGTTTGCCGACGGCCTAAAAGTGTTCCTGCAGGAAACGATCATCCCGACGTCCGCCAACCGCGGGCTGTTCCTGATTGCGCCGATCATCACCTTCACCGTCGCGCTGCTCGCCTGGGCGGTGATCCCGTTCAATTCGGGCGCGGTTCTCGCCGACATCAACGTCGGCCTGCTCTACATCCTCGCGATTTCGTCACTCGGCGTGTACGGGGTCGTCCTGTCGGGCTGGGCCTCGAACTCGAAATATCCCTTCTTTTCGGCGATGCGCGCCGCGGCGCAGATGATTTCTTATGAAGTATCGATCGGCTTCATCCTGGTCGGCGTCGTGCTCTACGCCGACAGCTTCAACCTCAACGAAATCATCAAGGCGCAGCAGGGGCATGGACTTGGCATCGTCAACGCCTTTGGCTTCAACCTGCTGCTCTTTCCGCTCGCCGTCATCTTCCTGATCGCCAGCCTCGCCGAAACCGCGCGCGCGCCGTTCGACCTGACCGAGGCCGAAAGCGAGCTCGTGGCGGGTTACCAGACCGAATATTCGTCGATGAGCTTCGCGCTGTTCTGGCTCGGCGAATATGCGAACGTGCTGTTGATGGCAACGCTGAACGCGATCCTGTTCTGGGGCGGCTGGCTGCCCCCGATTGACTGGGCGCCGCTTTATGCCGTGCCGGGCATCATCTGGCTGTTTGCGAAGATCCTGTTCTTCTTCTTCGTCTTCAGCTGGGTCAAGGCGACCGTCCCGCGCTACCGCTATGACCAGTTGATGCGGCTGGGCTGGAAGGTCTTCCTGCCAATCTCGCTGATCTGGATCTTCCTGATCTCCGGCTATCTGATGCTGACGAGGTATTCATGAGTTACGTAGGTCATCTCGTCAAAAGCTTCACCTTGTGGGAGTTTGTGAAGGCGCACGCCCTCACGCTCAAATATTTCTTCAAGCCCAAGGCGACGATCAACTATCCGTTCGAGAAGAACCCGCTGTCGCCGCGGTTCCGCGGCGAGCATGCGCTGCGCCGTTATCCCAACGGCGAGGAACGCTGCATCGCGTGCAAGCTGTGCGAAGCGGTGTGCCCGGCGCAGGCGATCACGATCGAGGCCGAGCCGCGCGACGACGGCTCGCGCCGCACGACGCGCTACGACATCGACATGACCAAGTGCATCTATTGCGGCTTTTGCCAGGAAGCGTGCCCGGTTGATGCGATCGTCGAGGGGCCGAACTTCGAATTCGCGACCGAAACGCGCGAGGAGCTGCTCTACGACAAGGCCAAGTTGCTCGCCAACGGCGACAAATGGGGACGCGCGATTGCGGCCAACCTTGCCGCCGACGCGCCCTATCGATAAGGGCGCGCGCAGATGATCCAGCTTATCGCCTTTTACCTGTTCGCGACCATCGTCATCGCCTCCGCGGCGATGGTGATTTTCGCGCGCAACCCGGTCCACAGCGTCATGTGGCTGATCCTCGCCTTTTTCAACGCGGCGGGGTTGATGCTGCTCGCGGGGGCCGAGTTTATCGCGATGCTACTCGTCATCGTCTATGTCGGCGCGGTCGCGGTGCTGTTCCTGTTCGTCGTGATGATGCTGAACATCGACTTTGCCGAACTCCGCGCCGGGTTCGTCCGCTATCTGCCGCTTGGCGCGCTGGTTGCGATCATTTTGGCGGCCGAACTGATCTTTGCGGTCGGCGCCTGGAATGCAGGCGGGGTCGACCTGGCGGCGCGCGCGGCGCCGGCAGTGACCGACAAGAGCAATATCCAGCAGATCGGCGAGCTGCTCTACACGAAATATATCTTCCTGTTCGAGGCGGCGGGGATCGTCCTGCTGGTCGCGATGATCGGCGCGATCGTGCTGACCCATCGCGAACGCGGCGGGGTGCGTGCGCAGAATATCGCGCAGCAGGTGCGCCGCCGTCCACAGGATGCGACGCGGCTGGTGGATCCGGGAAGCGGGCAGGGGGTTGAACTGTGATTTCGGTCGGCCATTATCTCGCCGTTTCGGCGGTGCTGTTCACATTGGGCGTGCTCGGCATTTTCATCAATCGCAAGAATATCATCGTCATCCTGATGGCGATCGAGCTGATCCTGCTGGCGGTGAACATCAACCTCGTCGCGTTCAGCGCGGCGCTGAACGACTTGGTAGGTCAGGTTTTTTCGATGTTCGTGCTGACCGTTGCGGCGGGCGAGGCCGCGATCGGGCTCGCCATTCTTGTGATCTATTTCCGCGGCCGCGGCACCATTGCGGTCGATGACGCCAACCGGATGAAGGGGTAAGCCGGTGATCCAGGCGATCGTTTTCCTGCCGCTGCTCGCGGCGCTTGTCGCAGGGCTGGGCCAGCGGGCCATCGGGCCGTTCGCGGCCAAGTTCGTCACCACGGGCGCGCTGTTCACCAGCGCCGCGCTCAGCTGGCCGATCTTCCTCTCATTCGTGTTCGGCACGGGCGAGGCCGAAGTGGTTACCGTGCTGCATTGGGTGTCGTCGGGCGCGCTGCAGTTCAACTGGGAGCTGCGCGTCGATACGCTGACCGCGGTGATGCTGGTCGTCATCACGACGGTGTCGGCGCTCGTCCACCTGTATAGCTGGGGCTATATGGAGGAGGACCCGGACCAGCCGCGCTTCTTCGCTTACCTCTCGCTCTTCACCTTCGCGATGCTGATGCTGGTGACCGCGAACAATCTGGTCCAGATGTTCTTTGGCTGGGAAGGCGTCGGGCTCGCCTCCTATCTGCTCATCGGTTTCTGGTACAAGAAACCCAGTGCCAACGCCGCGGCGATCAAGGCGTTTGTCGTCAACCGCGTCGGCGATCTGGGCTTCATGCTCGGTATCTTCGGCACCTTTCTGGTCTTCGGCACTGTCTCGATCCCCGAAATTCTCGAAGCTGCGCCGGGCATGGCGGGCAGTACCATAACCTTCATGGGGATGCGTCTCGACACGATGACGATCCTTTGCCTGCTGCTGTTCATCGGCGCGATGGGCAAGTCGGCGCAGCTCGGCCTGCACACCTGGCTTCCCGACGCGATGGAAGGCCCGACGCCGGTGTCGGCGCTGATCCACGCCGCGACGATGGTTACCGCGGGCGTTTTCATGGTGTGCCGCCTGTCGCCTATGTTCGAAACGAGCGAAGTTGCATTGGGTGTCGTCACCTTCGTCGGCGCCGCGACCTGCCTGTTCGCCGCCACCGTCGGCACGACACAGTGGGACATCAAGCGCGTCATCGCCTATTCGACCTGTTCGCAGCTTGGCTACATGTTCTTCGCCGCGGGCGTCGGCGCCTATGGCGCCGCGATGTTCCACCTGTTCACGCACGCCTTCTTCAAGGCGCTCCTGTTCCTTGGCGCGGGCTCGGTGATCCACGCGATGCACCACGAACAGGACATGCGCTATTATGGCGGCCTCAGGAAACATATCCCGATCACTTATTGGGCGATGATGGCGGGGACACTGGCGATCACCGGCGTCGGTATCGCGGGGGTCGCGGGCTTCGCGGGTTTCCATTCGAAGGACGGCATTCTCGAGGCGGCCTTTGCCGCGGGCGGCGGCGGCGTGGTCGCCTTCTGGGTCGGCATCTTTGCCGCCCTGCTCACCAGCTTCTATTCGTGGCGCCTCGTCTTCCTGACCTTCTACGGCAAGCCGCGCTGGGAACAGAGCGAGCATATCCAGCATGCAGTGCACGACGCTCATGGGCACGACGATCACGGGCATGACGATCACGCACATGGTGCACACGACGATCATGGTCATGGCGGAGCCAGCGACGGCACGGCGGGTTATCGTCCGCACGAAAGCCCGCTGACCATGCTGATCCCGCTGATCCTGCTGTCGGTGGGCGCGGTGTTCGCAGGTTATGCGTTCAAATATCAGTTCATCTACCCCGAAACGGGGCTGGCATTCTGGAACGGCAGCATGCTCGCCTATGATGCGGAGTTGATGCACTTGGCGCACGAGGTGCCGCTGTGGGTGAAATGGACGCCGTTTGCGGTGATGGCGATCGGCCTGTTCCTCGCGTGGAACAGCTATATCCGCAACACCAACTTGCCCGCGCGCTTCGTGGCGCAGTTCAAGTTGCTCCACCAGTTCCTCTACAACAAATGGTATTTTGACGAGCTGTACAACGTCCTGTTCGTGAAGCCCGCTTTTGCGATCGGCCGCTTCTTCTGGAAACGCGGTGACGAGCAGACCATCGACCGCTTCGGTCCCGATGGCGCGGCGGCGCTCGTCCAGGGCGGCACGCGGCTCGCGGTGCGGCTGCAATCGGGTTATGTTTATGGATATGCGTTTGTGATGCTGCTCGGGCTTGTCGGCTTGGCCAGCTGGGCGATGGTGAAATTCCTGTGAGCGGCTTTCCGATCCTTTCGCTGATGCTAGCGGTGCCCACCATCGCCGCCATCGCGTGCCTGTTCGTCGGCGACCGCACCGCGCGCTTCATCGCGCTCGGCGCGACGTTGGCGACCTTTGTGCTTGGCTGCATCCTGTGGGCGAATTTCGACATCGGCGGCGCGCAGTGGCAGTTCACCGAACGCGCCGACCTGTTCGGGCGGTTCAGTTGGGCGCTCGGCATCGACGGCATGGCGCTGATGCTGATCATGCTCAGCGTCTTCCTGATGCCGCTCTGCATCCTCGCCAGCTGGGACGCGATCAAGGAACGCGTCGGCCTCTACATGGCGATGTTCTTGATCATGGAAACGATCATGATCGGCGTCTTCATGGCGCAGGATCTGTTGCTCTTTTACATCTTCTTCGAAGCCGGCCTGATCCCGATGTATTTCATCATCGGCATCTGGGGCGGCGCGAACCGCAAATATGCCGCGTTCAAATTCTTCCTCTACACGCTGCTCGGATCGGTGCTCATGCTAATCGCGATGATCGCGATGATCATGGAAGCGGGTACGACCGACATCCCGACGCTGCTCAATTACGACTTCCCAGTCGAAATGCAGACGTGGCTCTGGCTCGCCTTCTTCGCGAGCCTCGCGGTCAAGATGCCGATGTGGCCCGTCCACACCTGGCTTCCCGACGCGCATGTGCAGGCACCGACCGCGGGGTCGATGATCCTGGCGGGGGTGCTCTTGAAGCTCGGCGCCTATGGCTTCCTGCGTTTCATGATGCCGATGTTCCCCGACGCGTCGGCGCAGCTGATGTGGCTCGTGTTCGGCCTGTCGATGGTTGCGGTGGTTTACACCAGCCTCGTCGCGCTGGTGCAGAGCGACATGAAAAAACTGATCGCCTATTCGTCGGTTGCGCATATGGCGATCGTCACCGCCGGCCTCTTTGCATTCAACCAGCAGGGGATCGAAGGCGCGCTGATCATCATGCTCAGCCACGGCGTCGTGTCGGCGGCGCTCTTCTTCTGCGTCGGCGTCATCTACGACCGGCTCCACACGCGCGAGATCGACCGCTACGGCGGACTCGCTGTGAACATGCCGGCCTATGCGCTGTTCTTCATGCTGTTCACCATGGCGTCGATCGGCCTGCCGGGGACGAGCGGTTTCGTCGGCGAGTTTCTGAGCCTGCTTGGCATCTATGAAGCGTCGAGCGTCGTCGCCTTTGTTTGCACAACCGGCATCATCCTCGGCGCCGCGTACATGCTCTATCTCTACCGCCGCGTCGTGTTCGGCGAACTCACCAAGGACGATGTGAAGGCAATGCCCGATCTCAACCCCCGCGAATGGGCGGTCATGGCGCCGCTTGCCGCCGTGGCGCTGTGGATGGGCGTCTATCCGGAAAGCTTCCTCGCGCCGATGCGCGGCGATGTGACCACGGTGGTTGCGCGCCTTGCTCCGGCCAAACCGGCGGGTGATGCGCGCCTTGCCGTCGGCAAGCCGGCACCGGCGAAGGCGCAGGGCGACCAGATCGACGGCGCTGCCCATGCGGGAGGCGTGCAATGACCGCCGATCTAGCCCTCATCTGGCCCGAATTGATCCTGACGATCGGCGGGCTGATCACGCTGATGCTCGGCACCTTCCTCGGCGACCGGCAGGTCGGCCTGTATCAGCTGAGCGCGCTGTTGACGCTGGCCGCAGCCGCTGCGGCGGTCGTCGCCCTGTTCGGGGTCGAAGCGTCGGTCTTTTCCGATACGCTGGTCGTCGATGCGTTCGGTGGCTTTGCCAAGCTGCTGATCTACGCCGCCAGCGTCATGTGCATCCTGATCGCACCGCGGTTCTTTGGCGGGACGATGCGCGCCGAATATCCGGTGCTGATCCTGTTCGCAGCGCTTGGCATGGGGATCATGGCATCCTCACGCGACCTGATGACGCTGTATGTCGGTCTCGAACTCAACAGCCTTGCCGCCTATGTGCTGGCCAGCTTCATGCGTCACGATGACCGGTCAAGCGAGGCGGGGCTCAAATATTTCGTGCTCGGCGCGCTGGCGTCGGGGATGCTGCTCTATGGCATCTCGCTGCTGTACGGCTTCACCGGCACGACTGCCTTCGACGGCATCGCCGCCGCGATGGGCGGCGAGCTCAATATCGGCCTGATTTTCGGTATCGTCTTCGTGCTGGCGGGCCTGGGTTTCAAGATCAGCGCCGTGCCGTTCCACATGTGGACGCCCGACGTATACGAGGGCGCGCCGCTTCCGGTGACGACTTTCTTTGCCAGCGCCCCGAAAGTGGCGGCAATGGCGCTGATGACGCGCGTCGTTGTCGATGCCATGGGACCGGCGATCGGCGCGTGGCAGCAGATTGTCATCTTCCTCGCCCTCGCATCGATCATCGTCGGCGCGGTCGGTGCGATCGGGCAAAAGAATATCAAGCGGCTGCTCGCCTATTCGTCGATCAACAATGTCGGCTTCATGCTCATCGGCCTCGCCGCCGGGACGCAGGCGGGGGTCGAGGCGATCCTGACCTATCTGCTGGTCTATCTGGTCACTACGATCGGGGCATTTCTGGTCGTGCTGCAACTGCGCGACGCCGCCGGGAACCAGATCGAGAGCATTGCGGCGCTGGCCGGACTCTCGCAGCGCCGACCGGGTCTCGCCGCGGCCATGGCGGTGTTCCTGTTCAGCCTTGCGGGCATCCCGCCGCTGTTCGGTTTCTGGCCGAAATATCTGGTGTTCGAAGCCGCGGTGAATGCGAACCTTGTCGCGTTGGCCGTGGCGGGGATCGTCGCGTCGGTGATCGGTGCCTTTTATTACATCGCGATCATCAAGACGATGTATTTCGACGATAAATCGGAAACCGAGGTGCCCGCGACGGGCGGGGCGATCGTCGAAGACGCCGTCATCACCGCCAGCGCGCTGTGGCTTTCGGTCATCGGCTATCTGTTCATTCCGGTGCTGGCGCTTGTTTCGGCAAATGCCGCGGCGGTGCTGTTCTGATCCCGCTGATCGAGCGGGTCCAGCAGACAGGTTCGACCAACGCCGACCTGCTGGCGCGGCTGGCGGGCGGCGAGCATGTTGGTGAGGGGCATTGGCTGGTTGCCGATCGCCAGACCGCGGGGCGTGGTCGCCTGGGCCGCAACTGGAACGACGGACAGGGCAATTTCATGGGCTCGACGGTCGTCCACCTGACCGTCGGCGACCCGCCCGCGGCAACCCTCGCTCTGGTGGCGGGCGTCGCGCTTGCGAAAACGGTGGCGGTACTGGCGCCGCAGGTGGCGACGCAGCTGAAATGGCCGAACGACCTGCTGGTCGGCGGCTCGAAATGCGCCGGCATATTGATGGAGCGGGCGGGCAATGCGGTGGTGATCGGCATTGGCGTCAATCTCGTGTCGGCGCCGCAACTGCCCGACCGATCGACCGCCACGCTGGCTGCCGCCGAATCGTTGATCGACCGCGATCACTTTGCCCGGGCGCTGAGGATCGGCATGATCGACGCGCTATGGACGTGGCGAAACGAAGGAGCGGCGAGCATTGTCCGCGCCTGGCTGCCGCTGGCGCACCCGCGCGGCACCCCGCTTCATGTCTCGGAACAGGGTATCGACGGGCTGTTCGACGGCCTCGCGGACGATGGCGCACTGCGCTTGCGCCGCAGCGACGGGGAGACCATGCTGGTGCACGCTGGCGATGTCGAACTGCGTCGCCCGGTCGAGGAAGAGAGATAGATGCTGCTCGCGATCGATGTCGGCAACACCAATGCCAAATTTGCGCTGTTCGACGGCCCCGAACTGCTCGCGCGCTGGCGCATCGCGACCGACGACCGCAGGACCGCCGACGAATATATGGTGTGGCTCGATCAGCTGCTGCGTATCGAGGGTCATGATCGCAGCCAGGTCGATGCGGTCATCATTTCGACCGTCGTGCCGCGCGCGCTTCACAATTTACAGCTGCTCGCGGTCAAATATTTTGGCGTCGATGCGCTCGTGGCGGGTCGCGAGCCCGTAACCTGGGGTATCGCGCTTAAAGTTGACGAACCGCGCTCGGTCGGCGCCGACCGCGCGGTCAACGCGATCGCGGCGCAGGCGGTCGAACCGGGCAAGGACAAGCTGGTCATCAGCTTTGGCACCGCGACGACGCTCGACCATATCGGTCCCGACGGCGCCTATCTGGGCGGGATCATCGCGCCGGGAGTCAATTTGTCACTGGAGGCGCTGGTTGCGGCGGCTGCCAAACTTCCGCGCATCGCGATCGAGGCGCCCGCGACCCCCAGCGTGATCGGCCGCACCACCGAAAGCCAGATGCTGATCGGCGTGTATTGGGGCTATGTATCGATGATGGAAGGCCTGATCGGCCGAATGAAAGCCGAAATCGGCAAACCGCTCACCGTCATCGCGACCGGCGGCCTCGCCACCTTGTTTCAGGAACAGGCGTACCTGTTCGACCGCATCGAACCCGACCTCACGCTCAACGGGTTGATGCACCTTTATAACCAACGGAACCAGACAATATGACGACTCCCGGAAAGGAGCTGCTTTTCCTCGCGCTCGGCGGATCGGGCGAGATTGGGATGAACGCCAATCTCTACGGCTGCGACGGCAAATGGATCATGCTCGACCTCGGCGTGACCTTTGGCACCCATGATTATCCCGGCATCGATATCATCATGCCCGACCTGGAATTTATCGAGGATCGCAAGAAGGATCTGCTCGGTATCATCCTGACCCACGGGCATGAGGATCATATCGGCGCCTTGCCGTACCTCGCCGCCGACCTGGGCGTGCCGCTGTACGCCAACCGCTTCACCGCCGGGCTGATCGCCAACAAGCTCGCTGAAGAGGGGCTGGAGAAGGACGTCAAGATCAAGACCGTCGACATCGACGCGCATTTCCAGCTGGGTCCGTTCGGCATCCGCCTGATGCCGCTGGCGCACTCTATCCTCGAGATGAGCGCGGCGGTGATCGACACCCCCTATGGCCGGGTGTTCCACACCGGCGATTGGAAACTCGACGCCGATCCGGTGCTCGGGACCCCGTCGAGCGCGGCGGCGTTGAGCGCGATCGGCGACGAAGGCGTGGATTTCCTGATCGGCGATTCGACCAACGCGTTCAATCCCGACGCTTCGGGCAGCGAGGGCGACCTGTACGACGGGTTGCTCACTGCGGTGGGCAATGCCAAGGGCCGGGTCATCGTCACGACCTTTGCCTCAAACGCCGCGCGGCTGAAGACGCTCGGCCGCGTCGCGACGGCGACCGGGCGCACGCTGTGCGTCGCCGGGCGATCGCTCGACCGCATATTGGGTGTCGCACGCTCGGTTGGTTATCTGAAAGACTTCCCGCCGACGGTCGATTTCGACGAGGCGATGCGCCTGCCGCGCGAAAAGGTGATGGTGATCGCGACGGGCGGGCAGGGCGAACCGCGCGCCGCGCTCGCGCGCATGGCGTCGGACAGCCACCAGATCAAGCTCGCGCCGGGCGATACCGTGGTCTTTTCATCGAAGCAGATCCCGGGCAACGAGGTCGCGATCGGGCGGATCATGAACCAGCTCGCGGCCAAGGACATCCTGACCGTCACCGAAAAACAGGCGCATATCCACGTCAGCGGCCACCCGGGACAGCCCGAACTCGCGGCGCTTTATGGCTGGCTGCGCCCGAAGCTGGTGGTGCCGGTGCATGGCGAGATCCGCCATATGCACGAGCAGGCGCGTTTCGCACTGGAAACCGGCGTCCCCGATGCGTTGATCCAGGAAAATGGCGATCTGGTGCGGCTGGCTCCCGGCCCGGCACAGATCATCGAGCGCGTCCGCGCGGGCAGGCTGATCCTCGACGGTGATGTCATCCTTCCCGCCGACGGTGAAACGATGGGCGAGCGCCGCAAGCTGGCGTTGCACGGCCATATCACCGTGGCGGTCGTCTTTACCGGCGCCAAGTTCTCCGACGCCGCCGTCAGTTACCGCGGTGTGCCGGTCGAGGATGAGCGCGAGGCGTTTGTCGACGAAATGCGCGAAGCGGCCGAACAGGCCGCCGTCGTCCCGGCGCGCGACGAGGAGAAGCTGCGGGAGGCTATCCGGCTCGGCGTTCGCCGGGTGGCGACCGACTGGACCGGCAAGAAGCCGGTTGTTGATGTCATGCTTGTGCGAATCTGAACGGACGTATCGCGATGAAATGGACCTCGGCCCTTGCCATCTATCTGCTGTTCCTGGCGCTCAGCGCCTTTTTCGTGCTGCCCTTTCACGGGCGAAAGGCCGACGACGACGACACACCCTTGATCAAGGGGCAGGACCGCGGCGCGCCCGCGACCTTTCGGCCCGCCCGCATCATGCTGCAAATGACGATCGTGGCGACGATCGGCTTCGCGATCTATTATCTCGCCTATGTCAACGGCTGGGTTAACCCCAATGTGCTGACCGGGCGGGCGTGACGTAACGTTCGCGATCGGCGAAGCTCAGCTAGCTGCGCAACCGGTCGATGGCCTGCGCCAGCGCGACATAGAGCTTGCCGATATCCGACGACAGCAAGGTCACGCTGATCGCCGAGCCGTCGCGCGCGCCGATCAGCAGGCGCAGCATCGCTTCGAAATCGTGGATGAACTGGTTCACCGACGCGTGGAAGCCGTCGTCGTTCTGGTAAAGACGCAGGATTTCTTTCGCTTCGCCGCTGTCGAGCAGTTTCACAGCGCGCCGCGCGAACACGCCGCGGTCGCCCTTCAGATAAGCGTCCCAGGCGGTGTCGCTCACCTCGGTCGACAGGATCTTGGTGACGTCGATCGCGGTCGATTTCAGCGATTCGGTGAGCAGGCCGACCTGTTTGGCCAGCGAATCGCGGTCGGAGGCCGCAATTGCCTGTTCGGCCTCGGCTACCCGCTGTTCGACGCTGGCGCTGGTGTCCATGATCGTGATCAATTGACGCATCAGTCGGTCGGCAGCGCCATTCGCCGCCGCGACGGCGCGGGCCGATGCCTCCTCGATCGCGGTCAGTTGCGCCATGATCTCGGTCTTGAACGCGGCATCGATCGCCTCGGTCGCGGTCGCCTGCATCGCTTCGCGCGCGCCGGCGACCAGCTTTTCGAGCGTCTGGCGCGCTTCCTCGGCTGCGGAATCGGCGGTGGCGCGGACTTCGCCCAGCGTCGCGATCATCCGTGCGCCGCCTTGCTCGGAAAATTCGTCGGCCCCGGCGCGCAGTTTGGCCAGCGCCGCTTCGGCGTCGGCCAGCGACCCGTTGATCCGGTCTGCCAATGCCTGTTGACTGGCCGCATGTCCGGCCATTTGCACCTCATTTGCCTTGAGGGTCGCCTGCACCGCGTTGACGTGCGACATGGTCGATTGCGCGACGAGTTCCGACGCGTCGAGCATCGGACGAAGCTGCGCCAGCGCCGTTTGCGTCGTCTTGCCGTGCGAGCTCATCCGGTCGAGCGCGTGCGGTAGCGTCTCGTCGAGTTCACGCGTCACTGCGTCGAGCGCAATCAGCAGTGATTCGGCTTGGCCGATGAGCTGATGTGACAGCGTGTTGCCGCTCTGCACCTCGTTCATGAAGGCGCCAAGCTGCGCCTTGGTCGCGTCGATGGCACGCCCGATCACTCCGGTGCTTGCCGAGACACTGACGTCCAGCACCTCCAGCTGCTGCGCGACATTGGTAACATGCGCCGCAAGGCGCGACGCCAGCGCATCGCCGGCTTCCGCGTGCGTGGCGAGCTGCGTACCGATGGCGTCGCCCGCCGCCCGTGCCGCCGCCAGCTTTTCTTCCATTTGCGTCGCCGCCCGGTCGACCCCGTCGCGGAACAGTTGCCAGCTTTCGTCCATCCGGCTGGTCATCGTCGCGACGGTTGCGGCGACATCGTCGCGTATTGCAGCGCTGGCAACCGTCATCTTCGCGAGGGCGGCGTCATGCGCGTCGGTCGCTGTCGTCGATGCGGCGAGCAGGCCTTCCTCGGTCGCGCGGGCTTGCTCCTGCAGCGCCACGATGGCTTCCAATATGCTCGCGGTGGCCGTTTCGCCGGTACGGGTCGTTTGCGCCGCCGCGTCGCCGAGTTCGGCCAGCTTCGCCTCGAGGCTTGCCCCTTGCTGGTGCGCGACCAGCCCGGCTTCGCGGAAATTGACCGCCAGCCGCTGCGCGACATCGTCGATGCGAGGAAGCCCGGCCAACAATCCGTCCATGCGTTGCAATGCGACGTCGCCCGACCGCGCGAGTTGATCGTGCGCGTTTGCAATCACCGACGCGTTGCTCGCGAGCTTGTCGCTGCTTTCGTTGAGCCGCAGGACGGTGTCGAGGCCGAGCTGCTGCACCAGCTTCGCCTGTTCGCCAAGCTGCCGCTGGGCGTCGGCAAGGTGCAATCCCAGCGAGTGCATCGACTGGTTGAGCGCCAAATTTTCGCTGCGCAGCGCGTCGGCGATACGCGCGAACCGCGCCTGTTCGGATCGGCTCGATCGCAACAGGAGCATCCACATTATCGCAATCAGCGTCAGCGGCATGGCGATTGTCGCGACGATGGTCGGAAACTCGGCAACCGCAGGGCTGCGCGCGAAACCTTGGGTGGCGATCGCCAGCGCAAAAATGGTCCAGCCAAGTGCCGCGAGCACCAGAAGGGCCGGGACAACCCGGTCGCGCCAGGCCGAAACCGGCGGCGTGTCGACAGCGTCGTCCTGTACCAGCAGCGGCGACATGTCGAGCCAGTCGCGGTCGCTCGCAGGTTCGGTTTCGACGCTGTGCGCGGCCTCGGGCGGCGGCGCGTCGCTCGCACTGCCGCTTTCGGTTTCCGGGTTTGCCGCGGAATCCCGCCACAAACCGACGATTTTCTTGTCCCCCGTCATCCTGCCATCTTAGCATCAAATGGCCGTCTTGAAACGGAAACTTAACCACAAGCTGGCAAGGCTGTGGAATGTCTTTCGATAGCGGCCCCCTCGATCGGTATCTCAGCGCGGCGGTCGGCGACGATCCCGCGATGGCGCTCGATCTGCGCAGCGCCTTTACCGGCAGTGCCCGTGACCTTGCCGATCTGATGCGTCGCGCACGCTGCGACGCCAATTGGGAGGTCGCCGCGCTGCGCCTGAAAGGGCTGGCGGCGACGTTCGGGATCGTGTCGCTGATCGAGCTTGCCGAACAGGCCATGGCGGGCGCACCCGGCGACCCGCTGGTGCTGCGGCAAATCAACGAGGCGATCGACGGCATCGCCTGAGCGGCTGCCAGAAGTTCAATTCCGGTTCAGCCGCCGTTCTCCAAAAGAAATATCGACATACGCTGTCTTGCCTTGGCAACGCGACGGGTTTAGCCGCGTTATGAACGCGCGCGGCACCCCGTTGCTATGGGCGAGCCGCCGATTCTGAGGAGAGATTTCATGTTTGACCGTTTCCGCTCGATGCCCGCGACGGCGATGGCCGCGGTACTTGGCTGCGCACTGATTGCGACGGCAACGCCCGCCGCAGCCCAGAAGAAAGAGAAGGCGAAAAAGGAAGAGGCTGCGAAGGGCAAGGGTCTCACGGCCAGCAAGGGCTTTGCTCCGGCGCTGAAAAAAATGACCGACGCGACGGCGGCGAAGGACGCCGCAGCCTTGCAGGCGGCAATGGCCGAAGGGCAGGCAAGCGCAACCACGCCCGACGACAAATATCTGGTGGCCTTTTACCAGCTCCAGCTCGGCATTCTGAACAAGGACCAGACGCTTCAGTCGCAAGGTCTCGACACGATGATCGATTCGGGCCTCATGCAGGCCGAAAACGCCGGGACCTATAATTTTTACTCGGGCAATTTCGCTTATGGCGCGAAAAACTACACCAAGGCGATCCAGCGGCTCGAGGCCGCCAAGGCCGCGGGTTCGACCGAAGCCGCTCTCGCGCCAATGCTGATGGACAGCTATCTCAACGCCGGCCAGGTCGACCAGGGATGGGCGATCGCAAAGGCTGGCATCGAAGCGGCGCGGGCCGCCGGAACGCGGCCTTCGGAAGAACTCTATGTCCGTCCGGCCCAGGCGTTCCAGAAGGCCAACCGGACCAACGAGATGCTCGACGTGCTGACCATGCGGGTTCAGGATTATCCGACCCCCGCGACGTGGCGCAACACGCTCTACATTCTTTTGCAGCAGTCCGGCGGTGACAAGGAGATGAACCTCGATGTCCTGCGCCTGATGAAGGCAACGAACGCCATGACCCAGCGCCCCGAATATCTGGAATATGCTGGCCTTGCGACCGAAGCGGGCTATCCCGGCGAAGTCGTGGCGGTGATCAAGCATGGTCAGGGTAACAAGGTGATCCCGGCGATCGATACGCATTTCGGCAATATTTTGGAGACGCAGACACCGCGCGCTGCGACCGACGCGGCCGCCGTTGCGGCCGACGCATCGAAACCCGCGACGCTCAGCAACCCCAAGGCCGCACGCGCGACCGCAGATGCGCTGGTCGGTACCGGTGAAGCGGCGAAGGCCATTCCGCTGTACGAGGCCGCACTGGCGGCCAGCCCGGGCGACCAGCTGGTGCAGTTCCGGCTCGGCGTGGCGCAGGCGTTGGCGGGCCAGTCGGATGCAGCCGTCGCGAGCTTTGCGAAGGTGCAGGGCAACCGGCAGCGTCTGGCGCAGCTGTGGGCAGTTCGTGCCAAAGCAGGCGCCGCTCCCGCTGCTGCGCCCGCACCGGCTCCGGCCAGCTAATCTTCTGGGCAATCCTGAAGCAAATGGCGCCGCTTCGATGGAAGCGGCGCCATTTTTCGGGATGAGCCGCTGATCGTCAGTTTTCGACCGGGATGCCTGCAAGCTGCTTCGCGGTCCGGATCGTCAGCGACGTCTTTACGCTGGTGACATTCGGGGCGGAGGTCAGGTGGGCGGTCAGGAACGACTGGAAACTTTGCAGATCGCGCGCGACGACTTTCAACAGAAAATCGATCTCCCCGTTCAGCATATAGCATTCGCGCACTTCGGGCAGGCCGCCAACATAATCCTCGAAAGCTTTCAGGTCCGCCTCGGCCTGGCTGCGCAGGCTGACCATTGCAAACACGGTGATGCCATACCCCAGCTTCGCGGCGTCCAGATCGGCGTGATACGACCGGATCACCCCCGATTCTTCGAGAGCCCTGACGCGACGCAGACAGGGCGGCGCTGTCAGTCCGACCATCTGGGCCAGTTCGACATTGGTCATCCGGCCGTTTTTCTGGAGCTCTGCCAGTATCTGCAGGTCGATCTGATCGAATTTCTGACTCGCCATCGTTGAAACATCCGCTTTCCCAAACTGCGATGACCATAATATTATTTCAGCCGATTGCAATTGTCCCACAATGTGACGTGGCCAGCGAACCCACTTTCATGACCGGGGGATTCACGCTAGCCGGTAATCATACGGTAACCAACGACAGAAGGTGTGGGGCGGGCTTCGCGTGACTGGTGACTCGATGATCGCGACCATCCTGCGCCAGGCGCCTGCGGACCGCCGCGCCAGCATTGCCGCGTGGCGCCAGCTCTCCGATATTCTGGGTCAGCGCGGCAATCAACTGGCGGATGACGATATTCGTCGCAGTCTGCACGCGCTCGCCGTCCTGCGGCCGCAGGTTCCGGAATCGGTCCGCCGCGACTGTGCGCGCGCGATCGCCCGACACGGCCGCTTTGCTCCGCTTGTTGCGCTCTATGCCAATGATGTCGCGTCGGTGTCGGCGGCGATGCTGCAAACGGTGCGGCTGCCCGAAGCCGACTGGCTGGCGCTGTTGCCCGCGACCGGCGCGGCCGCACGATCGATCTTGGCGGGGCGACGCGACCTGCCCGATGGCGTGTACCGCGCGCTTGCGAGCCTCGGAAGCGCATCGGTCGCGCTGCCGCGGCCGGACCAAATGGACTCTGCCGTTCAGGATGCGCCGACCGAGGTGACCACCGTTGCCTCGAACGAAACGGGAGGCAGCCAGATCAGCGAGCTGGTTCGCCGCATCGACAAATTCCAGTCGTCGCGTGGACATCCCGCGACTCGCAAGCCCGACGCGGCGCCGCGCACCGCCTTCCTGTTCGAAACCGGTGCCGACGGCGTGATCCGCTGGGTCGAGGGGGTCGCCCGCGGAGCGGTCATCGGGCTGTCGATAGCCGAAGCGGCCTATGGCGGCGAACCGGGTACCGACGGGGTGGCCGCGGGCGCGTTTCGCCAGCGTGCCGAGATACTCAACGCGCGCATGGTCATCGAGGGGGTTCCGGGCGATGCCGGCGAATGGCGGTTTTCGGCGCTGCCATGGTTCGATCCGGCGACGGGTCAGTTCCGCGGCTATCGCGGCAGCGCGCGCCGGCCACATCGCAACGAACAACCTTATGGTCGACCGACGGCAGTCGATGCGGGCGATTCGATTCGTCAGCTGATCCACGAACTGCGCAGTCCGCTGAACGCCATTTCGGGCTTTGCGCAGATTGTCGCCGGGCAGATGTTCGGTCCGGTCAGCCAGAATTATCGCCGGATGGCCGAAGCGATCGTCGACGACGCGCGGACGGTACAAAGCATCATCGACGATCTGGAAACCGCGGCGCGGGGCACTGCGGCGCTGTCGGCCGACCCCGCCGCGCGCGACGTCGTCGATATCGCCCAGATCGTCACCCAGGTCGAAAGCGATCTCGCCGCGCTGCTTGCCGAACAGCATGTCGAACTCAGCATTTCGCGGATCGGCGGTCCGTTTGCCGGGCTCGCGACCGACGCCAACGCGCGGCGGATGGTCGGCCGCCTGCTGACCGCGCTTGTCGACATTTCCGAGCCGCGTTCGGTCGTCGTCGGTCAGCTCGTTACCGAAACGCCGCATGACGACATGATCCAGCTGCGGATCGTGCGACCCGCCGCGATCCGTTTCGCCACCGCTGCCGACCTGCTCGATCCCGGCTTCAGCCCCGAGGGCGAAGCGCCGAGCGCCACGGTGCTCAGCCTGGGGTTCTCGTTGCGGCTCGTCGACAGCCTCGCGCAAGCCGTCGGTGGCCGGCTCGACATCGGGCATAACGCCTTGACCTTGCACCTGCGCTCGGCCAACTCGCAGATCGAAGTCGAACGGGAAGCCCAGCAAGGCGATTAACCCGGCCCGACGGCGGCAAGGGGGGCGTGGTGCAGCCTGCGGGCGATTTCTTTACCGAACCGGCGTTGACGGATGTCGTGAAACTGGGGGCCGGAGAGCGGCCGCGGTTCTGGGTGACGATCGACACCGAAGAGGATTTCGACTGGACGGCACCCTTTGCGCGCACCGGCTATCGGTTGGCGTCGGTGCCGGCGATTGGCGCCTGCCAGAATTATTTCGCCGAGGCCGGGGTACATCCCATCTATCTGGTCGACTGGCCGATCGTCACCGACGATCGCGCGGTCGAAATTCTGGGCGAGGGGCTGCGGCGCGGCGCGTGCGAGATCGGTGCGCAGCTTCATCCCTGGGTCACGCCGCCGCACGACGAGGATGTGAGCGCGCACAACAGTTACACCGGTAATTTGCCGCGCGACTTGCAGCGGGCCAAGATGACGGCGCTGCGCGATGCCATTACCGACCGGTTCGGTATCGCGCCGACTGTCTATCGCGCGGGGCGCTACGGCCTTGGTCCCTACACCGCCGCCATGCTCGCGGAACTCGGTTTCCTTTGCGACACGTCGGTCCGGTCGGGCTTCGATTATCGAGCCGGCCATGGCCCCGACTATCGCAACGCGCGCCTCGAACCCTGGTGGGTACGCACGGGCGCGGGCGCGGTGCTGGAGGTGCCGGTAACGACCGTGTTCGGCGGCCTGTTGGGCCACGCAGGACGCCGCGTCTATCACCATGTCGCGAGAAGCGGGACGCGCGCCGGGGCGGCGCTGGCGCGGCTCGGCATCGTCGAACGTATCGCGTTGACCCCCGAAGGCATTCCCGCGAGCCGCGCGCGCAAGGCGATCGACATCGCCGTCGATCGCGGCGTGCCGGTACTCAACTTCTCGTTCCATTCGCCGTCGCTGCAGCCCGGCAACACGCCCTATGTACGCAGCGACGCCGACCTGGACCGTTTTTATCGCTGGTGGGACGTCGTGCTCGACCATCTCGCGCGCCGCGGCGTCGAACCCACCACATCGGCGGCGATCTTGGCCATGGCGAGCCGCACGCCGATGTCGGCGCACGCGGGTTGACGCTTGCCAATCCGCGGCACGCTCCGCTATCGCCCGTCCACCCCTGCCGGGTTTCCAACGGGGGGCCTGTAGCTCAATGGTTAGAGCTGGCCGCTCATAACGGCTAGGTTGCGGGTTCGAGTCCTGCCGGGCCCACCATTTTTCTTGCCAAACGCCGCGCACCGCGGTCCACTGCCTGTCGGAAGGAGAGGGGCATGGGCAAGCGGCGGACGATCCTGATCGGGGGGCTCGCGATCATCGCGGTGACCGCGGCGACGGTGGCGGTGCGCACCGTAACCTTTGAACCGGCGGATATTGCCGACGGCAGCGATGTCCGGCTCGCCGCGGCGCCACCCTACGACATCGACGCCGCCGCCCGGAATCTGAGCGCGGCGACGCAGATCCGGACCATATCGCATCAGGATCCCGCGGACGACGATGTCGCTGAATGGGACCGCCTGCACGGGTGGCTCGCCACAACCTATCCGGCGACCCACGGCGCGATGGCGCGGACGATCCTGCCCAACCGGACGCTGATTTATCATTGGCGGGGCAGCGATGCCGCGCTGGCGCCGATCATCCTGATGGCGCACCAGGACGTCGTGCCGGTGACCGAGGGGACCGAGGGCGACTGGAAATATCCGCCCTTTGCCGGAACGGTCGCCGAAGCGGCGGTATGGGGCCGCGGCACCGTCGACGACAAGGGATCGTTGGTCGCCCTGTTCGAGGCGCTGGAGGCGCTGGCCAGGCAGGGGTTCAGCCCGAAACGCGGCATTTATCTAGTGTCCGGTCACGACGAGGAAGTCGGCGGGTCGGGTGCTGCCGCTGCGGCTGCAATGTTGCAGGCGGAAGGCGTGAAGGCGATCTTCACCTTGGATGAAGGCAGCATTGTATTGACCGACACACCGGTGATCGACGGTCCGGCGATCATGATCGGAATCGCCGAAAAAGGTTATGCGACGCTGAAAGTCACCGCGAAGGCGCCCGGCGGGCACAGCTCGATGCCGCCCGCGGAGACCGGTGTCGGCACGCTGGCACGCGCGATCACCGCGATCACCGATCGGCCGTTCCCGATCGAACTTCAGGGGCCGGGTGCGGCGATGCTTGCGGCGCTGGCCGCGGAAAAAGGCGGGACGACCAAAATGGCGGTCGCGAACCCGTGGGTGTTCGGCCCGATTCTGAAAGGCGAGGTTGCCGGAACGCCGTCAACCGCGGCGGCGTTCCGGACCACGATTGCGCCGACGATGCTGGAGGGAAGCCCCAAGGAAAACGTCCTGCCGCAGACCGCCAACGCGCTGATCAACTATCGCATTGCGCCGTGGAACCGTTCGACCGACATCATGGCGCGCGCCAAGGACGCGGTCGGCGACCTGCCGGTCGAATTGGCATGGGTCAAACCGCCGCGCGAACCGTCACGGGTGTCGTCGACCAATTCGCAGGGCTGGAAATGGATCGCGGCGGCGGCGCGCGCCGACGCGCCCGACGCGGTGCTGTCGCCGATATTGGTCGTCGGCGGCACCGACAGTCGCAACATGGAACCGGTGTCGGAGGATGTTTACCGCTTCATGCCGATGCACTTTTCCTTGAAGGAATCGGCGATGATCCATGGCACGAACGAACATATGAAGATCGACAGCCTCAAGCGCATGATCGATTTCTATGCGCGGCTGATCGCCACCTCGGCGGGATAAGGGCTGGCGTCGGGGAGTCAGTGGTCGGGGAGACAGGATTCGAACCTGCGACATCCTGCTCCCAAAGCAGGCGCGCTACCGGGCTGCGCTACTCCCCGACTACTGGAGCGCGCCTTAGACAGCGCGGGACTGCAAGTCTATCCCGCCTGTGCAAAAGGCAAAGAAAAAGGCGGCCTTCCGAAAGGAAGACCGCCCGTTTCTCGTTTCGGTCAACGCCCCGAAGGGCTGTGACTTACTTCTTTTCTTCAGCCGGAGCGGCCGGAGCAGCCGCGGCGTCGGCCGGAGCAGCAGCGGTCGCAGCAGCGTCGGCCGGAGCGGCGGCAGCAGCGTCGGCGCCAGCAGCGGCAGCTTCGGCACCAGCAGCAGCGGCGTCGGCGCCGGCAGCAGCGGCGTCAGCGCCTTCTTCAGCAACAGCTTCAGCAGCCGGGGCTTCGGTGGTGGCTTCTTCAGCAGCCTTTTCACCGCAAGCGGCGAGGGCGAACATGCTGGCAGCAACGGCGATAGCAGCAAACTTCTTCATGATGTGTGGGCTCCCTAAAATGCCTTTCCGCGTTGGGGAAAGTTCCCGTCCCGCGAGCGGCGGGATTTAGCCGTTCCGTATGGATCGTCAACAAAAATAATTGAGATGGGCGGCGCGCGCCGGAAACTGTCATTTTTCGGGAATATGCTGCGTGCCCATAGGATCGCGCAAGGCGAAGAATCAGGGCCGCCGGCAAGCTTGGCACCAGCGGCAGGCTGCGATTGCCAATCGGGCGGCCATTCGCTAACCGGCGCGCAACGTTTCCGGCCGCCAGTGCGGCCCAGCCTTTACCGGAGCATGTCATGGCCGCCCAATATAGTTTCGTGATGAAGGGTCTGACCAAGACCTATCCCGGCGCGCAAAAGCCGACGCTCAACAATTTGAGCCTGCAATTCTATCCCGATGCCAAGATCGGCATCGTCGGCCCCAACGGCACCGGTAAATCGACGCTGATGAAGATCATGGCGGGAATCGATACCGAATATTCGGGCGAGGCCTGGCCGGGCGAGGGAATTACCGTCGGCTACCTGGCGCAGGAGCCCGAGCTGGATCCGACCAAGACGGTCAAGGAAAATGTCATGGACGGTGTGCGCCCCGTCGCCGACATGATGGACCGCTTCAACGAGATCAGCGCTCTGATGGCCGATCCGCCGGCCGACGCCGATTTCGATGCGCTGATGGAGGAAATGGGGACGCTGCAGGAAAAGATTGACGCGGTCGACGGCTGGACGCTGGATAACCAGCTCGAAATCGCGATGGAAGCGCTGCGCTGCCCGCCGGGCGACTGGAGCGTCGAAAATCTGTCGGGCGGTGAAAAACGCCGCATCGCGCTCACCCGCCTGCTGCTCGAAAAGCCCTCGATCCTGCTGCTTGACGAGCCGACCAACCACCTCGACGCCGAAAGCGTCGCGTGGCTCGAAAAGCATCTGGTGGACTATCCGGGGAACGTCATCCTCGTGACCCACGACCGCTATTTCCTCGACAATGTCGTGAACTGGATCCTCGAGCTCGATCGCGGTCGCTATTTCGTCTACGAAGGCAATTATTCGACCTATCTCGAAAAGAAGGGCAAGCGCCTCGAACAGGAAGCGCGCGAGGACGCCGGTCGCCAGAAGGCGATCAAGGACGAGCTTGAGTGGATCCGGCAATCGCCGAAAGCGCGCCAGGCAAAATCGAAAGCGCGTATCAAAAGCTTCGACCAGCTGGTCGAGGCGCAGGAAAAGCGCATCCCCGGCAAGGCGCAGATCGTCATCCAGGTCCCCGAACGCCTCGGCGGCAAGGTGATCGAGGTCGAGGGCATCTCGAAAGCCTATGGCGACAAGCTGCTGTTCGAAGACCTTTCCTTCTCGCTTCCACCCGGCGGCATCGTCGGCGTGATCGGCCCCAACGGCGCGGGTAAATCGACCCTGTTCAAGCTGATTACGGGTCAGGAAACCCCCGATGCCGGCAAGGTCACGATCGGCGATACCGTTCGCCTCGGCTTCGTCGATCAGAGCCGCGACGACCTGAAGCCCGACAACAATGTCTGGCAGGAAATCTCGGGCGGGCACGAGCTGATGAACATCGGCAAGCACGAGATGCAGACGCGCGCCTATGTCGGCGCCTTCAACTTCAAGGGCACCGACCAGCAGAAAAAGGTCGGCCAGTTATCGGGTGGCGAGCGCAACCGCGTCCATATGGCGAAGATGCTGAAACAGGGCGGCAACGTGCTGCTGCTCGACGAACCGACCAACGATCTTGATACCGAAACGCTCGCCGCACTCGAAGAAGCGCTCGAAAATTTCGCGGGCTGCGCGGTGGTGATCAGCCACGACCGCTTTTTTCTCGACCGCCTCGCGACGCATATATTGGCCTTCGAGGGCGACAGCCATGTCGAATGGTTCGAAGGCAATTTCGAGGCCTATGAAGAGGACAAGATCCGCCGCCTCGGCGAAGGCGCAACGCGGCCGCACGCGACGACCTACAAAAAGCTGTCGCGCTGAGCGATATGGGGGAGAGCAGGGCCATATCGTCGAGCGCCATCCGTATGGAGGCGGATGCGCTCAATGCTTTTATGGCCGAGGCTTTCCCCCAATCGGAGCCGGGATCGCGCGGTTATGTGGTCTCGGCCGCGCCCGGCCATGTGCAGGCGCGGATGGACCCGACCGACAAGGCGCTCCGCCCTGGCGGGCTGATTTCGGGACCGACGCAGATGGGCTTTGCCGACATGGCGGCCTATGCGCTCGTGCTCGCGCATATCGGCCCCGTCGCGATGGCGGTGACGAGCGCGCTCAATTATCAGTTCCTGCGGCCGTGCCGTCCGGGATCGCTGTTCGCCGACGCGCACATGCTGCGCCTCGGCAAGCGGCTTGCGGTCATGGATGTTCGGATATGGACCGATGATCCGCTAAGGCCGGTCGGGCAGGCGAACGTGACCTACGCGATCCCCTGACCGCCGGGTCAGGCCGGCCCGAACTGGCCGCTTGCGTCGTCCAGAACATGCAGCACGCCGTCGCTGATCGCGAAAAAGGCGCCGCGCAGTTTCAGCGTCCCGCGCGCTTCTTTCTCCTGAATGCAAGGGAAAGTGCGAAGATTCGCAAGGCTGACGCGCACCGCCGCCATTTCCATCGCACGGCCCGCTTCGCGGCTGTCGATGTCACTATGCTCGGCTCGCACCGCGTCGCTCGCGTCGTCGAGCAGCGCGATCCAGTCGGCGATGAAGCCGCCGCGGCCGGGCTCGGCGCCTGCCATCGTGCGGTGGAGCGCCGCATTGCAGCCGCCGCACAGGCCATGGCCCATGACGACGATTTCCTCGACCTTCAGAAACTGTACGGCAAATTCCAGCGCAGCGGAGACGCCGTGACGTCCGGGCGTTGTCTCGAACGGCGGCACCAGCGCCGCGACATTGCGCACGACAAAGATTTCGCCCGGATTGGTGTCGAAAATCTGCGACGGTTCGACGCGGCTGTCGGAGCAGGCGATGACCATCACCTTGGGCGATTGGCCCTCGGCCAGTTCGTTCCAGCGGTCGCGTTGTTCCTGCCATCCCCGTCCACGGAAACGGCGATAGCCCTCGATCATGTCGGCAAAGTGAGTCATGGCGGCCCCATAGCATAGGTAGGGAGGTTGAGAAGAGGGACAGAGGCGACTATGTGGGCGCGATGAACGCTCCCGCCTCCCCCGCCACGACCCCGAGCCAGCGCTCGCGCAAACCCGACTGGATTCGCGTCAAGGCGCCGACCAGCCCCGGCTATGCCGAAACGCGCAAGCTGATGCGCGAGCTCAATCTGCATACGGTATGCGAGGAAGCGGCGTGTCCAAACATCGGCGAATGCTGGACCAAGAAGCATGCGACGGTGATGATCCTCGGCGACACCTGCACGCGCGCCTGCGCCTTCTGCAACGTCAAGACCGGGATGCCGCGGCCGGTCGACCTGCTCGAACCCGAGCATACCGCGATTGCCGCCGCGAAGATGGGGCTGACGCACATCGTGATTACGTCGGTCGACCGCGACGACCTTCCCGACGGGGGCGCGAGCCAGTTCGTCAAGGTTATCCAGGCGCTGCGCCGCGAGACGCCGCAGACGACGATCGAAATCCTGACCCCCGATTTTCGCAACAAGCCCGAAAGCGCCGTCGCGGCGATCGTCGACGCGCGGCCTGACGTCTATAACCACAATCTCGAAACCGTGCCGCGGCTCTATCCGACGATCCGGCCAGGTGCGCGCTATTATGCCTCGCTGCGCCTGCTTGAGAGCGTCAAGCGCCGTGATCCGTCGATCTTTACCAAGTCGGGCATCATGCTGGGGCTGGGCGAAGAGCGGATGGAGGTTCATCAGGTGATGGACGACATGCGCAGCGCCGACATCGATTTCATGACGATGGGCCAATACCTTCAGCCGACGCCGAAACACGCGAAGGTGATCGACTTCGTGACGCCGCAGGCGTTCGACGCCTATGCCCAGATCGCGCGCGCCAAGGGCTTCCTGCAGGTCGCTTCGTCGCCGCTGACGCGTTCCAGCTATCATGCCGGCGACGATTTCGAGCGGATGCGCGCGGCCCGCGAGGCGCAGCTGGCGCGGGCCGTCGGCTGATACCGCTTGCCTAGGCACCACGAAACCCGCGAATTGCCGTATAGCGCCGAGCAGATGTTCGCGCTCGTCACCGATATCGCGCGCTATCCCGAGTTTCTGCCGTGGGTCGTCGCACTCCGCATCCGCAGCGACAGCGAGCATGAGGCGGTCGCCGACATGATCGTCGGCTTCAAAGGGCTGCGCGAAAGCTTTTCGTGCCGCGTCCACAAGGAGCGCCCGCGCGAGGTCACCGTGACCTATATCGACGGGCCGATGCGGCACCTCGACAACCGGTGGCAATTCACGCCGAACGATGACGGCGGCTGCCGCGTCGATTTCATGGTCGACTTCGCCTTTCGCAACCGGCTGTTCGAAACGCTTGCGGGACAGATGTTCGACAAGGCGCTGCGCAAGTTGATCGCCGCGTTCGAAACGCGCGCCGATGCGCTTTACGGCGCCGGAAGTGCGATGTCGTCGGACGGGCGCAGCTCGTCGCGTTCCGGCTGAAGCAGGTCGAGCGCAAACAGCGTTGCGGCGTGCCGGATCGCCGCGCGGTCCAAGCTGTCGAACTGGACGCGCTGGGTGAAATAATCGTCGGGATCCTGACCGCGCAGCGCGCGCGCGAACACGATCAGACCCACCGGCTTTTTTTCGGAGCCACCACCGGGACCGGCGATGCCGGTGATCGCCACCGCGATATCGGCATCGCTGTTCGCCAGCGCCCCCGTCGCCATCGCCCAGGCCGTCGCGAGCGAAACTTCGCCGAAAGTTTCCAGAATCTCGCTGCTGACGTCGAGCTGGCTTTGCTTGGCGTGGCCCGAATAGGTGATGAAGCCCGCCGAAAACACATCCGAACTGCCGGCGATGTCGGTGAGCGCCGCGCTGACCATGCCGCCGGTGCAGCTTTCCGCCACCGCGATCTTGCGGCCGACGGCGCGGTTGTTCGCCAGAACGCGGGTAGCCAGTTCGTCGCGCGCGGCGAGGCGCGATTCGTCACTATCGGGCACGGTGTCAATTCTCCGGAAGGCGCAGGGTCGCGGCGGCCTGTGCGGCGATCCCCTCGCGGCGGCCGGTAAAACCCAGCCGCTCGGTCGTCGTTGCCTTTACACTAACGCGTTCGCGCGGAATCGCAAGGATTTCGGCGATGCGCGCACGCATGGCGGGTCGATGCGGCCCGATCTTCGGTGCCTCGGCAATGATCGTCAGGTCCACATGCTCGATCTGCCCGCGACGCTCGGCCACGCGGCGTGCGGCGAACTCCAGAAAGCGGTGCGAAGCGGCGCCGCGCCATTGCGGGTCGCTCGGCGGGAAATGGTCGCCGATATCGCCGTCCGCGAGTGCGCCGAGGATCGCATCGGTCAACGCGTGGAGTGCGACGTCGGCATCGCTATGGCCTTCAAGTCCATGACTATGTGCGATTTCTATGCCGCCAATCCACAACGGCTTGCCCGGCACCAGGCGATGAACGTCATAGCCCATGCCGACCGCGGTTCGTGTCATCGCATCGATCCCCAATAGCCCCGTGAGTATCGCCATATCGTCGGCATATGTCAGTTTGTGGAGCCGCGCGTCACCCGGCACGGCAGCCACATCGATGCCAAGCCGGCGGACCATCTGGGCATCGTCGGTGGCCGAACCGTCGGTGGCCAAACCTTCCTGAGCGTCTTCATGCGCGCGCCGCAGTATGGCCAGCCGGAATGCCTGGGGGGTCTGAACGCGAGCGAGGCCGTTGCGATCGACAACGTCGCCCGCCAATTCGGTTCGCTGCTCGACCAGCGTGTCGGGGACCGGTAGCACCGGGATCGCCGCATCATGCGTGTCGAGCGCCGCCAGCATCCGGTCGATCACGGCGGCCGACACGCCGGGCCGGGCGGCGTCGTGAACCAGCACGCGCGCGTCGTCACGGCGGTCGGCTAGCCCCGCCAGCGCATTCGCGACCGACTCCTGCCGTTCCCGGCCCGGCGGCGCCGATATCCAGCCGTCGGGGAGCCCGCCGACCGCCGTCACGACGTCATCATGCGCAACCAGAACCCCGCTGGTGATCGAAGGATGTCCCGCCAAGGCATCGAGACTCCAGCGCAGGACGGGCTTGCCGCCCAGCAGGGCCAGCTGCTTGGGCGTACCGAGCGCGGCGCGCGTGCCTGTTCCCCCCGCGAGCAGGATCGCAAGGGCCGGGGCGGCGGAAGCGGGCGAAGAGTCGGTCATCAGCCGCGCCGGTTAGCGCAGCCGCGCCTTGCGGGAAAGCGGCTTAGCGTGTAGGGGCTGCTCAAATTTTAGGCAATTTCGACGAAAGCTCCCGCTATGGCGCTGCTGCGGCCCATCCAGATCGGCAATATCACCATCGCGGATCCGGTGATCCTCGCGCCGATGACGGGCGTCACCGACCTGCCGTTCCGCAAGCTTGTGCGCTATTATGGCTCGGGCCTCAACGTCACTGAAATGATCGCGAGCCAGGCGGCGATCCGCGAAACGCGCCAATCGATCCAGAAAGCGGCGTGGGACCCGGTCGAAGAGCCAGTATCGATGCAGCTCGTCGGTTGCACCCCCTATGAAATGGGCGAAGCGGCCAAGCTCAACGAAGATCGCGGTGCGTCGATCATCGACATCAATATGGGCTGCCCGGTGCGTAAGGTGACCAACGGTGACGCGGGTTCGGCGCTGATGCGCGACCTGAAGCTTGCCGCCGCACTGATCGAGAGCTGCGTGAAGGCCGTTTCGGTGCCGGTGACTGTCAAGATGCGCATGGGCTGGTGTCACGACAGCCTCAACGCCCCCGAACTTGCTCATATTGCCGAGGATCTGGGCGCCAAGCTCGTCACCGTCCACGGCCGCACGCGCAATCAGATGTACCGCGGCGAGGCGGACTGGGGTTTCGTCCGCAAGGTCAAGGACGCGGTGTCGGTCCCGGTCATCGTCAATGGCGATATCTGCTCCGCCGCCGACGCCCGCACTGCGCTGGCGCAAAGCGGCGCCGATGGCGTCATGATCGGCCGCGGCGCCTATGGCCGCCCGTGGCTGCTCGGCCAGGTCATGGCGGCACTGCGCGGGGAGGGCGATCGGCCCGACCCCGGCCTCGACGAACAATATGACGTCATTACCTCGCATTACTGCGCGATGATCGACCATTATGGCGAAGTGACGGGTGTCAATATGGCGCGCAAGCACCTCGGCTGGTACGTCAAGGGGCTGCACGGGTCGGCCGAGTTCCGCAACAAGGTCAATCAGATTCCCAGCAGTCGCGGCGTGCTGGAGGCGCTGGAAGCGTTTTACGGCCCGCATCTGACCAAGGCCGCTGCGTGACCGCGTTGACGTCGAGCATCCCGGCGTTCGACCATGACGAGCTGATCCACTCGCACCCCGTACCGACCCTGTTGATCGATCGCGGCGGGGTGGTCCTGTTCGTCAACGCCGCCGCCGAACAGCTTTGCAACGTCAGCCGCTCGGCGATGGTCGGCCGCGTCGTTTATGACGTCATCCAGATGGATCGCAGCTATCGCCAGCGCATGAGCGATACCGCTACATCGGCCTTGTTCGCGCATCGGGCCGAAATTTCGGTCGGCGGGCGCCGTTCGATTTTCGTCGATATGCAGATGGTCCCTTATGGCCACAGCGGCCACCGCATATTGGCTTTGGTTCCTGCCACGAGCGATGCCGAATTGATGGGCGGCGCGATTGGGCGATCGGGCCGCGCCGCCGGTGCGGCGGCGTCGATGCTGGCGCATGAAATCAAGAACCCGCTGGCCGGGATCAAGGGCGCCGCGCAGTTGCTCGCGCGCAAGACCGACGCTGGCGGCGAGCGGTTCACGACATTGATCTGCGCCGAAGTCGACCGGATTGCGACCTTGATCGACCAGATGGAGCATTTTTCACGCGGGCAGCCGATCGCCTGCACGCCGATCAACCTCTATCAACCCATTCATCAGGCAATGGAAACGGCCCGCGCGCGCCAGTTTGCCGGCGTCCGTTTTGCGGAAGATTTCGACCCTTCGCTTCCGATGGTGCACGGCAATCATGACGCCATGGTGCAGATTTTGCTCAATCTGGTCACCAACGCCTGCGAGGCGCTGGGCGGGCGCGACGACGGGGTGGTGCGGATCGCCACCGCCTATCGTCACGGGCTGTCGATCGACAATGGCGATGGCCGCGGCCGCATCGCGCTACCGATCGAGGTCAGCGTCAGCGACAACGGCCCCGGGGTTCCCGCCGACATCCGCGGCGACCTGTTCGATCCGTTCGTGACGACCAAACGCGAAGGTCGCGGCTTGGGCCTCGCCCTCGTCGCCAAGCTGGCGCGCGACATGGGCGGCACGGTCCAGCACATGCGCGACGGCGAATGGACCCGCTTTCGCGTCCATTTGCCCGTGGCGTTGAAGGGGCAGGCGGCGTGAGCGCGGACAAGACGATATTGCTGGTCGAGGATGATCCCGCGATCGCGCTGATCATCCGCGAAACGCTTGTCGGTGAATGCGGCCGTCTCGTCTCGGTCGGCAGCATCGCCGAACGCAATGCGTGGTTGGCCGATCACCGCCCCGATCTGGTGATTACCGATGTGGTGTTGCCCGACGGCGACGGCATCAATTCGCTGCGGATCGACGCCGCGATCCCGGTAATCGTCCTGTCGGCGCAAAATACGCTCGATACCGCCGTGCGCGCGACCGGCATCGGCAGCTATGACTATCTGCCCAAACCGTTCGATCTCGACGAACTGACCGCCAGCGTGCGCGCGGCTTTGCAGCGACCGGCGGAAACCGCCGCCGGCGGCGATCCCGCCCAGGCCGACAGCCACGGGCTGGTCGGCCGCGCGCCCGCGATGCAGGCGGTCTATCGCACTATTGCGCGCCTCGCGTCGAACGATCTGGCGGTGCTGATCCTCGGCGAATCGGGGACGGGCAAGGAGGTGGTGGCGCGGGCGATCCACGCCACGGGGCTGCGGCGCAGCGGACCGTTTGTGGCGATCAATATGGCGGCCATCCCGCGCGAGCTGATCGAGGCCGAGCTGTTCGGCCACGAAAAGGGCGCTTTTACCGGTGCCCATAGCCGCAGCGCCGGGCGGTTCGAACAGGCGGCAGGGGGCACGCTGTTCCTCGACGAGATCGGCGACATGCCGCTCGAGGCGCAGACGCGCTTGCTGCGCGTGTTACAGGTCGGCGAATATTCGACCGTCGGCGGCAACCAGGCGCTGCGCGCCGATGTCCGGGTCATTGCCGCAACGCACCGCGACATGCGGACGCTCGTTGCCGACGGCCGCTTTCGCGAAGACCTGTTTTACCGGCTCAATGTGATTCCGGTGACCTTGCCGCCGCTGCGCGAGCGGCGCAGCGACATCGCGGCGCTGGTCCGCCATTTTGTCGAGGAAGGACGCCGCGCCGGGCTGCCCGATCGCCAATTCGCACCCGACGCGATGCAATGGCTCGAACGCTATGACTGGCCGGGCAACGTCCGCGAGCTCGGCAATGTCGTGCAGCGGCTGGCCGTGCTCTCGCGCGACACGGTGGTCACCGTCCGCGATGTCGAAACGGTGTTGCGCGACAATGGCGAGAATGGTGCCGTCGCGGCACCCGCGGACCTGATCGCGCGCTCCGTTGACGACTGGGCGCGCGAGCAACTGGCCACGTCGGAAAGTGACGGCGATCTCCACGCCCGGCTCGATGCGATCGTCGAAGCGGCGCTGTTCCGCCGCGTGCTGCGCGATGTGCGCGGCAACCAATTGGAGGCGGCGCGGCGCCTAGGGATCAACCGCAACACGCTGCGCAAGCGGCTTGGCCAGCTGGCGATCGACCCCTCGCAGCCCTGACGCCGCTTTTACGACTTGCCGTTGCGTGCTGTGGTCGCGCACAGCGCAGTTTGTGTGTTTTCTATGCAACAGGTTTGTCGTAGCGTGGCAATAATGGCGCTCTCGGCTCCCCCTGTGACTGAAACTGATTCTCTGGCCGACGATGCGCGCTCGGGTTTTTGGCGCTTTGCGGCGCCCGAATATTACACGCTCGCGCTGATCGTCAGCATCGGCATCGCAACCTATGTGTTCGTCACAGGCGATGCGCAGAGCGAAGAATTGCTCACCCCGGCGCTGGTCGCGGCGATCATGGTGGCCAATCTGGTGCCGGCGATGGCGTTGATCGTGCTGATCGGCAGCCGTGTCGCGCGCGCGCGCGCGGTCCGATCGATGGAAGGCGGCAACGGACGGCTGCACGTCCGGCTGGTCGCGCTGTTTTCGCTGATCGCGGCGGCTCCGACATTGTTGGTGGTGATATTCGCGTCCTTGCTGTTTCAGTTCGGGGTGGATTTCTGGTTTTCCGACCGGTCGCGCGGGATGTTCGAGAATGCCGCCAATATGGCCGAAGCCTTTTACGCGGACAGCCAAGAGTCGGTTGGCGCCAACACGTCGGCGATGGCGAAGGATCTGGGTGCTTATCTTGCGAATAACCAACTGAACAGCCGAGCTTTCCAGGACGCCTATGGCTTGCAGGTCGTTCTTCGAGAGTTGAACGAATCTGCCGTTATAGAAATCGGTCCGGACGGTATCGCGCGCACCGCCGCAATCGTGGATCCGGACAATCGAGTTGCGTCCGAAAGGCTATCGCCCAACACCGTTAAACTGCTGGCGCAGGGTGAAGACGTGGTCGTGACGCGGCGCTCCGATCGCATCGAAGCGGTCGCGCGCCTTCCCGGCAGCGAGAACGCTTATGTTTATGCTGCGCGAAAAGCGGATACACTCGGGATGCGCCAGTTCGACAGCGCAAATGCGGTGCTGTCGGATTATAACGCGCTGTTCAACCGTTCCCAGCTGCTGCAGCTCCAGTTCAACGGAGCACTCTACCTCGGCTCGCTGCTGCTGCTGGCGCTGGCCGTGGTTGCCGCCATCGTCGTCGCCGACCGGATCGTCCGGCCATTGGGCACCTTGATCGGGGCGACGCGCACCGCTGCGGGCGGCGATCTTTCCGTGCGCGTGACGCCGCCGGCGCGCGACGATGAGATTTCCGTGCTGACCCGCGCCTTCAATCGCATGACCGAACAGTTGCAGGGCCAGACCGGCACGCTGGTCAGCGTCAACGAACAGCTGGAGGCACGGCGCAGCTTTATCGAAGCGGTGCTGAGCGGCGTGTCGTCCGCCGTGGTATCGGTCGACCGCAACCATCGCATCCAGCTCGCCAATGCGGCGGCCGAGCGGTTGATCGGCCAGTCGGTCGACAGCCTGACCGGACGCCCGCTGTCGGAGGTGGCGCCCGAGCTGGCGCAATTGCTGAACGGCGAGGGACGCGAGGCGATCGTCCAGCTTGCGCGCGCTAACGCCGAGCCGGCGACGCTCGCAGCCAAGGCGGTGGCGCAGGGCGACGGTTTTGTCCTGAGTTTCGAGGATATTACACAGCAGTTGCTCGACCAGCGCCGCGCCGCCTGGTCCGATGTCGCGCGGCGGATCGCACACGAGATCAAAAACCCGCTGACCCCGATCCAGCTCGCCGCCGAACGCCTCCAGCGCCGTTTCGGCGACAAGGTCGAAGGCGATGCGGCGACGTTCAAGAAGCTGACCGACACCGTGATCCGCCAGGTTCATGACATGCGGCGGATGGTCGACGAATTTTCCAGCTTTGCGCGAATGCCCAAACCGACGTTCGGGGTCGAGGATGTTCGCGACATCCTGCGGCAGTCGGTATTCCTGTTCGAGGTTGCCAAACCCGACATCCATTTCACGGTAACCACGCCCGAGCGCCTCGAACCGCTCATCTGCGATCGTCGCCTGTTATCGCAGGCGATGACAAACATTGTTAAAAATGCTGTCGAAGCAATTGAAGAGAAGCAAAAAAACTCGAGCGATGGAGATGTTGGCCACATCGACGCTGCGATCGAAACCGGTGCAGCGGGCGAACTGGTCATCACCGTCGTCGATGACGGCATCGGCTTGCCGCAGGCGCGCGACGCGATCGCCGAGCCCTATATGACGACGCGGCAGGGTGGTACCGGCCTGGGCCTAGCGATCGTGAAAAAGATCGTCGAGCAGCATTATGGCGAACTGGAATTTTTCGACAATCCGGCAGGGCAGGGGACGTGCGTCACGCTGACGCTGCACCCCGATCGCCTGCGCGCATTGGCCAGCGCGGGTGAGGAACCCGGCGCCGTGCATGCAGAATCGGTGCCGGGGCGGCTCCGCAACCGGCAGGACAGAGAAGATTATGGCGCTTGATATTCTGATCGTCGACGACGAACGCGACATTTGCGACCTCGTCGCCGGCGTCATGGAAGACGAAGGTTATGAGGCACGTACCGCCTCCGACAGCGATTCGGCGCTCGAAGCGATCCGCCAGCGACGTCCGTCGCTCGCGCTGATCGACGTCTGGCTTCAGGGTTCGCGCCTCGACGGGCTCGGGCTGGTCGAAGCGATCAAGGCGTTCGACCCGACCCTGCCGATCATCGTCATTTCGGGCCACGGCGGGCTCGACACGGCCGTCGCGGCAATTCGGCGCGGCGCGTTCGACTTTATCGAAAAACCGTTCGAAGCGTCGCGCTTGCTGCATTTGGTAGCGCGCGCGACCGAGAATGAGCGGCTGAAGTTCGAATATGAACAATTGCGCGAAAAAGCGGGGCCGTCGGACGAACTGACGGGCACCAGCACCGCGATCAACAATGTCCGCGCGACGCTCAAGCGCGTTGCCAGCACCGGCAGTCGGGTGCTGATCACCGGCGCGGCGGGAGTCGGAAAAGAGGTCGCGGCACGCGTGCTGCACGGCTGGAGCGGGCGCCACAGCGCGCCGTTCCGGGTCATCTCGTCGGCGCGAATGGATCCGGAGACGGTCGAAACCGAACTCTTCGGTTCCGAGGCCGACGACGGTTCGATCCGCGTCGGCTTGCTCGAGCAGGCGCATGGCGGAACGCTTTTCCTCGACGAGGTCGCGGATATGCCGCTGACCACGCAGGGCAAGATCCTGCGCGTCTTGACCGACCAGAGCTTCACCCGCGTCGGCGGGCGCACGATGATCCGTGTCGATGTGCGGATCATTTCCGGCTCGGCGCGCGATCTGATGACCGAAATCGCCGAAGGCCGCTTTCGCGAAGATCTCTATTACCGGCTCAATGTCGTGCCGGTCCATATCCCGCCGCTGCGCGAACGCCGTGACGACATCGCCAGCTTGTGCGACCATTATGTTCGGCGTTACGCCGCCGATCGCCGCGTGCAACCTCCCGAGATCAGCGCGGAGGCGATGGCGGCGCTGCAGGCGCATGAATGGCCGGGCAACGTCCGTGAACTGCGCAATGTGATCGAAAGGGTGATGATCCTGGCCCCCAGCGACCGCTTGGCCCGGATCGACGCCGATATGTTGCCGGGCGAGCTCGTCAGGGGTGGCACCGATATTCTGCCCAATTCGGAATCGATCACCGCGATCCCGCTGAAAGAGGCGCGCGAAAACTTCGAGCGCGAATATCTGCGCATCCAGATCAACCGCTTTTCAGGCAATATCTCGCGCACCGCCGCCTTCATCGGCATGGAACGGTCGGCTCTGCACCGTAAGCTGAAACTATTGGGGCTGACCGAGAGTTCGGAGGGGGAAGGCTAAGGCTTTGCGCTAGACGTGCCGCACGCTTTGCCGCATATTGAACCCGTCACGACGATTTTCAGAGCCGGAAAACCGGTGCGTACTGCGGCCCTGCCGCCAAGAAAAGGAGGCAAATGTGTCCGATAAGAACCAGAATCTCCAAGACATTTTTCTGAACGCTTTGCGCAAGAGCAAAACGCCGGTGACGATGTTCCTCGTCAAGGGGGTCAAGCTTCAGGGTATCATCACCTGGTTTGACAATTTTTCGCTGTTGCTCCGCCGCGACGGCCAGTCGCAGCTCGTGTACAAGCACGCGATTTCAACGGTGATGCCGTCGCATGATTTCGACTTGTCGCTGCTCGGCGGCAATTTGCGCGACGCCCCCGCGAGCAAGGGCAAGGCCTTGCAGGACGTTTTCCTCAACGCTGTCCGCCGCTCGGACGAATCGGTCACCATGTTCCTCGTCAACGGGGTGATGTTGCAGGGCGATATCGTTGCTTTCGACCTGTTTTGCATGCTGCTGGAGCGCGAACGACAGGTACAGCTTGTCTACAAGCATGCGATCTCGACCGTGCAACCGAACGGCCCGATCAACCTCACCGATAACGGCGAGGGTGAGGCCGAAGCGGGCGACGCCTGATCGCCACGATTATCGACAGTCCGGAAGAGGTGACGCGCGGCGCGACGGCGCTGATCGTCGTGCCCGAATGGCATAGCCAGCGGTTGCCGCGCGACCTCGATGCGCGTGCGGAGGAGGCGCGCGGGCTGGCATTGGCGATCGGGCTCAACGTCGTGGCCGTCCACACGCTGCGTCTGCGGCAAACGCGCGCGGCTACCTTGCTGGGCGTGGGCCAGATCGAGGCGATCACCCCCGACATCGAGAAATTCGGTGTCCAGCTGGTGGTCGTCGACGCGGCGCTTAGTCCGATCCAGCAACGCAATCTCGAAACCGCCTTTGGCGCCAAGGTGATCGACCGTACCGGCCTGATCCTCGAAATATTCGGCGAGCGCGCGGCGACCGCCGAGGGACGGTTGCAGGTCGAGCTGGCCCACCTCGATTATCAGGCGGGCCGTCTGGTGCGCAGCTGGACCCACCTCGAGCGCCAACGCGGCGGCTTCGGCTTTCTTGGCGGCCCTGGCGAAACGCAGATCGAGGCCGATCGGCGGATGATCCGCAACCGGATGGCGCGTATCCGCCGCAGCCTCGAAGATGCGCGGCGAACGCGGCAGCTTCAGCGCGCGAAACGGCAGCGAGCACCGTGGCCGGTGATCGCGCTGGTTGGCTATACGAACGCTGGTAAATCGACCTTTTTCAATCGCTTGACGGGTAGTGACGTCATGGCGGAAGACCTGCTGTTTGCGACGCTTGACCCGACGATGCGCGAAATTCGCTTGCCTGGGATCGACAAGGCGATCCTCTCCGACACGGTCGGCTTCGTGTCCGACCTGCCGACCGAGCTGGTCGCGGCGTTCCGCGCCACGCTGGAGGAAGTGACGACGGCGGACTTGATCGTCCACGTCCGCGATATCGTCCATCCGGACAGCGAAGCCCAATATGACGACGTCAAGGCTATCCTGGACTCGCTGGGCGTGAACGGTCCGCAGGACGAGCGGGAAGGGGATGCGGCATCGGCGGTGGCGCAGATCGAGATCTGGAACAAGATCGATATCGCCGACGACGAACAGCGCGCAGTGATCGAGGAATTGGCGGCGCGCCGTGACGACGTGGCGGTGATCTCGGCCGAAACGGGAGAGGGCGTGGAAGCCGCGCGGACATTGATGGCCGCCCAGCTGACCGCGCTCCACCAAGTACAACGAATCTATCTCGGCTATCATGAGGGCGAAGCGGCGGCCTGGCTGCACGCCCGCGGCGAAGTGATTGCCGACGAACCCGACGGTGACGGGCATGTGCTGACGGTCCGGCTCGACCCTGCCGACGCGGCGCGGTTTGCGCGGCAATGGCCTAGGAAAGCGCCTCCGACGCCTTGACCGCCAGCCAATGCGCTTCCTGCTCGTCCAGCGACAGGCCGACAAGGCTTCCCCCCGCGCGATCCTCCATCGCCGCAAAACGGCGCGCGAATTTCAGGTTGGCGTCGCGCAGCGCGCCTTCGGCGTCAACGTTCAAATGGCGGGCGTAGTTGACCACCGCGAACAACAGGTCGCCGATCTCTTCGTGGCGGGCGTCGTCGTCGGGTGCCGCCACGACTTCAGCCATCTCCTCGGCGATCTTGGCACGCGGACCGTCGGTGTTCGGCCAGTCGAAACCAACCCGCGCGGCGCGCGACTGAAGTTTCTGCGCGCGCAGCAGGGCGGGCAATGACTGTGCGACGCCCGCCAAGGCGCTTTTCGCCCCGTCGGCGGCCCGTTCGGCGGCCTTGATTTGTTCCCATTGTTGACGAATGTCGCCGGTCGTCCGGTCGCCGAAAATATGCGGATGGCGACGCTCCATCTTGTCGGCGATCGCCGTGGCGACGTCGTCGAAGCCGAACAAGCCTTCGTCACGGGCAATCTGGCTGTGGAAGACGACCTGAAGCAACAGGTCGCCGAGTTCGTCGCGAATGCCAGCCGGGTCGCCGATGGCGATCGCGTCGGCGACCTCATAGGCTTCTTCGATCGTATAGGGAGCAATGCTGGCGAAATCCTGCGCCAGATCCCATTCGCAGCCATCGTCGGGGTCACGCAGCCGGGCCATGATGGTGAGCAGGCGTTCGATGGGGGATTGCGGCGGGATCACGACAATTGTTTATCCGATAATATATATTATGTTAAATGATACTCGGCGCTCAGAGAAGGCGTCGTCCCCCTATTGACCGCAGCAAGTTCGATTACGTCACCATCTGCCAGGTTCGAATAACCAGAAACACCAGCCCGAAAATCGCCACCCACGCCAGCGCCATCTTGAACCAGTCGGCCATCGGCAATCGCCGCGCGAGCAAGGAACTCAGCACCAGCGTAAATGCGCCGACGAACCAAAGCAATTGAACCGTCGTGTCACCGCTCATAATTGCACCTCCAGCCCGTCATAGCCCGGTTCGACGCCCGGCGGCAATTCGGTCGCCAGATCATCATAATCCATCGTGTTGTCCATGTGGGTGATGATCGCGCGAGGATTGCCGCATTTTTCGAGCGCCTCCAACGTCATCGCCAGATGCGGGTGCGTCGGGTGCGGATAGCGGCGGAGCGCGTCGATCACGAACAGGTCGACGCCTTGAAAAAAGTCCACCATTTCATCCGTAAATTTAGAAAAATCAGTCGCATATCCAATTTTGTGGACACCGTCGCTAAAGATTAGTCCGCTCGCCTTGATCGGACCGTGCGGCATTTCGATCGCAGAAACCTCGATCGGCCCGATCGATTGGTGATCCAGCAAGTCGATAGGATCGACCAGCGCCGGATAACCGGCATTTCCGGCAAAGGCATAGGTGAACCGCCATTTGAGCGTGTCGAGCACATGGCCGCGGGCATAGGCGGGTACCAGCGAACCGCGCAGGTGCATGATCTGACGCAAATCATCCAGACCATGGCAATGGTCGGCATGCTCGTGGGTCCATATGATGCCATCGATCACGCCAACCCTCGCGTCGAGCAGCTGGAGCCGCATGTCGGGGCTGCTGTCGACGAGCAAGCGAAAGCCGCCGAGCGAGATTAGGATCGATGCGCGGCTGCGCAGGTTGCGCGGATTGTCGGGGTCGCACTGCCCCCAGTCATTGCCGATGCGGGGAACGCCGGACGACGTCCCGCAGCCGAGAATACGGACCTTCATGGCCGCAGTGACGTCATGGCGCCGCCTTGTCGAAAAGCCGGTAGAAGTTTTCGCTGGTGGCCGCCGCCAGTGCGCCTTCGTCTTCCTCGCGAAGTGCGGCCAGAAAGCGAAGCGTGTCGGCGACAAATGCCGGCTCTCCCGTCTTGCCGCGGTGCGGCACGGGCGCGAGGAAGGGGGAGTCGGTTTCGATCAGCAGCCGCTCTTGCGGCAGCCATTGCGCGGTCGCCTGCAAGTCGGCGGCGTTCTTGAACGTCACAATGCCCGACAGCGATATGAACATGCCAAGGTCGAGCGCCTTGCGCGCAAAGTCATCGCTGGCGGTGAAGCAGTGAATGACCCCGGTAAAGGCCGCCCTGCCCATTTCTTCGCCGAGCAGCGCCAGCGTATCGGCCTCGGCATCGCGAGTGTGGACGATGACCGGCAGCCCGGTGGCCTGCGACGCATGGATATGCCGGCGAAAACTGTCTTGTTGCCGCCCGCGGTCGCTCTTGTCGTAATAATAGTCGAGCCCCGTTTCTCCGATGCCGATCACCCGCGGGTGCGCCGCGCGTTCGATCAGCTTCGCCGTATCGACGTCGGGATGATGGTCGGCGTCGTGCGGATGGATCCCGACGCTGGCCCACACGTCCGAATTGGCCTCCGCGGCCGCAAGCACATTGTCCCATTCGCTTTCGCGCGTGGCGATGTTGAGCATTGCGGTCACGCCGCGCGCGCGCGCACGCTCCAACACTTCATCCTGCTGCTCGGCTAACCCCTTGTAATTGAGGTGGCAGTGCGAATCGACAAGCATTACGCCTCCCCCCCTCCCTCGGGCAGTTCGAGACGCGGAAACAGCGGGACCGGCTGGCTGACGGTGAAGCCGCTCACGGCGAGCGCGGCAAACCAGTCTGCGTCGTTCAACGCGTCGAAGTCGCGCGCATTCGGGGCAATCCCCATCTGGTCGAGCAGCTTGTCCGCCGCGGTGGGGACAACCGGACGGATGGCGATGGCCAGCGCGCGCACCGCCTGGAATAGCGTCATCAGCACCGCGCGCATCCGTTCGGGGTCGCTCTTGCGCAGTGCCCACGGTGCCTGCGTGTCGACATATTGATTGCAGGCGAAGACGGCGCGCAGCCATTCTTCGATACCGACCGAGAAAGCGAGCTGTTCGAATTCGTGCGGCAGCAGGTTGCGGCAGGCGTCGTTGACGATCGCCATCAAGGCGCGGTCATCGTCGTGCGACGCGTAATCGCTCGACAGAACGCCGTCCAGATTCTTGAAAATCATCGACAAGCTGCGCTGCGCGAGATTGCCAAAACTATTGGCAAGGTCGGCATTGGCGGTCCGGACGATCGCTTCGGCGGAATAGGTGCCGTCTTGTCCGAAGCTGACCTCGCGCAGCAGATAATAGCGTAGCGGATCGACCCCGAACTGTTCGGCCAGCGCCATCGGGTCTACGACATTTCCCAGCGACTTCGACATTTTTTCGCCGCGGTTGAGCAGGAAGCCGTGCCCGAACACCTGCTTGGGCAGCGGCAAGCCGGCGCTCATCAGGAACGCCGGCCAGTACACCGTGTGAAAGCGCACGATATCCTTACCGATCATGTGGATGTTGGCCGGCCAGAAGGTGCCGAAATCGCCATCCGTATCGGGATAGCCGAGCCCCGAAAGATAGGTCGTCAGCGCATCGACCCACACATACATCACGTGACCGGGCGATCCCGGCACCGGCACGCCCCAGTCGAAACTGGTGCGCGAAACACTGAGATCCTTGAGACCGCCTTCGACGAACCGCAACACCTCGTTGCGGCGGCTTTCGGGGCGGATGAAATCGGGTTGATCGCGGTAAAGGGCGAGCAGCCGGTCCTGATAGGCGGACAGGCGAAAGAACCAGCTTTCCTCGACGGTCCATTCGACCGGGGTGCCCTGAGGCGAAAGGCGTGTGCCCCCTTCCCCTTCCGCCAGCTCGCTCTCGTCGTAAAAGGCTTCGTCGCGCACCGAATACCAGCCTTCGTAGCGGTCGAGATACAGGTCGCCATTGGCTTCCATCGCGCGCCAGATCGCCTGCGACGCAGCGTGATGCGCGGCGTCCGACGTTCGCATGAAATTGTCATAGCTGATATTCAGCCTGGCATACATCTCACGGAAATATCCCGACATTTCATCGGCAAGATCGATCGTGGCCCGGCCTTGGTCGCGGGCGGTCTGGAACATCTTCAGCCCGTGCTCGTCGGTGCCCGTGACCATCCGTACATCGCGGCCGCGCGCACGCTGGAATCGCGCCATGACGTCGGTCGCGATCGCTTCATAGGCATGGCCGATATGCGGGCGGCCATTGGGATAGCTGATGGCGGTGGTGATATAGAAGGGCGCATTGTTTTCGGACATGGCCGCGCCTTAGCCGTTGCGGCGCGGCAGGGGAAGTATTCTCCCCTACTGCTGTCAGCGTGATTGACCGCGTGTGCGCGGGGCCAGTTCGGCAAGGCAATTGCCGATCTCGAACCCCACCATCGCACCATCATACGAGCCGCGGATCGCATCGCGGACCGTGCGCTGGACGCGCTCCCACTGCGCCAGCACCGGCGCGACATCGCTGGCAGACCGTTCGCGCGCTATGCGGGCGAGCAAGCCCGGGACGATGTCGATGACCAGTTCCAGGCGGGGGCGATTGCTGGTGCCGCCGACCTCGCGCGCCAGGGCTTCGCGAAGGCGGTTTTCGGGATCGCCGCTCGCCGCGATCGCGAGCAGCTTTTTTTCCATCGCGGCGACATCGCTGTCGACCAGCGCCAGCGCCTTGCCGGGGACGCCCCCCGCCGCCGCGACGATCGCACGCACTTCGGCGATGTCGAGCATGGGCCGCAATGCGTGAAGCCATGCGGTCATGACGTCATGCTCAACCGGTTGAAATCGCAGGGTTCGGCATCGCGACCGGATCGTCGGCAACAGCCGCCCCGGCGAATGGCTGATCAGCAGGAACAGCGTCTTGGCTGGCGGTTCCTCCAGCGTTTTGAGCAGCGCGTTGGCGGCGTCGGTTTCCAGATCGTCGATCGCATCGACAATGATGACCCGCCACTCGCCCAGCGACAGCGACAGGTGCAGGCGGCGGATCATTTGCCGCACCTGCTCGATCGTGATGTTGCGCGCCAGATCCTTGCCCTTTTCCTTTACCTGCCGCTCAAGGCGAAGGATTTCGGGATGGTTGCCGGCATCGACCAGTCGCGCCGCGATTTCGTCACCGGGATCGTCAAGCGTGGTAACGGCACCCGCGCCGCCCGCGCCATGGGTGACAAGGAAACGCGCAGCGCGCGCGGCAAACGCCGCCTTGCCCATCCCCTGCGGACCGGCGAGCAGCCAGGCACGATGGAGTCGGCCGCTGCGCCACCCGTCGAGAAACGCCACTTCGGGTCCTTGATGCCCGATCATAGCCATTCGGCCAGCTCCGCCATGATGGCTGCGGTAACGTCCGCGGCTGGCAAATCGGCATCGACCAATCGCCATCGATCGGGCTCGGCATGGGCCATTTCGGCGAATCGGGCGGCCAAACGCTCCTGATAATCGGCGGGTTTGCTGCCCATCCGGTCGGTTTCGCCGCGTTCGGCAACACGGCGCGCAGCCTCGGCAGTGCTGACGGTCAGCAAGAACGTCCGGTCGGGCAGCAATCCCCGCGACCCGACGCGATGCAGCGCCATGACTTCGGCATCGCTCAATCCGCCGCCGCCGCCCTGATAAGCGCGGCTGGAGTCGACGAACCGGTCGCACAGCACCCACGTGCCGCGGACAAGCGCGGGCACGATCGTGCGCGCCACATGGTCGGCGCGCGCGGCGGCAAAGAGCAACGCTTCGCTACGCGCATTCCAGCGGTCGTCGTTGCCTTCCATGAGCAGGGTGCGGATCGCCTCGGCACCGGCGCTGCCGCCCGGCTCGCGCGTTGCCACCACCTCGATGCCGTGCGCCGCGATCGCCGCGGCGAGCGCGCGCAGCTGGGTCGATTTGCCGACCCCTTCCCCGCCCTCCAGCGACACAAAGCGGCCGCGCGTCACGTTCCAGGCTCCTGCGTAACAGCGTTGGCGTTGATGTGGCGCATGATGGTGCGGTAGCCGGCCCGACGCGCTTTGTCATCACGGCGTCGCGCAGCAGCGCGCCGGTGATCTACTTTGCGGCGCTGCGGCCCCGGCCCGCCGCCGGGATCGAAAATCCCCAACGGAACAGGCGTTCGGCCTCTTCGCGGCGCGCCTTTTCGCTTGGCAGACCGGCGATGATGACGACCAGGCGGCGGCCGTCGCGCTTGGCGGATCCCAGCAAACAATAGCCTGCCTCGGCCGTGTAGCCGGTTTTCAGCCCGTCGGCACCCGTGACGCGACCGAGGATCGGGTTGCGGTTCGCCTGGACGATCGGCTTGCCGTCGGGCGACACGCCATGCTGGAACTGTGGCATCCCGAAATACCGCGCATAGTCGGCGGGATGGTCACGAATCAGGCGTTCGGCAAGCAACAGCATGTCGTCGGCGCTGACCTTTGTGACGCCCCCGTCGGGCCAGCCGCTGGCTGTCCCGAACCGGCTCGACGTCATCCCCAACCTTGCCGCTACATCATTCATTCTCTTGACGAAGACCGATTCGCTCCCGTCGATTCCGACGGCGAGTGCCGAGGCCGCATCGTTCCCTGAGACCGTGATCAAACCCTTCAGAAGATCATCGACCGAAACCCGCTCCCCTGCGCGAAGAAACATCTTCGAAGCGCGCGGCCGCGCGGACCAGGTCTTCCATATTTCCTCGCTCACGGTGATACGCCGGTCACGCGCCAGTTCACCGCGCTTCACCATGTCGAGCACGACATAGGCCGTCATCACCTTGACCATCGATGCGGGTGCAAATCTTTTGTCGGCACCGCGCGCGAAAAGCACTTCGCCCGAACCCGTGTCTTTGATCATCACAACGGGGGTATCGGTTACATAGGGTCGCGCGGGCGCCGCGGGCGTTTTGGCCTGCGATTGTGCCAAAGCCGCGCCAGGCATCGCGGCCGACATCACCGCGGCGGCTGTCAAAAACAGGCCGTTAGAGATTGATATTATACGCTTTTTAGCCACGCGTGGTCGTTATCGATCGCGCTGGACCATGGCGTCGCGAAACCCCTTGGCGCGGGCCTGACCAAGCGCCGTGCGCGCCTCGGCCTCGCTAGCGAACGGCCCCATGCGAACCCGCCACAGCTTTCCCGCCGCGCTTACGGTACCGCCGACGGTTTTTGCCGCGGCATTGGCGCGCGCTTCGCTGCTGAACGCTCCGACCTGAACCGCAAACTTGCCGCCCGCAACCGGCGCGGCGGGCGGAGCAGTTTTCGCCGGGGCGGCGCCGCGAACCTCCATCCGGTCATCGCCCGGCTTTGCCTTGCCCGATGCCACCGGCGCCGCGGGCTGGTTGGCGACCGGCACCTCTTCAGTGGATTTGGGCGTCGGCAACGCCTTCAGCTTGGTGCGCAGGATCGACAGCAGTGAATCGGGTGTCACAATTCGTTCGGGAACCGGGCGACCGGCGCGCAACTGCGCGCGCTCGGCGGCCGGCGGGTTGGTGCGCCGCACCCGTACGGCCGAGAGTCCCTCGGTCAGCCCGAGCTGTGCGGCGGCACCGCGCGACAGGTCGATCAGCCGATCGCCCGCCATCGGACCGCGGTCGTTGACACGCACGAGGGTGGTGCGTCCGGTATCAAGCGCGGTCACTTCGACATAGCTGGGAAGCGGCAGCGTCTTGTGCGCGGCGCTGATCGCATCGGGATTGAAAATTTCGCCGTTTGCAGTCGGTTGCCCGGCGAGCTCGTCGCCGTACCAGCTGGCATAGCCGACATCGTCGTAATCGGTGATATCGGCGGGCGTATAGGTCACGCCGTCGATCGTGTAAGGCTCGCCGATCTTCACCGGCGTATCGCTCACCCCGGTGGCCGCCTCGGTCGGCGGCGCGGCCGCAACCGGTCGTCCCTCGCCGCGCCCGTCGATACCACCGCAACCGGTCAGGATCAGTGCAGATCCCGCCCAAAGCGCGCTGTTCTTAACGATCGATTTCATCCGCCAGCAGCCCCACAGATAGTGCGTAAAAATTGGAACAATTATAGTCCAATATCGCACGATAGTTACCGGTCAGCAAATAGGCGGTCCGGCCGGGCCCGTCGGGTTCGAGCAGCACCGCCTGAATCTGGCCGTCGGGCCAGCGGCCGCCAACAGGCTGGATCCCGTCGGCGCGCCATTCGGCCATCGACCGCCAGCGGCTGTGGCGCGCGAAGACGCGCGGGCAGCGCGTCGGGCTGAGGCGGCTTGCCACGCGGCTGCGGTCGAAACCGCCGGGGACGGTGACGGCCACGCCCCATGGCTGCCCGGCGCGCCAGCCGGCGCGGCGGAGATAGGCGCCGATCGATTCGATCGCGTCGGCTTCGCTCGACCAGATTTCGGCGCGGCCGTCGCCATCACCGTCCTCGGCCACGGCCAGATACACCGACGGCAGGAACTGCGGATAGCCGAAAGCCCCGGCCCAGCTGCCCTTCAACACGCTGCGCGGTACGCCTTTTTCGACCATCTCCAGCGTCGCCAGAAATTCCGGCTCGAACAGGCTGCGACGGCGTCCTTCAAAAGCGAGGGTCGCGAGCGCTTCGGGCAGGTCGAAACTGCCGGTAACCTGGCCATAGGCCGTTTCATGCCCGTAAATCGCGATCATGATGCTGGTCGGTACGCCGGTCCGCGCTTCGATCCGCGACAGTAGGGGCAACAGCCGGTCATGGACGCGCCGTCCGCCGTTGATCCGCGCGGCGTCGACGTGCCGCGCCTTGTACGGCGCAAAATTCGGAATCGGGGTGTCGGCGGTGGGTGGGGTGCCCAGATTGTCGCGGTCCAATGCGATCACCCGCGGGTTGTAACGCAGTCCCGTCGTCACCCGGTCAAAGGTCTGGCGCGACACGCCCCGCGCCTGCGCCTTGGGCCACAGCGACTGGACATAGGCATCGAAGCCGCTGTCGCCGCTCTGCGCGTGAAGCGGCGCCGAGGCGGTGAGCAACCAGGCCGACAGAACCGCGGATGCGACGCCCAAAAGGCGCCCGAATTTGAGTTTGATAGCGTGCGTCATGACCCCACCCATAGGGCGTGTCTCGCACAGATGCGAGCGACTTGGCTAGGATGCGACAAGACGAGCCGAGTCATTCGCGCGGCGGGCCGAGACGCCAATGTTTTTCTTGCCGCCCGGCGGCAGCGCGCTATGGCGGCGATGTCGCGGACAGGTGGCCGAGTGGTTTAAGGCAGCGGTCTTGAAAACCGCCGTGGGTGGAAGCTCACCGTGGGTTCGAATCCCACCCTGTCCGCCAGCCATCTGGCAATTCACGACGCGGATATCGGGCAATTGGCGGGGCGCGGGCGCAGCAGGGCGCGGCCGGCGGCGACGCCCGTTGCTTGCCCGTTCTCAATCGCAGCCTGGCCATTCACGAACAGGTGCCGGACACCGACGCTGAGTTCGCGGGGGCGGAGATAATCGGCGCGCGGTGCATAGCCGGCGGGGTCGAATATCACGACATCGGCGTGGTAGCCGGGCCGCAGATAACCGCGACGGTCGAGTTTGTAGATGTCGGCCGTGCGCCCCGTTGACTGGCGAATGAAGGTCGCAAGGCTGATCACCTGCCGTTCGCGGACATAGCGGACATATTTTTCGGGGAAGCTGGCGAACATGCGTGGGTGACCCGCCGATCCGTCGGATGAAGTCACCATCCAGGGCTGCTGCATGAACAGGTCGACGTCCGCCTGCGCCATGTTGAACGACGCAATGGCCGTGCCGCCGCCGCGTTCGCCGCGCTGTTTCTCGTGCACGCTCTGCCGGATGATCCGCAGCGCGGCATCGCGGCTGTCGAGTTTCCATTCGTCGGCGACATCTTCCAGCGTTTTGCCGACCCAGGGAAACCCTTGCCCGATCAGCAGCAGCGCTTTTGCGCCGCCGCGTCGCCGCAGATTTTCCTGCATTTCATCGCGGATGCGCGCCAGCGTTGCCGGGTCGTCGAGCCGCCCGAGCAGCGCGGCACCACCGCCGTCGACCGCCCAGCGCGGCAATAATGCGGCATCGAGGTTGGTCCCCGACGCAAGCCACGGATATTGGTCGGCGGTCACCTCGACACCCTCGGCCCGCGCGCGCTCGATTTCGGATATCACCGCCGCTGCCTGGCCGTGAACGTCGATGCCGAGCGCTTTCAAATGCGCGAAATGGACCGGCATACCGGCCTGCCGGCCGATCTCGATCGCTTCCCTGACCGAACCGAGCAAGCCGATGCTGTAACTCGATTCATCGCGCTGATGCGTGTCGTAGACGCCGCCGCGCACCGCGGCTTCGCGCGCAACCGCGATAACCTCGGCGGTCGTCGCAAAGCTTTGCGGCGCATAGAAAAGTCCCGCCGAAAAACCGGTCGCGCCCTCGCACATCCCCTTGGCGACCAAGGCCTTCATCGCGCCGAGTTCGGCGTCGGTCGGTGCTCGCGCATCCTGCCCCAGCACGCGCTGGCGCACGGGACCGAAACCGACGAAAGGAACGACATTGGTGCCGATCCCCGATCGGGTCAGTCGCTCGGCGTCGGCGGCAACATCGGGCGTTCCGCCCCCGTCGACACCGATCATCACCGTGCTGACCCCCTGGTAAAGCCACGGGGCGTTGAGCCGTGCCTGTTGCTCTGACGACCGCAGGAAAGCATCGGCGTGCGTATGCGGGTCGATAAACCCCGGCGCGACGATCATGCCCTTTGCGTCGATCACGCGTTTCGCCTGTTGGCGGACCGACGGGCCGATCGCGACGATCCGGTCGTCGCGGATCGCCACATCGCCGACGAAAGCGGTGCCCTCCCCGCCGTCGTAAATCGTGCCGCCGCGAATGATGACATCGACGGTGTCGCCCGGACTGGCTCCGGCGCCGACCGCGCTCAGGATGGCCGCCAGCGACGACAGAAGGACGAACGATCGCCTCGCGGACGTGGCGGTGAAGGATTTGGGCATCGACATCCTTTTTCGAAAAGTCTCCGCGCAACCGGAGCACGACCGAATCCGGGCGACCATATGTCCCGAGCATCGCGCGGCCAGAATGTCCCGAACGACGGGCGGAGGTCCAGACAGGGGTGTTGCCGCGTCCATAACCCGATGGCATAACGTCGGCTGACAGTCACCGCGACGGATTTCGTGCGGCGAAAGACGAGGTGGGTCGCCATCCGCCCACAGCGATCAGGAATAGCATTCGAATGAACCTTCGCCAGATCGAAATCTTTCACGCGGTGTTTCTGCACGGGACGGTCAGCGCCGCCGCGCGCGCGCTCAACGTGTCACAGCCGTCGGTAACCAAGGTGTTGCGTCACGCCGAACGATCGATCGGCCTGACGCTGTTCGAACGGTCAAAGGGGCGGCTGATCCCGACGCAGGACGCGCATACGCTGTTCGCGGAGGTGTCCGATATTCAGGACCGGGTGCGCTCGCTGCGCCAGGCATGCCAGAATTTACGCCATGGTCGCGGTGGGTTGCTACGAATATCGGCGCTACCTTCGCTTGGCCTTGGGGCGATTCCCGCCGCTGTGGCCCGTTTCCTTGGCGACCATGAAGACGTGATGTTTGATTTGCAGACGCTGCACCACGACGAAATGGTCCGCAAACTCTACGAACATGAAACCGACATTGCGGTGGGGTTCGAGGTGCCGCTGTCGGCGCCCGTCGCGCACCAGGTCATCGGCGAAGGCGAACTGGTAGTAATCTACCGCGAGCTGGACATGCCCGCCGCGCCGCCGCGCCTGCATCTGGATGAATTGCGCGGTCACAAGTTCATCAGCCCGGTCCAGAACGGACCGATTGGGCGGGTGTTGTCGAGCGAACTCAGCCGGCTAGAGGTCACGCTCGATGAGGTGATCTCGGCGCGCACCTATTATGTCGCAGCCGCGCTCGTCGGGGCCGGGGTCGGCATGGCGATCGTCGACAATTTCACCGCGCATGCCGTGCTCGCGCCGGGTCTGGCGAGCCGCCCGCTGCAGCCCGCGATCACCTTCGACATCAATGCGGTTTATCTGCAGAACCGCCCGCCGTCGAAAACGGCGTCGGCGTTCCTCGATGTGCTGGCGACGGTGATCGAAGGATTATAGCGTCAGGCTATAGGATATGAGGCGCTGGATATTGGGCAAGCCGCCGGGTGGGGATAGAAATGGCGCCTTTCCAGTTACGCAGGTTTTGCACGCCATGATCGCTACCCCCTATCTCCTTTATCTGGGCCATTCGACCGATCCCGCCGATATCAAGACCTCGCGCGGGCTCGCGGTGTTTCGGCCGGAAATTTGCGTCGGTGAATATCGACACGACGATTGTACGCTGACCCTTGACCTGCCACGCATGGATTTCGCTGCGGCGCGGGCTGCAGGCGCAAAAACGCTCGTGCTCGGGATCGCCAATGCAGGCGGGAAGCTGGGGGATGCGCTGATCGTCGATGCGCTCGCCGCGTTGGAGGCGGGGTTGGATATCGCCTCGGGCCTCCACCAACGCCTGAATGCCGAACCGCGGCTGGCAGAGGCGGCGGCATGGCTCGGTCGCAAGCTGCACGATGTACGCGAACCGCGGCCTGACATTCCGATCGGCAACGGCAAGCCGCGCGCCGGCAAGCGCCTGCTGACCGTCGGCACCGACTGTTCGGTGGGCAAGATGTACACCACGCTGTGCCTTGCCCGCGCGCTCGAAAAGCGGGGCGTCACGGCCGATTTTCGCGCGACCGGCCAGACCGGCATCCTGATTGCGGGCGACGGCGTGCCGCTCGACGCGGTGATCGCCGACTTTATCTCGGGCGCGATCGAACAAATTTCGCCCGCGCGCAGCGACGATGGCTGGGATCTGATCGAGGGGCAGGGCTCGCTCTATCACCCCTCCTTTGCCGGCGTGTCGATGGGCCTGATCCACGGCGCCCAGCCCGAGGCGCTGGTGCTGTGTCACGACCCGGTGCGGCCGCATATGCGCGGACTGCCGCACTATGACCTGCCGGGTATCGGTGAATGTATCGAAGCCAATCTTCGCGCGGCGCGCCTCACCAGCGCCAATGTGCGGATGGTCGGGATCGCGCTCAATACATCGGCGATGCCCGAAGCCGAAGCAGCGGCGCTTTGCGCGCGCACCGAAGCCGAGTTCGGACTGCCGACGAGCGACCCCTATCGTTTCGGCGTCGAGACGATCCTCGACCGGTTGCTGGGCGTCGAAGCCGCAGTTCCCGCCGCCGTGCAAACCGCCTGACGTTTGGCCATGCCCCGCGTCCTTTCGGTATTCGCCGAGACCTTTCCGCTCCATTCGCCCTTCCGTATCTCGCGCGGCACCAAGACGACCGCCGAGGTCGTGACTGTCATGATTTCAGACAATGGCGTCATCGGCCGCGGTGAAGGGGTTCCCTACCCACGCTACGGCGAAAGCGTCGCAAGCGCGATCGCCGCGATCGAGGACGCCAGGACGGCGCTCGAACGCGGCGCCGACCGGCGGGAGATCATGCAATCGATGCCCGCGGGGTCGGCGCGCAATGCGGTCGACTGTGCGCTGTGGGACCTGGAATTGCGGCAAGGGGGCGGCAGTTTGGCCGCGGCGCTTGACCTACCGGCGCCACCCGCTCCCATCGTCACTGCGATGACGGTCGGACTCGATACGGCGGAAAATATGGCGCGCGCCGCCGCTGCCCTCGCCGCCGCGCCGCTGCTCAAGGTCAAGGTCGATCGTCGCGATCCGGCGGCGCTGATGCGTGCGGTGCGCGCCGCCGCACCCGAGGCGCGGATGATTGTCGACCCGAACGAAAGCTGGACGATCGACGAAGTTCGCGATTTGCAGGAACTGATGATCGACTTGAAGATCGACCTGCTCGAACAGCCGCTGCCCGCCGACGCCGATCGCGACCTCGTGGGCTTCCGGTCCGCGATCCCGATCGCCGCCGATGAAGCGGTGCATGTCGCGGCCGACCTTGACGCGCTGCCCGACGGATACGGCGTGGTGAACATCAAACTCGACAAGACCGGCGGCCTGACCGCGGCGCTCGAACTTGCCGACGCGGCACGGCAACGCGGCCTGGGGGTGATGACCGGCTGCATGATCTGTTCATCGCTGTCGATCGCCCCGGCGTGGGCGGTTGCCGCAAAGAGCGACTTCGTCGACCTTGACGGACCGCTCTGGCTTGCCGAGGATCGGTCCGGCGGCGTTAGCGGCGCGAGCGGTATGTTGTCACCGCCGCAGCCCGGGTTCTGGGGCGGTATCTGACGACAATGGGAACGGGGGGCCGATGACGGGTTTGATGCGCGGCTGGTTTGCCATCCCCCTTTGGAAGCGTGTGCTTGGCGCGATGCTCATCGGCGTCGCGCTGGGTCTGTTGTGGCCTGCGGCGACCGGCGCGATCGCCTTTATCGGCGACCTGTTCGTTCGCCTGATCCGGATGCTGGTCGTCCCGATCGTGTTCATCAGCATCGCGTCGGGCGTGACCGCGCTTGCCGATCCCCGCAAGCTGGGTTCGGTCGGCGCGCGCACGGTATCGCTGTTTGCTGCCACGACGGCCTGTGCGGTGTCCATCGGCATCGCGGTCGGACTGTTCCTGGAGCCAGGCAAAGGTGCCGCGCTCGGCACCGCGGCGCCGCATGCGCTGGGCGAACCCAAGTCGCTGTACGACCAGCTGATGGGCATCGTCCCGGTCAATATCGTGCAATCACTTGCCGAAGGGGACATGCTGGCGATCATCTTTTTTGCGATGATGCTCGGGTTCGGCGTCATTCTTGCCGGCGACAAGGGGCGCCCGGTCGCCACTTTGCTGCAATCGGCGGGCGAGGTCATGTTCCACCTCGTTCGCATCATCATGGAAATCACGCCGTTCGGCGTCCTGGCGCTGATCGGCAAGGCGGTCGCCGACAATGGTGTTGCGGTATTCGCTAATGTCGGATGGCTTGCGGTGGGCGTCGCGGCGGGCGTCATTCTCCAGATCTTGCTGGTCCACCTCCCCCTCATCGCTTTTGTGGCGCGCCAGCGTGTGCTGCATTTCTACCGCACCATCGTCGACGCGCTGGCGGTGGCGTTTTCGACCGCGTCGTCCGCTGCCACGCTCCCGGTGGCGCTGCGGATTGCCCGCGACGATCTGAAGATCGCGCCGGGAGTGGCATCGACGGTGCTGCCGATCGGCGCCAGCATCGGCAAGGACGGCACCGCCATGTACGTCGGGCTGCTCAGCATTTTCGGCTTGCAAGCGCTCGGCATCGAACCCGACGCATCGATGCTCGCGATCGTTCTGCTGACCGGCGCGCTCGCCGCCTTTGGCACCGCGCCGATCCCGTCGGCCTCGCTGTTCATGCTCGCCGCGGTCTTGGCGTCGGTCGGTGTGTCGCCCGAACAGACCGCCTTGATCGTCGGGTTCGTGCTGCCGTTCGACAGGCTGCTCGACATGACACGCACCGTGGCGAGCGCCAGCGCCAACCTGACCGTCACCACGGTGGTCGCGCGCTGGGAAAAAGCGATCGGCGACGGCGCGAAGCCTGAACCCCCATCGCAGGAGGCACCACAATGAACCTGCAAGCGGTCTGTGATCGCGGCTTCGAGCCTGCGCTCGCCGCCGTCCAGCGCGGCGACATCCCGTCGGCGGCGCTGGGTGTCGTTACCATCACGGGCGAGAGTGCTGTTCGCCTCACAGGCATGGCGGCGCTGGAACCCACGCGCGAGGCGCTGACACGTGACCACTGGTTCGACCTCGCGTCGCTCAGCAAGGTGATCGCGACGACCACAATCATTCTGATGCTGGCCGACCAGGGACGTCTCGACCTCGACCGCCCGCTCACCGACGCAATCCCCGACCTGCGCCAATATGACATTGCGAACGCCCCCGAACGGTCGCTGACGTTTCGCGATTGCCTGATGCACCGGACCTTCCTGCCCGCGGTCGACCCCATCTACACCTATGATGGCGATCCCGCGCGACTGCGCGCCTTTGTGCTGCAACGCGCGTGGCGGCAGGGGCCGCCGGTCTATTCGGACATCAATTTCATTCTGCTCGGAATCGCGATCGAACGCTTGACCGGCGTACCGCTCTCCGACTGGCCGCTCGGCAAGGGGCTGGGCTATGGTCGACCGCCCGGCCCGGCGGTCGCGACCGAATATTGCAGCTGGCGCGGCCGCATATTGAAGGGCGAGGTTCATGACGAAAACGCCTTTGCGCTCGGCGGTGCAAGCGGCCACGCCGGTGTGTTCGGCACCGTCGACGGGGTGCTGGGCTTTGCGCGCACAATGCTCGACGGATCGCGGCTATCCCCTGCAATGATGGCCGAAATCCGGACCGCGGGCGACCGCAACCGGACCTGCGGTTGGCAAAAGGCGTTTGCGGGCTGGCACGGCGGCAGCCGCTGCTCGGCGGAGACCATCGGGCACACGGGCTTTACCGGCACCGGCCTGTGGATCGATTTCGACCGCGGGCTCGCCTGGACGCTGCTGACGAACCGCGTCCACCCGTCGCGGCATCGCGAAAGCGGGATCACGACGCTTCGCCCCGCGGTGGGCGAAGCACTTGTTGCTGCGTGGGAGGAATCACGAACCACATGACCATGTCATTCAGACGTATCGCCCTTCCCTCGCTGTTGGCGCTGTCTTTGTCGCTGGCCCCGGCTGCCGCGCGCACACCCGAGCCATCGTCGGTACAGACGCTGGCAGAGCAAAAGCTTGCCGATCGACCCGCCGGATCGCGCGTCGGCTTGCTGGTTACGACGATGGAGGGCGAAACGCTTGTGTCGATCACCCCCGACCAGCGCTTCATCCCCGCGTCGAACACCAAGATGTTCACGACCGCGATCGGTTATGCGCAGCTGCCCGTGCTTGAACGCACGGCGAAAGGAACCGGCGTAAGGATCGATCGGTCGAATGGCGCGCCCGACGTTGTGCTCTACGGCCGCGGCGACCCGCGGCTGTCCAGCGCCGACGACTGCGTCCGGAATTGTTTGCAGATGCTCGCCGATGCGGTTGCGCGGTCCACCCGCCACGTTCGCCACATTATCGGCGACGACAGCTGGCTGCCCGACGAGCGCTGGAGCCCGGGGATGAGCTGGAACAATATCCAGTCGCGATACGGCACCGCAACCTCGGCGCTGACGCTCGACGACAACGAACTGGTCGTGACGCTGACCCCCGGCGCTGTCGGCACCGCCCCCCGGCTGGCGTCGCCCGGCTATTATGACATCGAAAACCGCATCGTTACGGTTGCGGGCAAGGACGAGGACGTCGTCGCCGAACGCATGCCGAACAGCCGGATGCTGCGACTGACCGGTACGATCGGCGCCGACGCGCCCGCTATGACCCTGCGCTACGGTATCGACGATCCGGCCCATTTCGCCGCCTGGCGGCTGCGCGAACTGCTGCGCGCGCGCGGCGTACGGGTCGATGGCGACATCGACGTGCGTCATCGACCGCTGACCCCTGCCGACGACCCCAAGCTGCGCGGCACAGCCTCCTTTTCGGCCCCGGTCGAGCCCGCCATGTTGGCCGAACTGACACCGCAACCGCTCGCCGAAAATATGATCCGGATCAACAAGGAGAGCCAGAATCTCCACAGCGAATTGATGCTGCGACGTGTCGCCCGCCAGAGTGGCAGCGGATCGATCGCCGACGGACAGGCGATCATGCGCCGCGTGATGACCGAGGCGGGACTCGCGGAAACGGGCTATGATTTTTCCGACGGGTCGGGAATGTCGTCCTACAACCGCATCACGCCGCGCGCGGCGGTCGGCCTGTTGGCCTGGATTGCGCGCCAGCCGTGGGGCATGGCGTGGCGCGACACGCTGCCGATCGCGGGGCGCGACGGCACCTTGCAGAACCGCTTCAAGGGCACGCTGCTCGAAGGCAAGCTGTTTGCCAAAACGGGGTCGCTCAACGCCAGCCGCGCGCTGTCGGGCTATATGGTGACGCGCAGCGGCCGGACGCTCATCTTTTCCGTGCTCGCCAATGACATGCCGAACGGCACCGACAGCCAGGCGGTCGCTGCGGTGGACCGGATGCTGGTCGCGATCGCCGAGGCGCTATAGCTTCGGCGTGATCGCCATCCGGCTCACTGCGTGGCGATCGACGACCGCCTTGCTGAACCACATCGGCTGCATCGCGCCCGCGAGCCACTTCGAATAGAAGTCGCGATAGCGCGGCGAGCGCGGGTCGGCCGACTGGCCGGGCAGCAAGAGATAGCGGCTGTTGTCCCACGCACCGACATCGGCAACGAAAAGAAAACTCGCACCGTGCGACACCTGAAAGCCGCGCCGGGAATTGAACCCGCGCGCCATCGGCGTCGTGCCGTCGCCGCCCGACCGGCCGCCCTCGATCTTCGGGAACGCAGCTGCGATCGCTTTGTTCACCGATGCCAGCGGATGCGCGATGTTGACGCGGTGGAGATTGCCCCACTGCCATTTTGCCGGATCGCTGCCGCCCAGTTCGACGGCCTTTGCCCAGCCCGCGGCCAGCGCGCCGTCGATCAGCGCATCGCGCGCCGCAGCGGGATCGTCGCCGACGCGTTTGTCGGGCGATGCGAGGATGCGCAGCATTTCGGACAGATTGACCGTCGGGATCAGGTCGAGCGCCGCGGCGGGCACCACCCGTTCGCGGAAGCTGGCCGATAGCGCAACCATCACCATCTCGAACAACAGTGCCGCGCCGCTGTCGGCCTCGATGCCGCAATCCCAGCGGCGCAGCATGGCCGTTGCCACCGCCGCCGCGGGCGACGGGTTGGCGGGCAGCAGCTTCAAAAGCGCGCGCGCAGGCAGCGACTGGACATCTTGTTGTAGGGCTATGCTGTCCTCGATCCGGTGCTTGGGCTGGCTGCGCAGCACTTCGGCCACGCGGTTATAGCGAAAGGGGTCGCTCCAGGTGAAACTGATGATCCGCTCGCGGTACGGATAATCGGCCGGCAGGTTCATCTCGTTCGCCGACGCAAACCAGCCTTCCCGCGGGTTATAGACCGACGGCATATCCTTGATCGGGATCAATCCGGTCCAGTCGTAATCGCCGTCGCCAGGCGCGGGAAACAGACCGTCATGTTTCGGCCGGCGCGGCGTGAAGCCGATCGTCTGCCAGCCGGTATTGCCGTCGATGTCGGCGTAATGCAGGTTGGTCGGCGACACGTGCAGCTTGAACGCGTCCTGCAACGTTGCCCAATCCTTGGCCAGATTGATCGCGATGATCGCAAAGCGCTGATTGGCGCCGGGCAACATACTGACTGTGGCAAGCGCGACCGCGCGGTTGCGCGACGGATCTTGCGAAACGACCGGGCGCCCGTCGGCATATCGAAAGCGCCCGCGCTCGGGCGCCCCACCTTTGACGGCAATCTCGTCCTCGAAGATTTCGAAGGCCCGCCATTTGCCCTTGTGCCAATATTGATCGCCATTGCCTTCGCGTGTTTTCAGGACGAACAGGTCGGTCTGGTCGATATGGAAATTGGTACGGCCGAAGGCAAAGCGGTCGGTGTGGCCTTGCATGATCCCCGGCAGCCCCGGCGCCCCCGCGCCCATTACGTCGAGGCCGGGCGCGGTCAAATGGATCATATGCCGCGGGCTGGCGCCGCCGATACCCAGATGCGGGTCGTTCGCCAGGATCGGGCGACCCGTCGCGCTGCGCGATGCGGCGATCGTCCACGCGTTGCTGCCCAGCGCAAAACGGTCGCCTTCGGGCTGGTCGGGACCGGTGCGCGGTTCCTGGAGCGAGTCATATGGCATCGGCCGGTTCGCAGGGTCGAGCACGCCCAGATCGGCGTCGCTGACCGCGGCGACGTCAAGGCCGCTCGGTACCGAAAAGGACCAGGCGGGGCGAAGCGGCATCATCAGCTGTTCGGCGTCGATCAGGCCGCGTGCCTGAAGCCGGGCGCGGCGGACTTCGTCGTCGGCATCACCCATGCCGACACCGCGGCGCTTGACGAGGTCGCGGATGTCCCAGCGGAGCGGGGCAAAACCGAGTATTCCATATTCCAGCGGCATATCCGTCGGATTGTCGGCAAGTTCATCGATCCGCGCGTTGACGCCCGCCACATATCCCTGCGCACATTCCAGCACCTCGGCGGGCAGCGCGGCCAATTCGGCGTCGATGTCGCCGCGATAATGGAACAGGCGCGCCGCCTGGTCGGCGGCAACAAATGCCGATCCGAACGCCTCCGCCATCCGGCCCATTTCGCGGCGATTATCGATGTCGAGCTGGAACAGTCGGTCGCGCGCCACCAGATAGCCCTGGGCGAAAAATGCGTCATGCTTGGATGCGGCGCGCACATGCGGCACGCCCAGCTCGTCCTCGACGACCTCGATCGGCGCCCGCGCTCCCTTCAGCGCCGTCCGTTGCACCGCGCCCCGGACCCGGGGTTGGGCGAACAGGCTTCCCGGCAACGCAACAAGTGCGGCCGAGGCGAGCAGGAATGCGCGGCGCTGGATCAACAGGCTTCTCCAAGTTGCGATGGGAAATCAAAGCCTATCGCAGCGCGGCCGCATGCGGCCATAACAAGCGGACCGCCGCCTATAAACCCAAGCTATTTGCGGCTCACCGGCTGGCTGGGCGGACTATGCCCCACGGCTATAGGTCCATATCGTCAGGATCAGCGCGAAGCGGTTGACCGACCGTAACCACCCTGTAACCTCGCCGTCACGGAACCGGATGTGCGCGCCTGCTGCAGGTGTGCGGCGGAACCGGCAGAAATTTGCGTGCGACAAAATATAAATGAGTGCGCCGAGCGGCCACCAACCAGTCAGGCGGGACGAAACGGGACAGCCGAGCCGGCGGAATGATGCCGGCGTGCGATCGAGTGATCGACGGCTGATCCAGGGCAATAAAGGGGACGGTAAAAATGCGTTATCATGGTCGAATTCGTCGGTCGCTCGTCGGCAAGGCACATCTCGGGGTGGCGATGACGGCGCTGGCGCTGGTCCATAGCGCGCCCGCGCTCGCACAGGATGCCAATCCTGCCGTGACCTCCACCACCGAAGCCGCGGGCGACGACCAGATCGTCGTGACCGGCACGCGCATCGTGCGCGACGGCTTCCAGGCGCCGACCCCGCTCACCGTGCTGGGCGAAACCGAGATCAACAACAGCTCGCCGACGAACAACATCGCCGACTTCGTCAACACCTTGCCGTCGCTGGCCGGTTCGACCCGTCCGTCGAACTCGCGCCTCAACATCTCGAGCGGCCAGGCCGGGATCAACGCGCTCAACCTGCGCAACCTCGGCGCCGAACGGACACTGATCCTGGTCAACGGCAGGCGATCGGTGGGTTCGACGATCAACGGGCTCGTCGACATCAACACGATCCCGCAGGCGCTGATCTCGCGGGTTGAAGTTGTCACAGGCGGCGCTTCGGCGGCTTATGGCTCGGACGCGGTCGCCGGCGTCGCCAACTTCATCCTGAACAACAAATATGAAGGCCTCAAGGTCGAGGGTGACGCCGGCATCACCCAGGAAGGCGACGGCTTCAGCTATTCGTTCAACGCTGCCGCGGGGATGGCCTTTGCCGGTGGCCGCGGCCACGTCCTGCTGAGCGGCGAGATCGCGCATAACGACGGGATTTTGCAGGTCGACCGCGACTGGAACCAGATCGGGTTCCTGCGCTTCGAAAATCCGGCCTATCTCGCCAACGCCAATTCGGGTGCGCCTCAGTATATTTTCGTGCGCGGCGCGGGGCCGACCAACTCGACCCCCGGCAGCATCATCACCAACTCCGCAGGCGGCACCGCCAACCGGCTGCGCGGCATCTATTTCGGCAATGGCGGGTCGGTGAACCAATTCGTCTGGGGCGACCTGACCTTCCCCGCGGTGTCGGGCACCGCCGTGCCGCTCCGTACGCGTGGCGGCGACTGGCGGGTGAATGACTCGGGACGCAATATCGGTCTCGATCCCCGCGACGACCGTTACGGACTGTTCGGCCGTCTGAGCTTTGAAGTCAGCGACGGCGTCGAGATTTTTGCGGAAGCCGCCTATAACAAGCAGGAGGTGCTGTTCAACGCGGGGCCGAACCTGCAAACCGGGATCGTGCTCAACGCAACCGGCTGTACGCAGACCCCGGTCCCGATCACCTGTAACGCCTTCCTGCTCAACACGCTCGGCGCGGCGGCGCTGCAGGGGATCACCAGCGTCACGATCGCCACGACGTCGGCCGACCTGCCCTTCCGCGGGATCAACAACAAACGCGAGGTGCAACGCTATCTGATCGGCGCCGAAGGCGAGTTCGACGCGTTCGGCAAGACGGCCCGCTGGGACATTTATGGCCAATATGGCCGCGCCGACGTGCGGGAACAATTGCGCGATATCCAGAACATCGCGCGCATCAACGCGGCGCGCGACGCAGCCTTTGCGCCGGCAGGGAGCGGCTTTCCGACCGGATCGATCCAGTGTCTGATCAACGTCGACGCCAACCCGAACAACAACGACCCGGCATGCGTTCCGCTCAATCGCCTGGGCCTCGGCGTCGCCGATCCCGCGGCGATCGACTATGTGCTGGGCGATCCGTATCGCAAACAGCGGCTGGAGCAGATGGTTTTCGGCGCGAACTTCTCGTTCACGCCGTTCGCAACCTGGGCGGGCGATGTCAGCGTCGCGGTCGGCGGCGAGTATCGCAAGGAAAAGGTCAGCGGCTTTGTGCCCGACGAATTCCAGCCGGTGCCGACGCGCGACGTGAATGGCAATATCATCGGCGCGACCAACCGCTGGTCGGTGGGCAACTATCTGCCCAGCTTCGGCTCGTATAACGTCAAGGAAGCCTATCTCGAAACCGTCGTGCCGCTGGGGTTCGGCCTCGAGTTCAACGGCGCGGTCCGCGCGACCGATTATTCGGAAGCGGGTTATGTCACGACATGGAAAGCCGGCGCAACCTGGCAGCCCATCGACGACATCCGCCTGCGCGTCACCCGGTCGCGCGACATCCGCGCACCCAATCTGAACGAGCTGTTCCAGGCGGGTACGGCCAACAGCGATTCGGTCAGCAATCCGGGTTTCATCACCGGAACCAGCCCGTCGTTCGTCCCGGCGGGGCAGCCGCCGCAGGCTGGCTACAGCTATTCGGGCTTCGCGACGGGCAATACCGACCTGATCCCGGAAAAGTCGGACCAGTGGAATATCGGCGCGGTGCTTACGCCGCGGTTCCTGCCCGGATTCAACCTGGCGGTCGACTATTTCGACATCCGGGTGAAAAGCGGCATCGGGTCGTTCAGCGCGCAGCAGATCGTCAATCTCTGCTTCTTGGGCGAGCAAGCCTTCTGTAATGCGATCAGCGTCGATCCCGCTCGTACCCAGAACCCGGCGCAGCCTTATCTCGTCATCCTGACGCGCCCGTTCAACGCGGCGAGCCAGAAGTCCCGCGGGCTCGACATCGACGCGTCCTACCGGATCCCGATGGCGCAGGGCAGCGGCGCGTTCACGCTGCGCGGCCTCGCCACGCGCTATCTGGAAAACCGCTTCGACAGCGGCGTCCCCGGCACGGTGGTATTGAACACGGTGGGCGTCAACGGCGGCCAGTTCAGCACGCCGAAATGGATCTACCGCGTCAGCGCCGCCTATGACGACGATAATTTCAGCCTCACCGCGGTGGGCCGTGGGGTGAGTGCGGGCAAATATGTGGCGAACGGCATCGAATGCCAGACCACCTGCCCGGTCTCGACCGTCAACGCGCCGACTTATGAAAGCAACCGGGTCAAAGGTGCCTTCTACGTCGACTTGAACTTCACGCAGAAATTCTCGGCGTTCAGCGAGGGCAGCGGCGAGTTCTTCATCAACGTGACGAACCTGCTCAACGGCAATCCGATCCTGCTGCCCGAAACCGGCCTTGCCGCGAACAGCACCTATTCGGACCTGCTTGGCCGCAGCTTCCGCGTCGGGGTTCGCCTCAAGACCCGCTGATTTCCGGCAGCATCACGCATCAAAGGGAGGGTCCGCGAGGACTCTCCCTTTTTCTTTGCCCGTCGCTCGCCTTTGCCGCGAAACTCCCGATCGGTATCGTCGGAAAAAAATGACCCTTGGACCAAGGCTGTGGCGGCGCAGCTCCGTCTTGTGATCGTCGCCGGGATGCAACCCGGCTGTGATGACAAGAGGATTTCGATGCGCAAGACCCTGCTGGCCACCACCTGTCTGGCCGCCCTGCTCCCCGTAACGGTCCAGGCCGAGACGACGATTACGACTGCAACGACGACGCCGGTCCGGACGTCGACGATCAAATCGGGTACGCCCGACAGCATCAAGATCACCTCGGCGGGCTCAATCAAGCCGGCCAGTGGTACCGCGGTCACGATCGACAGCAATCATGGCGTCATCAACGAAGGAACGATCGAAATCCGTAATGCCGACGGTGCGCGCGGGATCGTTGCCGAGGCCGGAACGAGCGGCGCGATCACCAACGCCGCGACGGGCAAGATCATCATCGACGAAACCTATGCCCCGACCGACATCGACAATGACGGCGACCTCGACGGTCCTTTCGCGATTGGCACCAATCGCGTCGGGATCGCTACGCTCGGGGCGTTCAACGGCAATATCGTCAACAGCGGCGAGATCACCATCAAGGGTAATGATTCCGCCGGTATTCGCCTGGGCGGCCCGCTGACCGGCAACTTCACGACCGACGGGACGATCAGCGTGCTCGGCGACCGCGCGCTGGGAGTCGGGCTGCAGGAGGTCAACGGCAATGTCCGTCTGGCGGGGACGATCACCGCCACCGGCGTCGATGCCATCGGGGCGCGGCTGTCGGGCAATATCAACGGCGCGCTGGTCGTGCAGGGGACGCTGACCGCCACCGGTTACCGTTATACGACCCCGCCCACCGACCCTTCGAAGCTTGACGCCGATGATCTGCTGCTCGGCGGCCCGGCGCTGTCGGTCGAAGGCAATGTGACCGGCGGGATCGTCCTCGCCGTGCCGCCCAAGGACAACAGCACGACCGACAATGACGAGGACAAGGACGGCATCCCCGACGACAAGGAAGGCAGCGCGGCGGTGCGCTCCTTTGGTTCGGCCGCGGCGGTGCGGATCGGTTCGGCGACGCAGAGCGTCACGATCGGGCCGGTCGCCGGTACCGGCACCGGACTCGGACTGATCATCGACGGCTCCGTCGTCGGCAACGGCCTTTATGCCGGCAAGGACGGCAACGGGATGCAGATCGGCGGACTGGGCGGTGCGGTCACGATTGCGGGCGGCATCGGCATCGGTGCGAGCGGCAGCGTATCGGCCCTGTCGCGCGACGTTGCGGCAACCGCGATCCGCATCGGCAGCGGCGCGACCACACCCGAATTGCGCAACGCCGGCAAGATCGAGGCGACGACCGCCGGCAATGCCGCCGGTTCGATTGCCACCGCAGTGTTGGTCGAAGCCGGCGGCGATGTTGCGCTGATCCGCAACAGTGGCACGATTGCGGTTAAGACCGGCGGCGACAACGGTACCGCGCGGGCGATTGCCGATCTGTCGGGGAATGTCGATATCGTCGAGAACAGCGGCACGATCAGCGCCACCGGCGCACTCGCCACCTCGGATCGCAATGTCGCGATCGACCTGTCGGCGCATGCGACCGGCGCGACGGTCAAGCAGACCGCGGTCGCCGCGGGGCTCACCGCGCCCAGCATCGTCGGCGACGTGCGTTTTGGTAATGGCAACGACCTGTTCGATATCGCCGACGGCACGGTGAAGGGAAACAGCTATTTCGGCGGGGGCAACAACCGCCTCGCCCTGTCGGGGGATGCGGTCTACACCGGCAATACACGCTTCGGCGCGGGTGACGACAGCATGACGCTGGCCGGGACATCGAAATACAGCGGTGCGGTCGATTTTGGCGGCGGCGCCGACACGCTGAGCATCGGCGGGACGTCGATCTTCTCCGGCACACTCGCAAACGCCCAGGGCCTGGCGGTCGCGGTCAGCGGAGGTACGTTCGACGTCAGCGGCGCGACGACGATCGCGTCGCTGGCGGTGACCGACAAGGGAACCTTGGGCGTATTGCTCGACACCGGCACCACGGGCACCGCGCTCCAGGTATCGGGCAACGCCAGCTTTGGCGCCGAATCCAAACTTGCGCTGCGCCTGACCAGTATCGAACAGGCCGAAGGGCAGCATGTCGTGCTCACCGCAGGATCGCTGACCGGCGCCAGCAATCTCACCGCGTCGCAAACCCTCCTCCCCTTCCTCTACAAAGGAACGCTGAGTTCCAACGCGACCCAGCTGATCGTCGATGTGTCGCGCAAGAGCGTCAGCGAGCTCGGGCTCAACCGTTCGGAAGCGAGCGCCTTCGACGCGGTGCTCGATGCCGTCGTCGCCGAACAGAAGATCGAGGATGTGTTCCTGGGCATCACCGACGGCGACCAGTTCCGCGGCCAGCTGGGGCAGATGCTGCCCGAGCACGAAGGCGGCGTCTTTGAAACGGTGACCTCGGGCTCGCGCGCGCTGTCGCGCTACCTGCAGGACCCCAATGCGCCGTTCCAGGACGAAGGCAAATGGGGTTATTGGATCAACCAGGCGGTGTGGGGAACGTCGAAGAGTGTCGGCGACACCGCCAGCTATGATGTCAGCGGTTGGGGCATCGGCCTGGGCGCCGAGATCAAGAGCGATATCGGCAATTTCGGCGGCTCGATCGCGTTCCTCAGCGGCAAGGACAGCAACGGCAGCAATGCCAACGAGGTATCGACCAGCCAGTTCGAAGGCGCGCTCCATTGGCGTCTGCGGTCCAAGGGCTTCATGGCCAACGCCCGCGTGTCGGGTGCGCCGATCAAGATGAAGGGCACCCGCATCTTCCAGGCCGAAGCCGGCGCCGAAGACGTCGAAGAGACGATGAAGGGCAAATGGGACGGTACGCTGTGGTCGGCGTCGGGCTCGCTTGCCTATGATATCGTCAGCGACGGCGGGCTGTCGATCCGGCCGATGGTGGCGGTCGATTATTACAAGCTGAAGGAAGACGGCTATCAGGAAACCGGCGGCGGCGACGCGCTCGACCTGACCGTGCTCGGCCGTAACAGCGACGAGCTTGCGGTGTCTGGGACCGTAACCGTCGGTCTCGATTTTGGTGGTCGCGACCAATATGACGGCTGGACCCGCTTCGAAATCGAAGGCGGTCGCCGCCAGATCGTCGGCGGTACGCTGGGCGCCACCACCGCCTCGTTCAAGGACGGTACGCCGTTCACCCTTGTTCCCGAAGATCGCACGAGCGGCTGGGTCGGCCGTCTCCGTGGCATCGCTGGCAATTCGGCCTTTCAGGTCGCCGGCGAAGTGTCCGCGGAGGAACAGCAAAGCCATATCGGCTGGGCGTTCCGTGCGAGCCTGCGGGTCGGCCTCTAGCCCCCCGGCCGATCCCGCGTGCAAGGGGGAAGCGCCCTCCCTACCCTCGCTTCCCCCTTGCATAGCCCGAAATGAACGACCCACGATATGACCGCCCTGTCCCTTTCGAATTTCCCGGCACCGCGGTTGCACCGCAAGGGCATGGCGCTATATGACGGCAGCATCACAGGGACCTTCCTTATGCGCCGCGGCGGCGCCGCCCGGCGAGACATGGCGTTCCAGAGCAACCAGTTCATGACCCGTTCGACCGATCGAGCCGACCCGGCGCAGGGCATCGAAGGGGTGTTGCTGGCCAACCGTGACCGCATCATCCGCTTCCTGCAGGTGCGCGGTGCCGGCGAGAATGCCGAAGACCTGTTTCAGGATCTGTGGATGCGGCTCACCGAACGCGCGACCGGTCCGATCGCCGATCCATTGTCCTACGCAATGCGGGCCGCGAACAATCTGATGCTCGACCGCTACCGTTCGGCGCGCCAGCGTGCGGTGCGCGACCAGGCGTGGAGCGAAGCGAGCGACGGCCATGAACCGTCCGCCGAAGCGTCGCTGATCTCGCGCCAGCAACTCGAACAGGTGCAAACCGTCATCGCCGCGACCGGCGAGCGGCCGGCGCATATTTTCCGCCGCTTCCGGGTCGACGGAGCCAGCCAGCGCGATATCGCGCAGGAAATGGGGCTCAGTCTAAGCACGATCGAGGCCGATCTGCGAAAAGTTTATGCGGCGCTCGCCGCGCTGCGGAGGCAGTTCGATGCCGGCTGACGCAAATGCAATCGAAGCGCGCGCGATCGACTGGCTGATCCGCCAGCGCGACCCCGATTTCGATGACTGGGACGGCTTTGCCGACTGGCTGGCCGAAGACGACGAACATGCTGCCGTTTACGATGCGCTGGCCAGCCTTGATCGCGATCTGGACGCCCTTCCGCGCGGCAGCGGCGCTGTCCGGATCGCTCCGGCCTTTCCGTCGGGCGCTCACGTTGCGCGGCGACCGTCGCGGCGCGCCTGGATTGGCGGCGCGATGGCGGCCGCACTGGTCGCCGTCATCGGGGTGTCGACGCTGAACCCCTTCGGCAACGGCACGCGGATCGAAACCGCTGCCGGCGAGCACCGCACCGTTGCGCTCGCCGACGGATCGCGGATCGAGATCAACGGCGGCTCGGTGGTCGAAATCGATCCAGATCGGCCGCGTTTCGCGCGGCTGGAAAGCGGCGAGGCCATGTTCCATGTCGTTCACCGCGACAAGGATCCGTTCGTGGTCGAAACGGGCGATGCGCGGATTGTCGATCTGGGCACGGCATTCAATGTGGTGCGCCGCGCGCGGCAGACGTCGGTGGCGGTCTCCGAAGGGATCGTGCTTTACAATCCCGATCGCGACAAGGTGCGCTTGGTCGCGGGGCAGGCCATCGACGCCGGTGACGACGACCGCCGCCCTCCCGCGGTTCGGAGCGTCGACGTCAACAGCATCGGCGGATGGCGCAGCGGCCTACTGGTCTACAATGACGCGCCGCTTGCTCTGGTCGCGGAAGACCTGAAACGCACCGCGGGAATCGATGTGCGCATCGCACCCGCAGCGGCCAGCCTTTCGTTCCGCGGCGCGCTGATCATCGATCCCGACCGCAACCGGACGGTCGCCGATCTCGCCGCCCTGTCGGGAACAACGGCCAAGCGGCAGGACAATGGCTGGATCTTGACCCGCTGACCATGTCCCCGCGCCTTGTCCTCGCCGCATCTGCGATTGCGCTGAGCCTGCCCGCGCCGGTTCTGGCGGCGGACGAGCGCATGTTCGACGTCCCCAAAGGCAGCCTTTCGACCGTCCTGCCGGTGATGAGCCGTCAGGCCGGGGTCAGCATCAGCGTTACCGATGCGAAGCTGTGGCGCGCGCGCGTCAAGCCCGTCCGCGGGCGGATGAGCGTCGAGCAGGCGATCAACCGGCTGCTGGGCGGCACCGACGCTCGGGCGGTCCGCGTCAGCGCGACAAGCTGGCGCATCGAGCGCCGCCCGGCGGCGGCGCGCGTCGCCCGGCGCGCCGTACCCAACCCCGTTCTGCAACCACGTGCGCGCGAACCGTCGCACGACTATGTCGCCGGGGCGCAGGACGAAATCATCGTCACCGCGTCAAAGGCCGACACCCCCTATTCCCACTTTGCCGGCGTCGTCACCCAATTGGGCGGCGACGATCTGGCATTCGGCGGCGAACGCGGGATGGAATCGATCCTGTCGCGCACCGCGACCGTCTCCTCGACCCATCTGGGATCGGGGCGCAACAAGCTGTTCATCCGCGGCATTGCCGATTCCAGCTTTACCGGTCCCACCCAGTCGACCGTCGGCCAGTATCTCGGCGACATCCGGCTCAGCTACAACGCCCCCGATCCGGATCTCCGCCTTTACGACATCGACAATGTCGAAATACTCGAGGGGCCGCAGGGCACGCTGTACGGCGCCGGCTCACTCGGCGGGATCATCCGCGTGGTGCCGAAAGCGCCCGATCCGCGGGCGATGTCGATCCAGGCGATCGCCGGCGTATCGCTGACCCAGCACGGCGACCCGGGCGGCGATATCGCCGCCATCGCCAACCTTCCCGTGGGCAACGATGGCGATGCTTTGCGGCTGGTCGGCTATATGCTGACCGACGGCGGTTATATCGACAATCCGCTGCGCGGGCAGAGCGACGTGAACCGCGTCCACGTCCGTGGCGGCCGCGCGACGCTTCGGCTGGAACCCGGCAACGGGTGGACCGTCGATCTGGGCGGCGTGTACCAGGCGGTGACATCCGACGACGCGCAATATGCCGATCGCGATGCGCCGCCGCTGACCCGCCGCTCGATGGTCGAGCAGAATGCGTCGGCGCGATACGGGCTGGGCACGGTCGTCGTCATGAAGCGATGGGACGACCTGTACTTCCAGTCGTCCAACGCCGTTATCGACCACCGCCTGTTCGAACGCTTCGACGCCAGCCTGCCCGCGCGGCAACCCGGCAGTGCTGGCGTGACGGCGGGAAATGTCGATGTCGAACGGCTGTTCGCGCCGGTTCCGATTATTCCGCTGAACGATATTCCGCGCGTGCTCGACCAGCGCAATGCGACGCGGATGCTGGTGAGCGAGAATCGCCTCTCGCGTCCCTATCACGACGGGCTTGGCTGGGTTGCAGGCCTGGTCTTCACTCGTAATCGTGCACAGCAAAACCGCGAGTATCTTTACGGCCCGCTGAGCCGCGCCCTGCCCGGCGTGACCAACCGGGTGACCGAGATTACCGGCTATGCAGAAGCGACGGCGGAAATCCTGCCTGACCTGATCGCGTCGGGGGGACTGCGGCTGTCGCATATGCGGCTGGGCGGCGAGGCTCAGGACGTTGCCTTCGCGCTGGCGCAAGCCGGTCGCGCGACGACGGCGTCGCGGCACGAAACCGACCTGCTGCCCTCTTTCTCCCTGCTGGGAACCCCGATCGACAATGTCCGCGTTTATGCCCGTTATCAGGAAGGATTTCGGCCCGGCGGACTCGCCGCGGACGGCAATTTTGTGCGGCGGTTCCGCAACGACCGGGTCCAAACCTGGGAAGCGGGTGTCAGGCTCGGCGATCGCAGTCGCAGCCTGTTCGATGCCAGCGTCGCGGTGTCGCACAGCCGCTGGCGCAACATCCAGGCCGATTTTATCGACAGCAACGGCTTTCCCACCACCGCGAATATCGGAGATGGCCGCATCACCAGCCTGTCGGCTGCGCTGGCCATGCGACCAAGCGATGCGCTGACGCTGGAACTCGGCGCGGTTTACAACCACAGCCGGGTCGATGATCTGGCGGTGGAGATCCTGCCGGTATTCGCTGCGGCCCCGGAACGGCTGGGCCGGATACCGAATGTCGCGAGCCATGCGGTGCGCGGCTCGGTCAACTATGCGACGATGGTCGGCGACCAGGATGTCCGCATCAACGGCTGGGCCAATTATGTCGGACCTTCGCGGCTCGGGATCGGGCCGGTGCTCGGCGAAAGCCAGGGCGATTATATCGACACGGGACTGGCGATACGGATCGGCAGCGAGCGGCGCGGCCTGTCGCTGACCGTGACCAACCTGTTTGATTCGCGCGGTAACCGCTTTTCGCTCGGCACGCCCTACGTCGAGGGCAACGCAGGTTTCATGACGCCGCTACGTCCCCGCACGATCCGCATCGCGGTCGACGTCGCCTATTGAAGCGGCGGCACCCTCTGTCCGAATGACAAAGGGTGCCCTGCCCTCATTCGGCCAGCGTCAGCCGTTCATAGCGGTCCATATGATAGTCGGCGGTGCCGAACTGGCCCTCGATCATCGTCGCGCGCTTGAAATAATGGCCGATCGCCAGTTCCTGCGTGATACCGATACCGCCGTGCGTCTGGATCGCATTCTGGCCGACAAACTTGGCGCCGCGCGCGACCTTGTTCTTTGCCGCCGACACCGCCACCATGCGCTCTGCCGCGGGCAGGCCCAGCTTGAGCGTCGCCATGGTCGTCATCGAGCGCGCCTGTTCAACCTCCATGAACATGTCCACCATGCGATGCTGGAGCACCTGGAACTTCGCGATGGGCACCCCGAACTGCTTGCGCTGCTGCGTATATTCGAGCGTCCCTTCGTGCAGCTTCTGCATCACGCCGGTCGCTTCGGCGCAGGTCGCCACGGTCGCTTCGTCGACGATCTGTTCGATCAACGGCAGCGCGGCGCCCTCGCCCCCGAGCAGTGCGTCGCCGGGTATCGCGACATTCTCGAAATAAATCTCCGACGCGCGGCTGCCGTCGACGGTCGGATAATCGCGGCGGACGATGCCCGGCAGCTTTGCATCGATCAGGAATAGCGACACGCCCTCAGCATCACGCTGCCCGCCGCCGGTGCGTGCGGTGACGAGCAGGTGGCTCGCCCAGGGGGCGGCATAGACGACGCTCTTGTGACCGTTCAGGACATAGCCGCCGCCGTCCTTCTTCGCGCTCGTCTTGAGGTTCGCGAGATCATAGCGGCCCTGCGGTTCGGCATAGGCAAAGGCGATGATCGCGTTGCCCGCGATGATCTCGGGAATCACCGCATCGGCCTGCGCGCCGCCGACGGACTTCAGGGCGCCGCCCGCGATGACGACGGTCGGCAGATAGGGCTCGATCCCGATGACCTTGCCCATTTCTTCCATGACGATCGCATTTTCGAGCGCGCCGCCACCGAGACCGCCATGCTCTTCGGCAAAGGCCGCGCCGAGCATGCCCAGTTCCTGTGCCAGTGCGGTCCAGATCGCCGGATCGCGGCCCTGATCGTTATTGATGAACTTCTGGCGCGTCTCGAAATCATAGGTGTCGGCCAGAAAGCGCGACAGCGTGTCGCGGATCATGTCCTGCGTTTCGGTGTAGGTGAAATCCATTTTACATCCCCGTCGCCCCCGCGAAGGCGGGGGCTGCTATAGGTTTATACTGCGGCGCTGAACCAGGCCGATTGCGGCCCCCGCCTATGCGGGGGCGACGCACGCATCAAAGGCCGAGCACCATCTTTGCGATGATGTTGCGCTGAATCTCGTTCGATCCGCCATAGATGGTCGTCTTGCGCATGTTGAAATAGGTCGGCGCGGCGCGGTGAGCATAGTCCGGCCCGATCGGATGCTCATTGTCGCCTTCGCCGAAGCCCCGGAAATACGGTGCCCCATAATGGCCCACGGCTTCCAGCGTCAGTTCGGTCAGCCGCTGCTGGATTTCGCTGCCCTTGATCTTGAGCAGGCTCGATTCCGGCCCCGGTCCTTTGCCCGCATTCGCACCGGCGAGGCTGCGCAGCTCGGTGAATTCGAGCGCGGTCAGATCGACCTCCAGTTCGGCAACCTTGCGCTTGAAGAAGGCGTTGGCGAGCAGCGGCTTGTCGCCGTCGAGCTCGGTGCGCGCAATCGCTTTCACCTTCTCGATGCCGCGCTTCGACGCCGCGACGCCGGCGATGCCGGTGCGCTCGTGCGCGAGGAGGAATTTGGCGCAGGTCCAGCCCTTGTTCTCCTCGTAAACGCGGTTGGCGACGGGAACGCGGACATCCTCCAGCCACACCTCGTTGACTTCATGCTCTCCGCCCAAGGTGATGATCGGGCGCACCGTGATGCCGGGCGACTTCATGTCGATCAAAAGGAAGGAAATGCCCTCCTGCTGCTTCGCTTCCTTGTCGGTGCGAACGAGGAAAAAGCCCCAGTCCGCGTGCTGCGCCAGCGTCGTCCAGGTCTTTTGCCCGTTGACGATATAATCGTCGCCGTCACGAACCGCCGTGGTGCGCAGCGAGGCAAGATCCGACCCCGAACCCGGCTCCGAATAGCCTTGGCACCACCAATCCTCACCCGACAGGATGCGGGGAAGGAAGTAGGCTTTCTGCTCGGGCGTGCCGAAGGTGTAGATGACCGGCCCGACCATCGCGAGACCGAAAGGCATCAGACGGATGCAGTCGGCGCGCGCGGTTTCCTCCGACCAGATAAAGCGCTGCGTTGGCGTCCAGCCGGTGCCGCCATATTCGACCGGCCACGCGGGGGCGATCCAGCCCTTCTTGTACAGAATCTTGTGCCAGGCGAGGAAATCTTCCTTGGACAGTTCTTCGCCCTCGTCCTGTTTCCCGCGCAGCTCGGCGGGGTAATTTTCGGCGATGAAGTCGCGCACTTCCTGCTGGAAGGCGAGATCTTCGGGGCTGAATTCCATATCCATCACGAATCTCCCATCGGATAATGACGCGCTTATACTGCGCGCTCACCTTTACGTAAACGGCAAGTTGCAATCGGCAACTTTAACGAGCGAAGATTGCGCGGATGGGTGTGCGTTGTCCAGAGGCGCTATATGCCGTGTTCCAACACCGGCGAACGGCGAGGCAATGGATCAGGCAGAAAGGCGCGTCACCAGGACCAGCGCGCCGTCACTGGCGTAACGGCCGCGCAGTTCGGCGATACTCAACCGTACATCGATCGCGCCTCCGTCGCGGGTCACCAACTGCGATGCGATGCACATCACCCGCCCGGTCCGAAAGACCGTTTCGAGTGCCTCCCCAAATGCCGCACGATGCGAAAGCGGCAGCAAAGCGGAGAAGCGGACCCGCGTGATCGCGGCGCGATCAACACCCACCATGGCGGTCAATGTGGCATTGCTGTCCTCGATTGCCTCGCGCACCGACAGCCGGGCGTGGCCAATGCTGCCGTCCCTTTCGATTGCGCCAAGCAACACCCGGCAGGCATCCAAAGACCGGCTTGCGTCGATTGCGGCGGTGATGTCGCGCAGCACGATCGCGCCACCGACGGGGAGCGGAACCAGGTCGAGCCGCGTCCACTGGCGCGGTCGCAGCAGATCGGGCACTTCTCCGGAAAAGCGTTCGCGATGGTCGAGGAGGCGGACGACATAATGCGCCAGCAAGCTGCCCTCGATCGACGGCAGGGCGCGTGACAGCGGTTGCCCGACCAGGTCGGCGCAAACAGTCTCGACCATGTCGCACGCCGCCGGGTTGATCGCGGCGATGCGCCATTCGCGATCGATCATGATGATCGCGTCGCGCAAGGATTCGACCAGCGGTGCCAGCGACTGTTGCAATCGGTCGGTCGTACTGCCGCCGCCGGCTGCCGGCGGACCGAGCCGCCGATAATCGTCGAGCGAGATCAGCACATGCGCGTCCTTGCCATGGTGCGTCACGACGACGGGTTTGCGCGCAGATTGCAACCGCCAGTTGGCAAAGCCGCGAATGAAGGCCGCGGCGGATACGCGATGGGGTTCATGAGCGCTTGCCATTCGGACCTCGCGGAAGATCAAAAGCTAATGTCATTATGGGCCGCGAGCGCCGGGCGTGGCGGAAAGATGGGTCCGCGGTGGCGCCAAAGCGGCGCGGTCAGACAAGCCTTGCCCTGCCGCACCGCAAGGCGTTCACGCGAGCGTCGGCTTGACCGACCGAAAGGCCGAGCGTCCCGGTGATATCCGCGAGGACGGTATCGAGCACCGGCGCAGCCAGCGCCACCGCTTCCCCCGCGGCCGCGCGCAACGCATGGAGATTCAGCCCCAGACCCAATACCCGGACGCGCAGGTCCATACGGTCGGACAGCGATTCGGCGGCACCGGCGACCCATCCGCTGCTGCTGACCGTCCGCACCCTGCCCTCGTCGATGTCCGCGCGGCTGAAGGCTGCCGGTTTTTCGGCAAGATCGGACAGCACCAGTTCGGCCTCCGCATCGATCCTCACGAGCGGCAGACGGACGATCGCGGCGGGCTCCGGATCGAGCCTACGCGTCATGTCTTGAAAATCGCTGTTGCTGACCGTGCCGATTGCCAGCGTCGCCGGAGCCGTGACGACTGCCAGCGACACGGCCGAATTGCTGTCGGTGCGGCAATCAATGTCCGATATCCGCGCCGATGCCGAACCCAGTTCGGCGAGCACCGGAATTTGGACGCTCGCCAATGGTGTCTGGACCCGCGTGTCGAGCTTCAGCCGCACCTGCGCGGTGCGGACTATCACTTCGTTGGTGTCGGTGATCGCGATCAGCGGCGATTGCGCGGGCGGCTCGCCAATCAGCAACGCGATGTCGATCCCCGACCCGCCGGGCAGATTGCTGGCGACCGACAGATCGACCTGGCGATTGGCGCTGCCGAGCAGCAGCATGGTTCGCAGCAGGCTGAGCGCATTGACGTTGACCGGGTTCGCCGCGTCGGCGCGGATACTCGACGCGCGCGGGCCAAGGTCGATAGCGCGCGACGGCAGCAGGGTGCGTGGCAGCGCCCGGTCGGCGATATGCTCGAGCGCCCGGGCGGCCTGTCCGTCCGACGCCTGCGCCAGCGCCGACAAGACCTGCGGCAGGGTGACCTGGGTGTCGAGCGTCTGGCCAAAGGTCAGCACCTCGGCGTCGATTTCGCTTCGCAATGCTTCGGAAAAGGCGAGCAGGTCGATGTCGGTGCTCGCCAGCGCGTTATAATCCATCAGCGACAGGTTGATCTGGCTACCGGTCAATCCGGAGAGCAGCGCGTTGGGCAGGCCGCCGTTCACCGCGGCCACCCGCGACCCCAACGAAAAAGCGGCGTATCCCCGGCGGGCGCCCGTCGCGCTGGCAGCGATGACGCTTTGGTTCCTGCCAGTCAGCGCGCGCCCGAAATAGAGCGGACGGTCGCGATGCAGGACGATGCGAACCGCGTTCGGCGACGCGCCGCCGGGGGTGAAGCGCCGGTCGGCGGCGATCTTCCGGTCGGCCGCATAATGACCGGTCGCAAGTTCGGCGATGCGGATCGCGCAATTGCAGTTGGCGGCGATGATCCGCTGAGCGGCGGCGCGTTCCTCGCCCGGCCGCCCGGCTGCGGCGAGCGCCGCGGCATCGGCGATGCCCTGCAGCTTGCGGCGGTCAAGATAGAGCGAGCCGACATCGATCGCGAGCGCGGCGGCGCCGATCAACATGGTCATCGCAAAGGCAGAAGCGATGCTGATTGCCGCCTTGCCGTCATAGATGAGGTCGCGAAGGCGATGCAGCGTCGGCATGCTCAATCGACCGGCAGTTCAAAGGTGGCCCGCGTGCGGATGACGCGGCCCGGCGAAGGGACCAGCGCCGATTGCACCAAAGCACCATGGGCTGCGGTAAAACCAACCGCGACGGTCACCGTATCGCCGGTTTCGGAAACGGTGACGCTATGCGTCCCCGCGACCGCTTGCAGGCTGCGGGCGACGGCAGCTTCCGCAATGGTCCGGCGATCCTCGGCGTCCAGTCCGACAATCGCCGCGCGGGCGCCATCGTTCGCGGCTTGCTGGACGCTGTGCGCCAAGAGGAAATAATGCCCGTAGACGAGCACCCCCATCAGCAGCACGAGCAGCAACGGCAGCACCAGCGCCATTTCCACAATGGCGGCGCCGCGCTGTTCGCATACCAGCGTACGCGCCAACGTGGTGGGGTGCATGGGGGCAAAAGCCGGAGGTTGGGCAGCAATCATGCGCACAGAATGGCGCGTCCGCATAAAAACGGGGTCGACACGCGCCGACGCCATTTTTGCGTAATTTACATATCGGGTGGCGCAGTTTCCGTCGAGCAATCGGCGGATTTTCGGCCAGCCAGCCAACCCGTTGCCACCGGGTCAACGGGCGGCTGCGGGAGTTTGATCGAAAATATGTTTATTCGGTCGGTTCCAGCTTGTCCTGGGTGCGATGTTCGAAATCAGAGGCATCGTGACGTTCACGAAGCTGGCTGGCAGGATCGCCGGTCACGCGATTGACCATCCGTCCCCGCTTCACCGCGGGTCGTTTGGCAAGTTGATCGGTCCACCGCTGGACATTCTTGTAATCCAGCACCTGCAAAAACTCGCCGGCATCATAGACCAGCCCCTTGGCGAGCGCGCCATACCAGGGCCAGATGGCCATATCGGCGATCGTGTAATCGGCGCCGGCGATAAATTCGCTGTCGGCCAGCCGCCGGTCGAGAACGTCCATCTGCCGCTTCACTTCCATGGCGTAGCGGTTGATCGGATATTCCTGCTTCGTCGGCGCGTAAGCGTAAAAATGCCCGAAGCCGCCACCAAGGAACGGCGCGCTGCCCATCTGCCACATCAACCACGATAGCGTTTCCGCACGCTTGGCGGGGTCCGTCGGCAGGAAGGCGCCGAATTTTTCGGCGAGATGGATCAGGATCGCGCCCGATTCGAACACCCGGATCGGTTCCGCGCCGCTGCGGTCGACGAGCGCGGGGATCTTGCTGTTGGGATTGGCGCCGACAAAGCCGCTGGAAAACTGGTCGCCTTCGCCGATATTGATCAGCCAGGCGTCATATTCCGCACCGGCATGCCCCGCCGCGAGCAGCTCCTCGAGCATGACCGTCACCTTCACGCCGTTGGGCGTGCCGAGCGAATACAGCTGGAGCGGATGTTTGCCGACCGGCAGTTCCTTGTCGTGCGTCGGTCCGGCGATCGGGCGGTTAATATTGGCGAAGCGGCCGCCGCTATCCTTGTCCCACGTCCAGATTTTCGGCGGCACATATTCGGTTTGATCGCTCATTTCGACGCTCCGCGTTAGAATTTCATACTGATCGGTATTTAAACACTGACGAGGAGGACGTCCAGCCCCGCCGCATCAAATAATGCTATCGACCCTGAAAGCCGCGATGGCGTCGTCGCTATAACCCAGTTCGCGCAGGATGATGTCGCTATGCTCGCCGACGCACGGCGCGCGCACCGCGGCGGCCTTGGCGCTCGCCGACAGGCCGACAGGCGCGCGGATCACCGGGGCAGGTGCCGACGCCCCGGGATAATCCACCGGTTCGACGATCTCCATCGCCGCGACCTGCGGTTGCGCGAGCGCTTCGCCGGGCCGCAGCACCGGCGCCGCCGGTACCCGTGCCGCACCTAGCTCGGCAATTGCGTCGGCGCTGGTCCGCTCGATGCACCAGCGCTGCATGATCGCGCTGAGCTCTGCACCATTGTCGCCGCGCAAAATGTCGCTGGCGTACAGCGGGTCGTCCACCAGCTCGGGCAGCCCGACCAGATTGGCCCAGCGGGCAAAGATGCCGCCCCCGACGATCTGGGTGACGATCCACCCGTCGCGGGTGCGGAAGATGTCGGTCGGCCCCGAACTGAAGCTGCGATTGCCGATCGGCTGCCGCTCGATCGCGTTCAGCGCATGATCGATCGCGAGCGAATTGGTGAAAGCCAGCGCGGTGCCGAGCAGCGATCCCGACACGCACTGCCCCTTCCCCGTCGTCTCGCGCTCGTGCAGGGCCAGCATGACCCCGAACGCAAGGTGCAGCGCCGTTCCGAAGTCGACATAATTGACCTGTGCGCGATAGGGTTGGTCGGGCGTCCCGGTCAGGTGGACCGCGCCCGACATCGCCTGGCCCACCGCGTCGAAGCCGACATTGCGCGCCAGTGGCCCCCGGCTCCCGAAAGCCGACGCCGTCGCCAATATGATCCGCGGATTGATGGCCGAAACGCTGTCATAATCGAGCTCCAGCTTGACCAGCGCGTCGTGCGGCAGATTGGCGACGACAACATCGGCGCTCGCAACCAGCCGGCGCACGATGTCGCGGCCTTGCGGGCTGCCCGGCTTCAACGTCAGGCACCGCTTGCCCCGGTTCATTTGCAGGAACATGGCGCCCGAACCATCGTCCGCGACCGGCACGGTATAACGATCATCGTTGCCGCCCGGTGCCTCGATGCGGATCACGTCGGCGCCATAATCGGCAAGCAGCGCCGCGCAATAAGGACCGGCAATATAGCGGCCAAAGTCGATTACGCGAATTCCCGTCAGCGGCACGCCTTGCTCTCCCCGGACATTGTTTCTGCGCGGGCTAGCAGGCGCCCGTCGAGCGGACCAGCGCCTTTGTCGAAACGCGGCGCTTGCGCTGGATCGCCAAAGCCATAAGGTCGGCACATTATTTCAAACGGGGACAACATCATGGCGCGCTTCGCACTCGCCCTTGCGGCGGTTTTGGCTTGTTCGACTTCGGTCTTTGCGCAAGCGCCGGCTTCGCCGCCGCTCACCGACGCAAAGACCGATAAATGGGACGTCAACGCGCCGCCCGGCATGACAACGCGCAAGGTTCCGATCGCGGTCGACGAAGGCAGCTGGATGAACGTCGATGTGTCGCCCGATGGCCGCACCATCGCCTTCGACCTCCTCGGTGATATTTACACGATGCCGATCGAAGGCGGCACCCCGACGCGCATCGCCGAGGGGCTGGCATTCGAGCACCAGCCGCGATTTTCGCCCGACGGTCAACGGATCGCCTTTGTGTCGGATGCGGGTGGCGGCGACAATATCTGGCTGATGAACCGCGACGGCAGTGGTAAGGTGCAGTTAAGCAAGGAAGATTTCCGCCTGCTCAACCAACCGAGCTGGAGCCCCGACGGGCAGTTCATCGTCGCCAAGAAGCACTTCACCACCGGGCGTTCGCTCGGCACCGGCGAGGTTTGGCTGTATCATGTGTCGGGCGGCGCCGGGGTGCCGCTGGTGAAGCGGCCGAACGAGCGACATCAAAAGGAACTGGGTGAGCCGGTGTATGCTGCCGACGGCAAGAGCGTCTTCTACACCCGCAACGTCACCCCCGGCCCGATCTTTGAATATGCGCAGGACAGCAACACCGGCCTGTTCGCCATCGAGCGCTACGACCTTGATGAGGCGACGGTCAGCACCGCGGCTTCGGGAGCGGGCGGCGCCGTGCGACCGACGCCCTCGCCCGACGGAAAGCTGCTGGCCTTTGTGCGCCGCGAAGCCACCCAGTCCAAGCTGTATGTCAAGGATCTGGCATCGGGCATCGAACGCAAGCTTTACGACGCACTCGATCAGGATGTGCAGGAAACCTGGGCCGTCACCGGCGTATATCCGAACATGGCGTGGACGCCCGACAGCCGCGACATCATTTTCTGGGCTGGCGGCAAGCTCCGCCGCGTCGGCAAGGACGGCGGCGAGGCGCGGATCATTCCGTTCAACATCAACGACGACCGCGTCATCATAGACGCCACGCACCCGGCGGTCGAGGTCGCGCCCGACAGCTTTACCACGCAGATGCCGCGCTGGGCCGAGATGTCGCCTGACGGACGCAGCATCGTGTTCGAGACGCTCGGCAAATTATATGTGAAACCGGCGGCGGGCGGTTCGCCGCGGCGACTGACCGCGGGTAGCGACAATGCGATGGAAGCGTGGCCGAGCTGGTCGCGCGACGGCAAGTCACTGGTGTTTGTGCGCTGGACCGACAGCGGCATGGGCGAGATTCACACGGTCGGCGCGGGCGGCGGGGCGTCGCGCAAGATAACGAGCGTTCCCGGCCTCTATGCCGAACCGCGCTTTTCGCCCGACGGCAAGACGATTGTCTTTGAACGGCGCCGTGGCGGCGGCCTGACCTCGACGCGGTGGAGCGAGGATCCGGGCGTCTATCGGATCGCGGTCGCGGGCGGCAAAGCCGAACGGGTGAGCGCCGACGGTGCGAAGCCACAATATGGCGCGACCGGTGATCGCATTTTCATGATCACTGCGGCCGACGGCAAGAGCCAGTTGGTGAGCACCGACCTGAACGGGCAGGACAAGCGCAGCCACGCCAATGGCGAGTTGGTCAGCGATTACGAAATATCGCCCGACGGCCGCACGCTCGCCTTTCGCCAGAATTACGACGCCTATGTCACCCCGCTGATGCCAGGCGGGCAGGATGTTTCGCTGGGTACCAAAAGCGGGGCGTTACCGGTCACCCGCGTCAGCGGCAGCGGCGCCGAATATATGCACTGGTCGGACGGCGGTCGCCGTCTTCACTGGAGCCGCGGCGCGACACTGTTCAGCGCCGATCTCGGCCAGCTGCTCTCAAGCGCGCCTGGTGACGACAAGGCGGTGAAATTTACGCCGCCGAGCGACGGCATATCGCTGGCGATGACGCAGCGGGCCGCCAAGCCGCGCGGCACGGTCGTCATCACCGGCGCGAAAATCCTGACCATGGCGGATGCCACCGGCGGGGTAGTCGACAATGGCGCGATCGTGATCGAGAATGACCGCATCACCGCGGTCGGCCCGCTGGCGGCGATCAGCATTCCGGCGGGCGCGACGACGATCGATGCGACCGGCAAGACGATCGTCCCCGGCTTCGTCGATGCCCACGCCCACGGTCCGCACGGTGACGATGAACTGATTCCGCAACAGAACTGGTCGGAAATCGCCAATCTCGCGATGGGCACGACGACGAGCCACAATCCGTCGTCGCGCGCGTCGGAAATCTTTGTGTCGTCCGAAATGCAGCGCGCCGGGCTGATCCTCGCCCCGCGCATTTTTTCTACCGGCGAGATCATTTATGGCGCCAAGGCGGCGGGGATCTATGCCGAGATCAACGGCTATGACGACGCGCTCGCCCATATCCGGCGATTGAAGGCGCAGGGCGCGCACAGCGTCAAAAACTACAATCAGCCGCGCCGCGATCAGCGCCAGATGGTGGTCAAGGCCGCGCAGGCAGAAAATATGCTCGTCGTGCCCGAGGGCGGGTCGCTTTACACGATGGATGTCTCGCTGATCCAGGACGGCAATTCGACCGTCGAGCACAATATCCCGCTGCATGTCTTCTACCAGGATCTGGTGCAGCTGTGGGGACAGACGCAGGTCGACTATACCCCGACGCTGGTGGTGACTTATGGCGGCCCCGCGGGCGACCCATATTGGCGCGCGCATACCAATGTGTGGGAACATCCGATCCTGACCCGCCATATCCCGCCCACGCAGCTCGCGGCAAACAACAAGCGGCGGACGATCGCTCCCGAAAGCGACTATGTCGACGACGACGCCGCGCGCCAGGCAGGAAAGATCGCCGCCACCGGGCGCATGGTGTCGATTGGAGCGCACGGGCAGCAGGCCGGGCTCGGCGCGCATTGGGAAATCTGGTCGTTCGTGCGCGGCGGGTGGAGCAATATTGACGCGCTGCGCGCCGCGACGATCATGCCCGCCACCTCGCTCGGCTATGGCAAGGATGTCGGATCGCTCGAGGCAGGTAAGCTTGCCGACTTGCTCATCCTCGACGCCGATCCGACGCAGGACATCCGCAACACCGAGCGCATCCACCGCGTGATGCTCGGCGGGCGACTTTACGATCCGCTGACGATGAACGAGGTCGCGACGGGCAATCGTACGCGGGCACCCTATTGGTGGGAGGCCGAAAAGCCCTGATGGGGGCGCCATCGGGCGGCGGACTCGCGAAATTGTGACGAGAGGGTTGCAACTCGCGCGAGCCGCCGCTAGGGGCGTCACCTCTCAGCGAGGAGAGTTGGCTGAGTGGTCGAAAGCGTCGCACTCGAAATGCGAAGTGCCGGCAACGGTACCGAGGGTTCGAATCCCTCACTCTCCTCCATTTACCCCCCGATTTGACCACCATGGACACCGCCCCGGCGCAAAGGCCGGGACGGTCGGTGGCCGTTACATCCGGATGCCGGGTAGCGACGGGGCGGTCAGCGCGGCGACGATCGCGCCGACGACCAGGAACAGCACGATCGCGACGATGACGACGACAACCGTGTATCCCACTGCCTTGTCCTGCGGCACTTTCATCAGCACCGGCAGGCCAAGGTAGAGCAGATAGAGGCTGTAGAGGCCGAGCAGCCCCAGGATAGCAAGCGCCGGAACCAGCCCGAATATGCCCGCGACCCAACCCGCGGTTGCGGAGTAGGCCGCGACCTTCAGCGCCTGCACCTGATTCTTTTGGCCGCCGAAGTTCGGCGCCAGTCCATCGATGACCAGCGACAGCGCGAACACCGTCGCCAGCGCGAGTCCATAGGACAGGATGGCCGAAACGAGCGCGGTGCCGATCGGCGGATGAAAGCTGATGCCAAAGGCGCCATAGCCGAACACCTGCCCGCCGATGAACTGGGCAACCGGCCCGATGGCGGCCAGCACCAATATATAAGGCACATAGATCGATTGCACCGTGGCTGGTTCGGTGTCGATCATGGCCCATGTTTCGCGGGGTTTGAGCAGGATATTCTTGGCGCGTTCCACGATGCCCGATGGCGGGCTATGGGGCGGCGGTGGGCTGCTTGTCGGAATGTCGTTCATGCTATGCCTTTCCCTGTTGCATTCAACACGGCCCGCAATCCTCCCGGACACGCCGCGTACGAACCCTTCCATAGTTTCGCATGCTCTGCCGTCTGTTGCGCGTGTCACAGGCCGGAATCGACCGACCGGCGGGCCCGCGAAGTGTAACAGGGTTGAAACGACATGGAATAGCCATAGATTACGAGCATGCAGACCGAATCCGCCGCCCCGACCAACTTGATCGTCACCGCACCGCTGATCGGTGCCGCCAGCTTTGCGCCCGGCGATATCGTGCGTCATCGCATGTTCGATTTTCGCGGCGTCGTGTTCGACATCGACCCGGTGTTTGCCAACACCGACGAATGGTATGAAGCGATCCCGGAGGAAATCCGGCCATCGAAAGAGCAGCCTTTCTACCATCTGCTCGCGGAAAACGGCGATTCATCCTATATCGCCTATGTCAGCCAGCAGAATTTGATCCCCGACGCCGACGGCGGTCCGGTCGATCATCCGCAGATCGACGCGATGTTCGATGGTCTGGATCAGGGGCGTTATCGCGTGCGCGCTATCCACCGGCATTGACCAGTCGCGGATACCCGGCAGGCGGTATCAGGCCTTCAGTTTCCAGCCCGACGCGAGCAGACGATAGGTGACCAGCCCCAGGACTATATTGGCCGCGACCAGCACGGCGATCGCGGTTAGGACGGGATGGGCGATCGTCGAGTCGACGGTGCCGATAAAGCCGTAGCGGAAACCCATGATCGCGTAATAGACGGGATTGCCGTGGGCGATCGTCTGGAACCATGGCGCGAGCCGGTCGACCGAATAGAAGGTGCCGGACAATAGCGCGAGCGGCGTGACGACAAAGTTGGTGACCGCGGCGGCATGGTCGAACTTCTCCGCCCACACCGAGGTGATCAGACCGAGAAAGCCCAGCATCATCGCGCCGAGGATCGCAAACAGCGCGACCGCCCACAGATGATCGGCGCCGACATGAACGCCGGGCCACAACGACATCGCCAGCCAGAGCGCGAAGCCCACCAGCATCGCCCGCGTGATGGCGGCGCCCACGAGCGCGATCATCAACTCGCCGACCGCGAGCGGCGGCATCAGATAGTCGACGATCGTCCCCTGGATCTTGCCGACCAGCAGCGAAAAGCTGGAATTGGCAAAACTGTTCTGCAGCATCGCCATCATGATCAGCCCCGGGGCGATGAAATCGGCGAACGGTACGCCGATCACCTGTCGCCCCGCGCCGCCCAGCGCGACGGTGAAAATCACCAGGAACAAGAGCGTGGTGATCGCCGGCGCCCAGATTGTTTGCAGCTGGACCTTGAAAAACCGCCGCACCTCCTTGACATAGAGGGCCAGCATCCCCGGCACATTCAGCGCGCGGATATGCGGCACGCCCGGCTCTGCAAAGGGGCGCGCAGCCGCAGATTCGGTCGAGTCGGGGCGTAAAAATTGGGGCTGGTCGTTCATGGCGTTCTCGCCTATCGCCTCCCCGATCCTACCGCAAGCTGGGCAATGGCACCGATCCCGACAGGTCGGCTATCGCGCCGCCGGATTGCCCGCTGCGTGGAATGACGAGGAATAGATTATGTCATGGACCGACGAGCGCATCGAAAGCCTGCGCACAATGTGGGAAAAGGGGCTGACCGCCAGCCAGATTGCCGATGAACTGGGCGGCGTCAGCCGCAACGCGGTGATCGGCAAAGCGCATCGGCTTGGGCTGAAGTCACGCCCGTCACCGGTGAAGGCGACCGACAAGGTCAAGCCCAGCAAGCCGGCAGCTACGTCGGCCCCCAAAGCCCCTGCCCCAGCCGCTGCGCCGCGCGCTGCGGCACCGGTCGCCCCGCGTCCGGCTGCGCCTGCGCCTGCAATGCCGAAGGCAGAGGCGCGCCCCGCGGTCGAGACCCCGACCGCCGATGGTACGATTGGCGAGCAGGTGCCGAAAGCCGACCAGCCGCGCATCGTCTCGATTGGCCCGGGCGGCTTTATCCGCCAGGGGCCGGGCGACCAGCAGGCACCGATTCCGCCGGCACCGCCGCGCCGCCTCGTTCCGGCGAAGCCGAGCCCGGAGATCGCCGACAAGACCAGCCTGCTCGATCTCAATGATCGTATCTGTCGCTGGCCGATGGGGCACCCCGGCGAACCCGACTTCCATTTCTGCGGTGCCCCGGTCAATCCGGGCTTCCCCTATTGTGTCGAGCATTGCGGCCGCGCCTATCAGGCACAGCTGCCCCGCGGCACCCGCCGTCCGCCGCCCCCCCCGCCGTTCGGAGGTCCGCGAGTTCGTTGAGGCAAGTTCGGTGAGCCGCGTTCGGTGAGGCCTTTTGCGCAAGAATTTGAATTTGCACGCGCGCTGGGTCTGCAAATGGTCGAGCGCGGTGACGGTCGCTGCGTGATGGCGATCGACGTCGAGCGTGAGCGCCATTTCAGCCCGCAGGGCGCCGCGCACGGCGGCGTCGCCTATTCGCTGGCCGATACCGCGATGGGCGGCGCGCTGACCAGCCTGCTCGACGACGGCTTGTGGTGTGCGACGCTGGAGATCAAATTCAACTATCACGTCCGCGTCGGCGAAGGTCGGCTGACCTGCGAAGCGGAGGTGTTGCACCGCGGCAAGCGCGTCGCCAATATCGACGCCAAACTCTACCAGGGCGGCCGACTGGTAAGCAGCGCAAATGGCAATTTCGCCATCTTTGCAGCGCCGACCACTCGATAGCCGAAAGGCGCCGGATCTTGCGATCCGACGCCTTTCAACTTTTGCTTCCGAAGCTGTTTAGAAGCGGAAGCTGAGCGTCCCGCGCACGCTGTGGGTGCGGAAATTGTCGCTGCTGCGCTTCATATCGGTCCCGCCGCCATTGAGCAGGAACGGGTTGGTCGGCGGCGCGGTGCCCGGACCGACGTTGACGACAAAATCATCGTCCTTGATGTCGGTGTAGAGATATTCGAGCCCGACCGAGATGTTGTTCGTCACCATCACTTCGGCGCCGCCGCCGGCGGTGTAACCCCAGCCGTGCGTCTTGCCGTTATCGGCAAAGCTGTTGGCGCCGTTGCTCGTCGAGAAGCGGTTGTCCAGCCGCGCATAGGCGCCGCCGCCGGTCACATAGAACAGAGCGCCACCACCCGGCGTGTAACCGGCACGAAGGCGGGCATTGGCCTGATAATCGGCTTCGCGGCTGAAGGTGTAGCTGGCGGGGGTCGTCGAGAAAGCGCTGACGCTATCGCGCGCGACGCTACGGCCGCCTTCGATCACGGCACCGAGTACGAAATTACCCATGCGCTTGTCGAAGCCGAAGCGCGCGAAATATTCCGGGCCGTCCTTGTCATTGCGACAGTTCAGGTTGGCGCTGCTGGTTGCCGCACCGTTACAAAAGCCGGTCGAGAAGGCGTTGGCGCCGCCAACGGTCGTGACCTGGTCGCCATAGGTGCCGTCACGATTGGTGTCGAACAGGACGGTTTCGCCGCGATCGCTGCCTTGCAACGTGCCGCCGCCGCCGATGCTGATGTACGGACCGTCGAAATCCTGCGATGGGTCGCGGTCTTGTGCGAATGCCGGAGCGGCAACAGTGCTGGCCGCCAGAACGGCGAAGAGAGAGAGAGCTTTCATGTTTTACTCCACTTTTTGAATGACTTTTTAGTCTCCGGCCAAACACCGTCCGATCGGCGAAAGTTCCCTCGGCCCATGAAAACGCGATGAACCGAGTGCCGGTTGCGCTGCCCACATGCGCTGAAAAGCGCGCTTGCCAGCGGGGTTTCCTGCCACCTATAGCCAAGGCATGAGTCACGATTTGTTCGACGCCGCAACGCCGGTCACCGAGAGCTACAACGCTTCGCAGATCGAGGTACTGGAGGGGCTGGAGCCGGTTCGCCGCCGCCCTGGCATGTACATCGGCGGCACCGACGAGCGCGCGCTGCACCATCTTGCCGCCGAGGTCATCGACAACAGCATGGACGAAGCGGTGGCGGGCCATGCCAACCGTATCGAAGTGACCCTCGATGTCGGCAACCGGCTGACCGTGACCGACAATGGCCGCGGCATCCCGATCGACCCGCATCCCAAATTTCCCGGCAAGTCAGCGCTGGAGGTGATCCTCACCACGCTGCATTCGGGCGGCAAGTTCGAGGGCAAGGCCTATGCCACGTCGGGCGGACTGCACGGCGTTGGGGTCAGCGTCGTCAACGCGCTGTCGATCGACACCGAGGTCGAGGTCGCGCGCGGCAAGCAGCTCTATCGCCAGCGCTTTGCGCGCGGCACCCCGGTCGGCGGCCTCGAGGAGCTCGGTCCGACCCCCAATCGCCGCGGGACCAGCGTATCCTTCATTCCCGACCCCGAGATCTTCGGCGATCACGGGCGGTTCAAGCCGCAGCGCCTTTACCGGATGGCGCGATCCAAAGCCTATTTGTTCGCGGGCGTCGAAATCCGCTGGAAATGTGCGCCGGAATTGATCGGCGACGATACCCCCGCCGAAGCCACCTTCCAGTTTCCCGGCGGGCTCGCCGACCATCTGAAGGAACAGATCGGTACCCGCGAATGCGCGACCGCCGAACCTTTCATCGGGCGCCAGGATTTTCCAGGCGACCAGGGCCGCGCCGAATGGGCGATCGCCTGGCCCTTATGGTCCGATGGATCGTACAGCTGGTATTGCAACACTATTCCGACCCCTGCGGGCGGTACGCACGAGGCCGGGTTGCGATCGGCGCTGACCAAGGGTTTGCGCGGTTTCGGCGAGCTGATCGGACAGAAGAAAGCGGCGCAGATCACCGCCGAGGACGTGTTCAACGGCGGTGAAATGATGCTGTCGGTGTTCATCCGCGATCCGCAGTTCCAGAGCCAGACCAAGGACCGGCTGAGTAGCCCGGAAGCGGCGCGCCTGACCGAAAATGCCGTGCGCGACCACTTCGATCATTTCCTGTCGGACAATATGGACCGCGGCCGCGCGCTGCTGGGGCTTGTGCTCGACCGCATGGACGAGCGGCTCAAGCGCAAGGCCGAGCGCGAGGTCAAGCGCAAGACGGCGACCAGCGGCCGCAAGCTGCGCCTGCCCGGCAAGCTCACAGACTGTGCCAATGACGGCCCGGAAGGCACGGAATTGTTTATCGTCGAAGGCGACAGCGCTGGTGGCAGCGCTAAGCAGGCGCGCGATCGCAAGACGCAGGCGATCCTGCCGATCCGCGGCAAGATATTGAACGTCGCGAGCGCGAGCGCCGACAAGATCCGCGCCAACCAGGAAATCGCCGACCTCGCGCTCGCGCTGGGTTGCGGAATGCGCAAGGATTGCGATGCTGACCGGCTGCGTTACGAAAAAATCGTGATTATGACCGATGCCGACGTCGACGGCGCGCATATCGCGACCTTGCTGATGACCTTCTTCTTTCAGGAAATGCCCGACATCGTGCGCCGGGGGCATGTCTATCTGGCGCAGCCGCCGCTGTATCGCCTTACCGCCGGCAGCATGTCAGCCTATGCGCGCGACGATGCGCATCGTGCCGAACTGGAAGCAACCATGTTCAAGGGCAAGAAGGTCGAGGTCGGCCGCTTTAAAGGGTTGGGAGAAATGAATCCTAACCAATTGAAAGAAACGACGATGGACCCGGCGACGCGCTCGATGCTCCGCGTCACGCTGCCGCGGGAGTATGAGGAGCGTCATCTGGTCAAGGATCTGGTCGACCGGTTGATGGGCAAGCACCCCGAACATCGTTTCCAGTTCATCCAGGCGAACGCCGCAAGCCTCGACGAAGCGGCAATCGACGCCTAGACCTAGGGCGATTTCCGAGGGAGCCGTCGATGATCCGCGAGCATGTCCTTGCCGCCATTCTGCTGGGGTTGCCGTTGACGGCGGGCAGCGCGGCCTCGCAGGCGCCCGAAATCCAGGCCGCGGCCGACGCTGCCTTCGAACGGCGCGCGGCCCAGCTTGTCGGTGTGCTGGGCGGCGCGGTCGCGTTCGCCGACTTTTTCGACCCGAGCTTTCAAGCCGCGTTGCCCGAGGCGCAATTCAAGGCAATGACCGCCAGCCTGATCGCGCAATATGGCAAGCCGATCGCCGTTGAAAAGCAGGTATCGATCGATGGTCGGTCGGGGTCGCTGTTGTTACGGTTCGAAAAAGGCGTTGGCACGGTGCTGCTCGACGTCGGCGCCGATCCCGACGCGCGCGTGATCGGCCTGCGCCTGACCGGCTTCGAGATGGCGAACGACAGCTTCGACACGGTCGCTGCCGAAATTGCCGCATTGGCGGGATCGACCGGCTTCCTCGTCGCCGAAATCACCGGCGACGCCATTCGCCCGCTCGCCTCGGCCAACCCCGACCAGCAATTTGCCGTCGGATCGACGTTCAAACTCTACATTCTGGACGAACTGTCGGCGCAGATCGCCGCGAAGAAGCGCCGCTGGTCCGATGTCGTGCCGCTGTCACACCTCAGCTTTTCGTCGATGGGCACCGCGAACTGGCCGAAAGACACACCTGTGACGCTTCAAAGTCTGGCGAACTGGATGATTTCGGTCAGCGACAACAGCGCGACCGACACGCTGATTCACCTGCTCGGCCGCGAGGCGATCGAGGCAAGGATGCGCGGGGCGGGGCACAGCGATCCCTCGCGCAACATCCCCTTCCTGACGACGGTCGAAGCGTTCGCTCTGAAGGGAAACAATTTTGCAAGCGAGCGCACCGCCTTTCTCGCCGGTGACGATGCGGCGCAGCGCGAACTGATCACCGCCAACCGCGACCGGCTGACGCTCGCCAATGTTGACGGCGTGAGCTTTACGGGCAAGCCTCGCTTCATCGACAGTCTGGAGTGGTTTGCGAGCCCTAACGATGTGGCGCGCCTGATGATCAACGTGCGTCGTCGGCAATCGCCGACGGCGATGTCGGTGATGGCGATCAACCCCGGCGTAAATCCGGGCGCCACCAAGGATTGGAGCTGGCTCGGTTACAAGGGCGGCTCCGAACTGGGCGTAATATCGATGAGCCTGCTTGGCGAACGCAAGTCCGACGGCAAATGGTTCGTGGTCACCGCAAGCTGGAACAACCCCGACGCGCCGGTGTCCACCGAAACGATGGTCAGCCTGGTGACCCGGCTGCTGGCGCTAGCCGCCAAATAGCGGCCTGACGGGCGATGTTTACGCCGTCAACGCGGCAACCAGCGCCTTGACCTTGGCCTGACGCCACTGCGGCGTCGGAGCAACCAGCCAGTAACCCCGCTTCACCGTAACGGACTCGCCGATCTGGCGAACACGGCCCGCCGCAAGATCGGCTTCCGCAAGCATCGCCGGGACATTGGCGTGGCCAAGTCCGTTGGCTGCCGCATCGATGGCGAGACCGGCATCGCCCAAACGCAGCGCGGGTTCGCCATCCGCGACCGGGCAACCTGGCCAGGCGATCCGCGTGTCGCTGCTGCTGCCCGGACCAGCGACGGTCACCATCAGCGGGTCAGCGAGCGCCACGCCCTCATGATCGCCCGCGCCATCGGTCCAGAAGATCGCCAGATCGAGGTTGGCTTCGGTGAAGTCGATCCCGCCGTCGGCGGACACCAAGGTGAAACGCACGTCGGGCGCCTGCTGGCTGTAGCGCGCCAGCCGCGGTGCCAGCCATTTGGCGGTCAGGTCGCGCGGCGCCGCGATCGTCAGCGACTGCGACGATTGCCCCGCCTGCATCGCGCGGACCGATTCCTCGAATTGCAGGAACCCCTGCCGCAGCGCATCGAGCCCGGCCTCGGCCTCGCCGGTCAGTTCCAAGCCCTTGGGCGTGCGGCGGAACAGCACGACGCCGAGCATATCCTCGAGCGCGCGGATCTGCTGTCCGACTGCGGCGGGGGTCACCGCCAGCTCGTCGGCGGCGCGGGTAAAGCTTAAATGCCGGGCCGCGGCATCGAACACGCGCAAGGCGTTCAGCGGCAGGTGCGTACGCTTCATGCGGCGGTCGCAGGCGCCACGAGCGGGAAATGGGGGATCGCGACGAGCATTTGCGACCCGTCGCCGACTTCCATTGCATAGCTGCCGACCATCGACCCCTCGGGAGTCGGCAACGGACAGCCCGAGACATAGTCATAGGCGCCGCCGGGCGCGATCAGCGGCTGTTCGCCGACAACCCCCTCACCCTCGACTTCGCTGATCTGGCCGCGTCCGTCGCTAATCCGCCAGTGACGGCTGATCAGTTGGACCGCCTCGTCGCCGCGATTTTCGATCCGGATATGATAGGCCCAGAACCAGCGCCCCAACGCCGGATGCGACTGTTCGGGCAAATAGCTGACCGACACGCGCACCGTGACCGGTCCGGTCGTTGCGGCAAAGGGAAAGAAGGAGTCGATCATTGTGCTGCCAGATTCCACTAAAGCCCGACGCGGGTCAATGCCTGGTCCAGATCGGCAATCAGATCGCGCGGATCCTCCAGTCCGATATTGATCCGCAGCATGCCGTCGACCACTCCCATGTCGGCGCGCGCTTCGGCACTCACACTGTAATGCGTTGTCGATGCCGGGTGGCAGCACAGGCTGCGCGAATCGCCGATATTGTTCGAAATGTCGACGAGTTCGAGCGCGTTGAGCAGCGCCATCGCCTGCTTGCGGTCTTCGAGGATGAAGGAAAAGATCGGTCCGCAAGCCTCCATCTGGCTCATCGCCAGATTATGCTGCGGATGGCTGGCAAGGCCGGGGTGTAGAATCTTCGGCACGCGCTTTTCGACAAACTTGCCGACCGCCAGCGCGTTTTCGGACTGGCGCCGCGCGCGCAGGTCGAGCGTTTCGAGGCCTTTGAGCACCACCCACGCGTTAAACGGCGACAGGTTTGGGCCGGTGTTACGCTGGAACGGCAGCAGCACGTCGTTGATGAACTTTTCGGTCCCACACACTGCACCGGCGAGGACGCGGCCCTGCCCCTCCATCAGCTTGGTTGCCGAATAAGCAACGACATCGGCGCCAAAGTCCATCGGCCGCTGGAGCACCGCGGTCGCGAACGCATTATCGACTACCGAGGTAATGCCATGCGCCTTCGCAACGCCGCACACATGCTTCATGTCGACGATGTCCATCGTCGGATTGGCTGGCGTTTCAAAGAAAAACACCTTGGTATTCGGCTGAATCGCCCGGTCCCACGCGTCATTGTCGCGGCCGTCGATCACCGTCGTTTCGATGCCGAACCGCGGACAAAGATGGTCGACCAGCCAGCGACACGAGCCGAACGCCGCCTTCGCCGCGACGATATGGTCGCCCGCCGACAGCTGGCAGAGCAAAGCGGTGGTCATCGCCGCCATGCCCGTCGCTTGTGCGCGGCAGGCCTCGGCACCTTCCATCAGCGCGATGCGTTCCTCGAGCATCGCCACCGTCGGGTTTTGCAGCCGCGAATAGGTCATGCCCTGCGCTTCGCCGGCAAAGCGCGCCGCAACCGTCTCGGCGTCGTCATAGGTATAGCCCGACGTCAGGAACAGCGCCTCCGACGTCTCACCATGCTCGCTGCGCCAGGTGCCGCCGCGGACCGCCTGCGTCGCGGGGTGCCAGTTGCGCGTGATGTTGCGATCGAAGCCCGTGGTCTTTTTCATCTGATCTATCCGTTCAAAGCCGCAACAACTGCATCGCCCAACGCCGCGGTGCCAATATCCCCGCCCAGATCGGCGCCGCGGCACCCGTCCGCCAGCACATTTGCGACCGCCGCCTCGATCCGCGCTGCGCTCGCCTCGTCGCCGCCCGAATGGCGGAGCAGCATCGCCAGCGACAGGATCATCGCCAACGGATTGGCAACACCCTGTCCCGCAATGTCGGGCGCGCTGCCGTGGATCGGCTCGTAAAGCCCCTGCTTGCCCTCGCTCAGCGATGCCGACGCGAGCAGGCCGATCGACCCGACGCACATCGACGCCTGATCGGACAGGATATCGCCGAACAGATTGCCGGTGACGACGACGTCGAACTGGCCGGGGTTGCGCACCAGCTGCATCGCGGCGTTGTCGACATACATATGGGTCAACGCGACGTCGGGATAGTCAGCCGCGACTTCGACCACCACGTCGCGCCACAGCTGCGACGTTTCCAGCACATTCGCCTTGTCGACCGAGCAAAGCCGCCCCCGCCGCCCCCGCGCCGCACGGAACGCCACATGCGCGATGCGCCGCACTTCGCTCTCGCTATACGCCATGACGTCATAGCCTTCGCGCTCGCCGGACGGCGTCATGCGGGTGCCCTTTTCGCCGAAATAAACGTCGCCGTTGAGCTCGCGCACGATGAGCAGGTCGATCGCCGACGCGACTTCGGGACGCAGTGCCGAGCTGTCCTCCAGCCCTGCGAACAGCTTTGCGGGGCGCAGATTGGCAAACAGGCCGAGCTCCGAACGCAGGCCGAGGATCGCCTGCTCGGGACGCAAATGGCGTTCGACATTGTCGAAGCGCGGATCGCCGACCGCGCCGAACAGGATCGCATCGGCGGCTTTTGCCTTCGCCAGCGTTTCGGGAGGCAGCGGGTGGCCGGTTGCTTCATAAGCGGCCCCGCCCACCAACGCGCGGTCGAGCGTCACGGGCAGCGCCAGCACGGCGAGTATCTTCTCGGCCTCCGCCATGATCTCCGGACCGATACCGTCGCCAGCCAGCAGCAGGATTTTCAACGCTTCGCCCTTTCGTATCTCGCTCGCCGCTTAGACAGCGGCACCGGTTCACGCAACCGCCCTGCCCAGCCGGTCGATCAATCTTTGCCTTACGCCGCCCAAGTCGCGGTTGCGCCCGTCGAGCAGGTCCCGGTCGATGAAATGGCCGGTGATCGCCAAGGCGTCGATCGCGTCGGCCATCGACGGTGCACTGTCCGAGGCATGGAGGAAGCGCGGAAGGCGAAACAGGCGTTCCTCGAAACCGGCCGCGGCATCGGCGCTGACCGCTCCGCCCGATTTCGGGCTGACGAACGCCAGTCCGTGCGCGGTCCCGGTGACGACGCACTCCTCCAGATTTAACCCGAACCCCAGCTCAGCCAGCAGCAACAGCTCGTACCGCGCCAGAGCCGCCGCCCATTGCCGCGCCGACGACGCGACGCCGACCGCATCGAGCAGCCCCGACAACGCGGCATAAAGCGCCGGATAAGGCTGGCTTTCGGGCAGGATCGTTGCCGTGACGCTCGTCACCCAATCGATTGCCGCCGCCGCCAGCCGTTCGGCGAGCAGCGGTGCGCGGCTCTTGAGCAGTTCGGCGGTGGCGCTCGCCAACTGCTCGTCGGTGCGCGCACGCAATTCCAGCGCGACCAGGTTGCCCGCCATCAGGATCGGGCGCAGCCGCGTCGATCGCCCGCCGCGCACATAGCCCGCAACCAGTCCCGCCTCCCCGGTCAGCGCGCGCAATATCGCCCCATGCTCGCCATGCGCGCGCACCGAACAGATAATGGCGGGGGCGGTCAGGCGGGCCAAAGCACCAGCTGCGTCTGCGTCACCAGCGCGACCTCGGCGCCGTCTTCGGTGCGAATGCGCGTCTGCCAGACCGACACCCGCTTGCCGACCTTGACCGGCGTCGCTTCGCCGATCAGCACCGCGCCTACCGGTCCGGCGCCGAGGAAATTGGTCTTGCTCTCGATCGTCGTCGTTCCGCTCGCCCCTTCAGGCAGGGTCAGAAACGCTCCAACGGCACCGAGACAGTCCGCGAACGCCATGATCGCGCCGCCATGGACAATGTTGCCCGCCGTGCAGATTTCGGGTCGCACCGGCAGCTTTCCCGCGACACGGTCCTTGCTGCCTTCGTCGATCGTCACGCCGAGCGTGGCGGCCAAAGGCATTGTTGCAGCGAAATCCATAAGCGTTCCTCTCAAGCAGTGGGGGGGCTCATCTAAATTCCGTTCGCCCTGAGCTTGTCGAAGGGCTGTTCTTTCTTCTGGTGGCGTCGAAGGCAAGGACGGTGCTTCGGCAAGCACAGCACGAACAGATATGGAGCAGCGCAGAGGTTTCACCGACCCGCATGATAGAAATCATGCACCGCCTGCGCCACTGCCGCGCTTACGCCGGGCGCCTTCTGCAAATCCTCCAGACTCGCGCCGCGGACGGCGCGCGCGGTGCCGAAGTGCATCAACAGCGCTTTCTTGCGCGCCGGGCCGATCCCCGGCACCTCGTCGAGCGGCGAGCTTCCCATCGCTTTCGCGCGCTTCGCCCGGTGCGCGCCGATCGCAAAACGGTGCGCCTCGTCGCGCAGCCGCTGGATGTAGAACAGCACCGCATTGTTCGTCGGCAGCGTAAATTCGCGCCCGTCGGGCAGGTAAAAGGTCTCGCGCCCCGCGTTGCGATCCGGCCCCTTTGCGACCCCGACATAGGGCAGGTCGTCGATACCCAGTTCGGCCAGCACGGCGCCTGCTGCGGAGACTTGCCCCTTGCCGCCGTCGATCAGCACCAGGTCGGGCCATTCGCCCTTCGTTCGTTCGGGATCTTCCTCGATCGCGCGCGCAAAGCGGCGCTGGAACACCTCGCGCATCATCGCGAAATCGTCGCCCGGCTGTGTTTCGGCGCGCTTGATGTTGAACTTGCGATACGCGCCCTTGATCCACCCCTCCGGCCCCGCGACGACCATCGCGCCCAGCGCATTGGTGCCCTGGATGTGGCTGTTGTCGTAGATTTCGATACGCTGCGGCGGGTTCTCCAGATCGAACAGATCGGCGAGCTCGCGCCCCAGCTTGGCTTGCGAGCTGCTCTCGGCCAGCCGCCGGTCGAGCTCCTCGCCGGCATTGCGCACTGCCTGTTCCAGCAGCCGGCGGCGGTTGCCGCGCTGCGGGACACTGATCTCGACCTTGCGCTCGGCGACTTCGCCCAGCGCCTCGGCGAGCAGTTCCATCTCGGCGGGATCGCGATCGACAAGGATCGTCTTCGGTGGCGGCACCGCTTCGTAAAACTGCATCAGGAAGCTCGCCATCACTTCCGCTTCGGGCACGCCCGCGACATGTGCCGGGAAAAAGCTGCGATGGCCCCAGTTTTGCCCGCCGCGAATGAAAAAACCCGCGATGCACAGCTGGCCGCCCTTCGCCGCCAGGGCAAAGACATCGGCATCGCCCAGCCCGTCGGCGTGGACCGACTGGCTGCCCTGGATGAAGGTCAGCGATTTCAACCGGTCGCGCAGCACCGCGGCCTGCTCGTAATCCATCGCGTCGGCGGCCTTGGTCATCGCGTCGCCGAGCCGCTTCTGAACCGCGGTCGAGCGCCCTTCGAGGAAGTCCTGCGCGTCGCTCACCAGCCGCGCATAATCCTCCTTGGTAATGCGGTCGACGCACGGCGCGCTGCACCGGCGGATCTGGTAAAGGAGGCATGGCCGCGAGCGGTTGGCAAAGAAGCTGTCAGTACAGCTGCGCAGCAGGAACGTCTTTTGCAGCGCGTTCAGCGTCCGCCCGACCGACCCGGCGCTGGCGAACGGCCCATAATAGCGCCCCTTGGCACGCCGCGCGCCGCGATGCTTCTGCACCCGCGGGAAATCATGATCCATGCGCAGCAGGATGAAGGGGAAGCTTTTGTCGTCGCGCAGCAGCACATTGTACGGCGGGCGGTAGCGTTTGATCAGCTGCGCCTCGAGCAACAGTGCCTCGGCCTCGCTCGTTGTGGTGACGATCTCCATCGCGCGCGTCTGCGAGACCATGCGCTGGAGCCGCTGCGGCAGCCGCGCGACCTGCGTATAATTGGTTACACGGTGCTTGAGCGCGCGCGCCTTGCCCACGTACAACACATCGCCGCGCGCATCGAGCATGCGATAGACGCCAGGGCGCGCCGGCAATTTGCGCACCACATTGCGAATCGCCTCAGCGCCGCGCTCCAGGTCGGGCTTGTCGTCCGCCGCGTCGCTGCCGCGGATGACATAAGTGGCTTTCTCTTCGTTGAATCGGTCGGGAGCGTTCGGGCGAGCCATGATTTTGCATGTAGGCGATGGCGGTGCGAGCCGCCATAGTGTGCGCGGCAAAACATGGGAGGGGTCTTATGGAATTACGCGGCAAGCTGGCATTGGTCACCGGCGGTAGCGACGGGATCGGGCGCGAGATCGCCCTGCAATTGCAGGGCGCGGGTGCCGATGTCATCGTGACGGGTCGTTCGGCCGAAAAATTGCAGGCGATGGCGGCGCTGGGTTTCGGGGCGATCGCGGGCGATCTATCGACCGCGGCGGGCGTCGATGCCGTCGTCAACGGCGTGTCGGGCAAACCGCTGGCGCTGCTCGTCAACAATGCCGGGGTGGGCAGCGATTACGCGCTGGACGACGCGACCACGCTCGACAGCGCCGCGCATTGCATCCGCACCAATCTCGACGCGCCGATCGCGCTCTGTACGCGGTTGCTACCGGTGCTGCGCGCGCAGCCGGAGGCGGCGATCGTCAACGTCACCTCGGGCCTCGCCATCGCACCGCGCGCTGGCGGTTCGATCTATTGCGCCACCAAGGCCGGATTGCGCAGCTATACGCAAGCGATCCGTCATTTGCTCAAGGACAGCAATGTCCGCGTGATCGAGGCGCTGCCGCCTGTCGTCGAAACCAACATGACTGCGGCGCGCACCGGCAAGAAAATGAGCGCGCATGATTGCGCGGCGGAGATCGTCCACGGCATCCGGACCGGGAAGTGCGAGGTCAATGTCGGAATGGTGAAGATGTTGCAGCTGATCCACAGCATCTCACCGGCGCTGGCGCGACGGGTCATGATCCGGTTTTGAGGAATTTTGATTCCCCGCGTGAACTGGAGCCAAAGCACCGAACGACGACTGCTGGGTGGCTTCGCGATCTTTCCAAACTTGTCATCCCGGCGAAGGCCGGGATCTCACCCTCTCGGACTACCGCAGCGAAGAGCTCCCGGCCTTGGCTGGGATGACGATGATAGAGACGGACGCCCTCGACCGAAAACTACCTCAACCCCGTGCACAGCAAAACGCCCGCGGAAATCCGCGGGCGTTCTGTCATCCGACGGCAGCGGCGACCTTAGCCCTTGGCAACGCCCGCAATCGCCTGATCGACCAACGCCTTGTCGGTGGCGGCGTCATGCTTGTCCGCAATCAGCATCGCAGCCGCCTCGGTCGCGGCCTTGGCGGCGGCGGTGCGCACCTCGACAAGCGCGCTGGCCTCGGCGGCCGCAATGCGGTCCTCGGCCATCTGCTTGCGGCGCGCGATCAGCGCGGTCGCATCGGCCTTGGCCTTGGCGACCAACGCTTCGGCCTCGGCATCGGCGCGGGCGCGCACGTCGTCGGCCTCTTTCGCCGCCGAAGCGAGCTTCGCTTCATATTCCGCCTTCAGCGATTCGGCTTCGAGCCGCAGCGCTTCGGCCTCGTTCAGCTGGCGCGAAATCTCGGCAATCTTGTTGTCGAGCATCGTGCCGATCGCTTTAGGAACGCCTTTCCAGGCCAGAATGGCCAGAAAAACGAGCATCGCGATCGACACCCAAACGGTGGCGTTCAGGCCGAACGCAGTCGGCTCGGCGGCGCCTTCGGCCAGGATCAATGCGAGATTAGCCACGGAGCACCGCCTTCACTGCTGCCTTCGCGTCGGTTGTCGACACCTTCGCGCCGGACAATTTTGCCACCAACTCGCTCGCGGCTTCCGACGCCACCGATTCGATTTCGGCCATCGCCGAAGTCTTGGCGGCGGCAACCTCCGCTTCGGCCGCCGTCAGCTTCGCTCCGAGCTCGGCGTCGACCTTGGCCAGACGCTTTTCGGCGTCCTTCGCAGCCTTGTCCTTGGCTTCCGCGACCGCCTTTTGCGCCGCGGCGCGGCTCGCCTCGCCCTGCTGGCGATAGCTTTCTTCCAGGCTGTCTGCGGCCGCATGCGCGGCTTTTGCAGCGGCGAGGTCGTCGGCCACCTTGCGGTCGCGTGCGTCCACCGTCGCTTCGATTTTCGGCAGCATACCGCGGCCGATCACCAGATAGATTCCGGCGAACACGACCAGCAGCCAGAAAAGCTGCGAGGCAAGATACCAATTGTCAGCGGTCAGCTGGGCTATCTGGGGCATGAAAGGCGAACCTTGAAAACTTGAAACACCTGCATGGCGCCGCCGGTTCCGAGGGAGCCGGCGTCACCATGATCGTCCTGAAATCAGACGACGAAGAGCAGGATCATCGCAACGACGAACGCCAGCAGGCCGAGAAGTTCGGCAGCGGCGAAGCCGATGAACAGGCGGCCCTGCTGGCCGTCGGCGGCTGCCGGGTTGCGCAGCGCGCTTTCGAGGAAGCTGCCGAACACATTGCCCACGCCGATGGCGGCCATGCCGGCACCGATGGCTGCCAGACCGGCACCGATCAGCTTTGCTGCTTCTGCGTCCATTGTAATAACTCCTTGGTGTAAATGTTTATTTCAAAACGATATTAGTGAAGATTGACCGCGTCGTTGATATACAGCGAGGTCAACAGGGCGAAAACATAGGCCTGGATGCCGGCAACGAGCAGTTCGAGCGCGCTGATCCCGATCATCAGGGTGAAGCTGAGCACCGACACGACCGAGCCGATGACGAGATTGTCGGCGTTAAAGCCGTTGATCACGAAACCCGACAACACCTTCAGCAGCACGTGACCCGCGGTCATCGCGACGAAGAGCCGCAGCCCGAGGCTGAACGGACGGATCATGAACGAGATGAACTCGATCACCGCGATGAACGGAATCATCGGCAGCGGGGTGCCGTGCGGCACGAAGAGCGAGAAGAAGTGCAGGCCATGGCGCCAGAAGCCGACGACAAGCACGATCGCGAAGCTGAGCAGCGCGAGCACGCCGGTGATCGCGATATGGCTCGTTACCGTGAAGGGATGCAGGCCCAGCACGCCCAGCGGCAACATGCCGAGCAGGTTGCAGAACAGGATGAACATGAACAGCGAGAAGACATAGGGCGTATATTTGCGGCCTTCGGTGCCGATATTCGCCATCATCATGTTCGAGATGAAGCCGGTGAAGCCTTCGACCGCGGCCTGCCAGCGGCCCGGTACGAGCTGGCGGCGCATACCGCCCCACATGAAAAGGCCGAGCGCGATCGCGGCGACGACCATCCACAGCGCGCTGTTGGTGAACAGGATTTCATGCCCGCCGAGATTGAAACCGCCGCCGAGCGGAGTCACCTCGAACTGGTGCATTGGGTCGATCTTGCCGGATTCCGCCGCCACTCTTCACTCCACGCGCATAGCGGAACGACCGATAGCGCCGTCCCGTCAGAATATCTTTCAAGCCCAGCTATTTGCGAGGCGTTGTTGTCAGGCGAATGATGTTCCGGAACGCCACGACGATGCCCATAAACAACATTCCCAACAGACCCCAGGGCGAGGTTCCCGCAAAACGGTCGATCAGCCAGCCGAACAAGGCACCGCCGATCAATCCGCCCAGCAGTTCGGCCAGAACGCGGTTTCCGAGCCGGTAGTTGGCATCGGATTCCGGTCCGGCGTTCACCGCGGTCCGCTTTGCTTCTGCGGCTTCGGCCCGGTCCAACCGCTCGGTGAGCGAGACCAGGCGCGAATCCTCTGAAGCTGCTTCCGGATCGCTGCCGTTCTCCGTCATTTCCCGCCATCCTCCTGAAACAGAACCGGAAAGCCCCGATTCCGCTTGCGAAAAAAGGCCCGAAAAATCGGGAGACCCCTAAGGCGCGGTCCGTTTAGGAATGACGTCCCATTAAGTCAATGCTTGTGGTGCTGCGCACAAAAATGCCGCCGCGTTTAGGGAGCGCGGCGGCATGTCGCGCCCGCGGGCGCGCTTGAAAACCGGTAAGACTTACGGGCAGCTGGGGTTGCGCACCGGCGGGCTGCTGTCGCGTGTCATCCAGCGGCCGTCGGGCGCCTGATATTTTTCGCCCGGCTTGGTATTCGCGATCAGGTTGCAGCCACTGGTAAAGGCAAACTGCTGCACCGTGCTGCCGGTGGCCTGCGCGCGCTCGGTATAGGCCGCCTTGCGCTTGATGTTGATATCCTCGACCAGCGCCCGGATCGCCGGCGTCGGGGGCGTTGCAAAGCCCAGATAGCCGTCGGGCTGTTCGCCGATCTGGCCCGCGGCGCGCGCTGCGGCATAGGCGGGGTCGCGCTGCGCCATCGCCGACGGCACGGCCAGCGCCACGGCGGCGGTCGCAGCCACAGCAGCCAGCGCCAGGCCGGTTGGTTTCCACATTTTCACACGCATCTGTTCATTCCCTGTCATCAGAATATCTCGCTATTCTGTTCGATGAGCTTCTTGGCGTCGCCGTCCAGCCTGTACACCACTTCCTGACGAATGTTGATGTTCAGGTTGATCTCGATCGGCTTGTCGGGAGTGTCGATCTGCACACAGGCCGCGAGGGCCATTGCGCCGGTCATCACCGCCAGACTGCGAGCGATAATGGCACGCCTCCTTGCCCGGTTCTTGGTCTCGTTCATCGCATAGGCTCGCTTTCTGGAGGCTGAACGGTTGGATTTGAGCGACTAAGCGCCGCTTCGGCTTCTTCCTGCGCGCGGATCAGCGCGGGCAAATTCTGCTCGATCAGTAACGACGGATCGTAAAATCCCCTCGCCGAGGTCAGCAGCTGGCGGAACGGTGCGGTGATCTTCACATTGAAGACAAGCGGCAATTTGGCAACCTGGTTGGTCAGGAAGTTGCGCGTCGCCCCTTCCCCCTGCCCCACGCCGCCAAAGCGAATGTCGGTCACCATTTCGCCGTCCAGATCCCCGTTCAGCACGATCGTCAGATCGTCGTATTTCAGGCTGCGCAGTGCGCCAAAGGCAAAATTGGCGATCGCGCCCAGGTTGCGGTTCGACAGTTCGCCGACATAGGCGAGCGTGCCGCCGCCTTCGCGCGCGTCGATCCGCCCGCCAACGATTCGCCCGCCAAGTCCGTCGAATACGACCGGCAGCGTTCCGTCGAACTTGCCGGTGGCATTGATATTCTCGAAGCCGAAGCTTTGCAGGAAGACCGCGGCATCGACCCCCACGACGTCAAAGGTCATCCGCCGCGGCTGGTCGGCGGCAAAGTTCAACGTCGTCGGATGCAGCAACAACTCGCCGCCCGCAAACGGCCAGCGCCCGCCCTCGACCCGCACCCGGCTGTCGCCGAGCAGCTGATATTCGATCTCGCCATCCAGCACGGGGATGCCCGGATTGATCTCCTTGATTGTCGCGACCTGGCGCGGGGCCGAGCGCAGGCCGATCAGGTCGTCAAAGGTCAGCGTCGTCGTCAGCCCGCTGACCGGGCCAAAGGCGGCGGCCAGGCTGGCGTCGGCGGTGGCAAAGGTGCCGCGGCTCGTTACTCCGTCGGCGGTCCATTCGATCCGTCCGTCGCCAACCACCGATCCGCGCACATTGGCGACGACGCCGAGCGCCAGGCTGGTCAGTTGGTCAGGCTGAAAGCCCTCGTCAAAGCGCAGTTCGCGAACGACGAGATCCGCCGAACCGCTGCTGTCGGCAAACCGGTGGCGCAGGACGGTGTCGAGGATTTTTGTACCGGTCTTTTGTTCGTTGAATCCCGCCTTGGCGTTGATGACCCCGTCGGCGAATCGTAGCGTTGCGCCGGTGCTGGCGAGTGGCGCAAAGCGCGCATCGGCTGCGGCGTCGGTCAACAGCAGCCCGCCGTCGAGGGTGAGCGCGCCGCCGGCCCAGCGCCAGGCGCCGCCGATGTCGCTCATGTTCAGCGGTACCGCGGCGATCTTGCCGCTGGCGCCGCCGAGCTCGCCGGCCATGCCCTGTGCGGTCCGCCGTCCGGTCACGCTTTGGGCCGCAAACCGGGTCACCGCCTCGCCCGCCCCCAGCCGGAAGTCGGCGCGGGCAAGCGACCAGCGCATCGTGGCGAGATCGAGCGCCGCAGGACCGCTGGTCAATATGAACGGCGAAGACCCGCTCGTGCCGCGAAGATTGACCCCGGGGATGCGGAGCTGGCCCCGCAGGCCGTCGGGACCGGCGGTAAGCAGCGGTGTGCCGGGCCGGCTGCACATATCGATCGCAGTTGATCCGATACGGAAGTCGGCGAGCACAATACGATCGGCGGTGACCCGGCTGCAGCCACCGTCCAGCGCCAACGCGCCGGTTGGGGCGAGGAAGCCTTTCAGCGGAACGCTCAGCCGGTCGATCCGCCCGCCCGCAAGTGCCCCGGACAGGTCGGCGCGTGTCGCAAAACGGATCGGGGCGTTCGGACCGCCCGAAAAACGTATCGGCGCCAACCCGAGCCGGGCGGCCCCGGCCTGATAGGGCTCCAGACTGGCCAGCCCGCTGATCGATCCGTCGCCGCGGCGATCAAGGCTGACCGAACCCGTCGGCAGCCCGCCGCCGCCGACCGACCAGCGGCCCGCGGCGAGGACAGCGGGCCGGTCGGTTCCGTAAACATAGCTGATGCGACTGTCGGCGCTGCCGGTAAAGCGCGCGCCGCTCGCACTTGTCAGCGCTGGTGCGATCAGGTCGACGCGCGACGCCGCGCCCTCCCCTGCCAGCGCAAAACCAGCCCGACCGCCGAAATTGGCCAGCGTCCGGGCGAGGGCATCGCTTGCTTTCTTCGCGAGCGGCCCGATCGGGGTTGCAGCCAACGCGCCGCCGCTATCGGCCAGACTCTGCCGCAGTTCGGCACTCGCACGGGCGCGGGCGAACCGGATCTCGCCCTTCAGTTCAGGCGCCGATCGGCCCAATACGCCTTTCGCAACCAGATTGGTCGTACCGGCCGCAAAGTCGCGTGCCTGCAATCGCGTCATATCGGCATCGACTTCCACGCGGGTCGCCGGCGCGGTTCCATCGAAGCGCGCCAGCACCGCAACGCGATCGGCCGTCACTTGCCCCGCGACGATGCGATCGATCGCCGCGTCGGCTTCGCCTTTCCAGCTTTGCAGATCCTCGGCGAGCGAGACGTCGAGCGCCATTTGCGGCGACGCCGCCGAAAGGCCAAGGTCGTTGCAGGTCAGGCTCCGTCCGCGAAGCGGGCCGACGAGTTGCGGTCGCACGTTCCGGACCAGCAGCGTGCCATAAAAACTTACATCTTCGCTGCGGCACCCTGCCGCATCAAGGCGCGGCGCCACCAACGCCAGCTTGCCGGTAAAGTCGCGGCGTAAATTGCCGCTCCCGTTCAGCGCCGCACCGACATTGCCCCATGGCGTTTCGACGCGGGCGCGCGCGTCGCGCAGTCGCACTGCAATATCGGGCAAGGCAAAGGGGTCGGTGCTCGTCGGGTCGCGAAACTTGTCGAGTGCGCCGAAAGACAGGCGCCCGTCGATCACCCGCCCGTAGAGCCGCACCCCTTCGGCGCGAATTTCGCTGACATAGGGTCCCGACCAGCCATAACCCAGCAGGACTTCGACCTTTTTTGCAACCAGGTCGGGACGCGCGGGGTCGCCGATAACCAGATTTGACAGGCGCTCCGATCGAAAGCCGATCGCGTCGATCTGATAGCGCGCCGGAACGCCCAGATTGTCGAGTTCACCCTCGATAAACTGGTCGGCGATTGGTTCGCGCGCGATCCACGCCCCGGCGACGACGATCACCACCGCGCCCGCGGTCATCCAGCGCTTTTTGAACAACAATGTCCGCGGCCGCCATTGCCGTCGCGGCGGATCCTCGCCCTCGTTCATCGCAAGACCGCGTGTGGCGTCATGACGTTGCTCGATCCCTCGAACTTGCGGAATTCAGGGGAACAACTCCGCTCACACCACTTCGCTGCAAGAAACTGCTCCGGATCGCCATCATATGGTTCCTATGACCGTTGAGTAGCGCTCACAAGCCGGTTATTCGACAGCCATGGATGCACCCGCTACGCCGCCCGATCATGTGGGTCACCGCGCGCGGCTGCGCGGGCGCCTGCTCGCTGGCGACGCCGACGGGATGGCCGATTACGAGCTGGTAGAATATCTCCTCGCGCTGGCGATTCCACGCCGCGACACCAAGCCGCTCGCCAAGGCGTTGCTGCGCGAATTCGGGTCGTTGGCGCAGCTCGTCAGTGCCGATCCCGAATCGCTGCGCCGGGTCGATGGGCTCGGCGACACGGGGATCGCCGCGCTGAAAATCGTCCAGGCGGCGAGCCTGCGGCTGCTCAAGGGCGGGTTTCGCGACAAGCCGCTGCTTTCCAGCTGGGACGCGCTGCTCGACTGGCTGCGCGCCGACATGGCGCCGATCGATATCGAACGCGTTCGCGTCCTGTACCTCAATTCGCGCAACATGCTGATCCGCGACGAACTGGTCAGCGAGGGCTCGATCGACCAGTCGGCGATTTATGTGCGCGAAATCGTCAAACGCGCTCTGGAACTCGGCGCATCGGCGATCATTCTCGTCCACAATCACCCTAGCGGCAGCCCCGAACCCAGCCGGCAGGATATCGCGATTACGCGCGACATCGCCGACGCCGCAGGCCGGCTTGGCATTGCGCTCCACGACCATATCATCGTTGGCGGCGCCGAAACGCGCAGTTTCCGCGCGATGGGACTTTTGTAGCGCACAAAAGATACAGCCGCCGGATCGCTCCGACGGCTGTACCACCCCGCGGGTCGCCTAATCAGGCGCCGCGCGAAAGGAACCCGGTCAGTTCTGCCTTGTCGACACCGCCCGACTTGTCAGCGTCGGCAGCGGCATAGGCCTGATCAATCCATGCCTTTACGTCGGCCGATTCGGGATCGACGCTCGGGTCGGTCGCCGTGCGCAGCTTCTTCATCCACGCCGCGAATTCACCCGCGTTGAGGTTGCCGTTGGCATCGGCGTCGTAGGTCGCGAATTCCTGATCGACGATCTGCGCGATCTGCGCCGGCGTTGCCGCGGCGCTCGACGGCGCTGGCTCGCTGGCGGCCGGCGGCGCCGACGTCACGGGCTCGGCCGCCGGGGCCGTCGAATCGGGGATCGGGGCAGGCTGCGCGAGCGCAGGCTCGGTTGTGGTCGGCGGCGCAGTGGGATCTGCGGCGGGGTCAGTGGTTTGGGCCAATGCCGGAAAACTCATCGCGGCGGCGCCGATCATAAGCATATGTTTCAACATCTTTTATCTCCTGAATGCGTCAATTGGGGTTATTCGGGCTCCGAATCGGGGGTCGGTTCGGGCTCCGACGCGGGATCGTCAGTCGGCGGGGTCGGTTCGGCTGGCGGCGTCGTGTCGTCAGGCTGGGCGTCCTCGGTCGGCGCCGCATCATCGGCGGGCGCATTGTCCTCCACCGGCGCGCCATCGGGCGCGGGCGCCGGAGCCGTCACGCTGTCCTCAGCGGGGGGCGACTGCGTCGTCGGCGCGGGATCCTGTTCGGTGGGCGGCGTGGTCTGCGCGATAGCGGGCAGGCTCATTGCCGCGGCGCCAGCCAAAAGCATTTGTTTCAACATCGAATTCTCCTTTCGGGGCGACCTCTGATCATTTCTTGTTCGGTCGCCGGATGGATGGGGCATGGAACCAACCCGCCGCATTTCACCAGGGTTGCCGCCCGAGGGCATTTGGCGAAACGCCTTGTCCCTGCTACGGGGCGCCCCGGCCCGGTTGCGCTGCGATTCCGCGGCGGGCCGCCCGCAATCGGAAAGGAAATTCGATGGTTCCGCGTTACGCCAGGCCGGAAATGACCGCGATCTGGTCGGCCGAAAACCGGTTTCGCATCTGGTTCGAAATCGAAGCCCATGCGACTGATGCGCTCGCCGAACTCGGAACCGTTCCGCAATCAGCCGCCAAGGCTCTGTGGAATTGGTGGGCGACGAATCCCGCGATCGATGTTGCCGCGATCGACGCAATTGAGGCCGTGACCAAACACGACGTCATCGCGTTCCTGACCTGGGTCGCCGAAAATGTCGGCGACGAAGCGCGCTTTATGCACCAGGGCATGACCAGTTCGGACGTGCTCGACACCTGCCTTGCCGTGCAGCTGAGCCAGGCGGCGGACATCCTGCTCGCCGATCTTGATGCGCTGCTCGCCGCGATCAAACGCCGGGCGTTCGAACATAAACGGACCCCGACGATCGGGCGGAGCCACGGCATTCATGCCGAACCGGTCACTTTCGGGTTGAAACTGGCCGAAGCCTATGCCGAATTTTCGCGCTGCAAGGCGCGGCTCCAGGCCGCGCGTGCCGAGGTTGCCACCTGCGCGATCTCCGGCGCGGTCGGTACTTTTGCCAACATCGATCCGCGCGTGGAAGCGCATGTCGCGGCCAAGCTCGGTCTGACGGTCGAGCCCGTCTCGACGCAGGTTATCCCGCGCGACCGCCATGCGATGTTCTTCGCCGTCCTCGGGGTGATCGCCTCGTCGATCGAACGCCTCGCGGTCGAGGTGCGCCACCTCCAGCGCACCGAGGTGCTGGAAGTCGAAGAATATTTCTCGCCCGGCCAAAAAGGTTCGTCGGCGATGCCGCACAAGCGTAACCCCATCCTCACCGAAAATCTCACCGGCCTCGCGCGCATGGTGCGCAGCGCCACCATTCCCGCGATGGAAAATGTCGCCCTGTGGCACGAGCGCGACATCAGCCATTCGTCGGTCGAGCGCTTCATCGGTCCCGACGCGACGATCACGCTCGATTTCGCGCTCGCCCGGCTCACCGGGGTGATCGACAAGCTGCTCGTCTATCCCGAACGGATGCAGAAGAATCTCGATCGGATGGGCGGGCTGGTCCATTCGCAGCGCGTACTGCTCGCGCTGACCCAGGCCGGCGCCAGCCGCGAGGACAGCTATCATCTGGTCCAGCGCAACGCGATGCGCGTGTGGGAAAGCGACGGTCAATTGTCGCTGCTCGAACTGCTCAAAGCCGATCAGGACGTCACCGCGCGCCTTTCGGCCGAACAGCTCACGGAACTTTTCGACCTCGGTTATCATATGAAGCATGTCGACACGATTTTCGATCGTGTGTTCGGCGCCGGATAGGCCGGACTGGAAAGCCGTGCCGATCTGGCTTAGGGTCGAGGCCGACCGACAGAGGAGCATGATATAGTGGGCATCCTGCGAACGATCATCTGGATCTTGCTGACCGCGGTGCTGGTTATCTTCGCGATGGCGAACTGGCTGCCCGTGACCGTGACCATCTGGCCGGGCCAGGTGCTCGACACCAAATTGCCGGTCCTCATCCTCGCGTCGTTCCTGATCGGCAGCGTGCCGATGTGGATCGCGTTGCGGACCACGCGCTGGTCGTTGAAACGCCGCCTCGATACCAGCGAACGCCAGCTCGCCGACTTGCGCGCGCTCGCCAACCGTCCGGCCGATCCGGCACCCGCCGCCACCCCCGCCAACGATATTCCGCCCTCGCCGCTGGAGACCCCATGAGCTCGCCGCTTTATCTCGCCATCGACCACCCGCATCTCGACGCCGCGCAGACGCTGGCGCAAAAGGTGCGGCACCATGTCGGCGGGTTGAAGCTGGGCCTCGAATTTTTCTGCGCCAACGGGCATCACGGCGTCCATGAAATGGCGAAGATCGGCCTGCCCATCTTCCTCGACCTGAAACTGCACGATATTCCCAATACGGTGGCCAAGGCGATCCAGGCGCTGCGTCCGCTTGAACCGGCGATTCTGACCGTCCACGCCGCGGGAGGCCGCGCGATGCTGGAAGAAGCGAAAGCGTCGGCGGGTCTGAATACAAGGGTCGTGGCGGTCACCGTCCTCACCAGCCTCGATGCGCCCGATCTGGAAGACATCGGGGTCGGCGGCACCCCGCACGACCAGGTTGTCCGGCTGGCGGCGCTGGCGCGCGAATCCGGCCTCGACGGGATCGTGTGCTCCGGGCAGGAGGTCAAGGCGGCGCGCAAGGCATGGCCGGGCGGCTTCTTCGTCGTCCCCGGTGTCCGCCCCGCCAATGGCAAGGCGGGCGACCAGAAACGGGTTGTGACCCCGGCGCAGGCCATGGCCGACGGCGCGTCGATCCTCGTCGTCGGTCGCCCGATCAGCCAGTCGCCCGACCCCGACCTTGCCGCCCGCGAAATCGAAGCGACGCTTTAGCTACCCACACATCCGTCATCCCGGCGCAGGCCGGAATCTCGCCGGGGCGCGCTTTCGCATGGTGGGGATCCCGGCCTGCTCCGGAATAGCGACAGGAAAAGATGCCCATGCCACCACTCGTCAAAATCTGTGGTCTCTCTACGCCCGAAACGGTCGATGCCGCGATCGAATATGGCGCGACACATATCGGCCTTGTGCATTACGAGCCCAGCCCGCGCCACGTCGATCTCAAGACCGCGGCGGAACTGCGCAAGCGCGCCGGGCGGCACGTCCAGGTGGCGCTGCTGCTCGTCAACGCCTCGCAGCAACTGACCGGCGAGGCGCTGGCGGCGGTGCGGCCCGACATCGTCCAGTTTCACGGCGGCGAGACCGCCGAATGGCTGGCGGTCGTCAAACGGCTGGTGCCTGCCGAAATCTGGAAGGCGGTCGGGCTGAAGGATGCGGGAACGCTCGAACGGATCCGCAAATATGAAGGGGCCGCTGATCGCATCTTGTTTGATGCCCCGGCGGCCGCGCTCCCGGGCGGCACCGGCACGCGGTTCGACTGGACGCTGCTCCAGAACCATCGGCACAGCATCGACTGGGGCATCGCCGGCGGCCTGACCCCCGCGAACGTCGGCGAAGCGCTCACCGCGACCGGCGCGCCGCTGGTCGACGTGTCATCGGGCGTCGAAAGTGCCCCGGGCGTCAAGGATGTGGACAAGATCGCCGCTTTCCTTAAAGCGGTCGGCAGATGACCACGCTGCGACCCCTCGTCCTGCGCATCGGGAAACGATGGCGCTGATCGCTTGAAACCTGCTCTTCAAGTGAATGCCCACCCGTAACCGATGGATATGACGATGACCGACGCCCCGACCCTGCCCAACAGTCTTCGCTCCGGCCCCGACGACCGCGGCCATTTCGGCCAGTTCGGCGGCCGCTATGTCGCCGAAACGCTGATGCCGCTGATCCTCGACCTCGAACGCCATTATCGTGCGGCGCAAGCCGACCCGGCGTTCAAGGCCGAATTCGATGACCTGCTCAAAAACTATGTCGGCCGCCCTAGCCCGCTGTGGCTGGCGCAGCGGCTGACCGACGACCTCGGCGGCGCCAAAATCTACCTCAAGCGCGAGGATCTCAACCACACCGGCGCGCACAAGATCAACAATTGCATCGGCCAGATCCTGCTCGCCAAGCGCATGGGCAAGACCAAGATCATCGCCGAGACCGGCGCGGGCCAGCATGGCGTCGCGACCGCGACCGTTGCCGCGCTGTTCGGCCTGCCCTGCACCATCTTCATGGGCGCGGTCGACGTCGCGCGGCAGCAGCCCAATGTGTTCCGCATGAGGCTGCTCGGCGCCGAAGTCGTCGCGGTCGAAAGCGGCGCCAAGACGCTGAAGGACGCGATGAACGAGGCGCTGCGCCACTGGGTCGCCAACGTCCACAACACTTTCTACATCATCGGCACCGTCGCGGGGCCGCACCCCTATCCGCAACTTGTCCGCGATTTCCAGTCGGTGATCGGCGACGAGGCCAAGGCGCAGATATTGGAGGCCGAAGGCCGCCTGCCCGACATGCTGATAGCGCCGGTGGGCGGCGGTTCGAACGCGATCGGATTGTTCCATCCCTTCCTCGATGACACGGACGTAGAGATCGTCGGTGTCGAAGCGGCGGGTGAAGGGCTGGACGGCAAGCACGCAGCCAGCCTTGCGGGCGGGAAGCCCGGCATCCTCCACGGCAACAAGACCTATCTGCTGCAGGACGAGGACGGCCAGATTACCGAAGCACACAGCATCTCGGCGGGCCTCGACTACCCGGGCATCGGCCCCGAACATAGCTGGCTCCACGACATCGGCCGCGTCCGCTACGAACCCGTCACCGATGACGAGGCGCTGGCAAGCTTCCAGAAGCTGACGAAGCTCGAAGGCATCATCCCCGCGCTGGAGTCCGCGCATGCCATCGCCGCCGCCGAACGCATCGCGCCGACGCTGGGCAAGGACAAGATCATCATCATCAATTGCTCGGGCCGGGGGGATAAGGATCTTGCCACCGTGGCGGATGCTTTGGGGATGACTCTGTGACCCGCTTCGCGGCCGCCTTCGCCAAACCGCGCACCGCCCTCGTCGCCTTCATCACGGGCGGCGATGGCGACACCGCCGCGAATCTCGACGCGCTCGTCGCGGGGGGCGCCGATGTAATCGAGCTGGGTATGCCCTTCACCGATCCGATGGCCGACGGCCCCGCCATCCAGCAGGCGAACCTGCGCAGCCTCGCCAAAGGGACGTCGACCGCCGACATCTTCGCGATCGCCACCGCCTTCCGCCAGCGCCACCCCGATACCCCGCTCGTCCTGATGGGCTATGCCAATCCGATGACGATCCGCGGCGGTGACTGGTTCGCGGCCGAGTGCGCCAAGGCGGGCGTCGATGGCGTAATCTGCGTCGATGTTCCCGCCGAGGAAGACCCCGAACTCGGCCCCGCGCTCCGCGCCGCCGGGGTCGACCTCATTCGCTTGGCCACGCCGACGACTGACACCGCGCGGCTACCTGCCGTGCTGAATGGCGCAGGCGGCTTCCTCTATTATGTCTCTGTCGCTGGCATCACCGGCCAGCAACAGGCCGCACAGGCGAGCATCGACGAAGCCGTCGCGCGCTTGAAGGCCGCGACCGACCTGCCCGTCGCGGTCGGCTTCGGCGTCCGCACCCCCGGTCAGGCCGCGCAGATCGCGCGCGTCGCCGATGGCGTCGTCGTCGGATCGGCCTTCATCGACATCATTGCCGAGCATGGCGACGCCGCGCCACCGCACGTCGAAGCCTTCACCCGCTCGCTCGCCGATGCTATCCATAGCGCCAAGGAGATCGCCGCATGAGCTGGCTCGACCGCGTTCGCAACGCCCTGCCCTTTACCGCCAAGCGCGATACCGCCGACAATCTGTGGCACAAATGCCGCCAGTGTCAGCAGATGGTGTTCGTCAAGGAATGGGAAGACAATCTCAACGTCTGCCCGCGCTGCGACCATCACGACCGCATCGGCGCGAAGGAACGCTTCGCGCAATTGTTCGACGGCGGGCTGCACGAGATGATCGCCGCGCCCGCGGCACCCGAAGATCCGCTCAAATTCCGCGACACCAAGAAATATGTCGACCGCATCAAGGCGGCGCGCGCGCAGACCGGCGACCGCGACGCCTATCAGAACGCCTTTGGCCGTATCTCGGGCCAGGGCGTCGTGATCGGCGTGCAGGATTTCGCCTTCATGGGCGGTTCGATGGGCGTCGCGGTCGGCGAAGCCTTCGTCGCGGGCGTCGAAAATGCGATCAAGCGCGGCGTCCCCTATATCGCAATCACCGCCGCGGGCGGCGCGCGGATGCAGGAAGGCACGCTGTCGCTGATGCAGATGCCGCGTGCAACCGTGGCGCTCGCCCGCCTGCGCCGCGCAGGTCTTCCCTATATCGTGCTGCTGACCGACCCGACCACGGGCGGCGTGACCGCCAGCTATGCGATGCTCGGCGATGTGCAGATCAGCGAACCCAAGGCACTGATCGGCTTCGCCGGCCAGCGCGTGATCGAAAACACGATCCGCGAAAAGCTGCCCGAGGGCTTCCAGCGCGCCGAATATCTGCTCGATCACGGGATGATCGACATGGTGGTGCATCGCAAGGAGTTGCCAGAGACGCTGGGGCGGTTGATCGGCTATTTGGCACCGGAGAAGGCGGCTTAGTTCTTCCCTTCCCTTCAAGGGAGGGGGTCAGGGGTGGGTCTCGGCGGTCGGGACTCGATGCCCCGACCGCCGAAATCTCTCCGACGTTGCCGCGCGGCTACGCCGCACCCACCTCCAGCCCGTCCCTTACAGGGAGGGGAGGAAAAGATGCCCGACCACGCCCACTCCACCAACCCCGCCGTCCAGAGCCAACTCGACCGCCTCGCCGCGCTGTCGCCCGGACGCGATATCCTCGGCCTCGAACGTATCGCTGAGCTTTGCGCCCGCCTTGGCGACCCGCAAAACCAGCTGCCGCGCACCTTCCACGTCGCCGGCACCAACGGCAAGGGTTCGACCTGCGCGTTCCTCCGCGCCATCCTCGAAGCGCAGGGGCGCCGCGTCCACGCCTACACCAGCCCGCACCTCGTCCGCTTCAACGAACGCATTCGCCTCGCCGGAACGCTGATCGACGACGCGCTACTCGCCGCCCTGCTCGAAGAAGTGCTCGACGAAGCCGCGGATCTTCAAGCCAGCTTCTTCGAAGTCACCACCGCCGCCGCCTTCCTCGCTTTCGCGCGCATCCCCGCCGACGATTGCATCGTCGAGGTTGGCCTCGGCGGCCGCCTCGACGCCACCAACATCATTCCCGCCCCCGCGGTTTGCGGCATCGCATCGCTCGGCATCGACCATGAGGCGTTTCTGCTGGCGCCGGAGGATGGCGTGCCCGCCACGGCGATCGAACGTATCGCGTGGGAAAAAACCGGCATCTTCAAACCCGGCGCAGCGATCGCCACGCTCGCCTACCCCGATCCCGTGATGAAGCTGGTCCAGGACCGCGCCGCCACGGTGGGCGGCGCAGTTTTCGCAGAAGGCGACGATTGGGCGGCGGAGCCTAGTCAGAACGGCTTTCGCTGGACCTCCACATCGGGCTCCGTTGCGCCGATGTTACGCCCGCGCATGGCGGGCACGCACCAGATGCGCAACGCGGGGCTTGCGATCGCGATGCTGCGCCTTGCGCCAGGCGCGCAACCGGCCGATGACAACATCGCAAAGGGGGTCGCCGCGGCTTTTTGGCCCGGGCGCATGCAGCGGCTGGGCAATGGACCGCTGACCGGCCTGCTCGACAAAGGCAGCACGATTTGGCTCGACGGCGGGCATAACCCCGATGCCGGCGCGGCGCTGGCAATGGCGCTGGCGGATCAGCAGCCGTTGCACCTTGTCTGCGGGCTGCTCAAGAACAAGGACGCCATCGGCTTCCTGCGACCCTTCGCCAACAGGATCGCGTCATTCCAGGCGGTGCCGATCCCCGGCCACGACCACCATGACCCGAAAGATCTCTGCCATTGGGTGCAAAGTGAATTGGGCATCACCGACGCGCAGCCCTGCGACGATGTGGCGGCGGCGCTGGCGTTCATCGCCGACCATCGGCCGCCCGCCGACGCGCTGATCTGCGGCTCGCTTTACCTGGCGGGTGTTGTGCTCGGCGCCAATCGGGAGATGCCGGTTTAGGAAGCTAATCCCTCCCCTGCCACGGAGGATCACTCGCGCCTTACCCCAGTTCCGCCAGCATGCGCTTCGCCCAGTCGTACATCTCGGCATTGGCCTTGAGCATCGCGGGCGGCGTGCGTTTCTTGCGCATCTCGACCTCTTGCAGGACCGTCCGCGCCCGAGCCTTGTCACCCATGGCAATCAGTAGCGCGGCGATGCGGCACCGGACCTCGTCGCCGGGGACGCGCTCGACGATGCTGCGGTAAAGCGCAAGTGCTTCGGCGCTCTGGCCCGCCTGTTCGGTGACCTTCGCGCGGAGCAGATCACGGCGGTCGCGTTCCGACTGCGAGCCGGTTTCGGGGAGGCTGTCGAGCGCGGCCAGCGCCGCATCGACATGCCCCGCTTCATAGGCGGCCTCGGCGATGCGCATGCCGATCGCGCGGTCGTTGTAGGGCGACTTGCGTTCGGCGCGGCGGAACTGGTCGAGCGCCTGATCGTAACGCTCGCGCTCCATCAACGCGTCGCCATAGGTCAGCAGGTTTGCGACCGTATCGCTGAACTCGACTGCTTCGCGCGCCGTGCGCACGTGGCGTTCGGGGTCCATGCTATCGGCGATATTCGCCTTGACCCGATTGACGCGGCGGTCGCGCGACAGGTTCGGCATGATCTCGACAATGAAATAGGCGATCATGCCGATCATCGGCAGGAAGGCGATTGCCATCACCCATGCGGTGTTGCGGCCGTTGCGGAAGACATGGACGATGCACGCGACCTGCATCGCGATGGTGATCGCGACCCAGAGCATGGGCTAGGCCACCTTCGGCGCCGGCCCCTTCCACGCCAGCAGGGCGCCGGCAAGGAGGGCAGCGAGCGAGGCATACATGATCGGCGACGCCAATTCGAGCTGCTGCGCGAGCAGAACCCCGACCAACCCCGCCACGACCAGCACAAACCCGGCGATGCGGACCGGCCCCACGGGCTGGCGGAGCCGTTGTTCATCGACCGTCTCGGCCTGGCGGACGCCCTCGACGACATAGCCTTTGCTCCACAGCAGCCACAGCAACAGCATGCCCGGGATCGCCGCCACCACGGTAAAGCCCCAGAAGATCACCCAGCCGAAATTTTCGGCCACGATGCCTGCCGGCCCCGCCATGAAGGTTCGCCCGACCCCGGCAAAGGACGACAGCAGCGCAAATTGCGTCGCGGTGTAGGCGATGTTCGACAGCCCCGACAAATAGGTGGCGAATACGGTCAGCCCGATCCCGCTCGTCATATTTTCGGTGACGATCGCCGCGACCATCATCCAGTAATTGTCGCCGGTCGCCGCCAGGATCATGAACATGACGTTCGAAAACATCATCATGAAGCCTGAAATGACCAGCGCGCGGCCCATCCCCAGCCACAGCAGAAACGGTGCACCAAGTGCCGAGCCGACGATGAGCGCGCCAAAACCCCACAGCTTGTTGGCGGAAATATAGTCGAGATCGGTAAAGCCGAGGTCGACGATCATCGGCCCCAGCATCGCTTGTCCCATCGCGTCGCCGACCTTGTACACCAGCACAAAAGCCAGAATCAAAAATGCTCCGTGGCGGGTCAGGAACTCGCGGAACGGGTTGACCACCGCCTCGGTGAGCCATTGCCCCGCCTTCATTCCCGCCGCCTGTTCGAACCGGTCGACAAATTTGCCCGGCCCGGCCCAAAAGGCACCGATGATCGCGGGGATGATGCAAAAGGCAGTGAGCCCATAGGCCGTCGCCCACCCGAGCCCCAGCCCCTCGTTCGACGCGAAATAAATGGTGCCGGCGCCGGCAATCAGATTGCCGGTGCGGTAACCGAACTGGTTGGTCGCAATGCCGTGGGCGAATTCGTCTTCCTCGAGGATTTCGATACGATAGGCGTCGATAACGATGTCTTGAGTCGCCGACAGGAAAGCGGTGATGAACGCCCAGATCGCGAATTGCCCCATATTGCCCGGCTGCGGATCGCTCGCCCCCAATTGCCAGATCGCAACGAACAGCAAGGCCTGGACAAAGAACAGCCAGGCGCGCCGCTGCCCAAAATATCGGGTCAGAAACGGCAGCGGGAGCTTGTCGACCAGCGGCGCCCACAGAAATTTGATCGTGTAGGGAATGCCGAGCGCGACCGCAAAACCGATCGTTGCCTTGTCGATACCGACTTTGGCGAGCCAGAAGGTCATCGTCGCGATCAGCAGCGTCAGCGGAAACCCGCTCGAGATACCGAGCAGAAACGTCACCAGCGGATTTTTGCGCAGATAGGGCCGAAACGCCGGGATCGACAGCGCGACAATCACCAGTCCGCCAAGCACCGCGACAAAAATCAAAAACCGGATCAGATCAACCGACATGCTTAAGCTCCCCCGCACCCTCGTTCCGGGATGCCATCATTCCGACCGATTGGCCTAAAGCGTCGCGGGCAAATTGGAAGCAGCGATTTTTCAGTTGGTCGCGCTCAGGCCGCCTCGGGCCGCCAATAGGTGACCAGCCCACCGACCTTGCGCGGCATCTTGTTCTGACAGGTCATGGTTTCCACCGCGCGCAATGCCGCAACTAGCGCCGCGGCGCTGTGCGGTTTGCTCAGGCACGCCACCGCGATGTCGGCGGCGTCGTCGGGGCATTGACCAGTTACGAGCAGCACCGCGATGCCGCGGTCGCGCGCCAGCCGGGCGACCTCGCGTCCGGTCATGTGCCCGGCAAGCCCCAGGTCGAGCACCACCGCATCAATCTGTTCGTCGGCGATAATCGGGACCGCGGCCTCGCCCGAATCGACCGTCGCGACGATGTCGTACCCGCTGTGCTTCAGCGTCCGCTCATTATCGAATGCAACCAGCGGATCATCCTCAATGATCAGCAGCCGCTTGATGCAGGACGGGCGGGACGCGAAGAGCATAGGGTCTCCCTTTGATCGCGCCATGACGTGCCCGGCGCCGTCGTGCAAGATTGCTTCGGCTTCCCATCGACGAAGCGACACGTTTCCGGCTATGAGCGTGGCCACAGAGCAACAGTCGTTGCCACATAACGATACGAAAGCCGACCCGTTCCCATGACCACCCGCCGACCTCCCCGCTCGTCGTCGCGTTCCGCGACCAGGCCCGCCGGCGATCGCGACGCTCAAAAAGGGCGGCGCGCCGCGCGCGGTGCCGTATCGGCGCTCAAAACAAAACCGGCTGAAGCCGATCGTGAAGACGGGCCGCAACGGATCGCCAAGCTGCTCGCGCGCGCTGGGGTCGGTTCGCGCCGCGACGTCGAACGGATGATCGAGGAAGGCCGCATCGCGCTCAATGGCGAAGTCATCGCGCAGCCCGCGCCCTTGCTCGCCTCGCTCGAAGGCCTCACCGTCGACGGCAATCCGGTGGCCAAGCCGGTCTCGACGCGCCTCTATCGCTTTCACAAGCCCGCGGGTTGCATCACCGCAGCGCGCGACCCCAAGGGCCGCAAGACGATTTACGACCTGCTCCCCAAGGATCTGCCGCGGCTGATGCCGGTCGGCCGCCTCGACTATAATACCGAAGGGTTACTGCTCCTCACCAACGACGGCGAATTCAAGCGCCAGCTCGAACTGCCCGCAAGCGGGGTCGAGCGCACCTACCGCGCGCGGGCATTCGGCGATATCAGTCAGGAACAGCTCGAAGAACTGGTGATGGGGATCGAGATCGACGGGGTCCGCTACGGCAAGATCGACGCCAACCTCGAACGCCGCACGGGCCGCAACCAGTGGATCGAAATGACGCTGACCGAGGGCAAGAATCGCGAAGTGCGCAAGGTGCTCGAACATTTCGGTTTGCAGGTCAGCCGCCTGATCCGCACCCGCTATGGCGCGTTCGAACTCGACGATTTGCCGCTCGGCGCGGTCGATGTGGTGCCGCGCGACGAATTGTTCAAATTCCGCCGACATCTGAAATGAGGGTCATTTCGGGGAAATGGCGCGGACGCAAGCTGCTGGCGCCTAAGGGCGACGCGACGCGGCCCACCGCCGATCGCACTCGCGAGACCTTGTTCTCGATGCTGACCAGCCGCCTAGGCAGTTTCGAGGGGTTGGTTGTCGCCGACCTGTTCGCAGGATCGGGCGCGCTGGGCATCGAAGCCTTGTCGCGCGGCGCCGCGACGTGCCTGTTCGCTGAGCAGGACCGCGACGCACTTGATGTGCTTCGCGGCAATCTGTCCACTTTGGGGACTACCGCCCGCGCCGATGTCCGGGCCGGATCGGTGCTCGGCCTTGGCCCGGCGCCGCGCGCTTATGATCTACTGATGCTCGACCCACCCTATGGCACTGGCGCGGCGAGCGTCGCGCTGGACAAGCTCAACCGGCTTGGCTGGATTGGCCCCGACAGCTGGGTATCGGTTGAAACGGGGCATGGCGAAACGGTCGACGTCGCGGGCCTTGCCATCGATGCCGATCGCAAGGTCGGCAAGGCACGGCTGACGTTGCTGCGGCTCGCGTAACGACCTACCGCGCCAAGCTGGACAGCGCCGCCGCTGTTCCCTAATCGTTCGCGCGTGACCCTGCCCCCCGCCTCGCTGCCCGACCTGCCCCCGCCCAATCCGTCGGACCCGCCCTATCTGCGCGGACTGAACGGGCCGCAGCGGCAGGCCGTGCTGACCACCGAGGGGCCGGTGCTGATGCTCGCCGGGGCGGGCACGGGCAAGACCGCGGCGCTCACCGCGCGCCTCGCGCATATCATCGCGACGCGGCGCGCCTGGCCGTCCGAAATCCTTGCGGTGACCTTCACCAACAAGGCGGCGCGCGAAATGCGCGAGCGCATCGGGCGGATGATCGGCGACGCGGTCGAAGGAATGCCCTGGCTCGGCACTTTCCACAGCATCGCGGCAAAGATGCTGCGGCGGCATGCCGAACTGGTGGGGCTCCAGAGCAATTTTACCATCCTCGACACCGACGACCAGCTTCGCGTCCTCAAGCAGCTCATCCAGGCCGAGGGGCTGGACGAGAAACGCTGGCCCGCGCGTCAGCTTGCCGGCCTGATCGACAAATGGAAAAACCGCGGGCTGACGCCTGCCGATCTCGATGCTGCCGACAAGGAGGCCTACGCCGACGGCAAGGGTCAGCATTTCTATGCGCTTTATCAGGCGCGGCTGAAAACGCTCAACGCCTGCGATTTCGGCGACCTCCTGCTCCATATGCTAGTGATCCTGAAGACCCACCGCGATGTGCTCGATCAATATCAGGAGCGCTTCAAATATATCCTCGTCGACGAATATCAGGATACGAACGCCAGCCAATATCTGTGGCTGCGTTTGCTTGCGCAGGCGCGCAAGAATATCTGCTGCGTCGGCGACGACGACCAGTCGATCTATTCGTGGCGCGGTGCCGAGGTCGCGAACATCCTGCGCTTTGAAAAGGATTTCCCCGGCGCGACCGTCATCCGCCTCGAACAAAATTACCGCTCGACGCCGCAGATCCTCGCCGCCGCATCGGCGCTGATCGCGCAGAACAGCGACCGGCTCGGCAAGACGCTGTGGACCGACCTCGACGCGGGCGACAAGCTGCGCGTCGTCGGCGTCTGGGACGGCCCCGAAGAAGCGCGGCGGATCGGCGAGGAGCTCGAAACGCTCCAGCATCGCGGGATCAGCCTCGACCGCGCCGCGATCCTCGTCCGCGCGCAGTTTCAGACGCGCGAGTTCGAGGACCGCTTCATCGCGATCGGCATGCCCTATCGCATCGTCGGCGGTTTCCGCTTCTACGAGCGCGCCGAAATCCGCGACGCGCTCGCCTATCTGCGCCTCGTTCAGTCGGCCGCCGACGACCTCGCGTTCGAACGCATCGTCAACGTCCCCAAACGCGGCCTCGGCGACAAGGCGCTTGGGCGCATCCACCAGTTCGCGCGCGCCGAGCGCGCGCCCCTGTTCCACGCCGCAGCGCGGATTACCGAAACCGACGAGCTGACGCCGCAAGCGCGCCGCCAGCTTGCCAATTTTGTTGCGATGATGCGCAGCTGGCAGGAAAAGGCCGTTCAACTGTCGCACCCCGATCTGACCCAGCTGATCCTCGACGAATCGGGCTACACCGCGATGCTGCAAGCCGACCGCAGCGTCGAAGCCGCAGGCCGCCTCGAAAACCTCTCCGAACTCGTCCGCGCGATGGAGGAATATGATTCGCTCGAAGCGTTCCTCGAGCATGTCAGCTTGGTGATGGACCGCGACCAGAATGACGAGACCGAAACCGTCACGATCATGACGATCCACGCCGCCAAGGGGCTGGAGTTCGACCATGTGTTCCTCGCCGGATGGGAAGATGGCGTCTTCCCGTCACAGCGCTCGATGGACGAAGGCGGCACCGCCAGCCTGGAGGAAGAGCGCCGCCTCGCCTATGTCGCTATCACCCGCGCCCGCCAGCGCGCCAGCATCTATCACGCCGCGAACCGCCGCATCTACGGCCAGTGGATGAGCAGCATCCCCAGCCGTTTCATCGCCGAAATCCCGCCCGAGCACGTCGACAGCGAAAACAGTTTCGGCGGCGGGCAAAGCCTGTGGCGCGCGAACTGGTCGGCGCAGGGCGATCCCTTCGCGCATGTCGCCGAACGCCAGCCGTCGCGCATCATGACGCGCGGTCCGGCATGGCAGCGCGCGGTGGCGGCGTCGAACACCGTCACCCACGCGCCCGCGCCCTCCGAACGCGGCCCCGCCGCGTCGGTCGGCGCCAAGCCGCGCGCCGACCTCGCGATCGGGCTGCGCGTTTTCCACGAAAAATTCGGCTATGGTGAGATCATCGACATCGACGGCAACAAGCTCGAGGTGGAATTTGACCAAGCCGGGTCCAAGCGCGTGCTCGACAGCTTCGTCCGCACCGCCTGACGCCGACCATTGGGGCTGGCCTCGCCCCGATCGCATTGCTATTCGCAACCGAAATGACGGGAGGATAGCCGAAAATGAGCAATGCGGGCATGGACGCCGACATCTACGACGCCTTTATCGAACAGCTGCAACGCTATGTCCGCGAGCGGCTGATCCCCGCCGAAGACCAGCTTGAAGAACTCGGCCGCGTTCCCGACGACATTCTTGCCGAAATGCGCGACATGGGCCTTTTCGGGGTGACGATGCCCGAGGAATATGGCGGCGCCGGCATGAACATCAGCCAATATGTCGGCTTCATCCGCGAACTTGCATACGCCGCGCCCGCCTATCGTTCGATCGTGTCGATCAACATCGGCATGGTGTGCAAATCGATCCTGGGTTTCGGGACGCAGCAGCAGAAGGAATATTGGCTGCCGAAGCTTGCGACCGGCAGCATCGCCGCCTTCGGCCTCACCGAACCCGACAGCGGCTCCGACAGCGCGGCGATGAAGACGCGCGCGGTGCCCAGCGGCAACGGCTATGTCCTCAACGGCACCAAGCGTTACATCACCAACGCGCCCTTTGCCGACGTCATCCTCGTCATGGCGCGCACCAACGCCGAAGCGCTGCCCAAAAATGCCCACGTCAGCGCCTTCCTGGTGCCCAGAGACGCGCCGGGCGTGTCGATCGGCAAGCCCGACGGCAAGATGGGCCAGGCGGGGTCGCAGATCGCCGACGTGATCCTCGAGGATGTGCATGTCGACGGCGACGCGCTGCTCGGCGGCGAGGAGGGTATCGGTTTCCGCGCCGCGATGCAGAGCCTCGACAATGGCCGCCTTTCGGTCGCTGCGGCGAGTGTCGGCTATGCCAAGCGGATGCTCGACACGGGACTGCAATATGCAATGGAGCGCAAGGCGTTCGGCGAACCGATCGCCAATTTCCAGCTGATCCAGGCGATGCTCGCCGACAGCAAGGCCGACATCTACGCCGCCGACTGTATGCTGAACGACGCCTGCGCCCGCGCCGACCGCGGCGAGAAGACCCTTGTCGAAGCCGCGGCGACGAAGATGTTCGCGAGCGAAATGTGCGGGCGCGTCGCCGATCGAGTGGTGCAGATTCACGGCGGCGCGGGCTATCTCAAGGAATATCTCGCCGAACGCTTCTATCGCGACTGCCGCATTTACCGCATTTACGAAGGGACGACGCAGATCCAGCAGCTCGTCATCGCCAAGAATATGCTCCGCGACTACGCGGGCTAGGCCGAGAGCAAGCGATTCCCCCATCCTAAGGCTTTTCGTCTAAGTGGCGATCGTCATGGGGGTCAGCCGGGTCGACATCACGCTGGAAAACGGCTTCGCCGCCGCGATCGACGCGGTTGCGGATCGCGGCGACGACGCGCGATCCTTTCTGCGCGCGGCCTGGTATGCGGGAACGTCGCCCGACCCCCGCGGCGCCTCGACGCTGCTTTTCCACCGCGCTGATGGCACGCCGCTGGCGGCGCTGCCTACTCTCCCCGTCGGCCCCGCAATTCTCGGCGCGCGGCGCGTCCCGGGCAGCTACTGGCCGTTCCGTAGCATCCCCTTGGCCGCCGATATCACGGCCGAAGACATCGAGGCGCTGGTCGCCCATCCGGCGATGCGGCGGCTCGTGTCGCCGTTCCTGCGAATCGGTCCGGTTTACGACAACGATCCCGCGCTGGCGGCGCTGGCCGGCGCGGCGCGCGACATGGGCTGGACCGTGCTGCGCCGTCATCTTGGCACCAGCTACCGGATCGACGTCGCGGGACAGCTTGCGGCGGGGCCATGGCCGCGAAAATCGTCGCAGCGACGCCTGCGCAGCTATGAAAAACAGCTCGCCGCCATCGGCGCGCTGACCATCAGGCATATCGCCGGATCGGACTGGTCACCCAAGGTACTGCGCGATCTCGCGGCGATCGAGGCGAAAAGCTGGGTGGGGCAGGATACCGACGGCAGCGGCGCCAAATTCCTGACCGAGCCGATGCGCGCGGGCTGGCTGCGCGCCGTGGCCGATCGCACCCTCGCCGATATGTTGACCGCGACAATCCTCTACCTCGGCGACCGCCCCGTCGCCTTCACCTTCGACATGCTGTGCGGTGACATGCAATATGGCATCGCGGGCAGCTACGATAAGGAATTCGCCTCGTACAGCCCGGGCAAGCTCGTCGCCTATCGCCAATATGATGTGGCGCTGGAACGCGGAATTACAATGATCGATCTCGGCGCCGGCGACAGCGGCTACAAGCGGGCGCAGGGCGCGGTGCCGGGGCCGGAGATCGTCGACTGCCTGATCGTCCGCCATCGCCCGCTCGCTGCACTGCTGCGCCGAAAATGGGAGGGCCGCTCGCAAAAGCTGGCCCAAGACTGAAACCGTTCCGAATGGAAACAGAGCGCGGCGGCCGACGCCAGGTCGCTGGTGGAGCCGAGGGGAATCGAACCCCTGACCTCTGCAGTGCGATTGCAGCGCTCTCCCATCTGAGCTACGGCCCCGCGACGGCGGCGTCTTAAACGCACCGCAGGATGGTGGCAACGGCTTTTCTGACGTCCTCTAAGCACACCGCGCGAATTCAGGGAATGGGGGTTCCATGAACAAAGCCTGGCATTTGATCAGCCGCCCGCAGGGGCTTCCGACCATCGACAATTTTGCGCTGCGTCCGCTGCCCGACGCGCCGCTCGAACCCGATCAGCTTCGCGTCCGCAATCTCTGGCTGTCGGTCGATCCCTATATGCGCGGCCGGATGAACGACGCCAAAAGCTACGCCGCCAGTTTTCAGATCGACCAGCCAATGACCGGCGGCGCGATCGGCGAAGTCCTCGAAAGCCGGATGGACGGCTTTGCGGCGGGCGATTTGGTCCTGCACATGGGCGGCTGGCGCGACGGCGGCGTGATCGGGCTGGACATGATGCCGAACAAGCTGCCAGAGCACGCGCTCGATGCCGGGCTCACCCCGCAGACCTTCCTGCACAATATGGGGCTGACCGGCGGCACCGCATGGATCGGTCTGCTCCGCGTCGCCGCCGCCAAGCCGGGCGATACGGTGTTCGTCTCGGCGGCGGCGGGCGCCGTCGGATCGGCAGTGGTCCAGATCGCCAAGGCGCGCGAAATGACCGTGATCGGTTCGGCAGGCGGGCCAGAAAAATGCGCGTGGGTCAGGCAGTTGGGCGCCGATGCGGTCATCGATTACAAGGCAGGACCGGTGCTGTCCCAGCTTGCCGAAGCGCTCGATACGCTCGGCAAGCCTGGCATCGACGTCTATTTCGACAATGTCGGCGGCGAACATCTCGACGCCGCCTTTGCGACCGCCAACGACTTCGCGCGCTTTGCCATCTGCGGCATGATCGATGTCTATAACGACGGAAAGGCGCAGGAGATGAAATATCTGATCCGCACGATTCCGGCGCGCATCCGCATGGAAGGCTTTATCTACACCGACCAGTTCATCGACTGTATGGAAGAATTCTATGCCGACATGGGCGCGCTCATCGCCAGCCGTGCGGTCACGATGCGCGAAACGGTATATGAAGGGCTCGAGGCGGCACCGGACGCCTTCCTCGGCCTGTTTGCAGGCGCCAATATGGGCAAGATGCTGGTCCGTATCTGATCGGACCGCCGCGGCTCAGCTCCCGAACCCGACCATCAGAAAACCGGGCGTGGGGCCGTTCCAGCCGTCATCGGGGCCGTCATCGTCGCGCGGTTGCGGTTTCGCCTTGGCAGGCTTGGGGTCTTCGGATTTGCGGTCGGCAGGCTTGTGACCTTCGGACTTGCGGTCTGCGGGCTTGCGATCCTCCGCCTTGCGGACGGGCTTCGCGGCGGGCGCGTCGGCCGCGGCGCGTTTTGTCCGCCCGCCACGTTTCACCTTTTCCCCGCGCGGCTCGCGCTCGGCTTCCGGTTCGGCTTCGGTGCCGGCCTTGTCGGCGTTGTGAACGGGAATTTTATAGCCGGTCAGCTTCTGGATATTGTCGATCGCTTCATCGTCCGCCGACGTTGCAAGCGTGAAGGCGCGGCCTTTGGCGCCGGCACGGCCGGTGCGGCCGATGCGGTGGACATAATCGTCGGGATGCCACGGCGCGTCGAAATTGAACACATGGCTCACGCCCTTGACGTCGAGCCCGCGCGCCGCAACATCCGATGCCACCAATATATTGATGTCGCCGCGCTTGAAACGATCCAGTTCGGCGGTGCGGCTCGACTGGTCCATGTCACCCTGGATTTCGCCCGCGCTATAGCCCGATCGTTGCAGCGATTTGGCGAGCTCGCGCACCGTCGTCTTGCGATTGCAAAAGATGATCGCGGTGTTGACGTTCTCGGCTTCGATCAGATCGCGCAGCGTATCGCGCTTGCCGCGCTCGCTTGTCCGCACCAGAAATTGTTCGATATTTTCGTTCCGACTCGCCGGACGCGCGACTTCGACCGTTTTCGGGTTCGACAGGAATTTGTCGGCCAGCTTCTTGATCGGCGGCGGCATCGTTGCCGAAAACAGCAAGGTCTGCCGATTCGCGGGCAGTTTCGTACAGATATTCTCGATGTCGGGGATGAACCCCATGTCGAGCATCCGGTCGGCTTCGTCGATGACCAACAGCGTACAACCGGTCAGCAGGATCTTGCCGCGTTCGAACAGGTCCATCAGCCGCCCCGGCGTCGCGATCAGGACGTCGACGCCCTTTTCCAGCGCCTTGACCTGGTCGCCCATCTGGACCCCGCCGATCAGCAGCGCCATCGACAGCTTGTGATATTTGCCATATTTTTCGAAGTTTTCGGCAACCTGCGCCGCCAGTTCGCGGGTGGGTGCCAGGATCAACGATCGCGGCATGCGCGCGCGGGCGCGTCCGTGCGCCAGGATGTCGATCATCGGCAGCACAAAGGATGCGGTCTTGCCGGTCCCGGTCTGGGCAATACCGATAATGTCGCGCATCATCAGCACGGAAGGAATGACGCCCGCCTGGATCGGGGTCGCCTCGGTGTAACCGGACTCGTCGATAGCGCGCAAAAGTTCGTCGGAAAGGCCGATGTCGGCAAATTTCATATGATTGTCATGTCCGGAAAAAATGGCCACGCCCAGCCTTCCACGCAGGCGGCGCTGCGCGGGCCTTGGGCAAGGGGCGACGAAAAGTCAAGAAAAGGCGACGAGCTGTGCGATCAGTCGTCGTCACGAACCGGCACCATCAGCCGGAATTTGTCGATCTCGCACTTGGCTCCCGTCCGCGCGTGGATCTGGTCACGATCCTCGCATAGTCGCCCGTCCTTGCTGCCCTGCATGTAAAAGCCGGCATAAAAGTCGAGCGCGCGGCACCCGCGGTTGAGCTGTGCGCGCAGGCGTTGGTTCTGCCGGGTGATGATGTCGATGCTGTCACGCTGCACCGCCTGCATGCCCATGATATTGCGCATCGGCACACATTTCGGCGCCTTCTTTTCCTTCCACACGACGGGAATATCGGTCGCGCGCCGCGATTGCGACGGTCCGGCGGCGAAATTGTTCAGCTGCGACCGCTGCGCCGGGACGCGGATGATCAACTGCTGCTCGATCACCACCTGCCAGAAGGACGCGATCTGCTCGGGCGTCGGCGCACGGATCGCTACCAGCGGTTCGGGCGCGGCGACCGGTGGCAGGTCCGAGGGAGGAAAGGCATAGGCACCCGGCGCGGCAGCCGACCACAGCAGAAAGGCGGCGGTCAGCACGCGCCTGCCCCCTCTTCGCTGATCATCTGCAATGACGTCTCGGTCACCCGTCGCTCCCGCGTTCCAGCCCACTCGACGAACGATCGACATTCGTCCAATGTCGCCCTTACCAGCGATGATTGAACATCATATGAACTACAATCGCCCTCGCCCCGCACTCCAGCGGCAAAATGCCGACCGGGTATCGCGATGACGCGCGTGCCTTCACCCGACCTGCTCGCCCGCCTCGGGGCGCTTCTCGGCGCCAAGGGATTCACCACCGACGACCAGATTATGGCGCCATGGCTCACCGATTGGCGCGGCAAATATGTCGGGCGCGCCGCAGCGATGCTGTCCCCGGCATCGACCGCCGAAGTCGCCGAAGTCGTCCGCCTTTGCGCCGAAGCCGGGGTCGCGCTGGTGCCGCAGGGCGGCAACAGCGGGATGGTCGGCGGCGCGACGCCCGATCCGGGCGGCAACCAGCTTTTGCTCAATCTGCGCCGCATGAACCATATCCACCAGATCGACGTTGCCGCGCGGATTGCGGTGGCAGAGGCAGGCGTCATTCTGGAAAATCTCCATCACGAAACATTGTCCCGCGGGTTACGCTTCCCGCTGACCCTCGGCGGCAAGGGTTCGGCGACGATCGGCGGACTGGTATCGACCAACGCCGGCGGAACGCAGGTGCTGCGTCACGGCACAATGCGCGCGCTCGTTGCCGGGATCGAAGCGGTGCTTCCCGACGGCAGCATCTTCGACGGCCTCGCGCCGCTCAAAAAGGACAATCGCGGCTATGACCTGCGCCACCTGCTTTGCGGGGCCGAAGGGACATTGGGAATCGTCACCGCGGCCAGCCTCCACCTCGTCCCCGCTGCGGCGGCGCGGCGCACCGCGTGGATCGCCGTCGATTCGCCCGAGCGCGCGCTGCTCCTGCTCCGACGGCTCGACGCCAGCATCGGGCGCGAGCTCGAGGGGTTCGAGATCATTCCGCACGCGTGCCTCGATGCGGTGCTGCGTCATATCCCGCAAACCCGTGCGCCGATCGCCGCGGCGCATCCCTGGTACGTACTCGCCGAACTGGCGGGCGACGATGACCAGGCGCTGGGACAAGCGCTGGAAACCAACCTCGCCGCCGCGCTCGACGCCGGCCTGATCCGCGACGTCGTCATCGCCAAGAACGACAGCGAAAGCGACGCGTTCTGGCGCCTGCGCGATTCCATTTCAGAGGCCGAACGCGCCGAGGGACCGGCGCTGCAACACGACATCAGCGTTCCCGTCGACCTGATGCCCACCTTCATCGCCGACAATCCCGTGCGGCTGGAACGGGCGTTTCCCGGCGCCCGCGCCCTGTCCTTCGGGCATCTCGGCGACGGCAACGTCCACCACCATATCCAGCCCCCGACGGACAGCGACGGCGCGGCGTGGCTGGCGCGCCACGGCACCGAAGTCAGCCACTTGGTCTATGCGCACGTCATCGAACTCGGCGGATCGATTTCGGCCGAACATGGCATCGGCCAGATGAAACGCGACATAATGGCCGCGCTCGACAGCCCGGCGCGGCTTGCGGCGCTGCGCGCGATCAAGGCCGGGCTGGACCCGGCGGGCATCTTCAATCCGGGCAAGCTGATCGCCTGACGCGGCGCAAGGGGAACATCGCCCCCTTGCGCCGCGGTGCCGAGGTCAATAAGGCGCGCTGTTATCATTGCGCCCCGGCTGGTCGGGGCATTTTACCGGAGTTTCATCATGGCCACTGCGCCCGCCCCTGCCAACCTGCCGTTGTTCTACAAGGATCTGGTGCCTCTCTCCAGCGTCGATCACGCCGATTTCCATGCCCGCGCGCTCGACAATGCCGAATTCCTCATCAACCAGCATGCGGTGCCGCTGACGTCGGACGAATTCGTATCGGCATGCCGCCACTTTCCGATCGTCTTCTCGGCGGGCGACAATCCGGTGCCACTGGCGCTGATGGGCCTCAATGAAGGCGTGAACACGTTCATCGATGCCGAAGGCAAGCTGATCAACCCGGTATATGTGCCGGCCTATATCCGCCGCTACCCCTTCCTGCTCGCGCGTCTGCAGCCCGATTCGGAAGAATTGTCGCTGTGCTTCGATCCCACCTCGGGCGCTGTCGGCAAGTTCGAAGAAGGCGATCCGATGTTCGAAAACGGACAGCCGACCGCGCCGGTCCAGTCGATCCTCGATTTCTGCAAGATGTTCGAAGAAGCAGGTCAGCGCACCGGATTCTTCATGGAAGAGCTGAAAAAGGCCGACCTGTTGATGGAAGGCGAAGTCAGCATCCAGCAGGAAGGCAATGACAAGCCCTATATTTACCGCGGTTTCCAGATGGTCGATGAAAACAAGCTGCGCGAATTGCGCGGCGACGTCCTGCGCAAGATGATGCAGAACGGCATTCTGGCGCTGATCTTTGCCCACCTCTTCTCGCTGCAATTGATGCGCGAAGTGTTCGCCGAACAGGTGAAGGCAGGCAAGGTACCCGAATTTCAGGAAGTGCCGACCGTCTGAGAGGAGTAAATATGATGGCCACCAGGGAAGCTGATGCCGGCGCCGCCGGAGCGCGTTACACCCGGGTGGCCATCTGGCTCCACTGGCTGATCGGCCTCGCGGTCATTGCCAACATCGCGCTCGCAATGCTGACCGAGGGTCTGCCGCGCGAAACCCAGCGCGCCGCCATGGATATCCACAAGGCGCTAGGGATCAGCATCCTCGCTTTGACCGTGGTTCGGATCGCGTGGCGGCTCGGCCATCGCCCCCCGCCCCTGCCCGCCGCGATTCCGGGGTGGCAGAGACTGCTCGGCCGCATCACCCACGGCCTGTTCTATGTTCTGCTGATCCTGCTGCCGCTGTCGGGATGGGTCTGGATGTCGGCGGCGGGGCGGCCGATCGATTTCTTCGGGCTGTTCGCGGTTCCCGTCATTGTCGCGCCGAACGAAGCGCTCGCCGATGTGATGCACGACCGGCACGAAGTGTTGGGGCTGACAATGCTCGCGCTCGCGGCGATCCACATTCTAGCGGCGCTCAAGCATCAGTTTGTCGATCGCGCCGGGCTCATCGGCCGGCTGAACCCGTTTTGACGCGGCATTTTGCCGCTGCGTCAGAAATCGACGGCTATGCCCTTCAGCTCCCAGTCGCCGTAGCGCACCGGGTTTCGCCCGCCGGGCTGTTCTTCGGGCTTGTCCTCGCGGATCGGCGCCGGTGGCGGCACCGGGCTGTTGGTCCAGCCGGCGGGCGCCGTGACATGCGCCGGGCGCTTGGAAGCGCGGGGGGTGCCCCCGATCGTCGAGCTTTCGGTGCGGTCATTCATCGTGCCGCCCATATAGGATTGTTCATGCCAGACGCCAAGTTCGCCAGGATCCGACATGGTTGATCGACCGCGTCGCGGCAGGCAACGCCCGCATAGCGAGCCCGATCCCGCGGGCACGGCGCCGCGCCGCGCCGCGCTGCGGCTGGTCGACGCGATCCTGCGCCGCGGCGACCCGCTCGATGTCGCGATGCACGCCGCGGCACAAGGGCTCACCGGCCCCGATCGCGCCTTCGCGGTCGCGATCGCCTCCGAAACGCTGCGCTGGATGGTCGACATCGATGCGCTGATCAACGGCGCGACCGCGCAGATTCTGCCCGATGACGTCAAATCGCGCGCGGTGCTGCGGATCGCGCTGGCGCAACTGCTCGTCCTCAAAAGTCCGGCCCACGCCGTCGTATCGACCGCGCTCCCGCTCGTCGCGGGCGGCCCGCGGCGGCTTGTCCACGCGATCCTGTCGCGCGCGCAGCAGGAACAATGGCAGCTCCCCGAACGCGCGACCTTGCCGCTTCCGACAGCCGAGCGATGGGCCGAGCAATGGGGGCTGCCAATGGTCGAGGCCGCGGAGGCGGCATGGAGCGCCCCACCCCCGATCGATCTCAGCTTCGCGGTGGAACCGGGCGCCGACGAGTGGCCCGATGCCATTTCGCTCGCCCCCCGCCACCGCCGCCTGCCGCGCGGCCAGGCGGTCGAGGCGATGCCCGGCTATGCCGCGGGGGGCTGGTGGGTGCAGGACCTCGCCGCCACCCTGCCCGCGCGGCTGCTCGGCGCCGGCGACGGGCGCACAGTGCTCGACCTTTGCGCGGCGCCCGGCGGCAAGACGATGCAGCTCGCCGCGGCAGGGTGGAAGGTTGTTTCCGTCGACGCCAGTGCCAAGCGTCTTGAACGGCTCGGCGCCAACCTTGCGCGCACGGGACTCGGCGCCGAGATGGTCCACGCCGATATCCGCAACTGGACGCCCGCTGCGCCCGCCGACGCGGTGCTGCTCGATGCGCCCTGTTCGGCGACCGGCATCTTCCGCCGCCATCCCGACGTGCTGCACCGGATCGAACAGCGCCAGATCGACGAAATGGCGGCGCTCCAGCGCGACCTCCTCGACCGGGCCGCGACGTGGGTCAAACCGGGCGGAGCGCTGGTGTACGCGACCTGCTCGCTCGAGCGAGCCGAGGGCGAAGAACAGGTGGCGGCCTTTCTGGACCGAAACCCGGCATGGCGTATCGTCCCCGTTGAGCCGACCGAACTGCCGCACGGTATCGATCCCGACACCCACGGCTTCGTCCGCACCCTGCCCGGCCTGCTTGCCGACGCGGGTGGCCTCGACGGCTTCTTTGTCGCGCGGTTGCTGGCGCCCTAGCCGCGGGACAAAGTCGACGCTGGACAGCGCGCAAAAGCCGTTTAGGGGGCAAAGCCGATGGCGACGATACCACCTCCCGAGGGCGAAGAGCCGGTGATGCCCGAACCGGCCTCCAAAGCCCCCTCGCCGCTCAGCTTTCCCGACTTCCGTTATTTCTGGATCGCGCGCTTCACTGCGGTGATGGCGACCATCGCGATGGTCGTCGTCATCGGTTACCAACTGTATGACACCGCCCGCACCGATTATGGCATGTCGATCCGCGAGGCGTCGTTCCAGCTCGGGCTGCTCGGGCTGTTCCAGTTCGTCCCGCTCGCCATCCTGACCCCGGTCGCCGGCTGGGCCGCCGACCGCTTCGAACGGCGGAGCGTCGCGATCTTTTCGAACCTGATCGACCTGCTGATCGCCGCTGCGCTCGGCTGGTTCACCTGGACCGACGCGCTGACCCTGCCGCTGCTGTTCGGCCTCGCCGCGCTCCACGGCGTGGCGCGCGTCTTTTCGGGGCCGGCGATGAGCGCCATCGCACCCAACATCGTGCCGCCCGCGGTGCTACCGCGCGCGATCGCGATGAGCAGCATCGCCTGGCAGTCGGCGTCGGTGATCGGTCCCGCCGCGGGCGGCCTGATCTATGCGGCCCACCCCGCCGCGGTCTATGTTTTCGCCGCGGTCCTGCTGGCGCTGTCGGCCTTCACGCTCAGCCGCGTCCGCCGCGTCCAGCCGCCTCCCGCCGAGGTGCGGCGCCATCCGCTGCGCGAAATGGTCGACGGGCTGCAATTCGTCTGGAGCGAGCGATTCCTGCTCGGCACGATCACCCTCGACCTGTTCGCGGTGCTGCTGGCGGGGGCGACGGCGATGTTCCCCGTCTTCGCGCGCGACATTTTGGACGCCGGGCCGGAGGGCGCCGGGCTGATGCGCGCCGCGGTCGCCTTTGGGTCGGTCGCCGTCGCGGTCGGGCTCGCGATCCGCCCGATCGAACGCAACGTCGGGGTCAAGATGCTGTGGGCAGTTGCGGTGTTTGGCGCCACAACCGTCGCCTTCGGCTATTCGACCAGCCTCCTCCTGTCGCTTGGCCTGCTCGTCGTGATGGGTGCGGCCGACATGTTCTCGGTCTTCGTGCGCGGTACGCTGATCCAGCTCAACACCCCCGACCATATGCGCGGCCGCGTCAGCGCCGCCTCAGGTCTCGCCATTTCGGCCTCGAACGAGCTTGGCGAAATGCGCGCCGGGGCGATGGCCGCGGCGCTCGGGCCGATCGGCGCGGTGGTGATCGGCGGCGCCGGCGCGATCGGCGTGACGGCGCTGTGGGCCTGGCTGTTTCCGGAGCTTCGCCGCGCACGCACCTTCGAACCGCAGTTCCGGCGCGACCGCTGAACATTTCGTCGCAACCGGTCCACCATTGATCGCAGGCCTATTGTCAATCAATTAAGTTGATTTATATCGGATGCACCCGTCACCGCGGTTCTCTCTGTCCCCTGTGTGGAGCAACCGTCATGCAACGCAGTATATTCCGTCACAAAATTCTGACCATCCCCGGCCTCAACAACAGCGGCCCGACCCATTGGCAAAGCCTTTGGGAACATAAATTCCCGCTCAGCGAGCGCGTCGACCTTGGCCGTTGGGACAATCCCGACCGCGACCAGTGGGTCGATCGGATTGCCGCCGCGGTTGCCGCCGAACCCGAACCGGTGCTTGTCGCCGCGCACAGCCTCGGCTGCCACGCCTTTGCCCACTGGTTCAGCGGCGCCAGCGCGGTATCGCGCACCCAGATCGCGGGCGCCTTGCTGGTCGCCCCTCCGGACCTGTCGCGTTTGCGCCAGAATCACGAGGTCGCCGGTTTCGGCGAGGCGCCATCTTTCTCCAGCCGCGTCCCGATGATCGTCGTCGCCAGCGACAATGATCCTTACGCCAAATCCGCGCATGTCTGGCATCTGTCGCGAAAATGGGATGCGCGCTTCGTCAACGCGGGTCCGTTCGGCCATATCAACGCCGACTCAGCGATCGGGGACTGGCCTTATGGACAGTATCTGCTCGCCTCGTTACAACCCGCGCCGACGCCGGCCCTGGCGGACGAGGCCCGCTGGCTCCGCGCCGGCGACTGGCCAAATCGCGTCCGCCGCGACCCGCGGTTCGAATTCAATGAAAGAGCGCACCGACCATGAAAGCCAATTCGATCCTCGATACCATCGGCAACACGCCGCATATCCACATGGGCAAGCTGTTCCCGGGCGCCGAAGTCTGGGTGAAGTCGGAACGCAGCAATCCCGGCGGGTCGATCAAGGATCGCATCGGGCTGGCGATGATCGAGGCCGCCGAAGCTGATGGCAGCCTCAAGACCGGCGGCACCATCGTCGAGCCGACGTCGGGCAATACCGGCATCGGCCTCGCGATGGCCGCCGCGGTCAAGGGCTACAAGCTCGTGCTCGTCATGCCCGAATCGATGTCGCTCGAACGCCGCCGGTTGATGCTCGCTTATGGGGCGACCTTTGACCTGACGCCGCGCGAAAAGGGGATGAAGGGAGCGATCGAGCGCGCGATCGAGCTGGTCGAGACCACTCCCGGCGCCTGGATGCCGCAGCAGTTCGAAAATGAAGCGAACGTCGACGTCCATGTCCGTACGACCGGCCCCGAAATCCTCGCCGATTTCAAGGATACCCCGATCGACGTGCTGATCACGGGCGTCGGCACCGGCGGCCACATCACCGGCTGCGCGCAGTTCCTGAAGGCGCATTGGCCGAACCTTAAAGTCTTCGCGGTCGAGCCCGAAGCATCGCCGGTCATTTCGGGCGGCCAGCCTGCCCCGCACCCGATCCAGGGCATCGGTGCGGGTTTCATCCCGCGCAACCTGCACACCGACCTGCTCGACGGGGTGATCAAGGTCGATGCCGCCGCCGCAAAGGACATGGCGCGCCGCGCCGCGACCGAAGAAGGCATGCTCGTCGGCATCTCGTCGGGGGCAACACTCGCAGCAATCGCGCAGAAGCTCGCCGAACTGCCCGCGGGCAGCCGCGTGCTCGGGTTCAACTACGACACCGGCGAGCGTTATCTGTCGGTCCCCGATTTCCTCCCGGAGATCTGAGGCGGGATCATGCGCCCCGGCGGCGATCAAGCGGCGTTGCCGGTACGGCGCGACTGGACCGGCTGGCTGTTTGTGCTGCTGGCCGCGATCGCCGTCGGGCTCGTGCTCCATGCCAGCGACCGCAGCGCCGATCGCCCCCTCGCTACGCGCCCGCATCCCGTCGCGCCGCCCCCCGATGTGGTTCCCGACGTGCTGCCGATGGAGTTCGCCCCGGTGGCGGAGGACGACGCCCGCGCCGCCAATGCGCGCATCGCGCTGGTCACCAGGGGTTTCGTCGCTCCGCGCCCCTTCATCTACGCCGGAACCGGCGATGCCAAGGCGCGCGCGCGCGACTGCCTCGCGGCGGCAATGCTCTACGAAGCCGGCGATGATGCGAAGGGGCAGCAAGCGGTCGGCCAGGTCGTCATCAACCGCGCCCGCCACCCCGCCTTTCCCAAATCGATCTGCGGCGTGGTGTTCCAAGGCTCCGAGCGTGTCACCGGCTGTCAGTTCACCTTCACCTGCGACGGCGCCCTGAACCGCCGCTATTCGGATGCCGCGTGGCAGCGCGCGCGCAACAACGCCGACCTGATGCTGTCGGGCGGCACCTACCCACCCGTCGGCCTAGCCACCCATTATCACACCGATTGGGTGCGTCCCTATTGGAGCGACAGCCTCGAAAAGATCGCAATCGTCGACACGCATCTGTTCTTCCGCTGGCCAGGCTATTGGGGCACCCCCGGCGCGTTCCGCGGCGCGGTTTCGGGCGGCGACGGGCCGGTCGCAAAGCTCGCCGCGATCTCGCCGCTGCACGCCATGGCACTCGGACTGCCCACCGAACTCGCGACCGGCGTCGATGCCAATGCCGCGGTCGGCGAAGCGCGCGTCGTAGTCGGCGCGGGCGAAGCAACTGGCCGCGACACCATCTACACCCAACTCGACCGCCGCGCCGCCCCCGAAAGCTTCGTCACCACGGCGCTGCGCCTGTGCGGCGACAAACCTTATTGCAAGTTCATGGGCTGGACCAACCCGGTGCTGAAACCCGACAGCGACGCGATGACCGACACCCAGCGCGCCGCGATGACCTTCTCCTACCTGCGCGACGACAAGGCGGGGTTCGAAAAGGCGCTGTGGAACTGCAGCGAATATAAGCGCGACGATGCGCGGCAGTGCATGAAGCGATAGAGCTACCTTAGAGGGTCGTGAACGACTGTTTTGGGGTGGGGAGCGGACATGGCCGATCCTCCCCACTTGTGGGGAGGTGGCAGCCCGTAGGGCTGACGGAGGGGGGTCGCAACCTTCAGCGGCGCGTCAGGCCGATAGCCCCCTCCACCACCGCCTACGGCGGCGGTCCCCCTCCCCGTCCCGGGGAGGATCGTCATGTCCGCAATCGGTCGTTTCCCGACATTCGTCATCTCGGACGTGATCCGGGATCCATAGCTACACCGTCGTCTTGGACCCCGGATCAAGTCCGGGATGACGAGCGGAAGACGATCCTCCCCATAGCTGCGCGACGGCGAGGATAAGAAGCCAGAACGACTGCCTTACGGCCGGATCAGATATTTCTCCCCCGTCCGCTTGGCGTTGTAGGCATGCGCGACGTCCAGCGACAGCGCCTCGGTCAGCGAAATTTCATAGCTGTAATGGCTCTTGAACGTCGTCGTCAGTTCATCGACCACGCGTTTGCGGAGCCGCATATTGGTTTCCATCCCCGCCTTTTGCAGGAAGGGCGTCAGCAGGAAGCCCGACAGCGACCAGGTCAGCCCGAACGACCGGTTCAGGATCGTCGGTCCCAGATCGAGCGCGCCATAAATATAGACCTGCTTGGACGTGTCCGACCCATAGCGGCTGTACGTCGTCATCCGCTTCACCGCGGCAACCTCCATCGCGGAGAGAATCTGGCCCGCCAGCTTGCCGCCGCCGATCGCGTCGAATCCGATCGTTGCCCCGGTGGCGACGATCGCGGCGGTCAGCTGGTCGATGAAATCGTCGGCGCTGCTGTTGACGATATGCGTCGCGCCGATGCCCTTCAGAATGTCGACCTGCGCGTCGCTGCGGACGATATTGACCAGCGGAATGCCATCCTTGGCGCAAATCTTGACCAGCATCTGGCCCAGGTTCGATGCCGCGGCGGTGTGGACGATCGCGCTGTGCCCCTCATTCTTCATCGTTTCGGTGAAGGCCAGGCTGGTCAGCGGATTGACGAAGCACGATGCGCCGTCTTTCGGATCGGTGCCGTCGGGCAGCACCATGCACATCTGCGCGGGCAGGCAGCGATATTCGGCGTAGATTTCGCCGCCGATCAGCGCGACAGTCTTGCCCAGCAGCGCCTGCGCCTCGGGCGAATCGCCCGCCGCGACGACAGTGCCGCAGCCTTCGTTGCCGATCGCCAGCGCCTCGCCGATCCGCCCACCCATCGCGCGCATCCCGGCGGGCGGAATGTCGGCGGTGATCACCGGCAGGCCGTCGCGGGTCGAAGCGTGCGCGGTCGACATGTCGGCGCCACCGAACAGCAGGCCCAGGTCCGACGGATTGATCGGGGTGGCGAGAATTTTGACCAGCACCTCGTGCGACTTGGGCGTCGGCATCGGCCGCCGTTCGAGCGACACTTCCAGCTCGCCCTCGGGTTTGACCAGGGTCAGCATGGTCAGGTTGGTATCAGGCAGGTCGGTCATTGCGCATCTCCCGTCGCTTTTCGGTTTCTCGATGCAACGGATTAGGCGGCGGCGAAGCGGCTGGCAACCTCTCGCTGCCCGTCATCCCGGCGAAGGCCGGGATGACGGGCTAAAGCGTTGGCGAATACTCCGCCTGCAGCCGCAAAACCTCATCCGCCAACTCCGCCCGGCAAATCAGCAAATCCGGCAAATAAGTGTCTGCCGCATTATACCGGATCGCCGACCCATCGATGCGGCTCACATGCAGCCCCGCCGCCTGCGCCACCGCGACCGGCGCGCAATTGTCCCATTCATATTGGCCGCCGGTGTGCAGATAGATGTCCGCCTCGCCGCGCACCACCGCCATCGCCTTGGCCCCCGCCGATCCCATTGCCAGCAGTTCGGCGCCGATCCGCCCGGCCACAAATACCGCTTCAGCGGCGGGGCGCGTGCGGCTGACGAGCATTTTGAGTGGCTGGTTCGCGGGACGAAGCGGTATCGGCGAACCCGAGGTCAGCGTGATCCCCAGCCCCGGCAACGCGACCGCCCCGACCGTCGCCACGCCGTCGACCGCCAGCGCGACATGCACCGCCCAGTCGTCGCGGCCTTCGCCATATTCGCGCGTCCCGTCGAGCGGATCGACGATCCACACCCGGCGATGCGCCAGCCGCGCGGCGCTGTCCTTTTCCTCTTCGGACAGGATCGCATCACCGGGGCGCGCCGCGCGCAGTTCGCGGCACAGCATCGCGTTGGCCGCGACATCGCCCGCCTGCCCCAGCGCCTTGCCATCCAAACCTTCGTCCCGCAGCGCCAGCAGGATCGCGCCGGCTTCGGTCGCAAGCCGCTCGGCGAGTTGTTCGTCGCTTTCCACCATGTCAGCCAAGCAACCGGTCGATGATCAGATCGGCGGCTTCCTCGGGCGACATCGCAGTCGTGTCGATGCGGATCTCCGGCGTCTCGGGCGCTTCATAGGGGCTGTCGATGCCGGTGAAATTCTTGAGCTGCCCGGCGCGCGCCTTTTTATAGAGGCCTTTGACATCGCGGCGTTCAGCCTCCGCCAGCGGCGTGTCGATGAACACTTCGATGAACTCGCCCTCGGGCAGCATCGATCGCACCATCTCGCGCTCGGCGCGGAACGGCGAGATGAAGGCAGTGATCACGATCAGCCCCGCATCGGTCATCAGCTTCGCCACCTCGCCGACGCGGCGGATATTCTCGATCCGGTCAGCCTCGGTAAAGCCCAAGTCGCGGTTCAGCCCGTGGCGGACATTGTCGCCGTCGAGCAGGAAGCTGTGCCGGTTCATCCGGTGCAGCTTCTTTTCGACCAGATTCGCGATCGTCGACTTGCCCGATCCCGACAAGCCGGTGAACCACAGCAGCGCGGGGCGCTGGTTTTTCAGGTTCGCGCGCATGTCGCGATCGACGTCGCTCGCCTGCCAATGGACATTCTGCGCACGGCGCAGGCTGAAGTGCAGCATCCCCGCGGCGACCGTCGCGTTGGTCAACTTGTCGATCAGGATGAAGCCGCCCAGCGTCCGGTTGTCGGCATAGGCCTCGAACACGATCGGCTTGTCGGTCGACAGCTCGACGACCCCGATGCCATTCAGTTCCAGCGTTTTCGCCGCCAGATGGTCGAGCGTGTTGACGTTGATCTCGTACTTCGGCTGCTGGACCGTCGCCGACACCGTCTGCGTCGCGAGCTTCAGCCAATAGGCGCGCCCCGCGATCATCGCCTCGTCGGCCATCCAGACGAGCGTCGCCTCAAACTGGTCGGCCGCCTCGGGCGGCGCATCGGCAGCGGCGATGACATCGCCGCGCGAGCAATCGACCTCGTCCGATAGAGTTAGCGTCACCGACTGGCCTGCGATGGCCTCGTCGAGGTCGCCGTCGAGCGTCACGATACGATCAATGGTGGACGTCTTGCCGCTGGGCAGGATGCGCACCGCGTCGCCGGGCCTGACCTTGCCGCTTGCCAACTGGCCGGAAAAACCACGGAAATCGAGGTTCGGACGGTTGACCCATTGCACGGGCATTCGAAACGGTTTCGCTTCATCGGCGGCGGCGCCGATCTCGACCGTTTCGAGATGCTCGATCAGCGTCGGTCCCTTGAACCACGAGGTATTTTCCGACGGCGCGGTGATATTGTCGCCCTTGAACCCCGAAATCGGGATCGCGGTAAAATTGGTGATGCCGATCTCGCTCGCAAACGCGCGATAGCTCAGCAAAATGCGCTCAAACACGGCCTTGTCGTACCCGACAAGGTCCATCTTGTTCACCGCCAGCACGATATGCTTGATGCCGATCAGATGGGCGAGGAAGCTGTGCCGCCGCGTCTGCGTCAGCACGCCCTTGCGCGCGTCGATCAGGATGACGGCGAGGTCGGCGGTCGATGCGCCGGTGATCATGTTGCGCGTATATTGCTCGTGGCCCGGGGTGTCGGCGACGATGAACTTGCGCTTCTCGGTCGTGAAAAAGCGATAGGCGACGTCGATCGTGATCCCTTGCTCGCGCTCGGCGGCAAGCCCGTCGACGAGCAGCGCAAAGTCGATCTCCTGCCCTTGCGTGCCGACGCGCTTGCTGTCGGCTTCGAGCGCCGCAAGCTGATCCTCGAAGATCATCTTGCTGTCGTAGAGCAGTCGGCCGATCAGCGTCGATTTGCCGTCGTCGACCGATCCGCAGGTGATGAAGCGCAGCAGCGATTTCTTTTCGTGGCCCGCGAGATACGCTTCGATGTCCTCGGCAATGAGGGCATCGGTGACGTAGATGGGAGTGTTTGGGGTATTTGGCATCAGAAATACCCCTCCTGCTTCTTCTTCTCCATCGAAGCGTCACCACCGTCCTTGTCGATGACCCGGCCCTGCCGTTCGCTGGTCGTCGTCAGCAGCATCTCCTGAATGACTTCGCTGAGGGTTGCCGCCTCGCTTTCCACCGCGCCGGTGAGCGGATAACAGCCAAGCGTACGGAAGCGCACCGAACGGAGGGCCGGCGTCTCTCCCGGCAGCAGCGGGAAGCGATCATCATCGACCATCAGCAACAGCCCGTCGCGCTCAACCGTCGGGCGCGGCGCCGCGAAATAAAGCGGCACGATCGGGATATTTTCCCGCGCAATATACTGCCAGATGTCGAGCTCGGTCCAGTTCGAGATCGGGAAGACGCGGATGCTCTCCCCCTTCGCCTTCTTTGCATTGTAGAGGTTCCACAGCTCGGGTCGCTGCTTCTTCGGATCCCAGCCATGGCTCGCGGTACGAAACGAGAAAATGCGCTCCTTCGCCCGGCTTTTTTCCTCGTCACGCCGCGCCCCGCCGAAGGCGACGTCAAAGCCGTAGAGATCGAGCGCCTGCTTCAGCCCTTCCGTCTTCCACATGTCGGTGTGGAGCGGGCCGTGATCGAACGGGTTGATCCCGCGCTCTTTCGCCTCGGGGTTCTGATAGACGATCAGTTCCATACCGCTTTCGGCGGCCATCCGGTCGCGCAGCTCATACATCGCCCGGAATTTCCACGTCGTATCGACATGGAGTAACGGGAACGGCGGCGGCGAGGGAAAAAAGGCCTTGCGCGCCAGATGGAGCATCACCGCGCTGTCCTTGCCGACGCTGTACAGCATCACGGGCCTCACCGCATCGGCCATCACTTCGCGCATGATGTGGATGCTCTCGGCCTCCAGCCGGTCGAGATGGGTCAGCATATCGGTCATGCCCCGCCCTTGCCGCCGCGACGTACGGCGATCAAGCTGTATGGCCTTTTGACCATGCAAGCCAGACTTGTGGGGCGGCGATCACAGCGCGGGATCGACTTTGGTCTGGCGCCATTCGGCCGCAATCGCACCGATCGTCTCACGCGCGTGCGCCAGCCGAGGCGCCACGTCGGGCAGCGCCGCCCAGCCGGGGTCGGCGACCAACCCCAGTTCGCGGCGGAAGTCATACCCCGCGACCTTGAGCGGGACGATGCCGTCGATCGCGAGCGATACCGGCGCGGTGGTGATGCCGATCCCCGCGGCGACCATCCTGAGGCAGCGCTCGTCGCTTTCGCTGCGCAGCGCGAACCGCGGGCGCACCCCGTGGCGCGTAAAAAAGCGGCTGGTCGCACCGAGAAATTCGCACGACCGCCGCGCGATCATCGTTTCGGCGGCCAGTTCGCCGGGCGTGACCTCGATCCGGCCGACGAGCGGGTGGTCGGCGGCGATGAACATCGTCAGTGGTTCGGCATAGAGCGGCGTAACATGATCGCCGCGCTCACCGGATCGCAGTACGGCGATCGCCATATGGATGCGCGCGCTGCCCAGCGCAGTACGCAGTTCGGCATCGCTGTTCTCGACGATCTCGAGTGCAAAGCTCGGCCGTAGTGCCGCGACGATCGCCTGCAACAGCTCGCCGGGCATCGAGCGGATAACCCCCAGCTTCAGCTCGGCCGCGGGCCGTTCGCCGGTGCGGCCGAAATCATCCGCAGCGCGAAAGCCGCGGTCGAGGTCGCGCGCGATCGGCAGAAAACGCCCGCCCGCTTCGGTCAGGCGGATCTGCCGCCGGTTACGCAGGAACAGCGGCGTGCCGACCAGCCGTTCCAGTTCGGCGATCCCGGCTGACAGTGCGGGCTGGGTCACGCGGATGCGCAAAGCGGCCTTCGTGAAGCTGCCGGCATCGACAACGGCAAGGAACTGGCGGATATGCGCGCGCTTGATCATAGATTTTACTTATGCTGGTTCGCGACGTCTTTCAATTTCCATATGTTGGATTTTTGGGGCACACTCGCGCGACCATCCGGCCCTCGATCGACAGGTACCCCATGCGCGCCACCCCCGATTTTGACTTCGCCCTCGGTGAAACCGCCGACATGATCCGTGAAACCACCGCCCGCTTCGCCGACGAACAGATCGCGCCGCTCGCGGCCAAGGCCGATGCAGACGACTGGTTTCCGCGCGACGAGCTGTGGACGTCGATGGGCGAACTCGGGCTGCACGGTATCACAGTCGAGGAAGAATATGGCGGCCTTGGCCTCGGCTATCTCGAACATGTGATCGCGGTCGAGGAAGTCAGCCGCGCCAGCGCCGCAATCGGCCTGAGCTATGGCGCGCACTCGAACCTCTGCGTCAACCAGATCCGCCGCTGGGGCAATGCCGAGCAAAAGGCGAAATATCTGCCCAAACTGATTTCGGGCGAGCATGTCGGCAGCCTCGCGATGTCCGAAGCCGGCGCCGGCAGCGACGTCGTATCGATGAAGCTGAAAGCGGAGCGGGTTCAGGGCGGTTATGTACTGAACGGGACCAAATTCTGGATCACCAACGCAAGCCATGCCGACACGCTGGTCGTCTATGCAAAGACCTCGCCCGACGCGGGCTCGCGCGGGATTACCGCTTTTCTGATCGAAAAGGATATGCCGGGGTTCAGCATCGGGCAAAAGATCGACAAGGTCGGTATGCGCGGATCGCCGACCGCGGAGCTGGTTTTCACCGATTGCGAGGTCAGTGAAGAACAAGTGATGGGGCCGGAGAATGGCGGCGTCGGCGTGCTGATGTCGGGGCTCGATTATGAACGCGTTGTGCTCGCGGGGCTCCAGCTTGGCATCATGCAGGCCTGCCTCGACACGGTCATCCCTTACGTGCGCGAACGCAAGCAGTTCGGGAAGCCGATCGGGTCGTTCCAGCTGATGCAGGCCAAGGTCGCCGACATGTATGTCATGCTCCAGTCGGCGCGCTCCTATGTCTATAACGTCGCCAAGGCATGCGATGCGGGGCGGACGACACGCTTCGACGCCGCTGGCGCGATCCTGCTCGCCAGCGAGAATGCGGTGAAGGTCGCGGGTGAAGCGATTCAGGCTCTGGGCGGCGCGGGCTATACCAAGGACTGGCCCGTCGAACGCTACTGGCGCGACGCCAAGCTGCTCGACATCGGCGCGGGCACCAACGAGATCCGCCGCATGCTGATCGGCCGCGAACTGATCGGCGCCGGCGCGTGATCTGGCTCTGGGCATCGGCGGCGGTGATGATCGTGACCGCGCTGATCCATTCGTTTCTTGGCGAAAAGGATCTGGTTCGCCCCCTGCTGTCGATCGACGAAGGTATTTTGAAGGTCGAACTCGAACGCCAGACAGTTCGCCTCGCCTGGCACCTCACGACCGCGCTGATCCTGTTGTCCGCCGCGCTGGTGGCCTGGCCCGGGACGCCCGGCTCGCTGATCATCCTTGCCGGGGCGATATGGATTCTGCTGGGGCTCGTCATTGCGATCTATACGCGCGGCAAACATCTGGGTTGGCCGATCTTTGTCGTCGCCGGCGCGTTGGCATGGGCGGGAGTCGCCGCGTGATCTGGCTCTGGCTGTCGGCGGCCTGCATGGCGGCGACAGCCCTTGTCCACGGCTATCTCGGTGAACGGCGGCTGGTTGGCCCGCTGATGATGCTCGATCGGGGGATCATGGGCGTCGATCTGGCGCGGCGGGTTTTCCGTCTGGCCTGGCACGCGCTGACGCTGCTGATGCTCGTCTCGGCGGTTTCGGTCGTGTGGCCCGACACGCCGCGCGCATTGATCATGCTGATCGGCGCCGTCTGGCTCGCCACCGGTCTGTTCGACGCCGTGTACACGCGCGGCCGGCATATCGGCTGGCCTTTTCTAACGGCTTCGGGCGCCTTTGCGCTGCTGGGGGCGGCATGAGCCAGGCGCTGCTCGACGTCCTTCAATATTATGGCGCGGCCGCGGCGACCTTTGCCGCGCTGATCGTCTCGCTCAACCTCGGTCGCCGCCGCACGGGTTGGGCGTTCGTTATCTTTGTCACCAGCAGCCTCGCACTCATCGCCTGGGGTTTTCTGCAGCCCGACAGCGAAGGTATCGGCTGGCAGAATATCGCACTGCTGGCGATCAATCTTGTCGGCGTCTATCGCTACCTGATCGCAAAGGACGCGCCTGAGCCACCACCGGAGACCGACCGTTGACCACCGAAACCGCCCGCCCCGATCGCCAACGGGGTTTTCTTGGTTTTGTCGAGCGCGTGGGCAACCTGCTCCCCGACCCGACGATCATCTTCATCTACCTGATCTTCGCCCTGATGCTGCTGTCGGCGCTGGGTGCCGCGCTGGGCTGGTCGGCCTCGCTGCCCTATTCCGGCGAAAAAGCGCCCGAGCATGCCGAACTTGCCAACGGTTTGCTCACCTATCGCGCGTCCAGCCTGTTTTCAGAGGCCAATATTGCGCGGCTGTTCACCGAAATGCCGAAAACCTTTGCGAGCTTCGCGCCGCTCGGACTCGTGCTGACGATCATGATGGGCGCCGCGGTGGCGGAGCGCGCCGGGCTGTTCTCGGCGCTGATCCGCCTTTCGCTGCGCAACGCGCACAAGGCGCTGCTGACGCCGATCGTCGCGATCATCGGCATGGTATCGCATCACGCGTCGGACGCCGCCTACGTCGTTTTCATCCCGCTGGCCGCGATCATCTTTGCCGTCGCCGGCCGACACCCGCTGGCGGGGCTCGCAGCGGCCTTTGCCGCCGTGTCGGGTGGCTATGCCGGCAACGTCATGCCCGGACAGATCGACGTGCTACTGCTGGGATTTACCCAGGAGGCGGCGCGAATCGTCGATCCCGGCTGGACGATGAACCCGCTCGGCAACTGGTATTTCATTCTTGGTATCGTCGTCCTGTTCACTCCGATCATCTGGTACGTCACCGACCGCATTGTCGAGCCGCGACTGGGGCAATGGGCGGGCGTCGTCGATGACGAACTGCGCGCCGACCTGGAGAAGACCGAGGTGACCGCGGACGAACGCCGCGGCCTGCGCCATGCCGGGGTCGCCGCCCTGCTAATCGTCGCCGCCTTCGCAGCGCTGGCGCTGGCGCCGGGCTACACCCCGTTCATCAACCAAGAGGCCGAAGGGACGGCGAGGCTGCAACCGCTTTACGCGTCGCTGATCGCGGGATTCTTTCTGTTGTTCCTGGGCACCGGCATTGCCTTTGGCCGAGCCGCGGGCACCGTAAAAACCCCCGACGACGTGATGGCGATGATGCAGCATGGCGTGCGCACCATGGCGCCCTATCTCGTCTTTGTGTTCTTTGCCGCGCATTTCGTCGCCATGTTCAACTGGTCGGGCATCGGCCCGATCATCGCGATCAACGGCGCCGCGGCATTGGGTGACATGGGGTTGCCAGCGCCGCTCCTCCTTGTCTGCGTGCTGCTGCTGTCGTCCTTCCTCGACCTGTTTATCGGGTCGGCGTCGGCCAAATGGAGCGCCTTGTCCGCGGTCGTGGTGCCGATGTTCATGCTGCTCGGGATCAGTCCCGAAATGACGACCGCCTCCTATCGTATGGGCGACAGCTACACCAATATCATGACCCCCTTGATGAGCTATTTCCCGCTGATCCTCGCCTTCAGCCGCCGCTGGGATAAGACGATGGGCGTCGGCTCGCTGCTTGCCCTGATGCTGCCCTATGCGCTGTGTTTCATGGCGATGGGGATCACGATGACGGTCGGGTGGGTCGCGTTTGACCTGCCGCTGGGGCCAGGTGCCCAAGTCTATTACAGTCTTCCCGTGGAGGTCAGTCGATGAGCGCACCGGTTCTTGGTACCAATGTCGATCCCGACAGCGACGAGTTTCGCACCCGCGCCGTGCACAACCGCGAGCTGAAAGACGAGCTGTATGCGCGCGTCGCCGAAGCGGCGCTCGGCGGCAACGAGAAGTCGCGCGAGCGGCACACCAGCCGCGGCAAGCTGCTCCCGCGCGAGCGCGTCGAGCGCCTGCTCGATCCGGGTTCGCCGTTTCTCGAGATCGGCCAGCTGGCCGCCAACGACCTTTACGACGGTGAAGTGCCAGGCGCCGGGCTGATCTGCGGTATCGGCCGCGTGTCGGGGCGCCAGTGCATGATCGTGTGCAACGACGCGACGGTGAAAGGCGGCACATACTATCCGCTGACCGTCAAAAAGCATTTGCGCGCGCAGGAAATTGCGCTCGAGAACCGGCTGCCCTGTATCTACCTCGTCGACAGCGGCGGCGCCAACCTGCCGCACCAGGATCAGGTGTTTCCCGATCGCGACCATTTCGGGCGCATCTTTTTCAACCAGGCCAATATGTCGGCGCGGCGCATCCCGCAGATCGCCTGCGTAATGGGCAGTTGCACCGCGGGTGGCGCCTATGTCCCCGCAATGAGCGACGAAACCGTGATTGTTCGCAACCAGGGCACGATTTTCCTCGCCGGCCCGCCGCTGGTGAAGGCCGCGACGGGCGAGGAAATCAGCGCCGAGGATCTGGGCGGCGGCGACCTGCATGCGAAGAAATCGGGCGTCGTCGATCACCTTGCCGAGAATGACGAGCATGCGCTGACGATCGTGCGTGACATCGTCAGCCATCTGGGCGCCGACGTCGGCTTCGATGTCGCGCTGAAAGACCCGCGCCCGCCCAAATATGATCCCGAGCAAATCTACGGCGTCGTCCCTGACGATGTCCGCGCGCCATACGACGTGCACGAAGTCATCGCGCGCATCGTCGACGGCAGCGAGTTCCACGAGTTCAAGGCGAATTATGGCGCCACCCTGGTGTGTGGCTTCGCCCACATCTGGGGCATCCCGGTCGCGATCCTCGCGAACAATGGCGTGCTGTTCAGCGAATCGGCGGTCAAGGGCGCGCATTTCATCGAGCTGGCGCAGCAGCGCCGCATTCCCCTGCTCTTCCTCCAGAATATCAGTGGCTTCATGGTCGGCGGCAAATATGAGGCCGAAGGGATCGCCAAGCATGGCGCGAAGCTGGTGACCGCGGTGGCGACGGCGACGGTGCCGAAGATCACCATGCTGATCGGCGGCAGCTTCGGCGCGGGCAATTACGGCATGTGCGGGCGCGCCTATAGCCCGCGTTTCCTCTTCACCTGGCCCAATGCACGGATCAGCGTAATGGGCGGCGAACAGGCGGCATCGGTGCTGGCGACCGTTCACCGCGACGCCGACAAATGGACCCCCGGAGAGGCCGAAGCCTTCAAGGCACCGATCCGCCAGAAATATGAGGATGAGGGCAATCCCTATCACGCAACCGCGCGCCTGTGGGACGACGGCATCATCGACCCCGCGCAGACGCGCGACGTGCTCGGACTGGCCTTTGCGGCGACGCTGAACGCCCCGGTCGAAGACCGCGGCTTTGGGGTTTTCCGGATGTGATTATCTACGACTTTGATCCAAACAACCTGCCACCCGAATATCTGGCGGCCATAGGTTTAGTGGTCGCGTCTGCCTCACAGACGGACCACGTCATGCGCGACTTTATCGGATCATACTTGGGCGTTGATATAGCGGAGAGCTTGGCTTTGGGCGCACACATGTCAACGCCAATGAAAGATGACATCATCCGTGCCTTGGTGGAGCTAAACGCACCCCGCGCGTGTGACGTAGATGATCTGGACGACATCCTAGATCGCGTTCGCGAGGCCACAGCTCGCAGAAACGCCGTCGCGCATAATGCATTTGCCGTGCATCCAGAAACTGGTCAGGTTTTTAGCTTGCGGGAGCGTGCCCGAGGCAGCCTTCAGGTTGATATGACACCTATCGAAGTCGGCGAACTGAATGACATCGCTGCCGAGGTTTACGCCGCCGGTATGGCGCTCATGGATTACATGTTAACCAGAGGCATTGGCCCTCGCGGACGCGACCGCCCTATTCGTGAACCACTAAATCGCGGGAGAAAAGCCCGACAAGCACGACGCGACGAGCATGGAGCCGAGTACTGATATGATCCAATCCCTCCTCATCGCCAATCGCGGCGAAATCGCCTGCCGTATCATCCGCACCGCGCGCGAGATGGGCATTCGCACCGTTGCGGTCTATTCGGACGCCGACGCCAAGGCGCTGCACGTGCGCGAGGCCGATGAGGCCGTGCATATCGGGCCTTCGCCGGCGCGCGAATCCTATTTGGTCGGCGAGAAGATCATCGCCGCCGCGAAGGCGACCGGGGCAGAGGCGATCCATCCGGGCTATGGCTTCCTTTCGGAAAATGCCGAGTTTGCGCAGGCGGTTGCCGACGCCGGGCTCGTGTGGGTCGGGCCGAAGCCGTCCTCGATCACAGCTATGGGGCTGAAGGATGCCGCCAAGAAGCTGATGACCGAAGCCGGGGTGCCGGTAACGCCGGGCTATATGGGCGAGAATCAGGATCCGGCCTTCCTCGCCCAGCAGGCGGAGGAGATCGGCTACCCCGTGCTGATCAAGGCCGTCGCGGGCGGCGGCGGCAAGGGGATGCGCAAGGTCGACGCCGCGGCGGACTTCGCCGACGCGCTCGCCTCGTGCCAGCGCGAGGCGGCGGCGTCGTTCGGCAACGACCATGTGCTGATCGAGAAATATATCCTGACCCCGCGCCATATCGAGGTGCAGGTGTTCGGCGACACCCACGGCAATGTCGTCCACCTGTTCGAGCGCGACTGCTCGCTCCAGCGCCGCCACCAGAAGGTGATCGAGGAGGCCCCCGCCCCCGGCATGGACGAAGCGACGCGCGCCGACCTGTGCGCCGCCGCGGTGCGTGCCGCGAAGGCGGTCGATTATGTCGGCGCCGGAACGATCGAATTCATCGCCGACGCGTCCGAAGGCCTGCGCGCCGACCGCATCTGGTTCATGGAAATGAACACGCGCCTGCAGGTCGAGCATCCGGTAACCGAAGAGATCACGGGCGTCGATCTTGTCGAATGGCAACTGCGCGTTGCGAGCGGCGAACCGGTCCCGCTGAAGCAGGACGAACTTGCGATCAACGGCTGGGCGATGGAAGCACGGCTTTATGCTGAAGACCCGGCAAAGGGTTTCCTCCCCTCGATCGGCACGCTCGAATTGTTCCAGCTTCCCGACCAAATGGGCCGCGTCGACACCGGCGTCTATGAAGGCGCCGAAGTCTCGCCATTCTATGACCCGATGATCGCCAAGATCATCGCGTGGGGCGAAGACCGCGAAGAAGCGCGTGAGCTTTTGTCGGAAATGCTCGAAGACAGCGCGATCTGGCCAGTGAAGACCAACTCGGCGTTCCTGATCAACGCGCTGGCTCATCCCGATTTCGCTGCTGGCACCGTCGACACCGGGCTGATCGGCCGCGACGGCGACGCGATGACGGCCGAGCCGGAACCGTCGGCGCAGGCGCTCACCAACGCGGCGATGGCGATGACACCGCGGTCGTTGCAATCGGGCTTCCGGCTCAACGCACCCGACGTGCGCAGCGCACCCTTCCTGCTCGACGGCAAGCGCGTCGAGGTCGAACTTCACGGCCCCGGCGCCGACGAGCCAGCACCCGCTATGCTTGTCGCCGAGGGCGGTTCGGTGTGGCAGCTCACCCCTTGGCGTCTCGCGGGCGGCGCGGGCGGAGCTGCTGGCGACGGCGCAATCCTCTCCCCCATGCCTGGCAAGATCATCGCGGTCGATGTCGCCGCGGGCGACACGGTGAGGAAGGGGCAGAAGCTGCTTACGCTCGAAGCCATGAAGATGGAGCACAGCCTGACCGCGCCGTTCGACGGGGTGGTGACGGAACTCAATGCCTCGGCAGGCGCTCAAGTGCAGGTCGAGGCGCTGCTGGTGCGGATCGAGAAGGACGACGCGTAATGGCTGGCAAATATTTCGACGAATGGACGATCGGCGACACGCTGACCCACGACATTCGCCGCACCGTGACCGAAACAGACAATTTGCTGTTTACGGTGATGACGCACAATCCGCAGCCGCTGCACCTCGACATCGAGGCGGCGAAGGCGTCCGAATTCGGTCAGATCCTCGTCAACGGCACCTTCACCTTCAGCCTGATGGTCGGGCTGTCGGTCGGCGACACGACGCTGGGCACGCTGGTGGCCAATCTCGGCTATGACAAGCTGGTGATGCCCAAGCCGGTGTTTATTGGCGACACGCTACGCGCGGAAAGTGAGGTTATTGGCCTCAAGAAATCGAAATCGCGGCCCAATGCCGGGATCGTCACCTTCCTTCACCGCTGCATCAACCAGCGCGATGAACTTGTCTGCCAGTGCGAGCGTTCTACGCTGGTCCAGCGAAAAATCTAAACATCCTTTCGGTTCGAGCGAAGTCGAGAACCCTTTGCCCCGCACGTGTCTCGACTTCGCTCGACACGAACGGCATAGGTAAGCGAATGCGACTACGTTCCCTCCTCTTCGTCCCCGGCGACCGCCCCGAACGCTTTGCCAAGGCGGCGGCATCGGGCGCCGATGCCATCATCCTCGACCTCGAGGATTCGGTGTCGCTCGCCAACAAGGACGCGGCGCGGCACGCCATTGCTGACTATCTCGCCGCCGAACGCGAAGTCATCACGCTGGTGCGCGTCAATCCGCTCGACGGGCATCTCACCGCCGCCGACGTCGCGGCGATCATCGCGGCGCGCCCCGACGCGATCATGCTGCCCAAGGCCGAAGGCGCGCCCAGCATCGCGCAACTCGACCTGATTCTGCGCAGCGAAGGCGCGGCCGACACGTCGCTGCCCCCGATCCTGCCGATCGCGACCGAAACCCCCGCGGCGATCTTCACCCTCAGCAGCTATCGCGAGGCGAAGGACCGACTGCTTGGGCTCACCTGGGGCGCCGAAGACCTGCCCGCCGCCATTGGCGCGACCACCAGCCGCGAAGCAGATGGCAGCTACACCGCGCCTTATGACGTCGCCCGCGCGCTGACCCTGTTCGCTGCCCATGCCGCAGGCGTTGCCGCGATCGATACGGTGTTCCCTGCGATCAAGGACGAGGCCGGACTCGCGGCCTACGCCGCCCGCGCCCGGCGCGATGGCTTTACCGGGATGATGGCGATCCATCCGGCACAGGTCGAGGCGATCAACGCCGCCTTCACCCCCAGCGCCGACGAGGTTGCCCGCGCGCAGGCGATCGTCGACGCCTTTGCGGCGCAGCCGGGCGTCGGTGTGCTCCAAGTCGATGGCAAGATGGTCGATGCCCCTCACCTCAAACAGGCGAAGCATATTTTGTCGCTGGCGGATTGAGCTCCCCCTTCCCGTTCGCTCGACACAAACGGAATTCAGGTCGATTTCCGCCCAAACGGCCGATGCCGCTTCATCCAGCTTCGCCCACGATGCCAGCTCTTTTTCAGTCCGCGCTCGGCGATGCTTTCGAACATCGCGTCGGGGCTCGTCGGGTCCAGCACTTCATGGTCAGCGATAAATTCGTCCAGCGGGCCGGGCGGAATCAGGTCCAGCAATTCGAGCGACCGCCCTGTCCCACGCAGCGCCTCGATGGTCTCGATCAATGACCCAGTGCGCTGGAATGTCGCCGCGACATCCTCCGCCGCCACCCCAAGATGCTCGGCCATCAGCGACTCGCGCAGTCTTGCAATCACCGGCTCGATGCCCTTGTTCGCCGCCAATGCTGCATCGATGGTGACGTCGCACTCGCTATCTAGCCCCATCGACCGATTGTTGAGGTTCGACGATCCGATCCGGATCAGCCGGTCGTCGACGATCGCGGTCTTGGCGTGGACGTAAATCGGTTCGCCGCCCTTGGTGTGCGGAACATAGACCTTCAGCCGGTTGCCATGCCGCGACTTCGCAATAGAGCGGACGAGTTGCACCCGCGCGGCATCCATCGCCATTTGCTCCAGCCACCCGTCGGCGGTCTTGGGCATCACCATCACAAATTCGGGCGGGTCGTCTTCCTCGAGCCGCGCGGCAATCGCCGCGGCAATCGCGCCGCTGGTGAAATACTGGTTTTCGAAATAGATGAAGCGCTGCGCTCCGACGATCATGTCGAGATAGAGCTGCTCATTCTCGCGTACTTCTGTGCGGCCATCATATTCGGCGCTGGTGCGCGAGATCGCGACATCGACGTCCTGGAAGTCGGGTTCAAGATCGTCGGGCCAATTCTCGCCCGCACCGCTCAGGTCGCGCAGCGGCTTCTTCGTCGCACGCTGCCAACGCTCGTTGCCGAGATCGGCGAGCGCCGCGCCGATCGGCCCAGAAAGGATCATCGTCGAATCGTGCCACGGCATATAGGGTTTGCCGTCGGGACTGGTGCGCCGCGGGTCGTCGTCGACATGGTCGCGCGTATCCCAGCGCGCCGAACTGACGTCGATACCGCCGCACACCGCCAGATGATCGTCGAACACCGCCACTTTCTGGTGGTGGCTGCACCCGACGGGGTGGGCACTATCGAGTCGGAAACTGATGGACCGCGTCATTTTCCAGCGCAGCACCATCGCGACGATCGACGGCACGAACCAGTGTTTCAACCCGCCGAAATTCCATCGTAAAATGTCGATGTCCCGCTGTGGCTTCGCCTTCGCCAAGCGCAGCAGGTAATGGCCCAACGACTCGCCGCGGCCCTTGGCGTCGGGGATCAACGGAATACGCGGATCAAAGTCCCACCCGATCAGCAGGATGCGTTCCTTCGCACCCGCCATCAACCGTTCCAGCAGCGCATAATAATCGGCTGCATCGACGATCATGCGGGCGTTGTTCGCGCGTTCGATGCGCCAGCAATTGCGCCCGGTGGCGACGATCGGGACCATATCCCCCTGGCTTTCCCGCGCGGTCATCGCCCACGCCACGCACGGCGCGGGCAATGGTTCCGCGCGATGTCGTCAGGCAGCGTGGAACTGTTCCGGCGCCAGCGCCATCATCGCCTCGCTGCCCGCTTCGATCTTGCGGCGCAGGGCACCTGCATCGGGCAGGAAACGTTCGGCAAAGTGCCGAGCGGTGACCAGCTTGGCTTCCATGAACGCCTTGTCGCCGCGGCCTTCGGCGAGCGCCTTTTGCGCTGCTTCGGCCATCATCAGCCACATCGATCCCAGCGCGACGATGCCCATGATGTGCATATAGTGATGCGCACCGGCGCCGATATTGTTCGGGTTCGCCATACCGTTCTGCATGAACCACATCGTCGCGGCTTTTAGTTCGCCGTTCGCCTTTTCCAGCCGCCCGGCAAAATCCGCCAGCGCTTCATTGCCTTTGGCCCGCGCGCATTCTTCATCGATGACGGCAAAGAAGGCCTGGATCGCGCGCCCGCCATTCTGCGCCAACTTGCGGCCGACCAGATCCATCGCCTGAACGCCATTGGCGCCTTCGTAGATCATCGTGATGCGAGCATCGCGGACATATTGGCTCATGCCCCATTCCTCGATGTAGCCATGGCCGCCGAACACCTGTTGCGCGTTGGTCGCGACGTCATAGCCCTTGTAGGTGCCATAGCCCTTGATGACGGGGGTGAGCAGGCTGACGAGATCGTCGGCGAGCTGCCGCTCCTCCTCGGTCTCGGCCACATGCGCCAGATCGACCTGGAGCGCGCCCCACAGGCACAGCGCGCGCAGCCCCTCGACGGTCGCCTTGGCATCCATCAGCATCCGGCGTACATCGGGGTGCACGAACAGCGGATCGGCCTTTTCCTGCGGCTCTTGCGGCCCGGTCAGCGCGCGACCCTGGCGGCGGTCTTGCGCATAGGCCACCGCATTCTGGAACGCGACGTCGGCCTGCCCCAGCCCCTGGATACCGACGCCGAGGCGCGCAGCGTTCATCATCACGAACATTGCGGCTAGGCCTTTGTTTTCCTCGCCGACCATCCAGCCCTTGGCGCCGTCATAGTTCATGACGCAGGTCGAATTGGCGTGGATGCCCATCTTGTGCTCGATCGACCCGCATTGCAGCGCGTTGCGCTCACCCAGAGAGCCGTCTTCATTGACCAGGAACTTCGGCACGATGAACAGCGAGATGCCCTTGACGCTGTCGGGCGCGTCGGGGGTCTTGGCGAGGACAAGGTGGACGATATTCTCGGTCAGGTCATGCTCGCCCGACGAAATGAAGATCTTGGTCCCGGTGATCGCATAGCTGCCGTCGCCGTTGGGCACGGCGCGGGTGCGGATCAGCCCCAGGTCGGTACCGCAATGCGGTTCGGTCAGGTTCATCGTCCCGCCCCACTCGCCCGAAATCATCTTGGGGCAATAGGTCGCCTTCTGCTCGTCCGATCCCTTGACCAGGATCGCCGCGACCGCTGCCTGGGTCAGCCCCGGGTACATCGCAAAGGCCTGGTTCGCCGCCATGCGATATTCCTCGACCGGAAATCCGACGACATGCGGGAGCGCCTGCCCGCCAAATTCCTCGGGCTGGGTCAGCAAGGTCCAGCCAGCGTCGCAATAGGCCTTATAGGCTTCCTTGAACCCCTTCGGCGTGGTCACCGATCCGTCGTCGTGGCGCGTGCAGCCTTCCAGGTCGCCCGACTGGTTGATCGGGAACAGCACTTCTTCACAGAATTTGCCGGCTTCGGTCAGCACCGCCTCGATCATGTCGGGGGTGGCGTTGGCGAAACCGGGCAGGTTGGCGTAGCGCTCAACCCCCAGCACATCGTTGAGGAGGAACAGGCTGTCCTGCACAGGCGCGCGATAGACGGGCATGGGAAATCCTTCTGAAAATCAGGTTGGCAATGGTAGCTTGCCTGGGGAGAGGCTCAACCGGCCTTTTGGCTCGCGTCGACTTTTTTCACCATGTCGATGAACCGCGACAATTCCTCGACAGCACTGTCGATGTCGTCGCGCTGGCGCTGCAACAGGCCGATGCGCTGTTCGCATTTCTCGATCGTGACCTGACGCTGCAGCTTGCGGCCGTCGCCGACGTCGTACAGGTCGATCATTTCGCGAATGTCGGCCAGGCTGAAACCGGTCCGCTTGGCGCGCAGGATCCAGGCCAGCCGGGCGCGGTCGCGTTTCGAATAGATGCGCGACAATCCCTTGCGCGACGGGCTGATCAGCCCTTCATCTTCGTAAAAGCGCAGCGCACGCGCGGTCACGCCGAACTCGGTCGACAGATCGGTGATGCTGAACTGTTCGCGCCCCAGATGATCGGGGGTGTCGATGTGGGAGTGGCCGTAGGCTTCGGTCATACCGAGGAAACTAGTTTCCGTTGACGTGAACGTCAATAGCGCCGCATTGCCCCGTCATGCTGCGGGTCAATCTGCGCACGGTCGGCCGATCATGCCGCGCGCATCGCGGATCTGCAAGCCCCTTGCATCGTCGGCCGACCAGCTCGCCCGCGGCAGGCGCAGGCCAGCGAGCGAAGCGCGCGACGGACACAGGTTGGCACATTGCGGCGGCAGTCGCCCGGGCAGGCGCAGTTCGTCTTCGTCTTCGCGGACCGTCGCTTCGCAGCCTTCGTGACCGGCAAAGCGCATCCGCCAGACATCGCGGTCTTGAACGATCGTACCCTTTGCCGCGCAGGACAGGCTCGTGCCGAACGATGCGGTCACCGCAAACCGCCACTGCCCGGCACCGTCGGGGACAACGCACATCGCATCGCGTCCCAGATCGTGCGCGCGCTCGAACACCCCGACCGGCGACGTCGCATCGCCGCGCACCACCCCGCGCTCGCGCGCTGCGATCTCCAGCGGATTGTCGGCATCGACCTCGGTATCGGCCGCGCCGGACCCGTGTCGATCGCAACCCGACAGCAGCAATAGTGCTGCCGCGATTACCGTGCTAGCGCTGCGCATCATCATCCAAGAAGACCAGCGAACCATCGGCTTCGACGCGCCGGTAAAAGCAGCTGCGCCGTCCGGTGTGGCACGCCGGACCCGCTGGCCGGACCCGCAACAACAGCGCGTCCTGGTCGCAATCGACCCGCATTTCGACCAGCGCCAGATCGTTCCCCGACGTTTCGCCCTTGCGCCACAGCGCGGATCGCGATCGCGACCAGAAATGCGCCTTGCCGGTCGCCTGCGTCCGTTCGATTGCGTCGGCATTCATGTGCGCGACCATCAACAGCACGCCGCTGTCGGCGTCGGTGACAATTGCTGTCACCAGGCCCGCCGCGTCGAAACGGGGCATGAAACGGTCGGCAGTATCGCGTGGGTCGGCCATAGCCCGCGCTTTAGAGCAGGTGCGGCGGCGCTGTCACCCCGTCGTCAGCGTCCGCGATGACATTATCGTGAATAGGGGGCGACAATCGCGATCGCCGCCCCTATATGCGCGCCAGTCACTGCCCTCGTTGCTGGACCGTCATGCTTACGACACATCCTTTCGACGACGACAAACTCCGCGAGGAGTGCGGCGTCTTTGGCATTCACGGCGCCGACAGCGCCGCCGCGGTCGTGGCGCTGGGCCTTCACGCCCTCCAGCATCGCGGGCAGGAAGCGGCGGGTATCACCGCCTTTGACGGCAAGGAATTTCACACCCATCGTGCGATGGGCCATGTTGCCGGTAATTTCGACCGCGACGACATCATGCGCCAGCTCCAGGGCGGCTCGTCGATCGGCCATGTCCGTTATTCGACGACGGGCGAAACCGCGCTGCGCAACGTTCAGCCGCTATTCGCCGACCTGTCGACCGGCGGCTTTGCGGTCGCGCACAACGGCAATATCTCCAACGCCACCGCGCTGAAGAAGCTGCTCGTCCGCCGCGGTTCGATCTTTCAGTCGACCAGCGATACCGAAGTCATCATCCACCTCGTCGCGACGTCCAGTTACCGCTCCTTGCTCGACCGGTTCATCGATGCGCTGAAACAGGTCGAAGGCGCCTATTCGCTGATTTGCCTGACGGCCGAGGGCATGATCGGCTGCCGCGATCCGCTCGGGATCCGCCCGCTGGTGATCGGCAAACTGGGTGATGCACACATTCTGGCATCGGAAACAGTCGCGCTCGATGTCGTCGGGGCGGAGTTCGTCCGGTCGGTCGATCCGGGCGAGCTCGTCATCATTCGGGACGGCCATTTGACCTCGCACCGCCCCTTTGCCGACCATAGCCCGCGCCCCTGCATCTTCGAATATGTCTATTTCTCGCGCCCCGATTCGATCGTCGACGGCACCAGCGTCTATTCGGTACGCAAGGCGATCGGCGCCGAGCTGGCGCGGGAAAATCCGGTCGACGCCGATCTGGTCATTCCGGTGCCCGACTCGGGCACGCCCGCGGCGATCGGCTACGCGCAGGAATCGGGCATTCCGTTCGAACTCGGGATCATCCGCTCGCACTATGTCGGGCGTACCTTTATCCAGCCGGGCGACAAGGTCCGTCACCTGGGCGTCAAACTGAAGCATAACGCCAATCGCGCACTGATCGCGGGCCAGCGGATCGTGCTGATTGATGATTCGATCGTCCGCGGCACGACCAGCCTGAAGATCGTCCAGATGATGCGCGACGCGGGTGCGGCCGAGGTGCATATGCGCATCGCCAGCCCGCCCACATCGCACAGCTGTTTTTACGGGGTTGATACGCCCGAACGCGCGAAGCTTCTCGCGGCTCAGATGACTGTCGGCCAGATGGCGAATTTCATCAACGCCGACAGCCTCGCCTTCCTGACGATCGACGGCTTGTACCGCGCGCTGGGTGAAAGCGATCGCAATCACAACGCACCGCAATATTGCGATGCCTGCTTCACCGGCGACTATCCGACCACGCTCACCGATTTCGACGAGCATGGGCTGGATGACCAATTTTCACTGCTTGCCGAACGGGTTGTCTGACTTAATGATTACGAGGTCTGAAGAACTGGCGGGGCAGGTCGCGCTCGTCACCGGCGCGAGCCGTGGCATCGGCGAGGCCATCGCCGAATCGCTCGCGGCGCGCGGCGCACATGTCGTCATCACCGCGCGCACCGCTGGGGGGCTCGAGGCGCTGGAGGATCGCATCCACGCGGCGGGCGGCAGCGCGACAATCGCGCCGCTCGACCTGACCGATGGCGACAGCATCGCGCGGCTGGCCAGCGCGATGGCCGAGCGCTGGCAGCACCTCGACATGCTGGTGCTCAACGCCGCCATGCTCGGCACTTTGACCCCTGTTGCGGCTATCGACGGCAAGGAATTCAACAAGCTGCTGACGCTCAACCTCATCGCGCAGCAGGCGCTCATCGCCAATTTCGACCCGCTGCTGCGCCGCGCCGCGAACGGCCGCCTGCTGGCGCTGTCGAGCAGCGTCGCGCGCGAACCGCGCGCCTATTGGGGCGCCTATGCGGCGTCGAAGGCGGCGCTGGACGTGCTGGTAACCAGCTATGGCGCCGAAATGCGCAACATCTCGACCGTCCGCACCGCGATCCTCGATCCCGGCGGCACCCGCACCCAGATGCGCGCACGCGCCTACCCGGGCGAAGATGCTGGCAGCATCAAGGAACCCGCCGCGGTGGGCGAATTCGTCGCGGAGTTGATGGTCGCCGGTTTCGACAGCACCGCGTTCCACGCTCTGCCCAAGGTCATGGAAAAGGCTTAACGCCATCTTTGTTTTCCGGCACTAGAGCAACCCGACCAAGGATTTGCGAGGGTTCAGCTATGACCGGGAATATTGTGCGGACGGTAATTGCGGCAGCGATCGGCATCGCGGTGGCCTTCGGGCTCGTCTGGCTGGCGCAATATGTCGGCAGCGAAATCTCCCCCGCCGAATATGACACAGCGACAGGCGAGATATTGATCCCGATCGGGTCCACTGTCGCGCTGGTCATCGGCTGGTTCCTTGCCACCTTTGCCGGCAGCTGGCTTGCCATGCGCGTGTCCGGGGGGACCGGTGCGGGATGGGTCGTCGCAGGCGCCGTGATCGGCGCTGCGCTCTATACCGCCGTCGATTTTGCAGACGCATGGTGGATCATTGCGCTGGGCGTCGCTGTTCCGCTCGCGGCCGCCTGGCTCGCACAACGGGCCGTTGGCACTGCCGCCGACTGAGCGAATTCCGTCATGCCGACAAAGGCCGGGTCTCGACGGTGAGACCGCGGCCTTCGCCCGGGTAACGAAAATCAGTTTGCTGCGTCGCGATCCACCGCCGCTTGAACACTTTTGTAAAACGCCTCGCGCGCCGCGCCGACGCCTTCGGGGTCTGTTGCGGTCGGCCAGTTGCCGTTCGACGCGATCACCAGCTTGCGTTTCGGGTCAATGAAGATCCCCTGACCGAAGATTCCCTGCGCGGCAAAACTGCCGTCGTCGTTGGTCCACCACTGATAGCCGTAACCACGGCCCGGCAGGCCGATATCGGCTTGTTTCGTCGTGGCGGCGGCGAACCAGTCGTCGGGAACCACCTTTGCGCCATCCGCGATGCCGCCATTCAGGACAAATTGGCCGAGCCGTGCATAATCTTTCAGCGTGGCCGAGATGCAGCACCCGCTGATCTCGTGCCCGGTTGCCCCCAGCATCCAGACCGCGTCTTGCTCCATCCCGAACGGTTTCCAGATCTTTTCCGACAGATAGGCCGACAGGCTTTTGCCGGTCGCGCTCGAAACCAGCACGCCGATCAGGTTGGTCTCGCCCGTGCTGTACAGCCATTTCGACCCTGCCGGAACATCGCGTCGCAAAGTCTTCATATAGCTGACGGTTACGTCTTCGCCGGCAACGGGCTTTTGCATATTGAACAGCGCGACGTCGGATTTCGGATCGGTATAATCCTCGTTCCATTTGACGCCGGATGTCATGGTCAGCAGTTGGCGCACCGACACGTCGTCATAGGCCGATTCCTTGAGCCCGGGGATATAGACGGTGACCTTGTCGTCGAGGCTCTCGATATAGCCATCCTTTACCGCCGCCCCGACTAGCGTCGAAGTGAAACTCTTGGCGACCGAAAAGCTGGTCCAGCGCCCCGCAGCGCCATAGCCGAGCGCATATTTCTCGAGCCGGATTTTGCCATCCTGGACGATGATCAGCCCAGCATGGCGCTGCTTGGCCATATAGGCATCGACGTCGGTACCCAGATCGATCGGTTGCCCCTGCGGCAACGGATAGACGACGTCACCCGCTTCGACGGTATTGACCACCACTTTCGGGACGGTCTCCATCGTCCGGAAAGCAAGGTCGCGTTGATCCTGGGTCCAGAACAGCACATTCATATCCTTTGGCAGCGTGTCGGTGGTTTGGGTGGATGCCGGTGCCGTGCATGCGGTCGCCGCCGCGCACAACAGCGCCGCTGCCAGATATCGTCGCATAGCTTTCCTCTCTCCCTGTTTTCAGGCTGTTTTTTCCAGCGTCACTTGCGCAACGTCGATGCCACCGCCGCGAAATCCGCCCTCGCAATATTGCAGATAATAACGCCACAGGCGCACAAACCGGTCGTCGAATCCCCCTGGCAACTGGCCGTTTGCCACGGCCGCGTCGAAGCGCTCGCGCCATTGGCGCAGGGTTTCGGCATAGTCGCCACCAAAGCGCCGGACATCGCGCCAGACCAGCCCGCGTTCCTCCGCCAGCGCCCGAAACCGGCTTTCCGAGATCAGGCAGCCGCCCGGGAAAATATAGGCCTGGATAAAATCGCTGCTCGCCGCATAACGCTCGAACAGCGCATCATCGATGAGGATATACTGGATCGCCGCCTTGCCGCCGGGGCGCAGCAGCCGCGCGATCGCGTCGAGATAGGCGGGCCAATAGGCCTGGCCTACGGCTTCGACCATCTCGACGCTGGCGATCGCGTCATAGGGTCCCTGCGCGTCGCGATAGTCGCAAAGCTCGATGCGCGAACGGCCCGACAGATCGACCGCAGCCAGCCGCGCGTCGGCGATCTCGGCCTGGGCGGGCGACAGCGTGATCCCGGTGTAGAGCACATCGTGCCGCTCGACCGCCCGCTCGGCCAACGCCCCCCAACCGCAGCCGATCTCGAGCAGCCGGCTCCCCGATCGCAGGTCGAGCCGGTCTAGGATCGCATCGATCTTGACCGTCTGCGCCTCCTCGAGCGACTGCGCCGGATCGGCAAACAGCGCGCTTGAATAATTCATCGCCTGATCGAGCCACAAGCGATAGAAATCATTGCCCAAATCATAATGGGCATGAATATTCCGCTTCGCTCCGCGACGATCGTTGCGACGGAGCATGTGGACCAGCTTGTTCACCCACCGCAGCGGCCCGCGCGCGCGCGCGACGTCGCCCAGCGCCCGCGCGTTGCGCATGAACAGGTCGAACAACGGCACCGGGTCGGGCGAACTCCATTCGCCTGCCTCCCACGCGCGGTACCAACCGACGGACCCCGACATCGCCAGTCGCGCCAGCGCGGCCCAGCTGTGCAGATGTACGACGGCGGTCGGCCCGCTGCCCCGCCCGCCGATCAGGCGGACGCCGCCGTCAGGGGTGTGCGCTTCGATCGTGCCGGACATCAACCCCGTGTCGATACGATCGAGCAAACGGTGATATAGGCCCGCCGGGGCCAGCGCCATCAGCCGTGCCAGCGTACCGCCGCTGCGATAGGCACGGTCGGCGCTGAGCAGTTGCTGGCCGCGGCGCGGGCTGACATGCGTGTTCATCATCGCGTCCTGCCCCAAAGTCACGCGGCTGACAATCAGTTGCCTTGCGCTTTCATGACGTCATACGCTGCCAGCGCGCGTTCGCGTGCCGCGCGATGTCCGATAATCTTTTCGGGGTAGGTCCGGGGACGGCACGCGAAGCTGTCGGGATCATGGATCGCCGGTTCGGTCAAATTCGCCAATTCGGGCACCCACTGGCGGATATAGCCCGCAGCGTCGAATTTTTCCGACTGGGTGAGCGGCGCCATGATGCGCGGGAACATGTTGCTGTCGACCCCGCTGCCCGCCACCCATTGCCAGTTGACCGCGTTCGACGCGTAATCGGCATCGACCAGCGTGTCCCAGAACCATTGCTCGCCCTGCCGCCAGTCGATCAGCAGATGCTTGATCAGGAAACTCGCGGCAATCATCCGTACTCGGTTGTGCATCCACCCCGTCGCCCACAGCTGGCGCATCCCGGCATCGACGATCGGATACCCGGTCCGCCCCTGCTGCCAGGCGCGCAGATCCGCATCCGCAGCGGCGCCGCTGCGCCACGGCAGGTCGGTATCGAACGCCGCACGCGCGCTGCGACTGCCATAATCTGGAAATTGCAGGATAATATTCTGGGCATAATCGCGCCAGCCGAGCTCGCCCAAGAAAATATCGACCGACCCGCCGGCGTCGGCGGTGCGGTGCCAGACGGTCGCCGGCGACACTTCGCCGAAATGCAGATGCGGCGACAGGCGCGAGCTTCCCTCGACCGACGGCAGGTTCCGGCGGCGATCATAGTCCGGCGCCGCGACAGTGAAATCGACGAGGCGCGTACGGGCGCCCGCCTCGCCGGGCTGCCATTCAGCGGCAAAGCCCGTTGCCCAATCGGGCTTGGTCGGCAGCAGGTTCCAGTCGGCCAGCGTGTCCGATGACGGCCACCCCGTCGGCGCCGCAATGTCGCGCGGACGGTTGCGCGGCGCGGCGGGCGGCATCTGTTCTTTCAACGCGCGCCAAAACGGTGTGTAAATCTTGTACGGCGTCCCGCCCCCGGTCGTCAGCGACCCCGGTGGCAGCAGGAAATTGCCGTCATGGCACACCAGATCGAGCCGCTTTACGACTGCCTTTTCTGCATTGCGCCACCAAGGCTCGTAATGCCGCAGGCAATGCACCCGCGCGGCGCCCGTTTCTTGCGCGATTTTGGCGAGTTGGTCGTCGCACTTGCCGCGACGCAGGATCAGCCGCGACCCTTTTTCGCGCAGACTGGCATCCAGGCTGGTCAGGCTATGGTGCAGCCACCACCGCGATGCGCCGCCCATGCGGCGATGTTTGGGCGTCTCGTCGTCCAGAATGAAAACCGGAATCACCGGCCCTTCGGCTGCCGCCGCAATGAGGGCCGCCTGATCCGACAGGCGCAAATCGCGCCGAAACCACAGGATGACGGGCATGGTCATCGGTCGCGCGTCGTGGTGTCGGGCGCAGTCAGGCGAACTTGAAAGCGATCCTGCGCCAGTGGGTGCATGAACCGCTGGTCGCGGAGCAGGATGGCATCGCCGTCGCGCTGCGCTACCGGCATCCGAGCCCAGAACAGAAAGGCGCGCGCATTGGGGTCGCCCATCAGCCACAGCGGCAGCCGCGCGTCGTCCATGCCGGTCGGCTGTCCACTGAGATCGATTGTGCCGCCAATGCCGGGCGTGAAGCTGCCCGCGCCATATCGATCGGCGGTGCGCCAGAAGATATCGCGCTGCCAGAAAGCCAATGGCGGCGGACTGGCGACCACCAGCGGTTCGCGATGCCCGCCGGCGACGAGCGCGTCCTTACCCATGCGCTCGGCCGCTCCCGTGATCAGGCCGTTGGCAAAGATATAGCCGCAAACGGCGACAAATCCGACCCAGGCAGGACGGGTCCAATGCGCCGCTCCGGCCCGTTCGCGGCGCAGCGACAACCACAAGGAGAACCCCAGCGCGATCCATATCCACAGGTCGATGATGAAGATGCTGTCGCCATAGAACCAGCGCGACGAAAAAGGTTCGAGCAGCCGGATCCCGTAGTTGTTGAGCCAGTCGAGCGCCGGATGGCTGAGGCAGCCGATATAAGCGAACGCAAGCAGCCAAACCTTGTCAACCGGCAACCGCGCGGCGGGCCGCGTGCCGCGCCGCGCCTGCCAACTGTCGAACGCCAGCATCGCCCCCCACAACAGGACGGGCAGCACCAGCATTGCGATTGGGCCATGGGTGATGCCGCGCCGGAACCCCAGATGCTGGTCGCCGTCGAGCCAGAATAGACAGGCCGCATCGATGTCGGGCAGGTTTGCCGCCAGGATCAGCGTTGGGATCGCCAGCCCGGTCTTTTTCTTCAGTCCCAACTGGCCGACCAACGCGCCGACCATACTATGCGTCAGATTATCCATCGCCGCTTGGTGGCGCGGATCGCGCGGCATTGCAATCGACGATGCGGACCGGTGCATGGTCCGCCACAAATCGCGCCGCTAAAGGTCCGGACCGCCCTCGGTCACCGTCCACGTCTGCCCCTTTTTCAGCAGGCTTTGCAAGTCGGCGGTCTTGCCCTCTGCCGCCGCGGCATTTTGGCGCCAGACATCGGCTTCAAAAGTCGGGCGCGGGTCATCGTACAGCACGCCGAGCGCCATCGGGAACTCGCCGAAGCGCATTTCGACGAGCATGTGCGCGACGCTGCGGTTGGTGACGTCATGGACAATCACCCCCGCGGCCTGCCAGTCGCCATCGACAACGTCGACCGTCTTGAGGTGGAGCGCCTCGGCATCGAGCGCGATACCCTTGGTGCCCTTGGCATAGAGCATCGGTTCACCATTCTCGAGCCACAGCTGGCGATCCTCGGCACCCTTCGGCGCCGCAAAATCCTCGAACACGTCTTTGTTATAGACGATACAGTTCTGGAAAATCTCGATAAAGGCCGCGCCCTTGTGGGCATGGGCGGCTTTCAAAACCTCGGGAAGCTTCTTTGACACGTCGAACCCGCGCGCGACGAAGCGCGAACCGGCCCCCAGCGCAAACGCCGCGGGCTGCGCCGGACGGTCGACCGAGCCATAGGGGGTCGACGGGCTGGTGGTACCAACCCGGCTGGTCGGCGAATATTGCCCTTTGGTCAGACCATAAATCTCGTTGTTGAACAGCATGATCTGGCAATCGAGGTTGCGGCGGATCAGGTGCATCGTGTGGTTGCCGCCGATCGACAGCCCGTCGCCGTCGCCGGTGACGATCCACACGTCGAGATTCGGGTTCGCCAGCTTCAATCCGGTCGCGAACGCTGGCGCGCGGCCGTGGATCGTATGAAAGCCATAGGTTTCCATATAATAGGGAAAGCGCGACGAGCAGCCGATACCGCTGATGAACACCGTGTTCTCGGGCGCGGTGCCGATTTCGGGCATCGTGCGCTGCACCGCCTTCAGGATCGCATAGTCGCCGCAGCCGGGGCACCAACGAACTTCCTGATCGGTCTCCCAGTCTTTCAGCGTCGTCGTCTTGGCGATCGTCGTCATCTCGTTCATTAGTGCGTTACCTTGTCCAGCGAAGCGGGCACATCCTTACCCTGCCGCTTCTTGATCCGTCGGGCGATCGGCTCAGCAGCTTTGCTGCCGTCGTCCAGTTCGGCCAGAGTTTCCGTCTGCTTCTTTCCCTTGGCAATCAGGCTGATCGCCAGCGCGAGCGCCCATCGGTTGCCATCGTCGCTGCGCTCGGCGCCTTGGCGCCACAGTTCCACCAACACATCGAACGCCCGATCATCGCCTCGGGCATCGATCAGCGCGCGATAAAGCCCTTCGCGCGTGGGGGCCAAGTGATTCCGCCCCACATGGTCGATGAGCACCTTGTGCAGATGCGGATAGGAATTCTTCGAATTTACCAGATCCCAGACCGACTCGCCTTGAAAGCCTTCTTGCCGAAGCGCGGCTACCAAGTCGGCCTCATCGGTGCGGCACAGACGCTCTTTGCGCGCGATCAACATGTTCCGGCGTGCTGCTTTTTCGCTGGACGCGCCATCTTCCCACAGCGCAGCCCAGTCGTGCGAAAACCGGGCATATTCTATATGCAGCGGCAGCGCGGCATTCATGCCAGGGCCTCCTCAATAGCAGTTTCAATTTCAGCGATGGTAAAGGGTTGGCCCGATACCTTGTTCACCGGTTTGGCATCGACCAGATATTGGTCGCGTAGGACGGTCTTGAGCTGGCCGGTATTCATTTCCGGCACGATCACCTTGCCATAGCTCTTCAGCAGTGCGCCGAGATTTGCGGGCAGCGGCCAGATATGGCGGATATGAATATGGCTGACGTCGGCGCCCTCGGCGCGTTTGCGTCGCACCGCCTGGTGGATCGGACCGAAGGTCGATCCCCAGCCTACGACCGCCAGCTTGCCGCTTTCGGCGCCAAGCTCAACGATCTGATCCGGTACCCTGACGCCATCGACCTTGGCCTTGCGGATGTCGGTCATCGCCTGATGGTTCGGCGCTTCGTAATTGATGTGGCCAGTATCGACTTCTTTTTCGATTCCGCCGATGCGATGCAGCAAGTCGGGGGTGCCGGGCTTGACCCACGGCCGCTTGAGCTTTTCATCACGGCCATAGGGTTTGAACCCGCCCGCGGGGACTTCGGTCAGGAATTCGACCGGGAACGCCTCATAGGTCGTGAGGTCGGGCACTGCCCATGGCTCGGCGGCATTGGCGATATAGCCGTCGGTCAGCAGCATCACCGGGGTCATATATTGCACCGCGATACGCACCGCCTCGATCGCGCATTCGAACGCGTCGCCGGGCGAGCGCGCCGAGATCACCGGCATCGGCGCATCGCCGTTGCGGCCGTAAACCGCCTGATAGAGGTCCGACTGTTCGGTCTTGGTCGGCAGGCCGGTCGAGGGGCCGCCGCGCTGCGAATTGACGATGACCAGGGGCAGCTCGGTCATGATCGCAAGGCCCATCGCCTCGCCCTTCAAGGCGATGCCCGGCCCCGACGAACTCGTGACGCCGAGCGAACCGCCATAGCTTGCCCCGATAGCCGAACAGATCGCCGCAATTTCGTCCTCGGCCTGAAAGGTCGTGACGTCATATTCCTTCAGCCGCGACAGGTGATGCAAGATCGCCGAGGCGGGGGTGATCGGATAGCCGCCGAAGAACATCGGCAGCTTCGCGAGCTGTGCCCCCGCGACGAGGCCGAGCGCGATGCCTTCGGCACCCGTCAGTGTACGATAGAGGCCCGGCGCAACAGGTGCCGGGTCGACATGATGCTGCTTGAGCGGCCCGGCGAGTTCGGCGGTTTCACCATAGGCGTGACCCGCGTTCAGCGCCGCGATATTGGCGGCGGCCAGATCGGGCGCCTTGGCAAATTTTGCATTGAGCCAGTCAACCAGCGGCTGGCGGTCGCGGTCAAACATCCAGAGCGCCAGCCCCAGCGTCCACATATTCTTGCAGCGCAAAGCTTCCTTGTTGCCAAGGCCAAAGGGCTTCACCGCATCCATCGTCAGCTGGCTGATGTTGAGCTTCAGAAGCTGCCACTTCGCCAGGCTGCCATCCTCGAGCGGGTTGGCGTCATATTTCGCCTTGGCGAGATTGCGGTCGTTGAACTCGCCCTCGTCGGCGATAATGAGGCCGCCCGGCTTCAGCTGAGGCACATTGGTCTTGAGCGCTGCGGGGTTCATCGCGACGAGCACGTCCGGCGCGTCGCCCGCGGTTTCGATCGCCGACGAACCGAAATTGATCTGGAAGGCAGAGACACCGAACAAAGTGCCCTGCGGCGCGCGGATTTCCGCCGGAAAATCGGGGAAGGTCGCAAAATCGTTGCCTGCAAGCGCCGACGACAAGGTGAATTGACCGCCGGTCAATTGCATGCCGTCGCCGCTGTCGCCTGCAAATCTGACTACCACCGCATCCGAAAGGGGGGACTGCCGCTTGTCGGCTTCGTCCACTACCGCTGTCGCCATTTTATCTTCTGCCTTGAATCTTGCGAACCTGTGACGCTGGCCTAGGCCTGTGGGCGTCACGCCGCAATTGAGAAAAAATTGTGCGTCGCAAACTTCAAACGTCGGAATGGGTTGCGAATTGCGATTGAATTATCCGCGATGATGCCGAATAGCTGCGCGAACAACAGGCCGCACAAGCGGAACGAGGGGATCACAGGATGACCGACGGCACCACCCATTTCACCCGCGCTGACGTGGCAATGTTCCTCGCTTTCCTGAACGCCCAGGACGGCCCAAAGATGGAAGAGATGCCGCCCGCGGGCGCGCGCGAGATGTTCCGCGTCATGGCGCAGATGGCCGATGCTCCGCGCGGCGATATTGCGCACGTCGAGGACCGGACAATTCCCGGCCCTGCCGGCGAGATTCCCGTCCGCATCTATGACAATCGTCCGGGCCGCGACCCCGGCCCGGTCATGGTCTTCTACCACGGCGGCGGCTGGGTCATTGGCGACCTCGACACCCATGATGGCTATTGCGCCGAAGCAGCGCGCTTGCTCGACATACCGGTAATCGCTGTGGATTATCGCCTCGCGCCCGAACACCCCTTCCCCGCCGCGCCCGACGATTGCGAGGCGGCGACGCGCTGGGTGGCCGACAATTTCCCCTGCACCGGGCTGGTGCTGTCGGGCGAAAGCGCCGGCGGTAACCTGACCATCGCGACGGCGCTTACCCTTCGCGACAAACCCGCGTCAAAGCCGGTGATTGCGATGCACCCGATCTATCCCGCGGTGACTACGCACGATGATTGGCAAAGCTATCGCGATTTTGGCGAGGGCCATCTGCTAACCACCGGCAGCATGACGTGGTTCGGCAATCATTATGCGCCCGACCCCGCCGACTACCGCGCCTCACCGCTCGATTTTCCTGCCGCAGGGCTGCCGCCCACATTGCTCACCACGGCGGGTCTCGATCCACTGCGCGATCAGGGCCGCGCCTATGCCGCCAAGCTGATCGAAGCCGGCGTACCGACGACGTACCGCGAGGCGGCGGGCAGCATTCACGGCTATATCAACTTGGCGCAAGGCATTCCGAGCGCCAAAGACGATATCCGCGGCGCGCTGACGGTCTTGAAAGCGATCGTGAGCGAAGCTACCGGCGCGGCATGATCGATCATGACAAACTGCCCTATCGCCCCTGCGCCGGGGTGATGCTTGCGAACCGCGACGGCCGCGTCTTCGTCGGCCAGCGGCTCGATACGTCGAGCGAGGCGTGGCAGATGCCGCAGGGCGGCATCGACGATGGCGAAGACGCCGAGGAAGCCGCAATCCGCGAGCTTGGCGAAGAAACCGGCGTCCATGGCGGGCTGGTCGAAATCATCGCGCGCAGCCGCGAAGAATATTTCTACGACCTTCCCGACAATCTGATCGGAAAGATGTGGGGCGGAAAATATCGCGGCCAGCGCCAGCACTGGTTCCTGATGCGTTTCATGGGCACCGACGGCGACATCAACATTCACACCAAGCATCAGGAATTTCGCGCCTGGCGCTGGGCCGCGCTGAACGAGATCGAAAAACTGATCGTGCCGTTCAAGCGTGTGCTTTATCGCGGACTGGTCGAGGAATTCGGGCCGCTGGTCTGATCGCGGATCGCGAATGCGGTCCGGAACACATCAGCGAACATGGACGGGGTCAACCGGCCGGTGTTCGTGTTGTACCGCGAACAATGATAGCTATCGACCAGAAGGCGGCCGGCCGGGAGTCGATGGACCGCGCCATGACCAAACGGATGCGCGGCAAGGCGCAGGCCGACCGCTCGCAGGACCGCATCATGGGCAATGCGGCCCAACGCGATGATGACGCGCATTTTCGCGAGCGCTGCAAGTTGCGATTCGAAATAGGGACGACAGCTGGCGATTTCGGCTGGCAGCGGCTTGTTCTGCGGCGGCAGGCATTTGACGCTGTTGACGATGATGGCGCCTTCCAGCGTCAGGCCATCGTCGATCCGCCCATAATAGCTCCCCTTGCTCAGCCCGAACTCGGCAAGCGTCGCGAACAGCAGGTCGCCCGCATAGTCGCCGGTGAACGGGCGTCCGGTCCGGTTCGCGCCGTGCTTGCCCGGCGCCAGCCCCGCAAGCGCCAGCCAGGCATCAGGGTCGCCGAACGCATAGACCGGCGCGTTCCACCAATCGGGCTGCTCGGTCTGACACGCTCGCCGCAGGGCGACAAATCGCGGGCAGCGCGGGCAATCACGCGGCGGTTCGGTTCCGGGCAATGGGCTGTCAATCTCCACATATCTGCGATAGGCGGGAGAGCATGGGCAACGCAACGCCGCTTCCGTTATACGCTATCGGTCTCGGGTCGAATCGCCGCCATGCGCGCTTCGGCGATCCGCGCGCGGTGTTGATGGCGGCGCTCGCCGCGCTCGAAAGCGACGATATCGAGGCTGTCGATGCCAGCCCGATCATCGCAAGCGAGCCGCTCGGCCCTTCGCGGCGACGCTATGCCAATGCCGTGGCGCTGGTCGCCTCCCCGCTCAGCCCGCCCGAAATGCTCGAGCGGTTGCAACAGATCGAAAACATCTTCGGTCGCCGCACCGGCCAGCGCTGGAGCGCGCGAACGCTCGATCTCGACATCCTGCTCTGGTCGGGCGGCGTCTGGTCGGATGCCATGCTGACTGTCCCGCACCCGGCACTGACCGACCGGGATTTCGTACTGGGGCCACTACGTGCGATCGTGCCCGACTGGCGCCACCCGCTCCGCCAGCGCAGCATCCGGCAACTCGCAGCTTGTCTTGTGCGGCCAAAGCCGGTTGACCGCGGCGCCGCGCGGCACTAGGGCGGCGGCTCATTTTGACGCTGCACCGGCAGCGCCGGGATGGGCCCTTAGCTCAGTCGGTAGAGCAACTGACTTTTAATCAGTAGGTCGCTGGTTCGAACCCAGCAGGGCTCACCATTTTCCCACCATATCATTCTTCATTCGGTGCCGAGGGTTCGCGATCGCGTGCAATTCGGTTGTCGGCGAATCGCAACGCCTCAAGCCGCAGCGTCGGTCGAATAGGCGATGGAAAGTCAGGGTTTACCTCACTAGGAACCCGGGCAGGCACATCACCGGGAGGTTTGAATTGTTCAGCAAGGCAGTATTGGCCATGGCATTGTTGGCCGCCGCGTCCCCTGCCCCCGTTTCGCCCGCCGACCAGCGTGCGCGCGAAGCCGGGGTCGTCATCGGTGTCCTGCCGCCAGGGCCGCGAAACGCCATCACCGATGTCGACGGCGTTCGCGTCGGCCATGTCACGATCGAGGAAGGCAAGGACATCCACACCGGCGTCACGGCCATCCTGCCGCATGGCGGGAATATCTTTCGCTCGCGCGTCCCCGCCGGGTTCGTCGCCTTCAATGCCTATGGAAAATTCGCCGGATCGACGCAGGTTGCGGAGCTGGGCGAGATCGAGACCCCGGTGCTCTTGACCAACACGCTGAATGTGCCGGAAGCCGCGGCGGCCGCCGTCGAATGGACATTGGCGCAGCCGGGTAACGAGGCGGTTCGTTCGGTCAACGCCGTGGTGGGGGAGACCAACGACGGCGTCCTCAACGACATTCGCCGGCGACGCGTCACGATCGCCGACGCCCGGCGGACGATCGAAAGCGCCGCAGGCGGAGCCGTGGCGGAAGGCTCGGTGGGTGCGGGGACCGGCACGGTCGCGTTCGGGTTCAAGGGCGGCATCGGCACGGCCTCTCGCAAATTGCCTGCCGCGCAGGGCGGGTGGACGCTCGGCGTGCTGGTCCAGAGCAACTATGGCGGTGTCCTTACGATCGCCGGGGTGCCCGTCGGCGTTCGGCTGGGCCGTCACGCGTTCAGCGGCGAAAGCGCTCGCGATACTGCCGACGGGTCGGTGATCATCGTCATCGCGACCGACGCGCCGCTGTCGGACCGCAACCTGCGTCGAATCGCCGAGCGAGCGTTTATCGGCATCGGCCGCACCGGCTCATCCTTTTCCAACGGATCGGGCGACTATGCGATCGCCTTTTCCACCCATCCCGGTGTCCGGCGCGCCGAAGGAAGCGCGCCCGTTGCGGCGATTGACGATCTGCGCAACGAAGCTTTGTCGCCGCTGTTTCAGGCGGTCGCGGAAGCGACCGAAGAGGCCGTAATCAACTCGCTGTTCGCCGGCAAGACCGTCGAGGGGCATCGCGACACGGTGAAGCGCCTGCCGACCGAAACGATATTGCCGTGGCTGACCGCGGCCGACAAATGACGTCCTGACGCTTCCGCGACCCGCGGGATAGGCGCGCGCTGTCTTTCAGGATGGCGGAACCGCGCGCAACAAGTGGCCCGGCGCGCCGACCCGTTCGCCATTTTCCCAGGCGGGCCGCCCGTTCACGATGACCATGTCGAACCCTTCGGCTTTCGCCAGCGGGTCGATGAAGGTCGAGCGTGCGCGCACCCGTTCAGGGGCGAACAGGATCATGTCCGCTTTCGCGCCCGGTCGAATGACGCCGCGGTCGGGAAGCCGCAGAATCCGGGCAGGAAGCCCGCTCGCCTTGCGGACGGCCTGCTCGATCGGCAGGCGGCCGCCGTTCACGACATAATCTTCGATCAGCTTGGCATAGGTGCCGGTCGCGCGCGGGTGCCGCATGCCGGGCCCGCCATCGGTCGCGATCGCGACGTCGGGGTCAATGACAAGGACGTCCTGCAACACCTCGTCCATGGTGAAATGCGCACCCGAAGCACCGCCGGGCCCGATCTTGATCAGGAAATCGGCAAAGTGAAGGCCGCCCTCACGGGCGGCTTGCCCGAGCGTTTTTCCCGCATAGGGCGCGGTCCCGATCAACAGCGCCTCCGGCCCGCCGCGCCGCGTCACGCGCGCGACCAGATGATCGCGCAACTCCTGCCGCCGCGACGTCACGACCGCTGCATAGTCGCTCGGCGGCAGCGCCCATTCAGGAAACAGCAGCGCGATCCCGGTAAAACTCGCATTGTAGGGATAGGCGTCGGCGGACAGATCGATCCCGGCCCGGCGTTTGGCGGCGATCAGCGCCAGCAGTTCGCGTGCGCGGTCTTTGCCTTTGCCGAACACCACTTTGAGATGCGAGATATGCGGCCGTGCCGGCAGCGCCGATGCGATCAGCTCTTCGATCGACGCTTCGATATCCTCGTCATTTTCGGAACGCATATGGCTCATGACGACGCCGCTGCGGTCGGCAACCGCGCGGCCCAGGCGCGCCAGTTCGGCGCGCTCCGCATAGATGCCCGGAACATATTCGAGGCCATAGGAAAGGCCGAAGGCGCCCGCGGCCAGTTCGGCGTCGAGCCGCGCCGCCATTCGCTCGAGTGCCGCATCATCGGGCCGCCGCACCGAGTCGGCGATGCCCGAAGCGCGGCGCAAGGTGCCGTGGCTCGCCAGCGCCGCGACGTTAAGCGGCAGCGCCGCGCGGTCGATGGCCGCAAGCCACGGGCGCAGGTCGAGGTCGTTGCCGAGGCGCGGGCCGCTACCGTCCATGCCGAGCAGGATCGTCGTCACACCCATCGCCAGGAAGGCATCATAGGATTGGGTCAGCGGGTCGCCATGCGTGTGCGTATCGACAAAACCGGGGGCAAGGACGCGCCCCGCGCCCTCCACCACCCGCGCCGCGGCCGGGGCGGGTGTGCCGGGCGGAAGAATCGCGGCGACGCGGTCGCCGGCAACCGCCACGTCGGCCCGGCGTGGCGCGGCGCCGGTGCCATCGACGAGCAGCACGTCGCGGACATAGATCGAGGATTGCTCCGATCCGGTCGCGATCATGGGCAGCGCGGCCAATGCGCCGCCGACAAGGCTTCCGCCGACAAGCTGACGACGCGTAAGGTTCTGCAAGCCGTATCTCCCGTAGGCGCCAACGATGCCAGACTGCGCAAACGCCGTGTTGAAAGCAAATGCCAAGCGGCGCGGCAGCGATAAACACAGGATATGGCCGACCGCTGGCAGATTATGCGCGTATGGCGATTATGGCCGCCCAAATCATCTGGCCGTTACCGCCGAATTTACCCTTCGGGTTTAAAGCGCTAAGCCATTCGCCGGGCAGCGTCTGGGCAACCATCGGCAGCGACAAGGACTAGCATTGACCATCATCGTAACAGGTGCCGCGGGCTTTATCGGAATGCACGTCGCCGCCGCCTTGCTCGCGCGCGGCGAGCGCGTGGTCGGGATCGACAATTTCACCCCTTATTATTCGGTGGCCCTCAAACAGGCCCGCGTCGCGCATCTGACGGCAGCCGGCGGCGACGCTTTCACCTTCGCCGACGTCGATTTTGGCGATGCCGATGCGTTGGCGGCGGCGCTGGCTGATGTGGCGGTCGATCGCATCGTGCATCTTGGTGCGCAGCCCGGGGTGCGATACTCGCTCGAAAATCCCGCCGCCTATGTCCATTCCAACGTTGCGGGACACGTCAATATATTGGAGCTGGCACGTCACCGCGGCGTTCGTCATCTTGTCTATGCGTCCTCGTCGTCGGTTTACGGAATGCGAAGCGATACGCCCTTCTGTGTCGCGGACCGCGCCGACACCCCGATTTCGCTCTACGCGGCGACCAAGCGCGCCGACGAACTGATGAGCGAAACCTACGCCCATCTGTTTCGCCTGCCGCAAACGGGGCTCCGTTTCTTCACCGTCTATGGACCGTGGGGGCGCCCCGATATGGCGGTGTGGAAATTCACCGAAGCGGTGCTGAAGGGACGACCGATCGACGTGTATAATCACGGCGACATGCTGCGCGACTTCACCTTCATCGACGATATTGTGAACGGTGTCGTGCTGGCGCTCGATCGGCCGCCGGCGGACGACGGTCGCGAAAAGCCGGGCGGTTTTTCGACCCCGCACCGGCTGTACAACATCGGCAACAACCGTCCCGAGCAACTGACCGCCCTGATTCGCGAAATCGAAGCCGCCTGCGGTCGCCAGGCGGAAATCAACCTTCTGCCGATGCAGGACGGCGACGTCTATCAGACCTTTGCCGACATCGACGACATCGCCCGCGACCTGGGTTTCGCGCCGACGACGCCGCTGTCTGCCGGCATTCCGGCGTTCGTTGACTGGTATCGAAACATTTGGCTGACATCGGCGGCTGCCAAATCCGGTAAGGGTCAACCAGCATGACCATCATGCTGACCGGCGGCACGGGCTATATCGGCAGCCATGTCGCCGCCACGCTGCTGTCCGCAGGGCAGCCGATCGTCTGTTTCGACAATCTGGCCAACAGCGATGCCAGCGTGACCGATCGGCTCGAGGCGATCACCGGCGCCTCGGTGGCGCTCGTCGTCGGCGATATTCGTGACGGTCAGGCGTTGCGGCAGGCAATAACGGACCATGGTGTCACGGCGGTAATTCATTTTGCCGGTTTGAAGGCGGTTGGCGAATCGGTCGCCGAACCGATGAAATATTACGACAACAACGTCCGCGGTACGCTGTCGCTGGTCGAGGCGATGGCCGATTGCGGTGCCAAGACGCTCGTCTTTTCGTCGAGCGCCACGGTCTACGGCGAGCCTCAATATCTCCCTTTGGACGAAGATCATCCGACATCGGCGACCAATCCCTATGGCCGTACCAAGCTGATGATCGAGGAAATGCTGGCGGACATCGCCGCCGCCGATCCGGCGTGGCGGATCGCGATCCTGCGCTATTTCAACCCGGTCGGGGCGCACGACAGCGGGCTGATCGGCGAGAATCCGAACGGCATTCCGAACAATCTGATGCCCTTCATCACGCGCGTCGCGGCCGGCAGGCTGGAGCAATTGTCGGTATTCGGGGATGATTATGACACGCCCGACGGCACCGGGGTCCGCGACTACATCCATGTCGTCGATCTGGCCGAGGGGCACGCCGCGGCGCTCGGCGCAATCCACGCGATGGCGCCCGCGCTTTCGACATGGAACCTGGGAACCGGTCAGGGCTATTCGGTGCTCGACATGGTGTCCGCCTTCGAACGCGTCAACGGCGTGCAGATACCCTACCGTATCGCGCCGCGCCGCGACGGCGATGTCGCCAGCTGCTACGCCAGCCCGGAGCGCGCCGCTCGCGAGCTGGGCTGGACGGCCAGCCGCGACCTGGATGCCATGTGTGCATCGAGCTGGCGTTTCGAGCGCACGCTCGCCATGCGGAACGCCGGCTAGGTAACCCATCCAGCGGTTTGCGCCAGCACCCACAGCCCGATGATCAGGAACAAAGCTGCCGCGGCGATCCGGATTTTTCCGAGGTCGATACGTTTCAACAGGGCGCGCCCCAGGAAGATCGCCGGCACATTCGCAATCATCATGCCGAGCGTTGTGCCCGCCGTGACCGTCCACACAGCCTGATATTGCGCGCCGAGCGCGATCGTCGCCACCTGCGTCTTGTCGCCGATCTCGACAAGGAAAAAGGCGACCAGGGTGGTGAGGAACGCGCCGGATCGGTGGCGCGGCGCGTCATCGTCATCGAACTTGTCGGGGATCAGCGTCCACGCCGCCATCGCGATAAACGACAGCCCGATCGCGTACCGAAAGACGGGACTGTCGAGGAAAGCGGCCGTAGAGGCACCGAGGAGCGCCGCGAGCGCGTGATTCGCGAGCGTCGCGACCAGAATCCCAAGGATGATCGGCATCGGACGACGGAACCGTGTCGCGAGGATGATCGCCAACAACTGGGTCTTGTCGCCGATCTCGGCGAGCGCCACGATTGCGGTCGAGGTGAACAGGGCTTCCATGACTTGCTCCGGGGCCGGACGGCATTGCGATTCCAATAGACATCAAACCCGCCGCCCGGCCCGGACGAAGGTCGATGCCATTGGTCTCGCCCAAGCGGTCTCCCGCTTCCACCGTACCATGACCTCTCGGCCAAGTATGTTGATACGGCGGCCCGTCGCGCGCGACGGATATCTACTCCCCAGATGACGGGGCTGCGTTAGTGGGCGCGTCGGCGTCTGGCAAGTCCGAAGCAGCGGCAGCGGCCTTTTCTGCCGCCGCAATATCGGCATCCATCGCTTTCGCCCGCGCTTCGATCTCGTCCGACGCCTTTTCGTACCGCGTCTCGAAATCGGGTTCGTCTTTGCACGCGGCAACGAGCAGCAAGGGCAAGACAAGGGCGACCCGGCGACGCATCAATAATCTTTGCGATACCGGATGCTGAGGTTCGACTGCCCCGAACCCCCGGCCTGGCTGAGCAGCGACAACGCGGGCGTCAGGCTGATCTCAAGCTGCGTCGCGGTGTATCCGCGGGCGTCGGTGATCACCTCCAGATAAATATCCTTGGTGATATATTGCCCCGCGGCGAGCGCCGCCCCGCGTCCCACGGTGTCGTCTGGTCCGAGCACGCGCAGCCGGTCGATGCCCGTCGCCGACTGGAGCGCCCCGAGCGGGCTGAGGCCACCACCGCCGCTGCTCAGCGTATTCAGCGACGAAGCGAGCTGAACCGCCTGCAACGGCGACAGCGACGTGATCGAATCGCCGAACAATATCCGCGAGACAATTTCGTCCTGCGGCAGCCCGGGAACGCTCGAAAAGGCGACCTGTGGGTTGCTCGCGCGTCCCGACACGCTGACGTTGACGGTTACCGTCTCGATCGTGTCGCTCGCCAGCAGCCGAATCGCGGGGTCGAACGCATCGCCGGTGGGGAACGTCACCCGTCCCTCCTGCAACTCGAACGAGCGACCGGCGAAACCCAGCGTCCCGCGCACGAGCTCGATTTCGCCGGTCACGCGCGGCGCTTCGGTCGTCCCGCGCAGGACGATGTCGGCCTGCCATTCCGATTCCAGCCCCATGCCGGTGACGTATATTTCATCGGGTGCTTTCAAGGCGATATCGAGCCGGATGAGGTCGAACAGGCTACCCCCGACCGCCGCCAGACCATCGCCGCTGATCCGCTGGCGTCCGGTTGGCGGCTTGCGCCGTATCCCGGTCAGCACCGGCACCTGCACGGCGCCTTCACGAACGATGCGATAGCGCGTTTCGGGAAGCCGCAAGCTTCCCGACAGCAACGCCGTCTGCCCCGCCGATTTCTCGAGGGTCAGATTGCCGGTGGCGCGCGCTGCGATATTCTCGCTCCGCGCCAGACGTGCGTTGTCGAGCGTCATCGCGATATTCATCGGATAACCGTCGGCCTGTGCCAGGCTGATAAAGCCCTTCGCCTGGACACTGCCGTCGCCCGCAGTCGCGGTGAGCTGGTCGATCTCCAGCCGGTTCCCCGTAAAGCGGCCGTTGACCGCCATGTTGGTCAGGCGGGTGCCATAGGTCTGATTCTCGTAGACCAGGTCCTTGCCGCGCACGACGCCCGCCAGACACGGGTTGGCGACGCTGCAGCTGAAATCCGCCGCAACCGCGATCGGACCCGATATGCTCTGGTCCGCCGGGCCAGCGAAGGAATAGAGGGTGTCCGCGGGACCATTGTAACGGATGCCGCCGCCGAGCGGTGCGGCGCGCAGCCGCGTCATCCAGTCGCCCGCGCCCGGACCCAGCGGGCGGAGCGAGGCTTGCATCCTGCCGATCACGCTCCCCCGCTTGCGCATCACCGCGCGCGCTTCGCCGCCGTCGCTGAGCAATTTGCCGGCAAAATTGACATCGACCGGCTGGCTGACCGACGCGGCAGTCGTGCGGGTAAAGCCGGTGATCGACAATCGCGCATCGGCGCGGGGGAAACTGTCGGCGCTTGCCTGCTCGAAATCGACACTACCCGTTGCGCGCCCGCCCAGCCCCATGTCGGGATATACCGCGTTCAGGATCGCCATATTGACCCGCTCCAGCCGGCTCTGGATCATGATTCCTTCGCCAAAACGCCCGGCGATCCGCGCACTGCTGCCGCGTCCCAGAGTCACCGTGGTCGGCAGGAGCTCATAGCCGTCGGCTCCCGGGACGATTCGCGCGGGCGATGTGGTGCGGAAATTGATGCCCGTTGCCCGGCCCTGCACCGAAGCGCGCCACAGGTCGGGCGCCAGATCGGCGTTGGCAGCGATGCGGAACGGCACGCCGCTGGTCCCCTCGACCAGTGCCTGTGCCTTGCCGCGGCCATCGCGGTAATCGATCTTCACGCGCCCGACCGCGATGTCATATTCGCGGATCCGCGTCGAAGCGATCTGGACGTCGGCGACGACATGCGGCGTGTCGTACAACGTGACGTCGGCATCGACGACCGCGGACCCCACCGCCAGCCGCGCGGGACCCGGCAGCACGACGTCGTTGGCGCGGACGTTGATCGCCGCCGCCTGATACCGGCCGGCGGCGCTCAGCCGAACCAGCCCGCCCAGCCCTTGCCCCGCGGCGTCGAGTCGACCGACGAACGGGCCAGCGTCGCTGCGGACCAGACGCCCGCTGAACCCGATTCCCGACAGGTCGCCGCGTTCGACGTCGATCGTCAGCGGACCGGTCGCGGTCAGCAACACAACATCCGCCGCCAACGGGCCGTAATCGGTATCACCGGTTGCGGCGAGCCGGTAGCCGTTCGGCGCACCGGTGACGCGCGCGACCAGATTGGCCAGCCCGATCCCCAATCCCGGACGCGCGGCGGTGACCTCGGCACGCGGATCGCTGATCGATCCGGCCAGTTGGACCCCGACCGGACCATAATCGGTCGAGTCGGCCCGCGCGGTCAGCCGGATCTGGCCGTTCGGCGCATAACTTCCCTGTCCGCCGGTGACCCGCAGCCGCGGCGCGGTCAGGCGGAGCCCGGAAAACCGCACGATGCCGTCGGTGCCATAGCGTACGTCGCTCGACGCCGTCGCATTCCCGCCCAAAAAGTCGCGGACACCCGAATTGAACAGGCGAGTCGACCGCGCGCGAACGCGTCCACCGATCTCGAAGCCACCGCGCGGTGCGGTCTTCAGGTCGACGTCGGTCGTCACATCGAAAATACCGACGCTCTCGATCCGATAATCGTTGATCCGCCCATCGACCGCGCCGGTGTAGAAGCCGCGGTTGAGATCGGCGATGACGATGGCCTTGGCGTCGATGCGCGGCGATCGCAGCCGCAAATTGTCGCTCAGGATCCGGCCCTCGCTATAGGCCAGATCGCCGTCGAGCCGCACCGATACCAATGTCCCGCCCGCGACCGTGTCCAGCCCGCGAATGCGCGATGCTCGGCCCGCAACGGGAACAAGGATCTGGTCAGCATCGACCCGCGCCCGCCCCGAAAGGGTCAGACCTTCGACCAGAATGTCGTTGACTGCCAGGCTGGCGGCATCGGCCCTGTACGCGACCGTCGGCAGGGCAAAGGCGCCGTCGAGCGTCGCGGTTGCACGCAGCCCGTTGGCGCGCAGCGCCGGCGCGATCGCGCCGGGTCGCAGGATGTTCACCGCCAGCCGCAATCCCTCGTACCGGTTCGTTCCCAGATCGATCCCGCCGCTGATGCCCAGCCGCGCCGCATCGGATGCAAGCCGACCGTCGATCGCGGCCTTGCGCTCATTGAGCGCCGCGGTGAGGTCGATCGCTGTCTCGGTACCGAGCAGCCCAGCGACGGGACCGCCGAGCAGGCGCGATGCCTGCGTCGTTCCTTTGACCGCGACCGTGCCGTCGCGGGCGGTCAATGCCATTTGCGCGAGCGGCGCGTTGCCCAAGGCCGCGTCGAGCGTACCGTTCCAGATTTTCCAATCGCCCCGCCCCGCCAATTTTGCTGTCAGCGTGTCGTCAAAGCCGCCGATCGCTGCCAGCACGCCGCCTTGTGGCGCGACAAGATCGACGTTTAGCGCGAGCCGGTTCTGCTCGGGCACCGCATCGAGCAACAATCTCACCGTGTCGCCCTGCCCGCCTCCACCCGCGATTGTCGCGGCGTTGGCGGTAATTTGCGCGCGGCGGTCGGCGATGGCGACCTTACCCGTCAGCGTGCCGACCTGTCGTTCGCCGGCCACCGCCGGTTCAAAGACGAAGCGGTCGACGCGCAGCAGTCCGATATCGATATCGAGATCGGGGAGCAAAGGCTCGCCGGTGTCGGGTACCGGCCTGAGCGCCGGCACCTTCTCCATCACCAGGGTCCTGGCCGTCGCCGACCGGATGTCGACATGGTTTGCCAGATAGCGCAGCGGCCGCCAGTCGACCCGCAGTTCGGGCGAACGCAGGAACACCCCCTCACCGTCGGACAAGGTAAAGTCGCGCACGACCATCCGGCCGTAGAGCGACCCGTCGAGACGGCCGATCCCGATTTTCATTCCGTTTTCGAACTCGTACTTCTCGATCTGGGTGACGACAAAACGCCGCCCGGCATCGCTGTTGAGGCCCACCAGAAACAGTGCAAACAGCAGCACCAGGCCAAGCAGGCCAAGCCCGATCCCGCGGGCAGCCGCCTGCGGCCAGCGGCGCGTTTGCCGTGGCCGCGCGTCATCACCAGGAACGGGCAATTCGTCCGCCATCAGAAGGCCTGCCCGATCGAGACATAGACGCTGATAAACGCTTCACCGGGCTTGCGGCCGATCGGCGTCGCAACGTCCAGGCGCATCGGGCCGAAATTGGTGTAATAGCGCGCGCCGAGCCCGGCCCCAAAGCGCAGGTCCGAAAAGGTCGGCGTCGATCCGCGATACACTTGTCCCGCATCGACGAAGCCGACGACGCCAAAATTGCCGAACCGGTATCGTGCCTCCAACGCCGCCTCGTTGACCGCGCGTCCGCCGATCGGGTCGTTGTTCGGATCGCGCGGCCCAAGCCCCTGATAACCGAAGCCGCGGACCGATCCACCGCCGCCGGCGTAAAATCGCCGCGACGGCGCGAGGCGCTCTCGCGCTGCGCCAAGAATCGACCCGACGCGGACTCGCCCGGCCAGCACGATGCTGTCGGTCACCGGATAATAGCCGCTGACATCGAACCGGGTGCGGACGTAAGGCGAAAAGGCGCCCGCGAGCGACCCTTCGGGCTGGATCAACGTGGTGAAACGAAAACCTTTTGTCGGATCGAGCAGGCTGTCGGTCCGGTCCATCCCGACTTGGCCGGTCAGCCCGAAGATCGTGTAAAAGTCTCGCTCGCGCACCCCGCGAGTGAAATTATAGTCGTCTTCGCTCGTCGCGATCAGTTCGGCGCCATAGGCATAGGTGAATTTCTTTTGCCAGATCGGCGTCGAATCATAGCTCACGCGTACGCCGACGCGCCCGGTCAGCGCCTCGAACGCGTTATAATTGCTGCGCGTCGCCTCGGTGACGAGTTCGAACGTGCGATCGCGGCGACCGGCATTCGACCGTCGCAGCGTCGCACCGATGCCCTGCTCCTGCGTTCCCACGACGCCGCGAAAGATCAGCGCTCCCTCGGGCGGCAACAGGTTGCGGTGGGTCCAGCTTCCTTCCAGCCGGATCCCCTCGCCGGTTCCGTACCCGGCGCTGGCGGCAAGCGTACGCGGCGGGCCGGCCTGCTGCGTCACCAGCATCGTCACATATTCGGTATCGTCGCCGGCGCTTTCTCCGGTCGATTGCGGTTCCGCCGCGACGGTTGAGAACAACCCGGTCGCCACCAGCGCCTGCCGCAGATCATCGACCTTGCGGCTGTCGTACAGTTCGCCGCGTTTGAAACGGGCGAGCACCGCGACATGCTCGGCATCGAAAGCAAGGTCGCCCGTCGTTTCGATCCCGCCGAACCGCGCGCGAGGGCCGATATCGACCGGCAGCGTGTAGACGCCATCGCCGGTTGCCCCGTCGAGCAGGATGTCGCGCTGCCCGACCTTTGCAAAGGGATAGCCTTCTTCGGGCAGTTTGAGCGCCACCGCCGCCTCGGCGCCCTGAACGCGCTGTGCGACGATCGGCTCGCCGACCGTCAGCGGAAAATTGTCGGCGATCAGCGTGGGCGGCACCGTAGGGTCCGCCTGGACATTGATTTCGGCCAGCCGGTATCGCGTTCCCGGACTGACGTCGATAATCGCAGTGATAGGTCGGCGTGCGCGCGACTGCCCCTCCTGCCCTGCTTCGCGCTCGCCGCGATCGATCCGCGTATCGACCACAGCGTCATAATAGCCTTCCGACGCCAGAACCCGCTGCATCAGCTCGGCGTCAGCGGTCAGTCGGGCGCGGACCATGGCGATATTGTCGGCCTTCCCGTCGCCATCGTACAGCGCCGACAAATCTCCGAACAGATCGGCGAGATCGATGTCGGTGCTGTCGTCGGCGGGCGCCAGTCCGTTGACCTGGACCGAATAATCGACGGCAACATTGTCACGCTCGGCTTCGGCTTCGGCGAACTCGACCGGGTTAACGTCGAAATTCTCGAGTGGCGGCAAGGGCGCCGCCAGCTCGACATCGCTGATCGGCGCATCGCCGATGGCTTCGACCGCGTCGCCGTCGGCCAATGCCGGCAGAACCACGCCGGGCTCGCCCGCGGCAACGGATGTCTCTGCGTCGGGATCGGAGGTTCCGCCCGTTGCCGACGCCGCTGCCTGGCGCCGCTCGAACTCAGCGATCGACTCCAGCGGACGATCCAGTTCCGGGTCGTCCTCGGCACTGATTGGCGGAATGGCAGCCTTAAATTCGTCGTCGTCGATGATCGGAGCGACTTCGGGCAACACAGCGTCGGCCGGCGGGGGCGAAGGCGCGGCGATCTGGTCGTCCTCCTCGGCGGCGACGGTGGGCACGACCGCAGGCGGCTCGACCGGCTGGGCGCCGGCGGCAGCGCTCCATCCCAGGCCGCAGAGCGATACCGACAGCGCCAACGTGCTGCACAGGGATCGCGAACGATTGCGGGCTGAATGGCAGGAAGTTTCAGATATTTGCATCGATAAGCCGCCGAAAGCGCATCTCTGGGCGGCAAGAACCGTGTGTGCAACCGGATTTTGCCGGATATCCCGGCCAATCCCCTTCATTTCGTCGCATAATCGCTGCCCCACGCATCCCGTCGTCGATCAACGAACAGGCGGCGGTCCGGTTCCGCAGCTCAGCTATCGACGCCGAAAAGATCGCGGCTGTACACTTTGTCGGCGACATCGGCGAGTTCGTCGGCGACGCGATTAGCAATAATCACGTCCGCATCGGCCTTGAACGCGTCAAGATCGCGCACGACGCGCGAATTGAACAGCCGCTCGTCGGCGATCAGCGGCTCATAGACGATAACCTCGATACCCTTGGCCTTGATGCGCTTCATCACGCCCAGAATGCTGCTCGCGCGAAAATTGTCCGATCCGGCCTTCATCGCCAGGCGGTGGATACCCACGACGCGCGGGTTCCGCTTCAGGATTTCCGCCGCGATGAAATCCTTTCGCGTCGTGTTCGACGACACGATCGCCTGGATCAGGTTTTGCGGCACCTCGCGATAATTGGCGAGCATCTGCTTGGTGTCCTTGGGCAGGCAATAGCCGCCATAACCGAACGACGGGTTGTTATAGAAACTGCCGATCCTGGGATCGAGGCACACGCCCTCGATGATCTGCCGCGAATCGGCGCCGTGCATCGCCGCATAGGTGTCGAGCTCGTTGAAGAAGGCGACGCGCATCGCGAGGTAGGTGTTGGCGAACAGCTTGATCGCCTCGGCCTCGGTGTTGCCGGTCTGCAAGACGGGCGTATCCACATTGAGCGAGGCGGCGAGCAGGAGCTGCGCAAACTCAGCGGCGCGCGGGTGCGTATCGCCCACGACGATGCGCGACGGGTGCAGATTGTCGTAGAGCGCCCGCCCCTCGCGCAGGAACTCGGGCGAAAAGACGATCGCATCACTGCCATGTTGGGCGCGCATCCGGTCGGTGAACCCCACTGGCACGGTCGATTTCACGACGATCACCGCATCGGGCGCCATCGCCAACGCATCGGCAATCACCGATTCAACGCTGCCGGTGTTGAAATAATTGGTGTCGGGATCGTAGTCGGTCGGCGTCGCCACCACGACAAAATCGGCATCCTGATACGCGACAAACTTGTCGGTCGTCGCGACCAGATCGAGCGGCCGGGTGGCCAGATAATCCTCGATTTCGGGATCGACGATGGGGGATCGCTTCTTGTTGATCTGCTCGACCTTGCGCGCGTCGATGTCGAGCGCGACGACATGGTTGCGCTGCGCGAGCAGCACCGCGTTCGAAATGCCGACATAGCCGGTGCCGACCACGGTGATCTTTTTTGCCCCACCAGGCAGCGTATGTTCTGACGGCAATGAAATGTCCCTCGCTGGGTTGTCCGCCGTCCCTAGCAACTGGCGCGCGACCGCTCAACCGGCGTCCGGCCGACCCGGCCGCAATTCAAGTGCCGCAGAAGGTCCGGTACGGCGCAGCGTCGATCGGCCCCGGTTCGGCAAAGCGTTCGAGGCCGGGCCGCTCGGCAAAGGGCTGCTGCACCACCTCGAGCAACGCCTGCCACGGTCCCATGTCGCCCGCCTCGGCTGCTTCCAGCGCCGGTTCGATGATGTGATTGCGCGGGATATAGAGTGGATTGACTGTGTCCATCGCATCCGCGCGGACAAGCGGGCTCACCCCGTCGCGTTCGATATGCTCCCACCACCGCGCAACCCAGGGTGCCATTGCATCGGGCGTCGGAAGCAACTGCTCGAGCCGCGCGCCGTCACCGCGCAGCAGCATGGCAAGCGCCCGAAAAAAGGACGTGAAATCGACGCTGTGCTGCTCGAGCTCGGCGAACAGATCGTCGACCAGCAGGCGATCGTCCGCGCCCCCTTCGACGAGCCCCAGCTTGGCGCGCATCAGCCGGTCCCAATGCGCACGAAAGCGCCCTGGAATCGCATCGACCAATAGCTTTGCAGCTTCGACATCGTCCGGCAGCACGCTGTGAATGGCCGGCAATAGCGCTTCGGCAAAGCGCGCCATGTTCCAGTGCATGATCTGCGGCTGGCGGCCATAAGCATAGCGCCCGTGCGTATCGATCGAACTGAACACCGTGTTTGCAGCAAACCGGTCCATGAAGGCGCAAGGGCCATAATCGAGCGTCTCGCCGCTGATCGCGACATTGTCGGTGTTCATCACGCCATGGATGAAACCCACCCCCATCCACTGCGTAATCAACGCGCATTGCAGGTCGATGACGCGGTCGAGCATCGCGAGGTGCGGATTCGGCGTCTCCGCCAGTTCGGGCCAGTGGCGCCAGATGGTGTAATTCGACAGCTTGACCACATGATCGACACCGAAATGCGCCGCAAAAAACTGAAATGTGCCGACCCGGATATGGCTGCTCGCCACCCGCGTCAGCACCGCACCAGGGTGCGACCGCTCGCGCTGCACCACATCCCCCGTCGCCACCGCCGCAAGGGAACGCGTCGTCGGCACACCCATCGCGGCCATCGCTTCGGATACGAGATACTCACGCAGCACCGGCCCCATCGCCGCCTTGCCGTCACCGCCGCGGGAAAAGGGCGTGGGGCCGGAGCCTTTCAGTTGAATGTCGAAACGGGCGCCGTCGGGCGCGACGACCTCGCCGAGCAGCAACGCGCGGCCGTCACCAAGCTGCGGAGAAAAATGGCCGAACTGATGACCAGTGTATGCAAAGGCGAGCGGGCTGGCGCCTTCGGGCAGCTCGCCACCCGAAAAAATGCGCGCGAACTGGTCGTCTTTTTCCTTGCCGACCGCCAGTCCTAAGCGCTTGATGAGCGGGTGATTGAATACCAGCAGCGCCGGTGCCGACGGCTTTGCCGCCTCGGCGGGCGTATAAAATCCCTCCATCGACGCTTTGAAACTGTTGTCGAAGGTAAAACGCACGCGGTGGCTCCCGGCTTTCGCCTATGTCGAGCCTTGCCGTCATGATTGCAAGGATTGAGGCATGTCGCGGACGCGGAAACCAACGGAAACAGCAGCGGCGGCTTATGTTACGCCTGCCGACCAGACAAAGTGCACTCACTGTTTTCGAAATTTGTGGTGCGGTACCGGTTGGACGCGGAAAATCCAGGCGCTCCGAACGCATTTGGAATGAAGCTCTTTGTCACCGACCGAATCGGCGGTCGCGGCCGCATGGCGCACGGCACCGCAACCATCGACGGCACGAGGACCTGATCGATGAGCACCGTTGTCACCGGGATCGCTGAATTCAACGGCATGCCGACCGCCGCACTCTTGCTGGAACGCGGCGAACGGCGATCGGTATCGACAATTTCAACGACCATTATCCGGTGGCATTAAAAACCGCGCGGATTGCCGCACTTGGATCCATGGGAACCGGCCGCCTGTCGGTGCACCGTGTCGATATCGGCGAAGACGCAGCACTCCCGTTAGCGCTCGCCACGAGCGATTTTGACCGTATCGTCCACCTCGCAGCGCAGCCTGGCGTGCGTTATTCGATCGACAACCCTGCCGCCTATGTTCGCTCGAACCTTGCATGACACCTTAACGTTCTCGAACTCGCGCGCCACCGCGGCGTCGCGCAACTGGTTTATGCGTCGTCTTCGTCGGTCTATGGCGCAAACAAGGCGATGCCGTTTCGGGTAGGGGATCGCGTCGATCACCCGATCTCGCTTTATGCTGCGACCAAACGGGCTGACGAACTGATGAGCGAAACCTATGCGCACCTGTTTCGCATCCCGCAAACCGGCCTACGCTTCTTCACCGTTTATGGGCCCTGGGGCAGACCCGACATGGCGGTGTGGAAGTTCACCCAAGCAATTCTGTCGGGTGTCCCGATCGACGTATATAATCATGGCAAGATGCGGCGCGATTTCACGTACATCGACGACATCGTGGCGGGAATCATCGCCAGCCTCGACCGTCCGCCGGCGGACGACGGCGCAACAAAATCCGGTGGATTCACGACTCCGCATCGGATCTACAATATCGGCAACAACCGCTCAGAAGAGCTGATGGATATGATCGAGACGATCGAGCAGGCATGCGGCCGCAAGGCACATACCAACATGCTCCCGATGCAGGAAGGCGATGTGGTCGATACTTATGCGGATATCCAGGCGATTGCCGACGATCTCGGCTACGCCCCGACGACTCCGATCAGCGTCGGTCTACCGCGTTTCGTTGACTGGTTTCAGGCCTGCGATGCCGGCGCATGGGTGCACGGATAGACGTTAAGCGATTGAGAAAGTCGGCCGCGGGGATATAGAGGCCGTAAATCGGCTCCGGTCGCTTCGACCCGAATCTGCTCCCCCTCTTTGCCGCGCTTCGTCGCGACGGCCCCATTCTGGATATCCTATGTGCGGAATTAGCGGATGTGTCCTCAAGGTTGGCGATCGCACGCCGCCTGCCGGTCTGATCGCGGTCGTTGAATCGCAGTCATCGCGTGGCCCCGACAGCACGGGCTATCTTTCGCGGTCGTTAGGAGATGGCCGTTCGCTCTGGTTCGCTCACAACCGCCTTTCGATCATCGACCTGTCGTCCGATGCCAACCAACCGATGGTCAGCCAGGACGAGCGATACAGTCTGGTCTTTAATGGCGCGATTTATAATTACGTCGAACTGCGCGAAGAATTGGCAGCAGCTGGCTTCGACTTTCGAACCGTTAGCGATACTGAAGTGCTGCTGGCGGCGCTCATCGTCTGGGGCGAAGTTGGACTGGCCCGATTGTACGGCATGTTTACCCTCGCCTTCCATGATCGCGAGACGAACCGGCTGATCCTCGCACGCGATCGTTTCGGCGTGAAACCGCTCTATTATCGTCAAAACGGCGACGATATCTGGTTCGCTTCGACCCCCGCGGCCATCGCGCGCAACGAACGCTGCGATCCCGATCTGGAATATGTCGGCCGCGGCATCCGGCTCAAATATTATGAGGATGAAACGGGCATTGCGCCCTATCTCGGCATTGCTGCGATGCCGCCCGGTCATTATGCTGCAATCGACCTGAGCGCGCACGAAACGCTGGTCCCGCGGCCATATTACGACATGGATGCCGCATGGCGTGCCGAGCGGCCGCGCCTCGATAGCCTTCCGGCCGGCGACTTGCGCACCGAACTTTTCGAACGCCTGCGCCACGCGACCATGATCCGGCTTCGCGCCGATGTCCCGATTGGTATCTCGCTTTCGTCAGGCGTCGATTCGACCACGGTCGCGGCGTTGTGCGCCGAAGCCGGCGTGCTGCCGCTGGGTTTCTGTTTCGGTGACCCGGATGACGACGCCAGCGAAGCACCCGGGGTACGACGTTTTGCCGCCCAGCTGGGGCAGAAAATACGGTTCATTCCGCAAAAGACCGGCGCCGATGCGCAACGCTTATTTTGGCGGACGCTACGCGCGCAAGGTGCGCCGTTCCCGCACACCAGCCAGATCGCGCAATATGCCGTGTTCGAGGACGCTCGCGCGCACGGCATCAAGGTGATGCTCGGCGGGCAGGGAGGCGACGAAGCCTTCATGGGTTATCGGAAATTTTTTCTGTTTCAGGTTCGTCACATGCTGCGTACGCGTGATTGGGCAGCAGTTCCATCAGCGGCGTCGAACATTCTGCAAATCTTGCCCGCCGTGGCCTCGCGCGCGTCGCTTTTCTGGCGCGAGCGCGGCCGTTATTCGGCGGAGGGAACCGACGGACTGGGATCGGGCCTCACCCTGCCGTCGCTGACGGCAAGCGTATCTCCCGGTACGGGCTTGGGCAACGATCCCGCCATTCGGCAGGCGCTCGACGTCACACGCTACAGCCTGCCGTCGTTGCTGCGTTACGAAGATCGCAATTCGATGGGCAACAGCATCGAAAGCCGTCTGCCGTTCCTAGATCATCGGGTTATCGAATTCGGCATCGCGCTGCCGATCGCACACAAGCTGCGCGGCGGCATGGGCAAATATCTGTTGCGCGATGCGATGCGCGGAAAGGTGCCCGATTGGATCCTGTTCAATCGCGACAAGCGCGGTTTCGATACCCGCCATGCCGACTGGATCGCCAGCGGCATCGGCGATGCGATCCGTAAAGGCCTTGGCATCCACAAGGAAGCGGCCGCGGCCTACCTGCCCGCCGACACGGCGATCAACAGCTATTTCTCAGACCGTGAGCTCACCGCCGTCGCCGCGCGCTTCGCAGAGGCCACAACATTGTTGTGGCTTTTGGACCCCGGGCTTACGAGCTATCCCGAGAGCTGAGCCGTCGACCAGTCTGCCGCAATCGATTCGATGTGCGCGACATAGTCGCGATAGGTACGATCCTGATCGAAGGATTCAGCATAGAGCTTGCGAACATTCGCCTGCATAGCCCCTACCCGCTCGCGGTCACTGGCGAGCGACTTGACGGTCGCGGCCAGTGCCGCGGGATCGCCGGCCGCAACATTGATTCCTACCTCCCGGTCGGTGATCAGCTCGGCAAGGTCGCCAAGGGCGCCGTTCAGGATGGGTATGCCGCACGCCAGATAGGCGAAAGCCTTGTTGTTGAAGGCGGGGGACGGGAAATTCATAGGCAATAGCCCGACATCGCTGCGCGCAAGGATCGCCCGCATTTGGGCGGGCTTTAACCACCCAAGTTTGCGTGCGAACGGAAGCGCCGCGATCCGGCGATCGACCTCGTCGGCATCGACTCCGTCGCCGCCAATCAGCAACCGGACGCCGCTGCCGTCAAAAGCCGGATCCCGGGCCAGCCGTTCGAAAGCCTCGATGACCAATAAGGGATGCTGCGTGCGATTATAGGTGCCGACGAAGGTGAAAATCGTTTTTCCTTCGGCCGCTTCCAAGATTTGCCGATGGCCCTCGTCCAAGTCGGCGAGCGGCGCTGTTTCAGGCGACGCGCCTTCCATCGTCGAAAGATAGAAAACGCGATCTTTGGCGGTGCGCCCCCGACCCGCCTTAACCAGGCCCCAATCAAGCATCGAATTCATCATCGCAACGAGCGCGGTCGCCCGCCGCATAGCACCGCGCGCGCGACGGCTTTCGAACAATAGTGCGCCCCGCACCAGCGGTTTGAGCGGCGCGGGCGCATAATCGTGAAAGATGTCGGGCCATTTGTCGCGCACGTCAATGAGCGACGGAATGTCGTGCGCCGCGGCAAAGTCCACCATCGCCGCGGCGGTGACATGATCGGGCAGCGAAGCGACGACGACATCGGGCTTGGGCAGATGTTCGGCTTGCCGACGAAAGTCGCGCGACGCGAGCACGTGATCGTAAAGTCGGCGCATCCCGATGTTGCGGCGATAGCCGCACCCCTGCATGAACCGGACCTTCAACCCGTTCGGCGTCACCCAACAGCCATCGATGGCCTCGTCGCGCTCGGTCCGCCACTGTTTGCGGATATGATCAAAGGCCGACGTCCATAATGTCACGCTGTGACCGTGGGCCATCAAGAATCGCGCCAGCAACATCGTGCGCGTGTTTTCCGCGTGATCGAGGCGCTGTCCGATCGTGCTGAGCCAGACTTCCATGCCAGATTCCTAAGTTGATTGGCGTCGCCGGTCCGTCGGCATGATCAACAACAACAGGATCAGCAAGAACCCTCCGTTTGATGTCAGAACAGAATGGACTGCCGTGTTGGCGACGCCAAAGCCGAAAGATACTACGGCCGCGATGCCGACGGGAAGAATATCTCGATCGATCAGCGAATCGAGTAGCCAGCAGACCACGACCAGCGAAAGCGAGCCAAACGCTACTCCGGGTATCCCGAAATTGCCGTAGCCGTCGGCCCAGAAATTGCCGTTCGCGTGATTGCCCTCAATCGAAAAGGACGACCCCACCAATTCCGCGATCGGACGCCCATATTGTGGATCAAAGAAAAAACGGCCGAAACTGTCCTGGTAGTTTCCGCGTGCAGCATGTTCGAAGAAGTCGAAATATTGCGCGGTCAAAAAGCCATTGTTGCCGACGAAACGGAAATGGATAATCCAGCTGTAAAGCCCCCCGGACCCGACCAAAAAATCGAACAAAAGCGGCAAAATGGACAGTGCAACCGCCACCGACGCCAGGATCCAGCCAAAGGTCCGGATACCCAGGCCGCGCACCAGCAAGGTCACGCCAGCGGCGAAGATCGGCACGAACAAATGGCTGCGGAACGAGGTTGCGGCAAAGCTTTCGACCGCGATGACCAATCCCAAGATTGTCAGCGCCCAATGACGGCGCAAAATGCCATAGACGATGCAGATAGGCGCAAGCGACGCGGCGGTGGCATTAGCGATATAAGGCAGAATGCTTCCGCTCTGATCGGCGATGGTCGCAGCACGGCGATCATAGACCGTCGTGAAGTCGAGACTGTCTATTGAATATTCGCCGAGAAAATACATCGCTACGATGGACGCTACTGCCCCAAGGTAGAGGACGGCCGCATAGGCCCGTTCATTGAGGGGCAAGCGCGCGAAGCTCAATGTCGGCAACAGACGACGAAGTTCGATTAGCGCCTGCGCGCCAAGCAAGGTGGCGTGGACTCCAAGCTGCCTCTCGAAACTCGCTGGGATCGCCATCGTCAGATAAACTGTCGATGGAACGAACACGAAGAGATAAACCTGGAAGACAAGGATATCAGAAAGTTGCACAAAATGACGGCGAAGCCAGAGCAAAGGCAACACGCTGACCGCGATCGACAGAACCCGCGAATATTCGACTGGCGGGTAATATTGGAACCCGGCGCGAACAAAGCCCGTGTTGACGCCAATGACGTCGACGAAAATGAAATAGCTCAGCCAGCCGTAGAGGATGATCAAACCGGCGAGGGCTGGAAGCGAATTGAGCTTTTCCGACGTTGCCGAGATAAAGCTTCGCCAGCGTTGCTGGGTCTCTGGTCGTCGCGACACCTGGTCGGCATGGGACGCCATGAATATCTCCCTTGGGCACGATACGATACGGCCGGTGATCACAAAGTCAGCCCGCGCCCATACGCGCAGGCACCTTGCCAGTCAAATGATGGCAAGGACGATGAACGGCTATTGACGCCGATCTGGCTCCTGGTTCAGGTTGAAGGATGCACCGATTGAAACTGACCGCAATTACAGTGGTTTTTGCGCTGCTCGCCGCAAGAGATGGTCCTCCGGCGCCACCTGCGCCACTGCCGGTTGCGATCGCCGCGACCGCAGCTTATCCAAGCGATGCAGCCATGCTCCGCGGTGAATTCGCTCGGTTGCGCCAATCGATCGATATTTCGACCGGCGGGTCCATCTACACCGCCTATCAAACTGGTCGCCCGCTCGCGCGCGCCATCTTCTCCACGGACGATACACGGCTTAAACGCGATCTCGTCGCGCACGCCGCGGGATTGATCCGCAGCCTGCCGACCTATGGGTCAATTGCGGAAAGCGCGAGGGAAGACATATTCGCGGAGGCAGCGGATAGCATATCGCCAAAAGTTCGCGAGGCGCGCGTGGAATTGACCGGTCGCGCCGCCAAATTCGACGGTCTGCCGCTACCCTACGACAAGCGTTTTTACGCCTATCGTATCTTCCCACTGAAAGACGGTGGACAAGTCCAGATCAACACCGGCAACATCCACCAGTTCGGCTATTATCTCTCGACGCTGGTGCGTCTCGGGGCGGCCGACGAGGCAATCACCGGCGATTCCAAGGCGCTCCGCGATCTCCAGACCATCGCGGCCTATCTTTCGCATGATTTTCTCCGCTTCTTCTGGCTTGAGGCGCCCGCCTGGCACTGGTCCGGCGCGTTCGGTGGTGGGATGAAGCAACGCGCACTCGCGCGGCTCGATGGCGACGAAAAGATGCAAAAGCGCACCTTCTTTCGCGGCTTCCTCGACTACGACATGCACGTTATGGCCGTTGCCGCTGACCTCAAGACCGCCGCGCGCCTTCGCCCCGACCTCGTTTCGGCGCGCGATCGTCCGGTCGTCGCCGACGTCAACCGCATCGCTGCGCGGGTGATCGCCGAACGCGTGACCGCTGGCGCCGACGGCACAGATTTTTCCTTTGATCGTGGCATCTGGGACGACAACCCGATCGCTCAATACGGCGGTTGCCAGGACGCCCGCCTGCCGGTCCGTCCTTGCCCGATCAAAGGATATACGATCGACATCAGCCATGCCCAGCGCTGGCCGGCCTGGCTCACCAGCTTTGCCGCGGCGGCATCGACCGATGCCGAGCGTCGGCACCTTGCGGCACTTCGGCTTTCGCTTGCGAAACGCATCGCGAACGACATTCGTTACCGCGACGACCGAGTGTTGCTGACGAACTTCCTCGACGGCCGTGACGGGTGGTTTATTACAACGGGCAGCGAAGGCGGTCATGGTGCCCACCCGCCTTCGTCACTGACCGGCTGGGCGATGCGCTATGGCGCGCTTGCCGAGCTTGCCGATCTCGACCCGCGCATTGCCAAAGCACAGCAGAACTTCTGCCGGACGATTACCAGCAGCGACCCCCGCGATGTGCGATTCCGCATGCCGAACTATGGCGAGCCGGAGGCGAATCCGGCGAACGGCATCCGGCCCATGCGCGACGAATATGGTGCGGGTAGCCCCTATGCGCACATCTGCCGCATGGTCGAAATCGCGGACGGGCGCTGACCCGTCAACGATCGTCGATGGAACCTGGACGCCAGAGCGCGAAAGCGATCAGCGGGATGTACAGTGCATAAGCCGTCGCGCAGACGAGCGACAAGTCACGCACGAAAGGAAGCACGCCGCCGCCGCTTGCGGCGCCCTGATAGGCCAGCTGCAGCGTCAGGAGGCCGCCGACAAATGCAACATCGAACAGCAGTTTCAAGCCAGGTCGGTGGGTGACGATCAGGATCTGGCTGAGTGCGGCGACGGGAAGCATCAGCGCGACCCAAGGCGCACACAGCGCCGCCATCTGTCCGGCAATCTGCCACTTGGCGCCGAAAATCAGTACGAACAGCCATTCGCCAAGGAACCACAACAGCACCCCGGCCGTCGCACCTCCGGCGAGTCCCAGAACGCTTGCGCGCGCAGCGAACCGACGGCCGGCGTCGCGGTCCTGCCGATAGCGCGTTCCGAAATGACCGACAAATGTGTCGCCGACCGCGCGCTGCACGATCGCCACCGGCCCCATCAGCATCGTCAGCATAAGGCTAAACTGTCCACCGGCTCCGGCGCCGAAAAGCGCGGTTACCATCAGCACCGGCATCCCGACCGCGATCGCACTCAGCAGGGTCGACGGCGTGCGCTGGATCGGGAAGTGGCGGTATTGGCGCACCGTCGCCGTCCATTCGTGCCGCGGCATCGCCCAAATCTCTCGCCAACTGACGGCAAGCCCCCGTGCCATCGTGCGGCACGCAATCGCGCGACCGATCAGTTCGCCCCCGGCAAGTCCGCCATATGCCGCGCCGAGCGCGCCCCCCGCAAGCTGGCCAGCGGCCCGGCTCCATCCCATAGCGATGTATGCCGCCGCGAGCGGGCGAAAGTGCAAGCGCCGCGCAAGACTGGCCTGCAGCAGGCTGGACAACACGAGGCAAAAGAGCAGCGGCACGATCATCATGAGCGCCGCAATCGGGAGCGGATCGAGCCCGAAATATCCCTTCTCGATCGCCAGCGCCGAAAGGGCGGCAGCCGGGAGCAGCGCCGCGGCCGAAATTTTCAGCCCCGCCGAGAGTATTCGGTCGGCCGCGCTCTCATCGGCGGCGGCGAGGATCGCGTCGTTTAACCCAAACAGCAGCAGCGCCGCCGCGATATTGCAGTAGGCAACGACGACCCCGAATTGACCGAAAGCTTCGGCGGGGTAGAGACGAGCGAGAATGGGTGCAACGGCGATCGCGGCCAGCTGGCTGATCCCGGCGGCAGCCCCGACGCCACCGATCGAGCGAAGAACGGGCCGGTCAAGCCAGCGGCGCCAAAAGCTCCGGCCGGTCGCCTGCGGCCCCGCCGTCATCCCGCAAGCCCCCTCATTCTGTCCGACCAGATTGCGAACATGAAAATGCGCCACACCTGTTGTGCCGATCCGCGGCCTTCATCGAAAAAGCCGCGCAGATAGTCCTCCGTCCGTTTGGAATTAAAGGCCGGGACGGCTGCAACCGCGTCCAGATATCGTCCGAATGTCGCGCGATTGCTGCGAAGCCACAGGCCGTCGTCGGCAATGAATCCGATCTTGTCGCGCCGCGTCCGGATCGCCTCGGGCAGGATGCCGCGCATCGCCTCGCGGAACACATGCTTCCGGTCGCCGCGCGGCGACACGATATATTCGGGCGGCAGCGAAAACAGGAAATCAGCGAAATCGGGCGTCAAGAACGGCACTCGGCTTTCGACCGAAAAGGCCATCGAAGACCGATCGGCGATCCGCAACAATGTGGGAAGCGAGGTCCGCACCGTCGTGTCGATCAGGTGCGACGCCATGTCGGGGTAATTGGTGAGCATGGTGCCCGCGATTGCCGCTTCGTCGACTTTGTTGGCCGTAAGCCACTCGGTATCAAGGAAGGGAGGCAGGATCGAGCGGCCAAGCGCGCGGCGATAGCGACCGATCGCGCCCGCCGGCAGCAACGCCTGCCCGAGCTGCGCCGCCATGCGGAGCCGCGTTCCCATGCTGTCGCCGCCGTGCGCAATCAGACGCAGGGCACGGTCGATCCGCCCCCGGCGGATCTGCGATGCACCATAGGTAGCGACATAGGGCCAATAGCCGGCAAGGATCTCGTCGGCCCCCTGCCCGTCGAGCGTCACCGGCACACCCGCCTCGCGCGCCATCGCAAAGACGCGATATTGTGCATAGATGCTTGCCGACCCAAAGGGTTCGCCCTGGATTGCGATCATCCTGTCGATGTCGTTGGCAAGGTCTCCGGGTTGCGGCACGACCTTGTGCGCCTCCGCGCCGATATGGGCGTTGACGATATCGACCCATTTTTCCTCCGACTGGCCAGGTTCGGCGGAAATAAAGCTGAAGGTGTTGAGCCGGACGTCGGGTTCGAGATGGTGGATGGCGCACACAATCGCCGACGAATCGAGCCCACCAGACAATGCCGCCCCGACCGGCACGTCGCTGCGCAGGTGCAGGCGAACATTGGTCAGGAAACGTTCGCGACATTCGGCCACGGCGTCGGTGAAACCGATCGTGTGCCGCTCGGTCGTCGGGGACCAGAACCGCTTCGGTTCTGACAGCTCGCCGGTCGCGAAATCGAACCGGGCGACTGACGCCGCGGGCAGCCGACGGATACCTCCGATCAGCGTCGCTTCGGTCGTCGCAGAGGCGCCGAACCTGACGAACTCGACCGTCTGGACCGGATCGACGTCGATCGGGACGCGCCCCGTCGAAACGATCGGCGCAATTTCCGAACAGATGATCAGGCGATCGTCGGTCAGCGCAAAGTGAAGCGGCTTGATCCCAAAGGCGTCGCGCCCGATCCAGGCCTGCCCCGCCTCGCGGTCGACAATAACGAAGGCGAACATGCCGACAAAGCGGCGGACCGCATCTTCGCCCCACAGAGCCCAACAGGCGAGCAGAACCTCGCTGTCCGATTCTGTGCGGAACGACCAACCCGCGGCGACGCATTCACGACGCAGTTCGACGTAATTGTAGATTTCGCCGTTATAGACCATCACATAACGGTCGTCGGCGACCGCCATCGGTTGGTTGGCACGCGGGTCGGGATCGATAATCGACAGGCGGCGATGGCCAAGCCAGGCCCGGGCCTCGCGATGCTCTTCGCGCACCCCATTCGACAGATTGACGAGCGCATTGCCGCTGCCGTCGGGGCCGCGATGAGCGATCATGTCGAGCTGGCGAGTATAGTCTTCGCGAATCGAACCCGAACGCGACAGGGCTGCAAACAAACCGCACATGGTCAGACGCCGTAGCCGTGACCAAGACGATATGCCAGCTTCCCGCCAAGCGCCTTGGCGCGTTGGGTAAAGGATTCACCGGCGGCCTTCCACCGCCCCGCTGCCGCGGCGAGCAGCGGGCGGTCCAGCCGGACAGCCAGATAGTCCAGCAATATCCAATGCACCGTTTGATAGGTCAGCGTATTCGGATTGGCGCGCGCCATCGACGCGTGCGATGACCTGAAATCATATGTCGTCCAGTCCCCGGTTTCCCAGCTCGGCAGGTTCCGCTCGATCGAGGCAATCACATCATCGCGCAGCGCGGCCGCCGTCCCGGACGGATCGAGGCCAGCGGCGACAAGGTCGTCGAGACCGACGAGGGCGTAGAGGCAGCCGTTCAGCACATGCCGATATTGCGTACCCGGATATTCCTCGAGAAAGGCGCCACCGTCGGGCAGATGGGCGAGCAGCCCTCCTTCCGCAACGCTTCGCCCAAGCCAGTCGGCCGCTTTGCGCGCGGCATGCGCCATTCGCTCTTCGCCGGTCAGCGCCAAGCCGCGAACCAACACCGAAACACCCTCGCCCTGCGCAATACAGCTCAGCCACCCGGGCGACATGCCGACAAGCGGGAAATCATGCCGAAAAGCGCCCTCTTCCTGCGCTGCGAACCAGTTACAGCTGGCCAAAAATCTTTCGCTCGCCACCGTCGAGTTGTCTGCGACCCAGCGATTCCAGTTTGCCAGGGCATAGGCCGCAATCCGCGAGGGCAGATATTGTCGTTCGATTGCACCCGGCAAGTCCCGAAGCGGCACGCCCGCCGCGTCGAACGGCTCAAAATAATCCGAAGGCCGATCGAGCTGGAAACTCCAGTCGAGCGGATAGACGTCGCGGCCCTCGACCGGCGCTGCACGAGCCGCGTCGCTGCCGCCCAACAGGAAAAAACGAATATCTTGCGCCAGCAGGCGAAATTCCTTCCTAGGCATGTTGCGCGTCCGATTGCGTCGATCCGGTCAGTCGATCGTACAGGTTGACGAGGGTATTGCCGTCAACCGACCAGTTGTAGCCATTCAGGATAGCGTCTCGCCCACGGCGCCCCATCGCCTCCGCCTCGGTTGGATTTCGAAACATATATTCGATGGCGGCCGCGATCGCCGCCGGATCGTTCGGATCGACCGCGATACCGCATTCAAACTGTTCGATCAGGTTTCTCCAGACCGGAAAGTCCGATGCGACGAGCGGCAGACCAGCCGACATCACTTCGAAGAATTTATTCGGTTCGGAATCTATGACATTGGGTGTCGGCTGATAGAGGACGAGGCCGCAACGCGCCTGCATGAAGATGTCGCTGATCGCCGATCGCGGAACCCAGCCCCGAAAATCCACTCTTTGCCAGCCGTCGCTGCCGCGCACGCGGGCTTCCAGGCTGCTGTCGGGAAATGACCCGCCCAGGATTAACCTGGGTTCCAGTTCATCGGGAACCCGGGCCATCGCATCGACCATCGCCACGGGCCCGTTAAAGGCCGCCAGACCGCCAAGATAAGCTGCTATATTGCGACGTTCGGTGAAGGGTGGCGCTTCGCCCGCGGAAAACTCGCCAAGGATAGGGCTGTTCCGGACCAGGGTTGCGCGCTCTGGCGCAAAGCGTGCGTGGATCGACTTCGTCGCGCCGATAATGCGATCACAGATAAGCTGCGCCACAAATTCGAAGCCATGCACGGCAAGGCGGATCGGCGCGCGCGCCCATGATGGCAAATAGGCCTTATCTTCCAAATCCTTGGCGACATCTTCATGGACGTCATAGACGACCTTCTTGCCCAACAGCTTCAGAACGAATGCGCCCCAGATCAGTTCGACGTCGTGGAAATGCACAACATCGGCCCCGATCCGCCGAGCGGCGGCTACAGCTTGCGCGACGCCGAGCGTCATGCGGACGATCCGGCGATGATGTCGCGGGATCGGGACGATCTCGACCCCATCGACGACGCCCGCGTCGCTATCGGACTGGATCAGGCTGACGCGGTATCCCGCAGCAGCCAGACTTTTGCACTCCTTGTGGAAGATCCGAACGTCGAACGGCTTGTGGACGGTGGTCAAATGGACAACGTGCACCTGTCCGCGGTCGCCCACCATCACACCCCATATCCAGCACTTGCGCCTGTTTCGATCGCATCGGCACCCGGCGGCGGATAGGCGGGCAGCGCCTGTTCGCGTCGGCACACATCGATCAGCATCCGGTCGGCCCCACGGCTTTCGAGAATCGCGGCGACACCGTTCAGTGCTGCGCGTTTGTCGATGATCGCCAAAAAGGTCAGCCACACAATGCGGACGTCGAGCGCCAGCGACATATTGTCGACGTAAAAAAGACCGAGTCGACTTTTCCACGGACGGATCACGCGGTTATATTCAAGGTCGGCATGGTCTGCGCCGGCCAGGATGTCGCCTTCGTCCGAAAAGACGATCGACGCCAGATCGGTAATCCCGGGGCGCACCGACAACAGCTGCATCTCCTGGTCGGTATAAAGATCGACCCCCCAATGACGCACTTGCGGCCGCGGCCCGACGACCGACATCGACCCTGACAATACGTTCAGGAATTGCGACAATTCGTCGATCTTCCAGCGGCGGATGAAGTGACCGACCGCGGTGATCCGGCGATCGTCGGCTCCGGTCGAATTGACCCCCGACTTCGCCGCGTTCACCACCATCGAGCGAACCTTCATCATCGTGAAGTTGCCGCCGCCGCGCGCGACGCGCGGCGCCTTGTAGAATGGCGAATGATAATCCTGCAGCCAGACCGCAAGCATCGATCCCAGCAGAAGGGGCGACGCGGCAGCCAGCACGCCTGCCGACATCCCGATGTCGAACAGCCGTTTCAGCGGATAGCCGCGGTTCGCGATCGTCGAATTCATGCAGCGATTCCGAAAACCGAGCGACAGGCGGTCGCGATGGCCGACGCATCCATGCCGTAAGCGGCCCGCAGATAGTCCTGGTCGCCGACGATGGTCGGATACAGATCATCCAACCCCACCGCGCGAAAGGCCTTTGGCGCGGTGCCATTTTCAAGGCACAGCTGCGCAATCGCGCTGGCGAGTCCGCCGACGACATTGTGCTCTTCGACGCACACGATGGCGCCTGTTTCGCGCGCCGCCGCAAGCAGCGGCGCTGCGTCGAGCGGCTTTAGCGTGTGGACCGACAGGATGCGGGCGTCGATTCCCTCGGCTGCGAGCGTATCGGCCGCCGCCAGCGCTTCGGACAAGATAGCACCGATGGTCACGATCGTCAGCGCCTGGCCGTCGCGGACCGTCCGCACCTTGCCGAGCTGGACGTCGGCTTCGTCGAACGGCAGCCCGGCTTTTCCTTTATCGAGCCGAAGATATTTTGGACCGGGCGCTGCCGCCATCTGCCGCGTCAGAACCCGGGTCTCCCACGGATCCGACGGTGCCACGACCATCATGTTCGGAAGCGCCCGCAGGATCGCAAGGTCTTCGGTGGCGAAATGCGACATGCCAAGCTGGCCATAGGAAAATCCGCCGCCCACCGCGACAGCGGTAACGTCGGCATCATGGTAGCAAACGTCATTCCGCAGCTGCTCCAGGCAGCGCAGTGTCGTGAAATTGCCGATCGAATAGGTATATACCTTGTGCCCTTCGAGCGCGAGGCCGGCGGCAAGGCCGGTCATATTCTGTTCGGCCACTCCGGCATTCAAGAACTGGTGCGGGAAACGCTCGATATAGTAATTGAGCACCCCGAACCCGAGGTCGCCGGTGATCAGCATGACCGATGGATCGTTTTCGGCGAGGTCCATTAGTTCGGCAATAAAGGCATCACGCATCGGCCCTGCCCTCTTCTTCGTGGCTCAACCCGAGTTCGGCCCGCGCGTCGGCATATTCATCGCCTTGCGGCGTGCGATAATGCCAGAGCACCTGCCCTTCCATGAAAGATACGCCTTTGCCCTTGGTCGTGTGGCAGATGACAACGCTCGGTATGCCGTGGCGACCCGCGGTGACGTCGAGCGCGCCCAGCAATGCGTCGTGATCATGCCCGTCCACTTCGGTAACGTGCCAGCCGAAAGCCCGCCATTTGTCCGCAAACGGTTCCAGCGCGAGGGTATTCGCAACCAGATCGAGCGACTGAATCTTGTTATAATCGACCGCGACGACAAGGTTGTCGAGCTTGTGATGCGCCGCAAACATGATCGCTTCCCAGTTCGAACCCTCGTCGCACTCGCCATCGGAGAGCAGGACAAAGACGCGATTGTCGCGCCCCGCGCGCTTGGCCGCCAGTGCCATGCCAGTGCCGACACTCAGGCCGTGACCGAGCGATCCTGTCGAAAATTCGACGCCGGGCACACCCTTGTGGCTAACGTGCCCCGACAGTTGCGATCCGTTCTGATAGTGCGTCTTCAACTGCTCGCGCGGAATGAAGCCGCGCTCGGCCAGCGCCGCATAGACCCCGGCTCCGGCGTGCCCTTTTGACAGAATGAAGCGATCACGTTTGGCCCAGCGAGGGTCGGCGGCGTCGAGCGCCATCACCCGCCCGTACAGAACCGCGAGGATGTCGGCGAGCGACAGAACCGAACCGACGTGCGAGCTCTTTCCGAGATGGGTCATCTGCACCGCGTGACGGCGGATCGCCAGCGCCATATCGCGCGTGTCGATCAAATTGGTGGCCGGGGCCTCTTGCATCACGGTTCCTCAGTCGAGAATGGCAAAGCCGATGTAGGGATCGAAATCGAACCGCTCGATCCGCAACGGACGCTTGGCATGGGTTTCGAGCATCGCCAGCGTTTCGCCGGGCCACAAGGGGTTATCGAGTTCGTCGAACGCCACGACCGCGCCCCTCGGCATGCGCGGCAGGAAATGCTCGAGCGCTACTTTCGTCGGTTCGTACAGGTCGAAATCGAGGTAGAGCAGCGAGACGAGCAGGTGCGGGTTTTCCTCGACGAAGGCGGGGATCGTCTTGGTCGCGTCACCGCGGACCAGCTGCACCTTGTTGACATGCCCGATGAAGCGTGTGCTGTCGTAAATTTCGACGAGCTGGGTCAGTTCGTCGAACACGTCGGCGGCGAGATCGCCTTCTTTGACATGCAGCGAGGTCGCCGACCGGTCCTGTTCCGAAATACCGGGAAAACCCTCGAAGGTGTCGAAACCATAGATCCGGCGCATCAGGTTTACCGGCTCTAGGATTGCGGAGAATTTCGCCCAGCTCATCGTCCCAAAACCGTGATTGACGCCGCATTCAATGATCGAGCCCTTCACCGGCTGGATCAGCTTGAAAATCTCATACAGCGCGAGGAACCGCGTCAGGTTCTGACGCCGCACATATTTGGGAAAATTCTCCACCTTGGTTTCCCAGGTCGATGGGTTGGCTTCGAACAGCGCGCGGTTGCGCGAAGCTTCGACCTGTTCGGCATTGGTGCGAAGACCGCCCGATACGGCAATGGGCTCGTTGCTCATCGTGTCATTATCCTTGGATTGGTCGCGCTCATTGCGCGTAAAAGGCGCGGACCTGTTCGATGACGTAATCGACGTCATCGTCGGCCAGCATATGGTGCATCGGCAGCATCATGTAACGCTTCGACATCGCTTCGGCATAGGGCGCATGACTGCGCAGGCCGAGATCGTCGAACTGGTGCAGCATCCAGCCGCCCCATTGAATGATCGTGCCGACGTTCTTGGCGGCAAGATACTCGCGAAGCGCGTCACGGTCGTCCGCCTGGATTTCGTAATTCTGGAAAATGTCGAAACGTAAATTATCGCTGTCCGGCGCTGGCGGCAGGAGCAGTCCGGCGATGTCGCCCAGCCCTTCCTGATAGCGACCCGCGATGGCGCGTCGCCGCGCGATCGCGTCGTCGTAATGCGCCAGCTTCAGGCGGAGAACGGCCGCCTGGATATTGTCGAGGCGACCATTGTGGCCGAATTTGCGAACCTTGCCGTCGCTGCCGCGGCCGTGGTCGCGCATCTCGCGGATCGCGGCCGCGGCGCCTTCGTCGTTGGTCACGATCGCACCGCCGTCGCCGAAGCAGCCGAGCGTCTTGGCCGGGAAAAAGCTGTACGAGCCGGCAACGCCGAACAGGCCGGCCTTCGTACCGGCGAACGATGCGCCGAGCGCCTGGCAGCTGTCCTCGACGATCTTGAGATTATGTTCGCGTGCAATCGCGCCAAGGGCGTTCATGTCGCTGGTTCGTCCGTTGAGCTGCGTGGGCATGATGGCGCGCGTCTTTTCGCTGATCATGGTCGCGGCGCTGGCCGGGTCCATCATGCTGTCGGGCAAGCAGTCGCAAATGACCGGGATCGCGCCGACATGATGGACGGCCGCAGCGGTGGCGACGAACGTATGCGACGACACGATGACTTCATCGCCTGCGCCGATGCCCGACGCCTTGAGCGACAGCGTCAGCGCGACAGTACCGTCGGCGACCCCGATGACCTGTTTGGCGCCCAAGAAATCTGCCAGCTCCTCTTCGAACTGAATCAGGTCTTTCTGCATGATATAGGCGCCGCGGGCCATAACCTCACGTAAGGTCTCGACATATTCGTCGCTGCGCTCGCCAAACAGGGCGGGATAGTTGAAAAAGGGAACATTGCGCTGGCTGGTCATTCTGGTTTGCCTTCTCGCGTTGGGGGAGTGTCGTGGGAGGGGCTGGTGATCGCGTAAAAGCCAAGCGCGCGCAGTCCGAAGCGCGGGCACTTATCACCGCTTCCGGCAAAGCGGAACCCGGCTTTACGAATGACCGCAACCGATGCGTCATTCGTGTCTTCGGTCAGATACCAATATCCGCGGTCACGGCCGAACCGGTCGACGATTTCATCGATTGCCCGCACCGCCAGACCCTGCCCCCGATAGGACACGCCCGTTTCGGTTGCGCCGATCTGAAGGTCTCGCGCCGCCATGAAGGGAAAACGCGCAAAGCCCGGCATCACCATCGAACTATGCGCGATAGCGCCGTCCGTCGCGGCCAGCATGACCATCGCATAGTCGCGATTGGCGAACAGGCCGAGGGCGTGCATGGCGCTATAGCTCAATATGCGCGGATCCCGGCGGCCAGTCGGGAACGGCGCATCTAAAGAGGGGCGCCAAAAGCGGACCGAATAGGCGGGCGCGGCTGAGCGCGCAGCGGCCAGGCGCGCATCGCCCTGCCAATCGCGGCCGTCCAGATGGTAGAATTGCACCGCACCCATTGCCGATCACGCCATCCAATGGCGCGCGACGGCATCATGCGCCGCGGCATTTTCGGCGTCGATGACGCGGAGCGCCGATTCGAACGGACCGACCGGCGTCGCCGCCCACAGCCACGGCTGGATACGCAAGCGATCGGCGCCCGATTCTATGGCCGCAAGCAGATCATTGGGACTGCCGCTGTCGTCGAGGTCCGCCACCGCGGTCGCCACGTCAACGACGCCGACGGACAGACCGAGCGCTGGTGACAGGATCGTCGCATCGGCGGCGTCGGTCACTGCAACATCTATGCCGGCGCGCAGCCGCTGCTTCACCGAAGCCGAAAGCGGGTTGAAGCTGGCGGCGGCGAGATCGAACAGCAGGGTGACGGCAGCCCCCTCCCGCATCGCAATAGCCAACAGGTCATCGACACTTTCGAAGCCCGACGTCACATCCAGCAGCAACTGCGATGCCTGCCAGCGTTGTGACGCCGCATGCCGCGCCAGATCGCGAAATGTTGCGTGCGAGAGAACCGAACTGTCGACGGCTTTCGGCAGCTTTTCAAAGCGGCCGAGGCGATGCCACGGCCCCTCGTCCTGCTTTGAGCGGGTTTCGACATAATCGGCGATCGCATCGACGATTTTGGTTCCGGCATCCCCCGCGCCGAAATTCTCCTCGACCAGCGCCGTCACGTCCGCAGGCGGCGCGACCGCCGACAGCGCCGCCGCGAGCCGCTCGGGCGAGCGTCCGGTCATCACCGCCAGGCCCGCTTCGACGGCCTCGATCCAGGCGCTGCTTTCCAATGGGACCACGGCAGGCTTGCCGGCGAAAAAGGCTTCGCGGCCGACGCCACCCGAATCGGTGATGACCAGTCCGCTCTGACGTAACATCGACTGGAAATCGAAATAGCCAAGCGGGTCGATCAAGCGAAGGTTTGCGGTAGGCCGCCATCCCCAAGCCTCAAGCCGGTGATGCAGTCGCGGATGCGCCGGAAGCAGCACCGGCATCGGGGAGCGATCAAGCGCGCCGAGCAATCCGAGGCAGGTGTCGCGGTCGTCGGTGTTTTCGGCGCGATGGATGGTGCAGATGCCATATTCATTGGTGGCCAACCCAAAGTCGGCAGGCTGGGCGGCGGCACGATCTTGCAGCATCGCCCCGGAAAGCTTGAATATATCGTACATCGGATCGCCGACGAACCGCAGCCGTTCCGGTCCGAAACCCTCGCGCGCCAGATAGCGCATCGCCTTGCGCGAACTGACGAGGCAGAGGTCCGACAGGTGATCGGTGACGATGCGGTTGGTTTCTTCCGGCATCGCCATCCGTCGATACAGACGTTCGCCGCCTTCGACATGCAGCGCCGGAATGCCGAGGTGGCCGGCAACGAGCGCGCCGGCAACGGTCGAATTGGTATCGCCATAAACGAGCAGGGCATCGGGCTTTTCGGCCTCGAACACTTCGCGGAGCGGCGACATCATGCGGCCGATCTGATCGACGATATGCCCTGACCCCATGCCGAGATTATATTGCGGTGCCTCTATTTCGAGCTCGGTGAAAAAGATGTCGCTCAGCATTTCGTCATAATGCTGGCCGGTATTCACCACGACGCTGGTGAATGGCGCACTGTCGCCAAGCTGACGCAGGCTGCGCGCGGTGACGCCCAGCTTGATGAACTGCGGCCGATTGCCGACGATCGTCAGAATTTTCATCGGCTCAGCCCCGAACTGCTTCGGCGAGCGCGGCGACCACTTTGACCTGGTCTGCTTCGCTCAGATAAGGATGCATCGGAAGGCTCAGCACCTCGGCGGCCGCCGTTTCGCTATGCGGCACCGCCATCGCCAGCCGCGCCGTTTCGATGAAGGCTTCCTGCTGATGCAGCGCGCGCGGATAATGAATGGTCGTCGGCACCCCGGCGTCCTTCATTCGGGCGGCCACCGTCGCCCGGTCCTGCACCCGCACCGTATATTGGGCCCAAACGCTGGTGCAATCGGGTTCGACATCCGGGGTGACGACCGCGTTGGCCAGTCCGGCATCGGCGATCAGGCGATGATAACGCTGCGCGGCGATTTCTCGAAGCGCCACTTCCTCGTCGAAGACTTCGAGCTTGGCGAGCAGAATTGCGGCCTGCAGCGTGTCGAGCCGCGCATTCACGCCCACCCGCACATGATGATAACGCTCGGCCTGCCCATGCGCGCGAATGCTCTTGAGCAGGGCTGCCAGGTCATCGTCGTCGGTGAAGCACGCGCCGCCGTCGCCATAGCAACCGAGCGGCTTGCTGGGGAAAAAGCTGGTCGTGGCGATAGCGCCCAGGGAGCAGGCGTGCCGTCCGCGATAGGTGGCGCCAAAGCTCTGTGCGGCATCCTCGATCACCGCGATATTTTGTCCGGCGGCAATATCCGCCAGCGCATCATAGTCGGCGCATTGTCCGAACAGGTCGACCGCGATGATTGCGCGCGTGCGGTCGGTCACGGCGGCGCGGACCGCCGCAGGATCGACATTGAAGCTTTTCGGGTCGACATCGACCAGCACGGGCGTCGCGCCGAGCAATGCTATCACTTCGGCCGCAGCGACGTAGCTGAACGCCGGCGTGATCACCTCATGCCCCGGCCCGATACCAAGCGCCATCAACGCCAGTTGCAGCGCGTCGGTGCCGTTGGCGACCCCGATGCAGTGCCGAGTTCCGGCGCGGCGAGCGAGTTCGGTTTCCAGTTCGGCCACTTCGGGACCCAGGATATATTGCCCATGCGCCAGAACCGCCGCCATCCTGGCGTCGATCGAGGCGCGGATGCGCGCCTGTTGCGCGCCAAGGTCGATAAACTGCATCGTTCGTAACTCCCGGCGTTGCTTACGCCTTAGTGACCTTGTCGTGTGGCTCGAGATAGCGACCGCGGGTGTCGACGATCAGCGCGGCATGATCGAGGATCATGTCATAATCGAAACCGTCGTGATCGGTTGCCAGCAGCACGCAATCGTAACCGGCAATCGCCTCGGGCGTTAACGGCACGCTGTCGAGCGTGAAGCTATGCTCGCGCATCTCGGGAAAACTTGGGAAATAAGGATCGCTATAATCGATGTGGGCGCCGAGCGCCTCGATCCGCTCCATCAGAAGGACCGAGGGCGATTCCCGCATGTCGTCGACGTTCTTTTTATACGCGATACCGAGCACCAGAACCCGGCTGCCGTTCAAAGATTTTTGTTGGCGATTCAGCGCCAGCGATACCTTGCCAACGACATAATCCGGCATGCCATTGTTCACCTCGCCCGCCAGCTCGATAAAGCGGGTGTGGACGCCGACTTCATGCGCTTTCCACGTCAGGTAAAATGGGTCGATAGGGATACAATGCCCGCCCAGGCCCGGCCCCGGATAATAGGGTACAAAGCCGAACGGCTTGGTCGCGGCAGCACGAATGACCTCATGAATGTCAATATCAAGCTTATCGGCAACGATCTTCATCTCGTTGACCAGCCCGATGTTCACCGCCCGATGAATATTCTCGAGCAGCTTGGTCAGTTCGGCCACTTTCGTCGAACTGACGGGCACGACCTTGTCGATCACATGGCCGTAGAGCGCCAGACCGACGTCGAGGCAGGCGGGCGTATGTCCACCGCAAACTTTGGGAATGGTACGCGTCGTGAAACTCGCATTGCCCGGATCTTCGCGTTCGGGCGAATAGACGAGAAAGAAATCCTCGCCGACCTTGCGACCGGTCTTTTCCACGCGCGGCAGCAGCTCCTCTTCGGTCGTGCCGGGATAGGTTGTGCTTTCAAGCGACAGAACCTGCCCCGGACGCAAATAAGGCGCCAGCGCGTCGGTCGTATCGGTCACGAAGCTGAGGTCGGGTTCGCGGTGGCGGCCGAGCGGCGTCGGCACGCAAATGATCAGCGCATCGCATTCGCTGGCGCGCTCGAAATCGGTCGTGGCCTCGAATCCCGACGCTTTGGCTTTGGCCACATCGTCATGGGCGATATGCTCAATATAGCTCTGCCCCAGATTGAGCCGCTCGGTCTTCCGGCTGTCGATGTCGAGGCCGATGACGCGATAGCCGACTTCGGCAAAACGCAGGACAAGGGGCAAGCCCACATACCCCAGACCGGCGACACCGATGACCGCGCTCTTGTCTTGCAGCTTGTTGATAAGGGCCTGTTTCACTTCGAACTCCATGAAGATATCGGGTTGCTTGCATCCCGTTTGGGATCGCGAAAGCCGCGGCTCAATCGCCTGTCGGCTCGCGCATCAATCGATCACCCCGCAGGACGTAGCGGGATCCGTCATTCGGGCACTGCAACTCAGCCTCGCCCGACAAGGGCAGGTCGAGCCGCTCGCCATAAGCGCTCATCCACCCGACCTGCCGCGCGGGAACCCCGACGACCAACGCAAAATCGGGCACATCCTGCGTCACCACGGCGCCGGCGCCGACGAAGCTGTATTCACCCAGTGTCGCGCCGCAAACAATCGTGCAATTCGCACCGAGCGACGCGCCGCGCCGCACGCGCGTCAAGCGATACTCGGTCTTGCGCTCGACATGCGCCCGCGGGTTGACGACATTGGTAAAAACGGCGCTGGGACCGCAGAAAACATCGTCTTCGAGGATGACATCGTCATAAATCGACACGTTGTTCTGGACCTTTACGCCATCACCGATCCGCGCCCGGTTGCCCACAAACACATTCTGGCCCAGGCTGCACCGATTGCCGATCACCGCCCCGCCACAGATGTGAACGAAGTGCCAGACGCGCGTTTCGGCGCCAATGACGGCGCCTGCATCGACAATAGCGGAAGGGTGGACAAAGGCTGTCACGGCTTCAGAGCTTTTGCGCCAGCGGATGATAGTCCCCGGCCAGCGGCGACAGCGCCATGGTCCGGATATCATTGGCCAGGCGGACGCTCGGTTCCGCGACGTGGAGACCGAAACCGCGACCGCCGAGCACCGCTTCATAGCTGCGCGTGTGAAGGTCGGTAAAACCCTCAGAAAACTCAAACTCGTCGCCATCGAACTGGATCGACCGGTAGGTACGCTTGTTCGCCGCCCGCGCCGCGTCGGGAAGATAGGCCTCGTTCACAGACAGGAACCAGCGCACATCGGCGTTGCGAAAGCTGAGCACCCCGGCGGCCGCATCGTCGCGGCTGGCGTGAACCCGGCTGTCCTGCACGTCGCCAAACAGGAACGTCAGCATATCGAAAAAATGAATGCCGATATTGGTCGCGATGCCGCCCGAACGGCGCAGTTCGCCCTTCCAGGACGCGAAGTACCACGACCCGCGCGAGGTAAGATAAGTCAGGTCGACCGCGAAACGCTTGCCGGGATCGGCGGCGAGTTCGTCGGCGATCTTTTGCTTGAGCGCGATGACGCTGTCGTGAAGCCGAAGCTGCAGGATCGTGTAGATCTTCTTGCCCGTTTCGCGTTCGACGATCCGCAAGGTGTCGAGTTCTGCGGCATCAAGAACCAACGGTTTTTCGCAGATCGCATCGGCACCGTGGCGCAGCGCGGTCCGCATGTGCGGGGCGTGCAGATCGTTTGGCGAACAGATGCTGATATAGTCGAGCCGCCGCCCGGCCACCGCTTCATTGTCGAGAAAACTCTCGAACTTTTCGGCCACGGTGAAAAAGGCGGCGTCGGGGAAATAGCTGTCCATGATGCCAACACTGTCGTTTACATCATAAGCCACCACGAGTTGGTTACCCGTGTCACGGATAGCCTGAAGATGCCGGGGAGCAATATATCCCGCAGCCCCAATGAGCGCAAAACGTTGCATATTCTGGAAATTCCTTGAGGGATCGCGGCGGAACTACACGCGCCTGCCGTCGGTGTAAAGCAGTGGTTAATTCCTTGTTTTATTGTTCGAAATGCCTACTTCTCCGGTCTGCCGTTCATTTTGTCGGATAGGTCGGCAACGCCCGTGCGAGCAACTGGTTCGGATCAAACAATCGCCGCAGTCGAGTGGTCAGATTTAGTTCCGCGTCCGGCGTGAAGGCCTGAAATGCAGTGGCGTTTGCCGGACCTAGACCATGTTCTGCACTAAAGCTGCCGCCACGATCGACGACCGCTTCATAGACGCGCATCCGGATGTCCTGAACGGCGGCCTTGCTGCCCGGTGGCCCTTTGCCTGCGGGCCAGACCAGGTTGAAGTGGACCCCGCCATCGCCGCAATGGCCGAAATCGCATAGCCGCAACCAGGGATAGTCCGCCGCAAACACCCGCACCATGTCGGCGCGGAACGCCGGAAACTCGCCGAGGGGAAGGCTGATGTCGAGACCGATCACCTCGCCCTCTTTCCGCAGTGAATCACTGATCGCATGACGAAGCGCCCAGCCGACGGACGGCGGCACAACCAGGGCATCGACAATTTCAAGGTTGCCCGAGGAGGCGAGCAATTTTTCCGCGGCATCGATCATGATCGCGTCGATATCGATCGCCGATCGGTCAAGACACGACGAAACTTCGAACAGCACGGCATGTTCCGGAATCCCGCCGCGGAACGGGTGCTTGATCCCCGCATTATGCCGCAGCGCAACGTCCATCGCGGCTTTTGACATCGATTCGCAGGCCGAAAGAAACTCGCCGAGCAACTGGCGGAGCTGGCCGACCAGTATAGGCAGGCTGGCCAGATCGTCGAGCGCCACGAGCATCATCGCGCTTTGCCTGGGCAACTGGTCGAGCTCCAGCGCAACTGCAGTCACGATGCCCAGCGCGCCCCCGGCCCCACTGATCAACTGGGTCCAGCCCAATCGGCTGTTATCCTTGCGGGTCAAACAAAGACTGGAAATCATCGTCGCATCGGCGTCTGCCATGACGACCTCAAGCCCCAGGATGTGACGGCGCATATTACCGTAGCGAAGCATTCGGCTGCCGCCGGTATTGGTGGCTACCATGCCGCCGATACTCGGATCGGCGCCCAGGTCCACGCCAAGCTGCAAACTGTGCGGCTCCAATTCTTCGTTCAGCTGGGACAGTCGGACGCCCGCTTCGACAACGACCGCGGCATCGGCCAGCGAAAACCGGCGAATGGCGCGCATCCGGTGCGTCAACAGAACAACCTGCCGTCCGCTGTCATCGGGAACGGATGCGCCGACAAGGCCGCTGTTTGCACCCTGCGGGACGATGGGCAATCCCGCGTCAACACAGGTGCGGACGAGGAACCGAAGCTCTTCGACATCGTGCGGTGCAAACACCGCGAAGGGCCGTCCCGTGGGACAGCGAAGGCCGCTGGCGAAAGGTTCCCAATCCTCACGTGGAACGATCGTCGCCGGATCGACCGAACCGGCGATCCGCAAAAGCAGATCCTGATATTCGTTCATCGGCTGGCTACTTTCGGCTCGGCACGGATTTCGGCGTTGGCGCGGTGACCGGTCATCGTCTCCCGTCGAGCACTCCATTGTGACATTTTCGATCGCTCAGCCCGCCGGAGCTCGGACCAGATGCACGTTGCTGAGATCAATTTGAGAAGAGCCGCCCGATTGGGCCCCGCGCACAGTCAGCTGGATGCGCGCGACGGGGCATGTCGTCGGCACGACGAAACCGAGCGACCGCGCCCCGCGGGCAGCAAAAATATCGGCCGAGGTTGTGAGCGGGGTGACGCCACGCGCGGTCACGCAGCCTACGTCCCAGATTGCGCTCGCACCGCCGCCGCCGGCCTCGCCGCTGCCCGTATAGCGCAACGCCCAGCGCCCAGCCGGCAGCCAGACAAATTTCGTCGCGACCACGCCGCCATAGCCCGATTCCGCCCAACCATTGATGTTGACCGAGCCCGTCTTGTTGCCTGCCGATACCAGGGCCCCGTTGGTCGTATCCTCTCCAACATCCCAAGCGATCGGCGGAGCGCCTTCGACCAGCGCGAAGTCGCTGAATGTCGCAGCGGTGGCGGGCGCTTTGAGGCCGGCGCTCGCCGCAGGAACGTGCATGTAAAGACGGCGAAGCAGGTCAGTCTGGCCGCTGTTGCCGAGTCCCAGCGTCAGGCTACGGACGGCAAGCCGAAGGTCGGCGCTATCCTTCAATCCAGGCAGTTCCAGGATCAGCTGGGCGGTTCCCGACTGCGCAGAGGGTTGCGCAGCGGCATAGGCGAAAAATGCGTCGCGCCACGGCACGGAGCCATTCAGGCTCTGGCCGAGATAGGTCCGAAAATCAGGATAGCGCAATGCTTCGGCCAAAATCGGGAACACCTGTGGCGTGATCTCGGGCTTGGTTCGCAGCGCGCGGTCGATGTGGCTGATTGCCGCTTTATGGCGTCTGGCGCGCATCGCCTGATCGGCCAACATCATCTGCCCGCCGACATGACGGCGCGACAACTGCTCGATCAACTGCGCGTATCTCGCAGCCTTCTTCGGCTCATTGGCGCCGGTGGCAATCAAGGCGAAAATATAGATCGCGCCAGGATTGACCGGCGCGCGCGCCAGACTGTTTCGCGCAATGCTGGCCGCGCGCCGCGGGCTGGCAACCTCGATGCGCGTCTTGTCGTCCGACAAGCCGACACGAACCAGGTTTAGTTGCGCGACCGGGTCGCGAAACACCGGCAGCACCACAGGACTCGTTCCGCTGCCGTCCAGCCCCGAAAGTGCCTGCGAGAAAGCGACGGCTCCCGCCAGCAGCGACGCGGCACCAACAACCGCAATCTTTTTCAATCGCGCCGCGTCGTTTTCCAGACGCGATGATGAACGGCCGGTTTTACGCGCCATGGATCATTCACTTCGCCCGAGGCGAGCAGGCCGAACATCGCCCTCGCCATCGTCTTCGTTCTCGCTCCCTTCGCCGTAACGATAGGTATAGCTGTAGCCATAGTTATAGCCGTAACCGCTGCGGCTCGCCGAATATTTGGTCAGGACAAGGCCAAACACGCGGGCCTTAGACGTCCGCAGGCGCCCGATCGCGTCGGAAATCGCACGGATGGCGCCCCGCTCTGCTTCGGCGATAAAGACCACGCCTTCGACGTTGCGAGCGATCAAAGTCGTATCGGCCAGACCCAGGATCGGGGGGGCGTCGATCACGACGTGGTCGAACCGCTTGAGCAATTCCTCGACCAGCATCGCCATGCGCCCGCCGCTGAGCAGGTCCGGCGCGCTCGGCGGGATCGGTCCCGACGGCAGCACGCTCAGGTTGCCGAAATCGAGCGGATGGATCATCGCATCGAGATTGTCGTCGCCGGCCAGATAATTGCTGAGCCCGTCAGTGCCTCGTTTGCCAATGCGCTTGTCGATCGTGGGGATACGCATGTCGGCATCGACGACGACCACCTTCTTGCCCGCTCGCGTCAAACCAGCGGCCAGGGCGAGCGCCGAGGTCGATTTGCCTTCGGCCTGTCCGGTGCTGGTCAACATGAACAGGCGCGGGACACCGTGGTCGGTCGAGAACGCCAGGTTGGACAGCACCGTGATGTAGGCTTCGGACACGAACGATTTCGGATCCGCCACATCTTCGAGCGGTTCGTCGGCCGATGTTTCGGGAATGACCCCCAGCAACGGCACGCCCAACTTTTGCTCGACGACTGCGGGGTCACGAATGCCCTGATCGATATTCTCGAGCACCAGGACGAGTATCCCGGCAACGCCCAGGCCGGCGATCGTCGCCAGGATGAGGTTGATCAGAAGGTTCGGCGACGAAGGCGCCCCGGGCGGGACCGCGGTATCGACGATCGACACGTTATTCGCTCCGACGCCCGCAATGCCGATCTCTTTGTAACGCTGCAACAGCGCCTCATAAAGCTGGCGGTTGGTATCGACTTCACGCTTCAGGATGCCATACTGAATCCCGTTGCGTTCCTCGGTCGTCAGTTTGTCGATCAAGGCGTCGACTTTCGAACGCAACTCGCTTTCGCGCTGGCGCGCGGCTTCAAATTCACCCGTGGTCGCGCTGCTTACCCGGTTTTGTTCGACACTGATGGCCCGTTCGATCGAGTCAATCTGCTCTTGAATTGCCTGGGCGGGCGGATAATCGCGTTCGAAGGTCACCAGCAGCGCCGCCAGTTCGCCGTTCAATTGCGCGCGTCGTTCGCGCAACCGTCCGATGGCGGCGTTGTCGACCGATTGCATGTTGTCGCGGCGCTTGGCGAGCGCCGACATATTGGACTGAGCCTTGATGCGATCGACGGTTGCGGCCGCAAGTTGCTGGTTCAGCGCCTCCAGATCGGCGCCGGTCAGCGTCTGGATCGTCTGGTTGTTGCCACCCTCGCCCTGTGCTTCTTTGACCGAGATAATATTCCGGCTGACGGCATAGTTGACGAGTTGCTGTTCCGACTGATCGAGACGCTGGCGAAGGTCTTCCAGTCGCTTTTCGAGAAAGGCCCTCGCTTCGGCGGTCGATGCAAATCGGCGGTCGAGACTGTTCTGGATAAATTCGCTCGCCCAGGTGTTGGCGATCTTGGCCGACCAGACCGGATCGGGGTTCGAATATCCGATCGTGACCAGCGCCGAACCGCGGAGCGGTTGCACGTCGACATTGCCCTGCACCAGCGCGACCGCGCGTTGTTCGCGGTTTTTCGCTTCGGCCGGTGACAAGCCGACCTGTGCGTCCGTCGCCCCGTCGCCACCGACATCAATCCCGTGGAGCGCGAAAAACTCGTTCGACCGGGCCAGGCCAAGCTTGCGAACGACACGTTCGGCCAGGGTGCGCGAGCGGAGCAACTCATACTGCGTTGAGTAAAATTCCTGCGCCTGCCCCGCTCGTTCGCTTTCCAGCCCTTCGACGTTCGTGACGCGCGCCTGCTCGCGTGATATCTCGATCTTTGTTACCGCGGTGTAGATCGGCGTCGCCATGCCGGTCGCGATCGCACCGGCAAGCAGGCTGAGTCCCACAGCGCCGATGACGACGATCCGCCGCCGCCAGAGGATATTCCAGTACTGCAGCAAAATCGGCACGCGGTGCCCATTGCTTTCCACGTCCGGTTTATCCGGATTCAGCCCCTGCTCGAAGCCATTCTGAACGCTAGCACTTGCCATTAAAAAATCCGATCACCTCTGCAGGAGGGCAACAATGGGCGCGGTCACGAGTGCGCCGGCCTGAACGATGCTCTGGAACAAGCGGCGTCCCTGGGACTCGCCGACGACGACGACGTCATCCGCAAACAAAGGCGGATCGTCATACGCACCGCGGCGGATCGCGCCGAGGTTGTACAGCGCCACCATCTGCTGGCCATCGACAGTGCGGAAGACGACCACATCGTCCAGCTTTGCATATTCGGTCACGCCCTTTGCGCGGGCGACGAGGCGCATCAGGGTCAGGTCGGACACCGCCGGATAGGGTCCGGGTTCGCGCACACTGCCATCGACGGTGACCGTCCGGCTGGTGATTTCCATCACGTTGATGCTCACCTGCGGGTTCCGTACATGCGCCTGCTTCAACTTTGCGGCCACTTCGCCTTCAAGCTGCGCAAGCGTCAGGTTGTTGGCTTCGACCCGTCCGGCGAGCGGCAGGGCGAGCTGGCCTGTACCGTCGGTCTCGAATTCGCGCGCCTTCAGCTCCTCGATCCCGAACACATCGACGAGAAGCCGGTCGCGGGGGCCGACCCGATAGGTGCGATCAGCGGTTTCGGCCGCACTGCCGTCGGGCGCGCGCAAGCTGCTTTCGCTGACGACGGAAATTCCGGGGCCGCCGCCAAGTGCTTTTTGGCCGGCACAGGCACTGAGTGCCATCAAGAGTGCCGCGGCTAATATTGTTCGGCGCATGAAAACTCCTCGCGACCCCGCCGCGTTGAAAGTGACGGACGGTCGCAATTATCAGGTGTTATTATAACTGGCTAGAACTTGTGGCGACATCGCCCGTTCGATCCGCAGCGGGGCGATGCAGCGATCTGATGATCCACAGAATGCAGATCGCGACCAGCAACTGAAACGACGGGACGCGCAACGGATAATCCACGATGCTGGCCACAGCACAAAGCAGGACGATCCACAACCCCGTCGCCCCGGCCCGCCAGCGAAAGCTGCGGCGTGCCGTCTCGTCCGCGCGCCAGATCGACAAGGCCGCCTTGGCCCAAGCTAGCGCGGCCACGATAATCAGAATTGCGCCGAAAATGCCATGCTCGATCAGAATCTCGACAAAATCATTATGGGCGTGGTTGTAATAGCTGGGGTTCAGCAACGCTTCCGGTTCGACAATCTTGAACAGCGGGACGAAAGATCCCGCGCCGGATCCGAACGGGAAATAGTCGGTGACCATGCGCCACAGCGTCGGGAGCAAAGCCACGCGATCGATTTCTTGAGTCGACATCGACACCAACCGGTCGAACGACGTTGCACGTCCGGCCAGCAGGGACAGACCGAGCAGCCCAACGACCATCGCGGTCCATATGATCCGGACGTCGATTTGCAGCACCCGTACGTCGCGGCGGGTTCGCGCGTAATCGGGGGCGTGATACAGGCTAAGCGCGGCAACGAAACCAATCGCGCCGAGCACCAGACCAGCCCGGCTGCCTGTGAGTGCGATCAACGGAAAAAGCAGCGCCAGCGCCACGCCGGCGGTGATCTGATAACCGACAAAGGATCGGGCACGACCGCGCCAATGCGACATCCACAATGCGATGAGCGGCATCGCACATGCCAGCAACAGCGCATGATGATTGCGGTTGGCCATTAGCCCAACCGCCGAATCACGATTGGTGATGCGATAGAAATAGGTCGCACTTTGGCCGTTTCCGACCAGTTGGAAGATACCAAAAACCGCGGCAACGGTTATGATGATCAGCAGGACGGTGACGAGCGGTCGCCCGGCAGCTTCGCCCGACGCAGCGAGACACACAAGCGCCGCCGCCGGCACCACCAGCGAAAATAAAGCGTTCCAGCTGCCAAAGGGGTTAAGCGACCATGACCGCGCGATGGCGCCAACGCCGGTAGCGGCATCGACCTGTTCGACAATGCCGTGGCCCGGCAATAGCGTCCAGATGCCATGCGGCAGCGGGACAATCTGGATCAAAACGACAAGCGCCGCGACCGCGACCGCCAACAGCGGACGACGCACCTCGGCAATCTGTTGCCAGTGCAATGCCAGCACCGCCACCAGAACCGTGGCCGACAGGCCGCGCAGCAGCGGAAGCGACGCTACGTCGTGCCGCGCCGAGCCGCCGGTCAGGAAAACAAAAGCGACAAAGAGGGGCAGCAACCATTCGGGCCGAAGCCACCGCAGCGGGGACGAATTGGCGTTGCGACTGGTGGTCATTGTTGACGATAGTCCGGCAAGAAAGGAGATGGAGCGCCTCTGGCCTGGCCAGGACTGCTGGATACAGGAGCGGATTGGTGCGGCTGAAACCGGTGCCGCGGTTACGGATGATCGGTGGCAAAGTCAACGGACGAAAGGGGCCTTGACGGGTCTTCCGCCGCCTCAACCCGCCAGAGATTGTGCCGTTTCTTCGCCATTGGGGTTATATTCGGGAACGAGTTCCGCCATGATCGCTTTGGCCCCCGACGCGTCGCCACGATCGAGCAGCTTTTCTAGCTTTGCGAGGTGTTTCTGGAGATCTTTCCATGGGAGAAAGCTCTCTTCGGCCATGATGATGCGCTCGTGCTTCGTCGGGCGTGGGTTGTTCCCGAGCAGCAGTTCCTCGTACAGCTTTTCGCCGGGACGCATGCCGACTTCGCGCAACTCGATGTCGCCGTCGGGGTGCTCGGCCGTCCGCTCGGTCAGCCCGCTCAGTCGAATCATGGTGACCGCCAGGTCATATATACGCACCGGCTGCCCCATTTCGAGCATGAACACTTCGCCGCCCCTGGCCATCGATCCCGCCTGGATAACCAACTGCGCAGCTTCCGGGATCGTCATGAAGTAGCGGGTGATCCGCCGGTCGGTAACGGTCACCGGGCCGCCCATCGCAATCTGCTGCTTGAACAGCGGCACGACCGATCCACTCGAACCCAGCACATTGCCAAACCGGACCATCGACAGGTTGCACGGCCCATTTTCGGCGGCGCGGGCCTGGAGGACCAGCTCGCAAATGCGCTTTGAAGCGCCCATGACGTTGGTCGGACGCACCGCTTTGTCGGTACTGATCAGAATGAAATGGGCGACCCCGACCTGCTCCGCCGCCATGACGGTGTGCAGCGTCCCCATGACGTTGTTCCGCAGTCCGGCAACGGGATTGGCCTCGACCAGCGGTACATGCTTGTAAGCCCCCGCGTGAAACATTGTTTCAGGGCGATAGCGCGACAGGACGCGCGCGATGGACGAGCGATCCGCCACGTCGCACAACTCGGCGATGATCTCGGTCCCGCAGCCGACTTTGGCCGATATCTCGGTCAACTCGCGGTCGATTAGATAAAGCGCGAACTCCGATTGTTCGACCAGCACCAGCCGCCGCGGCCGCGACCCGATAATCTGCCGACACAGTTCGCTGCCGATCGATCCCCCCGCGCCGGTCACCAGCACGGTTTTTCCGGCAACGTTCCGGCTCATCAACAACTCGTTGGGCGGCACCGCATCGCGACCCAACAGTTCTTCGATCTGCAGTTCGCGCAAATCGCTGATTGCGACGCGCCCGTCGATAATATGACCCACGCTCGGCAATGTGCGCACGGCGACGTTCTGGGTCGACAGAAACTCGACGATCTGGCGCCGCCGTACCCGTCCCGCGCTGGGGATCGCGAGCAGGATTTCCTTGATTCCGTAGTCCGCGACCAGATTCTGATGCTTACTGGCGGCAAAAACCGGAATACCGTCCAGCAGCTGCTCGTCGAGCCGTTCGTCATCGTCGATAAATGCGACGACCTTGAGCTGTGATTCGTGGCGCAACGCCATCGCCAGCTGTTGGCCGGCACGCCCCGCGCCATAAATCGCGACGCGGCGATATCCTTCGATCGAGGTCCGGTCGCCCGACAGGATATCGACGAGAGCAAAGCGGATCAGCAGACGGCTGAGGCACAGCAGCGAGAGAAAAATGACCGGGAATAACAGCCCCATCGTCCGCGGAATGCCCGGCGTCGAGATGATCATGAACAGCAGCACCATCGGGACGGTGAGGATCGCCATCGACACCCCCAACCCCATCATGGTGCGCCCGCCCGCGAACCGGAGCAACGTCATGTAGGTCTTGCGCGGCCAGGCGATCAGGAACCAGAACGCGGCGCCGGTAACCGTCAGTGTCAAAAAGGGTTTCCAGCCCCAGAACACATCGCCCGTCCGCAGAAAGAGCGCCGCCCAGACCGCGACCGCGCACAGCACCGCATCCATGCCGATCGCCATCCACCGGCGACGCGCCCGTGGCATTCGCGCGAATTTCAGCAATAGCCGGGAAAGGGCGTCGTCGAGTTTGCCAAAGCGATCCTGAATAAAATTGGTCAGGCCGGAAAAGATCATGCAATAACCTTCGTCGCATTTCTGTTCGGCACTATATCATGCTCTTGATGCGATTATTTTACTAAGAATAATCGATCGACGCCCTTACCCATAGTTTGTTTCGCTCACAAGCCCAAGGATGCATATTACCGGCTCGGCAGCTCAGCTGTGCAAAACCAGAGCTGGTCGCCCTCCAGACCGACCGCCGTCAGGCGGTCGCTGGCATAAGCGCCGGTGTCGATACCAAGACGGTTTGCGCGCCGATCTGGTTCGGAAGTAATTGTGTGGCCGTGCACGACGTAAAGTCCGTGATCGCGACCATCCTCCAGAAACGGCTGCCGTATCCAGCGCAGATCGGACAATTTCTGATCGTCCACTGCCACGCCCGGACGAATGCCGGCGTGGACAAAAAGATAGTCGTCGATCCGAATCCACGCCTCGCCGCTCTGCAGGAATGCCACATGCTCCGGCGGGACCAAAGTCGGCAGCACCGCCGCAAGTTCGGGATAATCCATCGCGCGCAGCGACGACTTCGGCAAGCCATAGCTCAGGATCGTTTCCTCACCACCATAACGGCAAAAGAACCGGAGCGCCTCCAGGTCACCGGACAGCGCGAGCAGGAACGCTTCTTCGTGGTTTCCGGTGATCCAGTGGAATGCGTCCCAAAGCCCTTCTTGCCGGCGTGCGCGTTCGACCACCGCTGCGGAGTCGGGGCCGCGATCGACCAGGTCGCCGAGCAGGATGAGTGTCACCCGCGCCGGACCGCGCGCCGCATTATCTTCGGCGATCCGCTCCAGCAGCGGCGCAAACAGGTCGTCTCGGCCATGGATGTCACCGATGGCATAGACGCGCTGCCCCGCAGCGATGGAAAAACTACGTCTCGCTGGGTTCGCGGACTTGGGTCGGCGTTTCCAGAACATTCAGACAACCATTCTCAAGAACAAGGGGGCGGAGGCGAGCAAATGCTGCGCCGACCGCTCGGTTTCGCCGCTCCTAGTCTTGCGGTGGCGGATTGACAATATCGCCGAAAGCCGACGCGCCGTGACCGGCTCGATCCGTGCCACTCGTCGGGGGGATACCGCTTTCGATCCCAGCAGGATAACCTGCGGTCAATCTATTCGCGATATACATCTCGATAACCACAATTCGGAACTCAGACGAGACGGAAAATCCCCGATGAAAACAATGCTAGTTTTCGGCACCCGCCCGGAGGCAATCAAGATGTTCCCGGTCGTCCATGCCCTTTATGACGGAAAGGGCGTCGATGTTCGCGTCTGCGTGACCGCGCAGCATCGCGAAATACTGGACCAGGTCCTCGAAATCGCGCGCATCGTGCCCGACATCGATCTTGACGTCATGCAGGCCAATCAGTCGCTGGACGGGCTTCTGGCGCGACTTGTCGTTGGCCTTGGCGAGACTTTCGACGCCGAAAGGCCCCACCGCATTCTCGTCCACGGCGACACACTGACCACAATGGCTGCGACGCTCGCGGCTTATTTCCGCAAGATTCCCGTCGGCCATGTTGAAGCGGGGCTGCGTAGCGGCAATATCTATCACCCTTGGCCCGAGGAGGTGAATCGCAAGGTTGCAGGTGCGGTTGCCGACCTTCATTTTTCGCCCACCGAGACCGCCGCCGCCGCCCTTCGCGCCGAAAATGTGCCGGCTGATCGCATTCACGTCACGGGCAACACCGTGATCGACGCGCTGCTGGCAACCAAAGCGCGGATCGACGAAGAGCCCTCGCTTGCCGCCGGGCTCGATCCGCTCGTCAGCCGCTTTGCCGGCAAAAGGATCATCGCCGTCACGTCGCACCGCCGCGAGAATTTCGGCGACGGGATGAAAGCGATCGCCGACGCCATCGCCGGAATCGCCGCACGCCCCGACGTCGCGGTGATTTTCCCGGTCCACCCCAACCCGCACGTTCGCAGCGCGATGGAACCGATTCTCGGCGGCCTCGACAATGTCGCGCTGACCGATCCGCTCGATTACCCGCATTTTGTCCGTCTGCTGAGCGAATCGACGCTGGCGCTCACCGACAGCGGCGGCGTGCAGGAAGAAGCGCCTTCGCTCGGCAAGCCGGTGCTCGTGATGCGCGAGACGACCGAGCGGCCAGAGGGGATTGCAGCCGGCACCGCGCGGCTGGTCGGCACCGACAAAAATCGGATAGTTTCCGAAATTTTCAGCCTTTTGGACGATGAAGCGGCTTATAACGCCATGGCGCGCGCCCATAATCCCTTTGGCGACGGCCGCGCGGCGGAACGAATTGCGGAGATTGTAGCGCGTGCCCATCGATAGCGACCAGAATGTCACCGTCCTCGGTTTGGGTTATATCGGCCTGCCCACTGCGGCGCTGATCGCGCGATCGGGGAGCCGCGTCACCGGCGTCGACGTCAGCGCGCATGTCGTCGATACGGTCAACAGCGGCAAGGTGCATATCGAGGAAGTCGATCTCGATGGGCTCGTTCAAGGTGTCGTTGCGCGCGGTACGCTCGTCGCCTCGACCGACGTCGCACCCGCCGACGTCTTCGTCATCGCGGTCCCGACCCCGCATGACGACGAGCATCGCCCCGACATCAGCCATGTCCTGTCGGCCGCGCGCGGCATCGCGCCCCAGCTGCAGGTCGGCAATCTCGTTATCCTCGAATCGACCTCCCCCGTCGGCACGACCGAAAAGGTCGCCGCCCTGCTCGCCGAGCTGCGCCCCGACCTCAAGGTGCCCGGCGCCTGCACCGGCGCCGCCGACATCTTCGTCGCCTATTGCCCCGAACGCGTGCTGCCGGGCCGCATCCTCGTTGAGCTGGTCAACAACGACCGCTGCATCGGGGGGATCACCCCGCGCTGTGCGCGCCGCGCGATGACCTTCTATCGCCAGTTCGTGCGCGGCGCCTGCGTCACCACCTCGGCGCGCGCCGCCGAAATGGTGAAGCTCGTCGAAAACAGCTACCGCGACGTCAACATCGCCTTTGCCAACGAGCTGTCGATGATGGCCGAGCATATGGGTGTCGATGTCTGGGAGGTCATCCGCCTCGCCAACCGCCACCCGCGCGTCAACATCCTCCAGCCCGGGCCCGGCGTCGGCGGCCATTGCATCGCGGTCGATCCCTGGTTCCTCGTCCATGGCGCCCCCGGGCACAGCCGCCTGATCCGCACCGCGCGCGAGGTCAATCTCGCCAAGACCGCACATGTCATCGGCGCCGCCGAAATGCTGGTGTCGCAGCACCCGCAGGCGCGCGTCGCCTGCCTCGGCCTCGCCTTCAAGCCCAATATCGACGATTTCCGGGAAAGCCCCGCGGTCGAGGTCGCCGCCGCGCTCGCGCGCCGATTCGGCCCGCAGATCCGCATCGTCGAGCCTTACGCCCGCGGCCTGCCGATGGAATTTGCGGGCACCGGCGCCGAACTGATCGATCTCGACAGCGCGCTCGCGAGCTGCGACCTGCTCATCGTGCTCGTCGATCATGATCTGTTCAAATCGATCCCGCTCGAGGAACGCGGCGACAAGATCGTTTACGACACCCGCGGGCTTTGGCTCGACCAGCCGAACGGCAATGGCAGCAACCGGTTGCATCGCGCAGCCTGACCGCTTCGATGAGCGGCGCGGCTTTGGGGGATTGAGGCGAATGCTGAAACGCCTGAAGCCTGTCATCGTCGAGAAGCCTTGGGGGCGAGATGATATTCCTCCGGCATTCGGAAGCTTTGGCCGACGTAAGATCGGCGAAATCTGGTTTGTTGATCCCGACCGGCCACGCGCCCCCACGCTGGTGAAGTTTCTGTTCACGTCACAACGCTTATCGATCCAGGTTCATCCCGACGAGGTCGCGGCGAAAGCAGCGGGCTTTCCGAGCGGTAAAGACGAATGCTGGCTCATTCTCGACGCGCAGCCGGGTGCCGAACTCGGCGTCGGCCTCCATCGCGCGAGCAGCCGTGCCGAACTTCACGCCGCCGCGCTCGACGGCAGCATCGTCGATCTGATCGACTGGCGCCCGTCGCAGGCCGAAGATTTCGTCTACAACCAGGCGGGCACGATCCACGCGATCGGCCCCGGCCTCACGGTGGTCGAGGTCCAGCAGAACGTCGACTGCACCTATCGCCTCTATGATTATGGCCGCCCGCGCGAACTGCATCTCGACGAGGGGCTGAATGTCGCAAACCCGGCTCCAGTCCACGATCCGCGCGATGCCAGGGTCGACCCGCGGGGCAATCGGATGCTGGTCAGCGGCCCGCGTTTCCATCTCGCGCATCTCGCGGCGCCCGTCGACCCGGCCATCGTTGCACAGGCGCAGGGCGAGTCGACCTTCGTTCCGCTATCCGCCGGTTGCCGCGTCGCGGGTGAAGCCGTCGCACTCGGCGAAGCGGTGCTGCTCGACGATCCGTTGACCATCGAAATCGACGCAGGCGGCCGCGCGCTGCTGACTTGGCCCGCCTGATCGGCACCCCCTCCCCTTGCGGCACCGCCGCCCATCGCCCATATCGCGCGGCATGAACAATTCCCAAGCGCACGGTGCCGCACCCTGGCACGGAACAACCATCCTTTCCGCCCGCACCGCCGACAAGGTTGTCATCATCGGCGACGGCCAGGTCTCGATGGGCCAGACGGTGATGAAACCCAATGCGCGCAAAGTGCGGCGCCTGCACGACGGCAGCGTTATCGGCGGCTTCGCCGGCGCGACCGCCGACGCCTTCACCTTGTTCGAACGCCTCGAAGCGAAGCTCGAACGCCACAACGGCCAGTTGCTGCGCGCCGCGGTCGAGCTGGCAAAGGACTGGCGCACCGACAAATATCTCCGCAATCTCGAGGCGATGATGATCGTCGCCGACAAGGAAGTGACGCTCGTCATCACCGGCAACGGCGACGTGCTCGAGCCCAAGGGCGGCATTGCCGCGATCGGATCGGGCGGCAACTACGCCCTCGCCGCCGCCACCGCGCTTGCCGACTATGAGCAGGATGCCGAGGTGCTGGTGCGCAAGGCGATGCAGGTCGCGGCCGACATCTGCGTCTATACAAACGACCAATTCACCCAAGAAACCATCGAACTTCAGGCGTAAATCAGATGAACAAGGACCTGACGCCCAAGGCGATCGTCGCTGCGCTCGACACGCATATCATCGGCCAAGACGCTGCGAAGCGCGCGGTCGCGGTGGCACTGCGCAATCGCTGGCGCCGCCAGCAGCTGGCGACCGAATTGCGCGACGAGGTGACGCCGAAAAACATCCTGATGATCGGCCCGACGGGCTGCGGCAAGACCGAGATTTCAAGGCGTTTGGCCAAGCTCGCCGACGCTCCGTTCATCAAGGTCGAGGCGACAAAATTTACCGAGGTTGGCTATGTCGGCCGCGATGTCGAACAGATCGCTCGCGATCTGGTCGAGGAAGCGGTGCGGCTCGAAAAGGACCGCCGCCGCGAGGCGGTGCGCGCCGCCGCCGAGGAAGCCGCGATGGAACGGCTGCTCGACGCGCTGACCGGCAAGGGCGCGAGCGAGGCAACGCGGCAGAGCTTTCGCCAGCGTATCCGCGAGGGCCATCTCGACGACACCGAGATCGAGATCGAGATCGCCGACGCGCCGTCGATGCCGTTCGACCTGCCGGGCCAACCCGGCCAGATGAGCATGATCAACCTGTCCGAAATGCTCGGCAAGGCGATGGGCGGCCCGCCCAAGAAACGCCGCAAGCTGAAGGTGATCGAGGCGGCCACCCGGCTGATCGAAGAAGAGCAGGACAAGCGCCTCGACCAGGATGACGTCGCGCGCGTCGCGCTCGCCGACGCCGAGGCCAATGGCATCGTCTTCCTCGACGAGATCGACAAGATCGCGGTCAGCGACGTGCGCGGCGGATCGGTCAGCCGCGAAGGCGTGCAGCGCGACCTGCTGCCGCTGATCGAGGGGACGACGGTCGCGACCAAATATGGTCCGATGAAGACCGACCATATCCTGTTCATCGCATCGGGAGCGTTTCACGTCGCCAAGCCCAGCGACCTGCTGCCCGAGCTGCAGGGCCGCCTGCCGATCCGGGTCGAGCTGAGTGCGCTGACCGAGGGCGATTTCGTCCGCATCCTGCGCGAAACACGCGCCGGCCTCCCCGAACAATATGTCGCGCTGCTCGAGACCGAAAATGTCGCGCTGTCGTTCACCGACGATGCCATCGCGCGGGTCGCAAGGCTGGCGGCCGAGGTCAACGAGCGGGTCGAGAATATCGGCGCGCGGCGTCTTCAGACGATCATGGAACGGCTGGTCGAAGAGGTCAGCTTCGGCGCCGAGGATATGGCGGGAACCACACTCGCGATCGACGCATCATACGTGGACAGGCAGCTCGCCGATGTCGTCGGCGACACCGACCTCAGCAAATATGTGCTTTGACCGTTTGCGGCCAAAACGGGTGCAATAGCGCTTCTTTTTCAGTCGTCCGTTTGCCGAACTTCATTTGACTTTCGGCCGTGCCCAATGCGATGAACGGCTGACACGGTCGAACCGGGTTGCAAACGACCGGCACGGAGACAGCAATGACCGACGAGGATGTCGCCCCTGAACAGGGCGAGCTGGCGATCACGCGTACCGGCGACCGGCTGCGGCTGGCGCGCGAGGCCGCGGGGCTGTCGCTCGCCGATGTGGCGACGCGGACGCGGATCACCCAGCGTCACCTTGCCGCGATCGAAAAGTCCGATTTTGCGGAGCTTCCGGGGCGAACCTATGTCACCGGCTTTGCGCGCGCCTATGCCCGCGCCGTCGACCTGCCGGAGGCCGAGATCGGCGCCGCGGTGCGCCGCGAGCTTGAGGAAGACGCCTATGGCGCCCGCCCGCTCTACGAAGCCTATGAACCGACCGATCCGGCGCGGCTGCCCACCGCGCGGCTGACCTGGACGCTGGTCATCGTGGCGCTGCTGCTGGCGTCGGCCTATGGCGTCTGGCGCTTCCTGTCGGTTGAACCCGGCGAGGCGCTGATCGCGGCACAGAACCGCGCTGCCGACGCGTCGGAAGCGCCGCAGGGCGACGCCACCGCTGGTCCGGCGGCAAAAGCCAACGGCAGCCAAAGCGCGGTGGCGGCGAACGCGCCGGTCGTGCTCGCGGCCCAGTCCGAAGTGTGGATCGGGTTCGACGATGCGACGGGCAAGACCGAAAACTGGCGAACGCTCGATGCCGGCGAAACCTATCAAGTGCCGCCCGAATATGTCGAACAATTCACCCTGCGCACCAGTATTCCGCAGGCGCTGAAGGTCACCGTCGGCGGCCGCGACGTCGGGGCGATTGGTCCCGCGGATACGCTGGTCAAGGGCGTATCGCTGAAACCTGCCGATCTGATCGCGCGCGCCGAGGGTAATGTTGCACAAAATCCCGCGGCCGGCGCAACGGGGGCGCAGCCCAAGGGCTGAAACGTCTGACTTTCAAGGCGGCGGGAGCGGCTCGGACCGAAATGGGTTTGCGCTGGCGCGCTTTGCCGCGTTATGAATGGCGAAATGGTTAATTGGTGGGGGCCGGACGGCAGATGAAGATGCGTAAGACTATTCTCCTTGGTGCGGCGATCGGCACGCTCGTGGCGGCGATGCCCGTCGCGGCGCAGGATGCGGCGCTGGGTAAACGCGTCGAGCGATTGGAAAAGGAAATGCGGGCGGTCCAGCGCTCGGTGTTCCCGGGCGGCAGCCCGACCTTTTTCGAAGGCGAGATCGCTCCCGACAACACGCCGGGCGAGCGCGCGCGCACCAACGCACCCGTCATCGACCTGACCGCGCGCGTCGATGCGCTCGAAAACCAGTTGCAGACGCTGACCGGCCAGACCGAGCAGAACGCCTTTCAGCTCCGCGAGCTCGAAAAACAATTCAATGCCTACAAGGAACAGATGGAAAAGCGGCTTTCGGACCCCGCCGCGATTGCCACGCCTGCCAGCACCGGCGCTGCCCCGGCGATCCGCCCGCCCGTGACGACCCCGACGGCGAGCGCGACCCCCGCGAAGCCGCCGGCGGCCAAGCCGGCGGCGGCCGCAACGAGCAGTGCCGCGCGGCTCGCCCAGGTTAAAAAGGTCGAAATCCCGGCGACGGGCAACGAGACCAAGGACGCCTATGATTATGGCTTTCGCCTGTGGGAGGCAAAGCTTTACCCCGAGGCCCAGGCGCAGTTGAAACAGGTGGTCACCAAATGGCCGAACAGCAGCCACGCCAGTTTTGCGCAGAACTTGCTCGGTCGCGCCTACCTCGACGAGGGCAAGCCGAGCCTCGCGGCGGTGGCTTTTTACAATAATTACAAGGATCGCCCGAGCGGGCCGCGCGCGCCGCACAGCCTGATGTACATGGGCGTCGCGCTCGACAAGCTCGGCCGCAAAGCCGACGCCTGCAAGGCGTTCCGCGAACTTGAAGAAGTCTATGGCGACAAGGCGCCGCAGGATGTCCGCACCGATGCTGCCGCCGCAAAAGCAAAAGCAGGCTGCTGATCGCGACTGCGCCGGGCGACTGGCGGGGGATCTGCGCGCGCTTGCCGGTGCCGACTGGCACCGCCTTCATTATGGTGTGGCGGTATCCGGCGGCCCCGACAGCATGGCGCTGCTCTGGCTGATGGCCAGCTTGCTGCCCGGCCAGGTCTGGGCGGCGACGGTCGACCACGGCCTGCGCCAGGGGTCGGACGAGGAAGCACGCATGGTCGCCAGCTTCTGCCGCCGCGAACATATCCCGCATTCGACGCTGCGCCCCGCGGCACCGATCGCGGGATCGTTGCAGGCGGCGGCCCGCGCCGAACGATACCGGTTGCTCGACCAGTGGCGCGGCGCCAACGCGCTCGACCATATCCTGACCGCGCACCATGCCGACGACCAGCTGGAAACGATCGTGATGCGCCTCAATCGCAGCAGCGGGGTCGGCGGCCTCGCGGCGATTCGCGGGCGCAACGGCGCGGTCATCCGGCCATTGCTCCACTGGCGGCGGCGCGACCTTGTCGACATCGCGCTCGACCAGGATCTGCCCTTTGTCGACGATCCGTCGAACGGCGATGCGCGCTTCGATCGCGCGCGCCTGCGGCAGGCACTGAAAACGCAGACGGTGATCGACCCCGCCGCGGCGGCGCGATCGGCGGACTGGCTGGCTGACGCCGATGCGGCGCTCGACTGGGCGGTCGGGCGCGCGATCGCCGACTGGCCCGATGCGTCGGACCCGACGATCATCCGCGATGCAGCCTACCCCGCCGAGCTGTTCCGCCGCATCGTCGCGCGGCGGCTGACCGCCGTCGCCCCGGAACTGCGCATTCGGGGTAGCGCGCTGGACGGCGTGATCGGCGCGATGCGCCAGGGCAAGCGGGCGATGGTCGGCGCGCTGCTGATCGACCCGGCGGATGCGGTTGACGGGTCAGCCTGGCGCATTTCCGCGGCGCCGCGCCGGAGCCGCTTGAAAAAGGGCTGAATGGCTCATTGTCATTTAACGCGTTGCCCCTATCTTGGGTGGGACGGAAGCGCGGCGCTGCGCGGTTGAGGAAAGAATATGCAGGACGACAAGGAACCGCAGGGCAATCCCTGGATGAAGAGCGTGATGATCTGGAGCGGCATCTTGCTCGCCATGCTCCTCGTCGCCTCGATGTTCGGGGGCGCCGCCCAGCCCGCGGGCAACCCGCTGGCTTACTCCGAGTTCCGCCAGAAGGTCGAGGAGGGCGCGGTCAAGGATGTCGTGCTGTCCGAGGACAAGGTCGCGGGTACGCTGTCGAACGGCGACCGCTTCACCGCCAATGTCGTGCGCGATCCCGACCTGCTCAAATTGCTCAACGACAACAATGTCAAATATGACGGCAAGGCGACCGAAGCGCCCAATTTCTGGATGTATATGCTCATCCAGTCGCTGCCCTTCCTGCTGATTCTGGGCATCGCCTTCTTTGTCTTCCGCCAGGTGCAGAAAAACAACGGCACCGGCGCGATGGGTTTCGGCAAGTCGCGCGCCAAGATGCTTACCGAAAAGCAGGGCCGCGTGACCTTCGACGATGTTGCAGGCATCGACGAAGCGCGCGAGGAACTCGAGGAAATCGTCGAATTCCTGAAAGACCCGACCAAATTTTCCAAGCTCGGCGGCCAGATCCCGAAAGGCGCGCTGCTCGTCGGCTCGCCCGGCACCGGCAAGACGCTGCTTGCCCGCGCGATCGCGGGTGAAGCGGGCGTCCCCTTCTTCACCATTTCGGGTTCGGACTTCGTCGAAATGTTCGTCGGCGTCGGCGCCAGCCGCGTCCGCGACATGTTCGAACAGGCCAAGCGCAACGCACCGTGCATCGTCTTCATCGACGAAATCGACGCGGTCGGCCGCCATCGCGGTGCCGGCCTTGGCAACGGTAATGACGAGCGCGAACAGACGCTCAACCAGTTGCTCGTCGAAATGGACGGCTTCGAGGCCAATGAAGGCATCATCATCGTCGCGGCGACCAACCGCCCCGACGTGCTCGACCCTGCCCTCCTCCGCCCGGGCCGCTTCGACCGCCAGGTCGTTGTCCCGCGCCCCGACATCGAGGGCCGCCAGAAGATTCTCGAGGTCCACACGCGCAAAAAACCGCTCGCTCCCGACGTCGACCTGCGCCGGATCGCGCGCGGCACGCCGGGCTTCTCGGGCGCCGATTTGGCTAATCTTTGCAACGAAGCGGCGCTGCTTGCGGCGCGCAAGGGCAAGCGGTTGATCGCCAGCGACGAGTTCGAGGAAGCCAAGGACAAGGTCATGATGGGCGCCGAGCGCCGGTCGATGGCTATGACCGAGGAAGAGAAGAAGTCGACCGCCTATCACGAGGCCGGCCATGCGCTCGTCTCGCTCCATGTCGACGGCTGCGATCCGCTGCACAAGGTGACGATCATCCCGCGCGGCCGCGCATTGGGCGTGACGTGGAACCTGCCCGAACGCGACCGCTATTCGATGAGCATGAAGCAGATGAAGGCGCGGCTTGCACTCTGCTTCGGCGGCCGCATCGCCGAACAGCTGATCTACGGCAAGGACGAACTCAACACCGGCGCGTCGAACGACATCCAGCAGGCGACCGACATGGCGCGGTCGATGGTGATGGAATATGGCATGTCCGAAAAGCTCGGCTGGCTGCGCTATCGCGACAATCAGGACGAGGTGTTCCTGGGGCACAGCGTATCGCGCGCGCAGAATATGTCCGAAGAAACCGCCAAGCTGATCGACGCCGAGGTTCGCCGCCTGGTCGAGGAAGGCGAAAAGACCGCGCGGAAGGTGCTGACCGATCATCTCGACGAACTGCACCTGCTTGCGGGCGCGCTGCTCGAATATGAAACGCTGTCGGGCGAGGAGGCCAAGCGCGCGATCAAGGGCGAGGACATTGGCCGCGAGGACGACGCCGACAAGGGCAACAAGCCGCTGGCCGGCCATGCCGGTTCGCTGCCGCAGATCAAGCGCAAGCCGCGCGGTCCGTTCGGCGACGCGAAGCCGCAGGGCGCATAGCCTGTCTGACGCGCGATTCAGCGCCGGTTCATCGCGCGGCGACAGTTTGCGAGCGATGTTGCTGCCGAACCGGGTCCGCATTCCCCTGGCTCTTTGCGCCGCCCCTTTGCTCTGCGCGATGGGGCCGGGCGACATGAGCGTCGCCGCTTTTCTGGCGCGCGCCGATTCGCTCAGCCGGCTCGGCCCGCTCGCGCTGGCGACGCCGCAAGCGAGCGCGCTGAAGAATGAAGTGATTGCTGCGGGCAAGCGATACAAGGCGCGAATCGACGCCGACCGCCGCGCCGGGCGCAAGACGAGCAGCTGCCCGCCCGAATCGGGCACGCTGACCCCCGAACAATGGCTGGCGCATCTGCGGTCCTACCCCGCACCGGTGCGCAAGTCGGTGAACATTCACACCGCTTTCGACGCGCTGATGAAGAAGCGCTACCCCTGCCCCGCCTGATCGGCCATAGGATGCCCGGCAAAGGGAGGCGCGAGTGAACGGGCAATTGCAGGCTATACTGGTATTGGGCGCCGCGCTCGCCGCGGGCGTCGCCCCCGGCACAGCGCAGGTCGGCGGGGTTTTGACCAACAAGATCGAACTCGAAAAGCGCGTCGCCGCTTCGGATGGCACGGCGGCAGCGGTACAATATGTCGCGCCCGATACGGTGGTACCGGGCGACCGGATGCGCGTGTCGCTGACCTTCACGAACAACGGCACTGCTCCGGCGGCCGGAGTCAATCTGGTCAACCCGATTCCCGAAGGAATGATTTTCGATGGCGCCGACGAATCGCCGGGATTCGGCGTGTCGGTCGACGGCGGCAGCAATTTCGGCGCCCTTGCCGCGCTGACCATAGCCGTCACCGGCGCCGCACCGCGTCCCGCCGGTGCCGCCGATGTCACCCATGTTCGCTGGCTGTGGCCCGATGCGGTACCCGTTGGCGAAAGCCGGACGGTCGCCTTTTTCGGCCGCGTTCGCTGAGCCATCGCGGCTTGCGACGGTGACCATCTATTGTGACGAATCGGGCGGGCTCAACGCCGGGGCGATGACCTTCGCGGCAGCGATGCTGACGCCCGATGCGGCCGCCGATATCCATCGCCGGTTCAGGACCGTCACCGGGTTGCGCGGCGAGCTCAAGGGCAGCCGCATCAGCCTGGTCGAGCGCGCCTATCTGCTCGAACTGTTCGATCGCGCCGGCGGCCGCGCCTGGGTGGCGGTCGCGACGCGTGCAACTTTGGCGCGTGGGCCAAGCGATGCGCCGCCCAGCGACCTTGCGCTCTATGCCGCGCTGCTCAATCTGGCGGTCGGGCGCTGGCTGCCCGAAACCGGGGGCGTGTGCGCCGATGTCGTGATCGACGACGGTCGCTACGACGCCGGGATATTGAGCAAGGTGCGGACCGAAATCCAGGCCGGCTTGGGCCATTGGGGGACGGCGTCGCTGGCCGACAGCCGTCGCAGCGAGGGTGTCCAGATCGCCGACGTGATCGCCAACAGCCTGTTCAACATCGCGGCAAAATCGCCCCGCGCCCAACGTATCGAGCAGATCATCGAGCCGATGCTGGTATCGAAGACGGTTCGTGTCGCCGAACTGTCACAGGTTTCGTAGCTGGGGACGTCGGCTTTGGGGTGGGGAGCGGACATAGGAGAGGATAGCGTCGCAGCTATGGTGGAGAAAACTAACCGGCGGAAACGCATCAAATTGTCTGAGGGTGATATTTTCGAGATGCCCCTCCCCGACGGGAAACTTGGTTATGGGATCATTCTTCGACGGGGCTTCTTAACCAGTGATGGAACGCCTTATATTGCGATTTATCATGCCGTTCACAGCGAACGCCAGAACGCGAGTGATATCGTTTGTGGAAAGATTGCACTCGCGGGGTGGACGACTGACTCGCTGTTAGCGTCCGCGCTCGTGGTGTAATTTCCGGTGTAGGCGATGGTGTATTCCGGGGTGGGGCATGCCCCACCCCGGAATGCGGCGTCGCTGG